>Ga0097691_1000231_pt1 | contig 52000 bp, 45 predicted proteins | sample NGESurdeep072012_8_FD_72858 | JGI IMG/M metagenome (GOLD analysis project Ga0097691, IMG submission 72858) | Arctic peat soil microbial communities from Barrow, Alaska - NGEE Surface sample 210-1 deep-072012 | ecosystem: Environmental > Terrestrial > Soil > Wetlands > Peat ...
GCGATTGAGGCAGAGTCGCAAAAACGGCTCCCGCGAGAGATGAACCTTATGCAACAGCAAAACCAAATTCCGCCTCGCCTCGGCTTCATCGGCGCGGGGCGCGTAGCCAAAGCCCTGGCTTGGGGCCTGGCCGGGAGCAAGCACAGCGTCGTCGCCGCCGCCAGCCGCAGCATGGGCTCGGCCGAACAACTGGCGGCGAGGATTGCGGGTTGCCGGCCGGTGGCGAACGCGCAGGATGTCGTCGATGGTACCGATCTGGTTTTCCTCACCGTCCCGGACGATGCGATCGCCGCCGTCGTCGCAAGCCTCAAATGGCGCCAAGGCGTGGCTGTGGTCCACTGCAGCGGCGCGACCGAAGTAGCGGTGCTTGCGCCTGCCGCGCGCGCCGGCGCCCGGATCGGCGGTTTTCATCCATTGCAACTGTTTGCCGATCCGGACGTGGCGCTCGCCGGACTGCGAGGTTGCACCATCGCCATCGAAGCCGAAGCGCCGCTATTGTCGCAACTGGAACTGCTCGCGACGGATCTGCGGTGCCGGACCATATGCCTGCCGCCCGGCTGCCGCGTGCGCTATCACGTCGCCGCTCATTACGCCGCGGGCTTCGTCATCACCTTGTTGAAACAGGCGGCTGACCTATGGCAAAGCTTCGGCATCGGGCGCGAGGACACGATACGCGCGCTGCTGCCGCTCCTGCGCGGCACCGCGGACTCGGTGGAACGCTCGGGCCTCGCGCAGGGCCTGGCAGGCACGTATTCGCGCGGCGACATCGGCACGCTGGAGAAGCATCTCGCCGAACTCGGGCGCGTCGGCCCCGACGCCTTGCACCTGTACTGCGAGCTGGCGCTGCGCTCGATTCCCCTGGGGCTGGAGCGCGGGGGCTACGACGAGAAACGTGCCGAGGCAATGCGCGTGCTGTTGCGGCGCGCATTGAAGCCGTAGCTACCGCGCATTGGTCAAACTGGAAGGGCGCTGGTCAACGCGGTACCGTGGCAGTATGTTTCGAACGGGTTGCGCGCTTCAATTCGCCGCTCGCGGCGAGTATTTCCTCCAGCGCGCTCTCCCGGACGCGGCGCGAGAAGGGCATGCTGATATGCCCCATGCCGGACAGGTGCACGATCTTCGCGCCTGCGAGCACCGCGCTATCTTGCGGCGAGACGATGTTGTCCTGATGGCTGAACACCGAAACCGCGGGCACGCCTAGCGCTGTCCCGTTCAGTTGCTCTAGCCAAGCGTTGCCGGGCACCATCTGACGTCCATTTTCTCCCGCGCCCAGGCGTGCCAGCACCGTGCCGTGATGCGGCGTGCCCAGCGTAATCAGCTTGGCCACGCGCCGCGCGCCGTGCTTGCGCAGACAAGCGCGCGCGGCGAGCCCGCCCATGCTGTGGGCAAGAATGACGAGCTTGTCCGCGCCGGTCGCGGCGCAAATGTCCTCGATGCGCCGCGCCAGCCCATCGGCGTAGCTGTCGATGTCAGCGTACACCGGTTCCAGATTGTGGCTGTAGGCGCTGACGCCGTGTGCGCCCAGGTAACGCCTGAGAGACAGCATAAAGCCGCGATTGCAGACATAGCCGTGCACCAGCAGTACCGGCAGCGGTCCCCGCGGCAATGGCTGCAGTCTCTCCTCGCCCATGAGCAGCGGCTCGAACGGCTGGTACAGGTTGTAGATCAGGACATAGGCGCCGAGCTCGGCAAAATAAAGCCGCAGCCAGCCGACGGGGCCGGGCCGGTGCTCGGGCGGGGTGGGGCTGGCGTAGCGGCCAGCGATGGCGAAGGTCGCGGCGATACCCAGGGCGCGCATGGCAACGGCGCATCCGAGCGCAGTGGCCGCGGCCTCGAGCCAGAGCCAGCCGGCGAAGCGCACCAGACACCAGCCGAGCGCCACATAGATGATCAATTCCATCAGCAGCACGCGGCGGAAGGCGCGCGCGAGCATGGCTAGCGTCCTGTCCCGCAGATTCGCGCGAAAAAGGCGCGAGCGCAGTTGGGCATCAGGCAAGGCGCGAGGCTGGCGTTCGGCCGTTCGGCCGGGCAGGCTTGGAAAAAAAGTCTATGTGTAAGCATCGGCTGCGAAAAAGGTTTAGCCCCGGCCATTCTAACCGATGGCCTTGAACGCGCGTCAGGCCGGTTGCGCGCACCGGGCTTTGTGGTTAACCTTGAATCGGGCAAGCTCGAAAACAATCCAGTTCACTCAACCGAGCAGGGAGAAGACCGTGAGCGAGAAAATCTGGCTGAACAGCTATCCCGCCGGCATGCCGGCCGAAATCGACGTTAACCAGTTCAGCTCCATCCCGGATCTGCTCGAGAAAAGTTTCACCAAGTTCGCCGACAAGCCGGCCTACCACAACCTCGGCCACACCATAACTTATGCGGAACTGGAGCGGCTGTCGCGCGATTTCGCCGCGTTCCTGCAAGGCCTGCCGGGCATGGCCAAGGGCGAGCGCGTCGCCATCATGTCGCCCAACCTGCTGCAATACCCGGTGGCCCTATGCGGCATCCTGCGCGCCGGCATGACGGTGGTGAACGTCAATCCCCTGTACACCCCGCGCGAGCTGGAACACCAGTTGAAGGACTCCGGCGCCAAGGCCATCGTCATCGTCGAGAACTTCGCCAACACGCTGCAGCAGGTGATCGCGAAAACCCAAGTCGAGCATGTCGTCACCACCGAGCTCGGCGATCTGCTGCCGCTGCCCAAGCGCTGGATCGTCAACCTGGTGGTGAAGAAAGTGAAGAAAATGGTGCCCGACTGGCGCATCGACGGCGCCATCACCTTGCGCTCCGCGCTCGCGCGTGGCGCCGCCTCGCAGTTCAAGCCGGTTACCCTGATGCATGAGGACATCGCCTTCCTGCAATACACCGGCGGCACCACCGGCGTGTCCAAGGGCGCAATGCTCACGCATCGCAACATCCTCGCCAACCTGGAGCAGGGCGGCGTGTGGATTTCGGGCAGCTTCCGGGAAGCCAGCGAGGTCGTGGTCTCGCCGCTGCCCATGTATCACATCTTCTGCCTTACATTCACCTTGTCGTTCATGAAATGGGGCAGCCTCAACGTGCTCATCACCAATCCGCGCGATCTGCCGGCATTCGTCAAGGAGCTGAGGCAATGGAAGTTCACCGCGCTGACCGGCGTGAATACGCTGTTCAACGGACTGCTCAATACGCCGGGCTTCGACCAACTCGATTTTTCCGGGATCAAGGTGGTGATCGGCGGCGGCGCGGCGGTGCAAAAGCCGGTCGCTGAAAGATGGCAGCAGGTCACCGGCAAGTACCTCACCGAGGCCTATGGCCTGACCGAGACTTCGCCGGGCGTGTGCGTCAACCTGCTCGGCACGCCCTGGAACGGCACCATCGGCTTGCCGCTGCCCTCGACCGAGGTGTCCATCCGCAACGACGACTTCATCGAGCTGCCGATCTGGACCGGCTCGGGCGACATCGAGAAGTCCACTGGCGAGATCTGCGTCCGTGGGCCGCAGGTGATGAAAGGCTACTGGCAGAATCCCGCGGAAACCGCCAAGGTGATGCAGGACGGCTGGCTCAAGACCGGCGACGTCGGCCACATCGACTCCAAAGGCTACGTCACCATCACCGACCGCAAGAAGGACATGATCCTGGTCTCCGGCTTCAACGTCTATCCGAACGAGATCGAGAGCGTCGTGGCGATGCACCCGGGCGTGCTCGAGTGCGCGGCCGTGGGCGTGCCCGACGACAAGTCAGGCGAGGCGGTGAAGGTGGTGATCGTGAAAAAGGATCCGAACCTGACCAAAGAATCCGTGATCGAGCACTGCAAGCGAGAGCTTACCGGCTACAAGATTCCGAAGTACGTCGAATTCCGCGACAGCCTGCCGAAGACGCCCATTGGCAAGATCCTGCGGCGGGAGCTGCGGGGAAAATAGGACGGTCCCCCGGCGCTGGTAGATGAAACAAGGCAGCGAATGTATTGAGCGCACGCGGCGCGAGTGGTTGAAGCGGGCGCTGCTGGGGGGCGCGGCCATGCCGCTGCTGCTCCGCGATGCCCTGGCCGCAGTTATGCGCCCGAGCGGCATGGTGGACGTCAAGGGCGAAGTGCTGATCAACGGCAGGCCGGCAAGGGCTGGCGCTGCGGTGAAGCCGGGGGACAGCGTCGCAACCGCCCCCGGGGCTTCAGCCGTGTTCGTCATTGGCAGAGATGCTTTCTTGATCCGCGAGAGGAGCGAATTGCTCACCGCAGGCCGCAGCGTACTGACCGGCTCGCTGCGCTTGTTGACGGGCAAGCTGCTCTCCGTCTTCGGCCGCGGGCCGCGCAGCATCACGACCCGCACAGCTACCATAGGAATCCGCGGTACCGGCATTTACATCGAGGCCGAAACCGAACGCACCTATGTTTGCACCTGCTACGGCTTGGTGGACCTGCAGGCGAGCAACATGCCTGAAGCCAGGCAGACTGTGATGACTACCCATCACGACGCGCCGCGCTACATTTATGCCCATGGCGGGACGCCGATCAGGATGATCGAAACTGCGCCGGTGATCAACCATACCGATGCCGAACTGATCATGCTGGAGGCACTGGTCGGCAGGAAGCCGCCCTTCGTCGGCTCCGGGCTGGAATACAAGAACTACTGAGGATGGTCCGAACAAGGGGGGCGACGCCCCCTTGTTCCAACACGCTCCAAGGCCGTCTCCCTTAGTGCTCCAGCACGTAGGTGCCGGGCGCCGCGCACAGCGCCGGATACTGTTCGGTCTCGATCGGCGGCGGGGCCTGCAGCGGGCCGCAGTGCTTGGCCAGCCAGCGCGTCCAGTCCTGCCACCAGGTGCCGGGCACCTGCTGATGCTGGCCGCGCCACTCCTTGCCGTCGGTTTCACCCTTCCAGTCGCCCACCCAGTAGGCGCGCTTCGGCGGGCTGACCGGAGGATTGATGATGCCGAGGATGTGCCCCGAGGTGGACAGCGCGTAGCGCGTTGGGCCGCTCACCAGGGTGCAGGTCTTGAAGGTGCCGCGCCAGGGCGTGATGTGGTCCTCGTTCGAACCGACCGCGTAGAGCGGCTGGGTGATGCGCCGCAGGTCGATCGGGTGGGCGCCGATGGTGATGCCGCCCCTTTGCGCCAGGGCATTCTTCACGTAGCAGTTGCGCAGGTAGAAACTGTGCATGGCTCGCGGCAGGCGCGTGGTGTCGGTATTCCAGTACAGCACGTCCATGGCCGGCGGCTTCTCTCCGTAAAGATAGCTGTGCACGAAATAATGCCAGATCAGGCTGTTGGGGCGCAGCAGGCGGAACGTCATGCTCATCTCGCGGCCGTCGAGATAGCCCTTGCGCGCGAGCACCTCCTCCACCTTCCTGATGCCTTCTTCGTTGAGGAAGGTTTCGATCTCGCCCGCGCGCGAAAAATCCACCAGCGACGCGAGCAGCGTCCAGCTCGCAACCGGCATCCCCGATTTGCCTTCGTACTCCCGGTTGAGCCAGGCCATCAGCGTGGCAAGCGTGGTGCCGCCGAGGCAATAGCCGATCGCGTGCACCTGGGGCACGCCGCAGAGCGCGCGCGCGGCCTCGATTGCGGCCAGCACGCCCTTGAGGACATAGTCCTCGAAGGTGGTGTCGGCCATGCTCGCGTCGGGGTTGCGCCAGCTGATCACGAACACCGAAAAGCCCTGCTTGAGCAGGTAGCGCACCATGCTCTTCTTCTCGTTCAGGTCGAGAATGTAGAATTTGTTGATCCACGGCGGCACGAACAGCAATGGTACCGCGTGCACCTCGTCGCTCATCGGGGCGTAGTGGATCAGTTCGATCAGCTCGTTCCGGAACACCACCGATCCGGGGGTGGCGGCGAGATTGTGGCCGACCGAAAAACTCTTGCTGTCGACCATCTGCAGGTCGCCCGCGCGTTCGTCCTCGGACCAGTTCTCGAGGCCATCCAGGATGCTCTGGCCGTTGGTCTCGTAGAATTTGCGGATCGCCACCGGGTTGGTTAGAAAATAGTTGGTCGGGGCAAGCGCGTTGAACCACTGGCGCACCCAGAACGCGGCGCGGCGCCGGTTATGCTTGGTCATTGCCGGCGTGTCGTAGACGGCCTCCCCGATCCAGCGGGTATAGAGCAGGTACCACTGCTTGAGCAGGTCGTAGTACGCGTTGTCGCGCCATTCCTTGTCGTCGAAACGCGCGTCACCTTCGATCGGTTTGATGTAGTCCTCCTGCTCCAGCCCGAGCGCGCGGCGAAAACCGTGTACCTCGAGGGCGCCCATTTCACGGGCAAGCCGGTCTATCGCGTGCAGCCATTCCTGCGGATGCTGCGCCCAGGCCTGCTGCGATTGGAAAATCGAAGCGAACATGCCGAAGGGATCGAACACCGATTGCAGGGTGCGCGCGATGTCAGGAGGTGCGGATGCGTCGGATTCATGCGGCGTCGCGGGATTGGTGACTTTGACTCCGGTGGTGGACATGATTGCGGTCGCCTTAAAGGTTACTGCTTCAAATAAATATAACCCCGGCCACCCTGATTTCAAGGCTCGGCGCCGGGGAAATGAGAGGTTTGTTTGACCTTGCTCAAGTTCGGGCAGGGTGCCGCGATCGATCGGGGAAACGCTTATAATCGGCAGGTTCCAAATGGAGTGCCGCCAAATGAACCAGGTCCACCGCCTGTTCGACCAGCAGTCGAACCTCAGCATCAGTAGCACCGATGAAATCATCGCCGACATCAAAGCCGGCAACATGGTCATCCTGGTGGACGAGGAAGACCGCGAGAACGAGGGTGATCTCGTTTTCGCCGCCGATTTCGTCACGCCCGAAAAAATCAACTTCATGGCCAAGCACGGCCGCGGACTGATCTGCATGCCGATTACCGAGGCACACGCCCGGCGGCTCAATCTGTCGCCGATGGTCGCCAACAATCGCTCGGTGCACGGTACGGCCTTCACCGTTTCCATCGAGGCGGCCTCCGGTGTCACGACCGGCATCTCCGCCGCGGATCGGGCGCTTACCATCAAGGTGGCGGCTGCAGCGCAGGCGAAAGCCGAGGACGTGGTGCAACCGGGTCACACATTTCCGTTGATTGCCCAGCCGGGTGGTGTGCTGGTGCGCGCCGGCCACACCGAGGCGTGCTGCGACCTGGCGCAGCTCGCCGGGCTGCACCCGGCGGCGGTGTTATGCGAGATCATGAAAGACGATGGCACCATGGCCAGATTGCCCGACCTGATCGAATTCGGGAAAGCGCACGGCCTGAAGATCGGCACCATCGCCGACCTGATTCATTTCCGCAGCCAGACGGAGTCGCTGGTCGAGCGTGTGGCCGAGCGCGACATCGCCACCGCTTACGGTGGTTTTCGCATGATCGCTTATCGGGAGAAGCTTTCCGGCGCGACCCACGTGGCGCTCGCGCGCGGGGTACTCGATCCAGACACGCCCACCCTGGTGCGGGTGCACGAGCCGCTGTCGATACTCGACCTGCTCGACACTGCGCCGGGCGCGCATTCGTGGAGCGTACACGAGGCGCTGGCGGCGATCGGCGCAGCGGGCAGGGGCGTCATCGTCCTGCTCAATTGCGCGGAGAGCGCCACGCAGCTTGCCGAGCGTGTCGCCAGCGAAGCCAAGCCGTGGCCGGCGGCAAAAATGGAGCTGCTGACCTATGGCATAGGCGCGCAGATCCTGCGCGATCTCAACGTGGGCAAGATGCGGCTGATGGCCACGCCGCGCAAGATGCCGAGCATGACCGGCTGGGATCTGGAAGTGGCCGAGTATGTGCAGCCGCAGCGCGGCACGAAGGCGGAACAGTGAGGGAGATCAAGCCAGTTCTGAATGGGGCGGAGTTGCGCATCGCCGTCGTGCGCGGCCGTTTCAACGAGGCCATCGGTGCCGGCTTGCTCGCCGCTTGCCTGGAACGCCTGACTACGCTGGGCGTTGCGCCCGGCCGCGTCACGGTGGTGAGCGTGCCCGGCGCGCTGGAGATCCCGCTCGCCCTGCAACAGCTTGCCGCCACCGGCCACTACGACGCGCTGATCGCCCTGGGTGCGGTGGTGCGCGGCGATACCTATCACTTCGAGGTGGTATCCAACGAATCCGCTGCCGGCGTCACCCAGGTGCAACTCGACGCCGGCGTACCGGTTGCCAATGGAATTCTCACCACCGACACCGAGGAGCAGGCCATGGAGCGGGTAAGGCAAAAAGGCAGCGACTGCGCCGCGGTGGCAGTGGAGATGGCGAATCTAATCGGGGAAATCAGGAATGAAAAGCGCACGGCATAAGGCGCGCGAGCTGGCGTTGCAGGGACTGTACCAATGGCTGCTCGCCGAGGAGCATGCGGACGAAATCCGCATGCACCTGGCTGAATTCAAGGACTATGAAAAGGCCGACCAGAAGTACCTCGACCTGCTCCTCGACGGTGTCATCGCCGACGCCGCAGAGCTCGATGCAGCATTCGCACCTTTGCTCGACCGCCCGGTCGACGAGCTCTCGCCGGTGGAGCGCGGCGTGCTGCTGATTGGCGCGTACGAGTTGGCCCACGTGCCCGACGTACCCTACAAGGTGGTGATCAACGAAGCCGTGGAGCTGGCGAAATCCTATGGCGGCACCGATGGCCACAAGTACGTGAACGGCGTGCTCGACAAGCTCGCCGCCAAGCTGCGTCCGGCCGAGGTCAAGGCGCGCAAGCCCGGCGGGGGCGAGGCCGCAGCCTAAAGAATCTTGCCTTCCGAATTCGACATCATTCGCCGCTATTTCACCCGCCCGGTGAAGCGCGCGCTGCTGGGTGTGGGTGACGACTGTGCCCTGATTGCGCCGGAAGAGGGCACGGTGCTGGCGGTATCCACCGACATGCTGGTCGAGGGGCGGCATTTTGTCGCCGGGGCCGATGCTGCCAAGCTGGGCCACAAGGCTCTGGCGGTGAATCTTTCCGATCTCGCGGCGATGGGTGCCGCGCCTCGCTACGCAACCTTGGCGCTGGCATTGCCCGAGGCCGACGAGACCTGGCTCGCGCAGTTCGCGCAAGGGTTTTTCACGCTGGCCGACGCCTTCGGGGTCGACCTGATCGGCGGCGACACCACGCGCGGGCCGCGCAACCTTTGCATCACCGTGATCGGTGCCGTGCCGCCGGAATTGGCCTTGCGCCGCGATGGTGCCAAGGCGGGGGACGAGGTGTGGCTGTCAGGCTGCACCGGCGACGCGGCGCTGGCGCTGGCCCATCTGAACAGGCGTATCCGTCTTGCCGATGCGGCGCTGGCGCATTGCCTCGCGCGCCTGCACACGCCCTTACCCTGCATAACGCTGGGGCTGGCGCTGCGCGGGCTGGCCACGAGCGCCATCGATGTCTCGGACGGCCTGGTGGCTGACGTCGGCCATATCGGCGAGCGCTCCGGCGTTGCCGTCGAACTGCGCTATGGCGAGTTGCCGCGCTCGCGTGCGCTCAAAGCCTGTGCGGACGAGCGCCTGGCGCAGGAATGCCTGCTCGCCGGCGGCGACGATTACGAACTCGCTTTCACCGCCAGAGCGGACGCACACGGAAGAGTCGCGGCGGTTGCAGCCGAGTTGGGTCTCGCCCTGACGTGCATCGGGAGCGTCAGCGCGGGCGAGCCGGGTCTGGTGTCGGTTTGCGATGCGGCCGGAAAACTGATGCAGCTGGAACGCAAAGGGTTCGATCATTTTGACTAAGAGGAGTATGCGCGGCCAAGGAAGGGGCGCGACCCTTCCGTTTCCACCTTGGTCGCCGCGCTCTTTTAGAACCCGTTGCAAAATGAAATTTGCAACGGGCCGACCTAGGGGAGCATGAGGGGAGGCGCCCCGAAGGAAGTCCCCTCGGGGGATATCCCCTCATTTTGAAACAGCTTAATGAACCCTAACGCGATTCTGCGTCCTACCGCAGGCTTCATGCTGGCGCATCCGGCACGTTTCATCGCGCTCGGCTTCGGCACCGGGCTGTCGCCCTTTGCTCCCGGCACGGTGGGCACGCTGCTCGGTTTTCCCGTGTACTGGGTCGCCAGCGACCTGCTCGCTCCCTACGGGCCGTTCGCGATGCTGGCGCTGATCGCGGCCATGTTCCTGCTCGGCGTATGGGCCTGCGCGCGCACCGGGCGCGATCTGGGCATTGCCGATCATAGCGGCATGAACTGGGACGAGATCGTCGCGTTCCAGTTGGTCTTGCTGCTCGCGCCGCAGGCCTGGCAGTGGCAGGCGTTTGCGTTTTTCGGCTTCCGTTTCTTCGATGTGGTCAAGCCGCCGCCGATCCGCCAGGTCGACGCCCGGATGAAAGGCGGCCTGGGGGTGATGTTCGACGACATCCTTGCCGCGTTCTATACCCTATTGGCGATGGCCGTGTGCAAGGCCGTGTTTGGTTGATTATCGATGCCCTCTGACACCCTGACCACGCTCGCTACCCTGGTTGGTGCCAAGCTCCGCGCCAAGGGGTTGATGCTGACCACGGCGGAATCCTGCACCGGCGGCTGGGTAGCGCAGGCGGTCACGACCGTCGCCGGCAGTTCGGATTGGTTCGAGCGCGGCTTCGTCACCTATTCGGACGCGGCCAAGCAGGAAATGCTGGGGGTGAGCACTCGCACACTTGCCGCGCATGGGGCGGTGAGCGAAGAGACCGCGCGCGAGATGGCGATTGGAGCGCTGGCTCACAGCCGCGCGCAAGTGGCGCTGGCGATCACCGGCATCGCCGGCCCGGGCGGCGGCTCGCCGGAAAAGCCGCTGGGTATGGTGTGCTTCGCTTGGGCGGTGACGGACGGGAAAATTAGCGTGCAAACGCGGCATTTCAAGGGGGACCGCGAAAGCGTGCGCAGACAATCGGTGATCGCCGCGCTGCAGGGTGTAGTCGAGTTGCTTGAAGCCTGAACGCGACGACTGCGGCGCAGCCTCGCATCAGGGGCAATATGGAACGGCGCCCAAGGATGGGCCCCGGCCCTTCCTTGCCCACTCGGTCCCTTTTTTCAGCACTCTGCTAGCTGTCTTTCTTGTCTTTTTCGAGATGGAACCGGTGCATGAAGCGGTGCACCACCGGCGCGAACACGATGCCCATCACGACGATGAATATCAGGCCGCTGAAAAGGGCATAGAAGCCGGCGAACAGCTTGCCTTTGGCGGTGGTCAGCGTCGTCAGCGGACCCATGCCGGAGAGGATCATGGCGGCATTCGCAAACGCGTCTATCCAGGGCAGGCCTTCAAAATGATGGTAGCCGAACATGCCGGCGCCGAGCGCGATCACGACGACCAGAAGGCCAATCGCGGCGCTGCGCGCGAGCCGGGCGTAGTACGAGGGGCGAGGCAATAGCGGCTTGCTTTTGGCTTCGAACATGGGTTGGCGGAAATTCCGGGAAACGGCGGACTGTATAACTGTGCACCAGCGATGACAGATGTGACAAGCGGAATGTATTCGCGGCGGGGAGCCGATCGGGCTTGACCCGGGCGTTCGCCGGCCTAGAATTAAGCATGGTCGCCCCCATATGCTAACCATGGCCTCAGTTCGTCCCGCCGCCGTCGCCGGCATGTTCTATCCCGCTGCTCCACGCGAGTTGGCTCGGGAAGTGGACGACATGCTCGCGCACAGCGCCACCAGCGGCCTGGCTCCCGGCTTTCCCAAGGCGCTGATCGTGCCGCACGCGGGCTACGTGTATTCCGGCAGCGTCGCCGCCGAAGCCTATGACAGGCTGCGTCCGGCGCGCGGAATCGTGCGCCGCGTGGTGCTGCTCGGCCCCTGCCACCGCGTGCCGGTGCGCGGGCTCGCCCTGCCTGAAGCGACCGCCTTCGCCACACCGCTCGGCCAGGTGCCGATAGACCAAGAAGCGGTCAAGTCGCTTGCCGGCCTGCCGCAGGTGGTGGTGAGCAGGGCGGTGCATGCCGAGGAGCATGCGCTGGAGGTGCAGCTGCCTTTCCTGCAGCGCGTGCTGGGCGAGTTCAGCCTGGTGCCGCTGGCCGTGGGCGCGGCCACGCCGGAGCAGGTGGCCGAGGTCATTGACAGGCTTTGGGGGGGCGCTGAAACTCTGATCGTCATCAGTTCGGACCTGTCGCACTATCATTCATACGATGAGGCCTGCGCCATCGACCGCGGCACCGCCGAGGCGATCCTGGACTACTCGACCGAGATCGATCATGAGCAGGCCTGCGGCGCGACGCCGATCGCGGGCATGCTGCTTGCGGCCAAGCGCCACAGGCTGAAGGTGGAACTGCTCGATCTGCGCAATTCCGGCGACACCGCCGGCGGCCGCGGGCGGGTGGTGGGCTACGCCGCGTTCGCGTTCTGGGACGGCGCGCAGAGTTTCGCCGAGGAGCATGGGCGCACGCTGCTCGACATCGCGAGGAACAGCATCGAGGCTGCGTTGGGGGTGTCCGAGCTCAAGCTGCTGCCCGACGAGCCCTGGCTCAAGCCGGCGCACGCGACCTTCGGCACGCTGACCCGGAACGGCAGGCTGCGCGGCTGCATCGGCAGCCTGGAAGCGCACCGGCCGCTGGGTGAGGACGTGCGCCACAACGCCCGCGCCGCGGCGCTGTCGGACCCCCGCTTCCCCCCGCTCACAAGCGAAGAACTCGCGAGCACGCGCATCGAGGTATCGCTCTTGTCCACCCCCAAGCTGCTCGCTTTTGCCGATCACGCCGACCTGATGGCGCAACTGCGGCCCGGCGAAGACGGCCTGATCCTGGAATACGGCGAGGCGCGCGGCACTTTCCTGCCGCAGGTCTGGGACAGCCTGCCCGATCCCGAGCAGTTCGTCGCCGAACTCAAGCGCAAAGCCGGGCTGTCGCCGGGGGTGAGCACGGCGAAATGCCGCATCCAGCGTTACCGCGTGCTGAAATGGAAGGAGGATGGGGCATGAGCGTGACGGAAAGCCGCCACCCTGGACGTTGGTGGCATATGCTCGAGGACGGCAGGATGCAGTGCGACCTGTGCCCGCGCGACTGCCGCCTGCACGAGGGCCAGCGTGGGCTGTGCTTCGTGCGCATGCGCCAGGGCGAGCAGATGCTGCTCACCACCTATGGACGCTCTTCCGGCTTTTGCGTCGATCCGATCGAGAAAAAACCGCTGAACCAGTTCTATCCGGGATCGAGCGTGCTCTCCTTCGGCACCGCCGGCTGCAACCTCGCCTGCAAGTTCTGCCAGAACTGGGACATCTCCAAGTCGCGCGACATGGACAGCTTGGCCGACGCGGCCAGCCCGGAGGTGATCGCCCAGGCGGCGCAACGGCTGGGCTGCAAGAGCGTGGCCTTCACCTACAACGATCCGGTGATTTTCGCCGAGTACGCCATGGACGTGGCCGACGCCTGCCACGCCGTGGACGTGCAGACGGTGGCGGTGACTGCAGGCTATATGCACGATGCGCCGCGGCGCGAGTTTTACGCTAAAATAGACGCGGCCAACATCGACCTGAAAGCCTTCACCGACGAGTTCTACGTCAAGCTCACCGGCGCTCACCTCGCGCCGGTGCTGGACACGCTGAAATATCTGAAGCACGAGACCGGGGTATGGTTCGAGATCACCACGCTGCTGATCCCGGGGAAAAATGACAGCGATGCCGAACTCGAGGCGATGTGCACCTGGATCGCGCGGGAACTGGGGCCGGATGTGCCGCTGCACTTCTCCGCCTTCCATCCGGACTGGAAAATGACCGACATCCCGCCGACGCCCGCAGCCACGCTTGCGCGCGCGCGGCGGATCGCGCTCAGGCACGGGCTGCATTACGTCTACACCGGCAACGTGCACGACACCGAGGGCGGCACCACCTTCTGCCCGCACTGCGGCAACGCCCTGATCGTGCGCGACTGGTACAACATCCTCAACTACCGCGTTACCGAGGACGGGCATTGCCGGGAATGCGGCGGGGCGATTGCCGGACGCTACCAGCCCTTCGACAAGGCTTTTGGTTCGCGCCGCATCCCGGTGCGGCTGGCGGCTCTGGCCACCTGAGCCTGGCAGTTTTCCCGCTGCGAAGCGCCGATCCTGTTTTATTCCTCCCCCGCAATCGGCCGAGGAGATCCGCCGGCTGCTCGCTGCGCGCGGGCGGGACGTCGGAGGCGGCACTTGACTGGAGCCGGAAACTGTATAAAGATACAGGTTCCGCAGCAACCCGAGGTTCGCCAATGGAAGCGCTGACCGCCAAGCAGCAGGAAATCCTGACGCTAATTCGCCAGGCCATTGAAACCACCGGCCTCCCGCCCACCCGTGCCGAGATAGCCGAGGCCATGGACTACAGCTCGCATAACGCGGCCGAGGAGCATCTGCGCATGCTCGAGCGCAAGGGCGCGATCGAGATCGTAAAAGGCTCGGCGCGCGGCATCCGCCTGAAGGACGGCGGCGGCATTCCGCTCATCGGGCGCGTTGCCGCCGGCTCGCCCATCCTGGCAGAGGAGCACGTCCAGGCGCATTACCAGATCGATCCGGCGCTGTTCAATCCGCGCGCCGATTATCTGCTGAAGGTGCGCGGCATGAGCATGCGCGATGCCGGCATTCACGATGGCGACCTGCTCGCCGTGCACAAGACCAGCGAAGCCCGCGCCGGGCAGGTCGTGGTTGCGCGCGTTAACGATGAGGTGACGGTGAAGCGGTTGCGCCGCCGCGGCGCGATCATCGAACTTGTCCCCGAGAACCCCGAGTTCGAGCCGATTATTGTCGACCCGAGGCGCGAGGAATTTGCCATCGAAGGCTTGGGCGTGGGGGTAATCCGCGCCGGTCGGTCGCTGTAGCCTCGGAATTTTCGCCGTCCCAAGCCCCTGAATTGCCAGCAGATTGCAGATTGCGATTGCACTAATTATAAAACTGTATAAAAATACAGGTCAACGCTGGAAGCCTAGCGTCCGTTGATGCACTAATTACCACCGAAACCGAAGGAGATTTTCATGGATGACAACAAGACCAAAGCCCTCGCAGCCGCGCTCGCGCAGATCGAAAAGCAGTTCGGCAAGGGTTCCATCATGCGTATGGATTCGGACGCGATCATGGATGACGTGCAGGTGGTCTCCACCGGCTCGCTCGGTTTGGACATTGCGCTGGGCGTAGGCGGGCTGCCGCGCGGCCGCGTGGTCGAAATTTACGGGCCGGAATCCTCGGGCAAGACGACGCTGACGCTGCAGGTGATCGCCGAGATGCAGAAACTGGGCGGCACCGCCGCCTTCATCGATGCCGAAAACGCGCTCGACCCGCAGTACGCGCAGAAGCTGGGCGTGAAAGTCGAGGACCTGCTCATCTCGCAGCCCGATACCGGTGAGCAGGCACTGGAGATCGCCGACATGCTGGTGCGCTCGGGTTCGGTCGACGTGGTGGTCATCGATTCGGTGGCCGCGCTCACGCCCAAGGCCGAGATCGAGGGCGAGATGGGCGAGCCGCAGATGGGCCTGCAGGCGCGCCTGATGAGCCAGGCGCTGCGGAAACTCACCTCCAACATCAAGCGCACCAACACCCTGGTGATTTTCATCAACCAGATCCGCATGAAAATCGGCGTCATGTTCGGCAGTCCGGAGACCACCACCGGTGGCAACGCGCTCAAGTTCTACGCCTCGGTGCGGCTGGACATCCGCCGTATCGGTTCGATCAAGAAGAACGAGGAAGTGATCGGCAACGAAACGCGGGTGAAAGTGGTGAAGAACAAGATGGCGCCGCCGTTCCGCGAGGCCCTGTTCGACATTCTCTATGGCGAGGGCATTTCGCGCGAGGGCGAAATCATCGAGCTGGGCGTGAAGCACGGCATCGTCGAGAAATCCGGCGCCTGGTACGCCTACAACAAGGACAAGATCGGCCAGGGCAAGGACAACGCGCGCGACTACCTCAAGGAGCATCCTGAGCTTGCCATCGAAATCGAAGCGCGCGTGCGTGAGGCGGTCGGCGTGAACAACCCGGGCGCCAAGCCGGCAGCCGCTCTGTCTGTTGTGGCGGGGTAATGCCAGGGCGCAATACCCATGGTGAAAAGGGAAAACTCGCTGCGCGAGCGGGCACTGTCCATGCTTGCGCGGCGGGAGCATACTCGTGCGGAGATGACGCGCAAACTTTCCCCCCACTCCGAATCTCCCGAACAGGTCGAACAGTTGCTGGACGCGCTCGTCGCGCGCGGCTGGCTGTCGGAGACGCGTTTCGCCGAGTCCCGCGCCAACGCGCTTGCGCGCAAATTCGGGAGCCGTAAAATAGAGCACGACCTCAGGAGTCGTGGCGTATCCGCTGAGGTCGTTGAACACGCCGTGGAGCAGGCGCGTACGCAGGAGCTGGACCACTGTCGCGCAGCCTGGCAAAGAAAATTTGGCGTACTGCCGCAAACCGCCGCCGAGCGCGGCCGGCAGATGCGCTTTCTCGCCGGCCGCGGATTCTCCGCCGAAGCAGTGCGCCAGGTCCTCAAAGCTGGAGACGCAGACTGATGTCCGGCAACGAACATTCGCAGGAAGGCTGGCACGAGGAAAAGCGCTCCGCCTATCTTTACCGGGTCATGGCCGAAGCCGAGGCCGGCACGCCGCGCGCGGATCTGTTCCGCGGGCTTGCCGTCGAGGCCGAGGGCCAGGCCGCGATCTGGGCGCGTCAAACCGGGGCCGCCGTGCCCGAGTATGCACCCGACCTGCGTGCGCGCATGGTCGCCGCGCTGGTGCGCCGACATGGCCCACGCGCCCTGCGCTCGGTGCTGGTGGCGATGAAAGTGCGCGGCTTGTCGGTGTATTCGCATGCCGCGCCGGGCCATCCGCTGCCGACCACGCTCGAAGAGGTGGGCAAACGCCACCGCGGCGTCAGCGGTGGCGGCAATCTGCGCGCTGCGGTATTCGGCATCAACGATGGCCTGGTTTCGAACGCCAGCCTGATTCTGGGCGTAGCCGGCGCCTCCGCCAACAGCTCGGTCATTCTGCTCTCGGGCGTGGCCGGGCTCCTGGCCGGCGCGTTTTCGATGGCGGCGGGCGAGTACGTGTCGGTGCGTTCGCAGCGCGAAATGTTCGAGCATCAGATCGGCCTGGAGCGCGACGAACTCGCGCAGTACCCGGAGGAGGAAGCCGAGGAGCTGGCGCTGATTTACGCCGCGCGCGGCCTGTCGCGCGAGGATGCGCAAAAGCTGGCCAAGGCCATCATCTCCGATCCGGCCCAGGCGCTCGATACGCTTGCGCGCGAGGAACTGGGACTGAATCCGGAAGATCTCGGCTCGCCTTGGGGCGTTGCGATCTTTTCCTTTCTTTCGTTCGCCGCGGGTGCGCTGGTGCCCCTACTGCCGTTCTTCGCACTGAGCGGGGGCCGAGCGCTCGTCATTTCCATCGGCGTCACTGCTCTGGCGCTGTTTGCCGTTGGCGCCGCCATCAGCCTGTTCACCGGCCGCAGCGCGGTGCGTGACGGCCTGCGCATGCTCTTTATCGGTGCCGCGGCGGGCGCTCTGACCTACGCCATCGGCAAGCTGCTTGGGGTCAGTCTGGCTTGATTCGGCCCGTATTTCAGGCTCGCTTCGTGCACGCATTTGCCTGAGCCGCGTTGCGTAAGCTGCAGCGCGGCAATAGCACGGATTTGCATGCGCGCCTGATTCAAGCGAAAATTCACACTTTTACCTCAGGGCAGCTGGACTGGCCGGGCACTTGGCGCCGGGCCCGAAGCGAAACCATGAAATCAGCAGAAATCCGCAGTAGGTTCCTGGAATTTTTCGCCCAGCGCGGGCACGCCGTGGTGGCCTCGAGTCCGCTGGTGCCGGGCAACGACCCTACCCTGCTGTTTACCAATTCGGGCATGGTGCAGTTCAAGGATGTGTTCCTCGGCAAGGAGCCGCGTCCCTATAAACGCGCCACCACTTCGCAGCGGAGCGTGCGCGCCGGTGGCAAGCACAACGACCTGGAGAACGTCGGCTATACCGCGCGCCACCACACCTTCTTCGAGATGCTGGGCAATTTTTCGTTCGGCGACTATTTCAAGCGCGACGCCATCCACTACGCCTGGGATCTGCTTACGGGCGTATACAAGCTGCCCAAGGATAAACTGTGGGTGACCGTCTACCAGACCGACGATGAGGCCTACGCCATCTGGGCCGACGAAATCAAAGTGCCCAAGGAGCGCATCGCCCGCATCGGCGACAAGCCCGGCGGCGGCTCGGATAATTTCTGGCAGATGGGCGAAACCGGCCCGTGCGGCCCGTGCAGCGAAATCTTCTACGACCACGGCCCGGGGATCGCCGGCGGGCCACCCGGCACGCCCGAGGCGGATGGCGACCGCTATATCGAGATCTGGAACCTGGTGTTCATGCAATACAACCGGGACGACGCGGGCAAGCTGCATCCTCTGCCCAAGCCCTCGGTGGACACCGGCATGGGGCTGGAGCGTATCGCCGCCGTGTTGCAGGGGGTGCATTCCAACTACGAGATCGACCTGTTCCAGGATCTGATCAAGGCGGCGGCGCGCGAGACTCACGTCAAGGATCTGGCGAGCAATTCGCTCAAGGTCATCGCCGACCATATCCGCGCGACATCCTTTCTCATCGTCGACGGCGTGATCCCGGGTAACGAGGGACGCGGCTACGTGCTCCGGCGCATCATCCGGCGCGCCATTCGCCACGGCTACAAGCTCGGCCAGACCGAGCCCTTCTTCCACCGTCTGGTCGAGGACCTCGCGCGCGTCATGGGCGAGGCTTATCCCGAGTTGGTCAAGGCGAAGGAACGAGTCACCCGGGTGCTTAAGACGGAAGAAGAGCGCTTTGCCGAGACCCTGGAGCACGGCATGAAGGTGCTCGAAGGCGCGCTCACACGCGAGGACCGGCTGCTCGACGGGGAGACTGTATTCCAGCTCTACGACACGTTCGGCTTTCCCGTCGATCTCACTGCGGACATCGCGCGCGAGCGCGACGTGCGCGTCGATTACGCCGGCTTCGAGGCGGCGATGCAGCGCCAGCGCGCGCGCGCTCGTGCCGCGTCCAGGTTCACGGTATCTGCCGGCGTGGAGTATTCCGGCCGGCCGACGGAGTTCCATGGCTACGATAGCCTCACGCTCGAAGGCACCGTGGTGGCGCTGTACCGCGAAGGGACGTCGGTCGATGAGATCGCCGCCGGCGAGGCCGCGGCGGTGGTGCTCGACCGCACGCCGTTCTATGCCGAGTCCGGCGGCCAGGTGGGCGACCGGGGGGAACTCGCCGGCGTGAACGGCAGCTTCAGCGTCGAGGATACGCAGAAAATCCAAGCCGACGTATTCGGCCACAAGGGCGAACTCAAGGCCGGGCATCTGCGCGTCGGCGACCGCGTGATGGCCGCGGTGGACAGCGTGGCGCGCGCCCGCGCGGCGTGGAACCACTCGGCCACGCACCTGATGCACGCAGCGCTGCGCAAAGTGCTCGGCGGCCACGTGCAGCAGAAGGGCTCGCTCGTCGATGCCCAGCGCACGCGCTTCGACTTCTCTCACAACGAACCGATGATTGACGCGCAGCTGCGCCAGGTCGAGGAACTGGTAAACCACGAGGTCCGCCGCAACGTCGAGGTCTCGGTGCGGGTCATGAAATACGACGACGCGATAAAGGCTGGCGCGATGGCGCTGTTCGGCGAGAAGTACGGCGACGAGGTGCGCGTCATCGGCATGGGCGAATTTTCCACCGAGTTGTGCGGCGGCACCCACGTGCGCCGCACCGGCGACATCGGTTTTTTCAAGATCGTGTCCGAGTCGGGCGTGGCGGCGGGCATACGCCGGGTCGAGGCGGTCACCGCCGAGGCCGCCTTGGCCTATGTGCAGGAACAGGAGGCGCGGCTGGGCGAGGCCGCGAGCTTGCTCAAAGCCCAGCCGCAGGAACTCGGCCAGAAGATCTCCCAACTCGTCGACGGCGCGAGGGCGCTCGAGAAAGAGCTCGCACGGTTGAAATCGAAGGTCGCGTCGGCGCAGGGGGACGATCTCGCACTGCAGGCGGTCGAAGTAAAAGGGGTGAAGGTGCTCGCCGTCGCGCTCGAGGGCGCCGACGCGAAGACCCTGCGCGAGACCCTGGACAAGCTGAAGGACAAGCTCAAGTCGGCGGCGGTGGTTCTGGCCTCGACCGAGGGTGGCAAAGTGAGCCTGATCGCCGGGGTCACCTCCGAATTGACGACCAAAGTGAAAGCCGGGGAACTGGTCAATTTCGTCGCCCAGCAGGTCGGCGGCAAGGGCGGCGGACGGGCGGATATGGCCCAGGCGGGCGGCACCGAGCCGGCCAAGCTGCCCGCCGCGCTCGCCTCGGTGCAGGCATGGGTGCAGCAAAAGCTTTAGCTACGGACTGATGCGGACGAAATCCGCGGCGAGTAACGCTTGCTAACTTAGGGCGAATCGTGCTTGAATCCGTACTGGAGACTTTCGACATGAATTGCGTGTGCGTTTTCTGGTTTCACTTTTATGGCTTTCCCCAGCCGCTGGCGGAGGGATTGAGCTAGATACACGCCCAAGCATCCCGAAAACCGCCAGCGCCGACAGCCTGGCGGTTTTTTTTTGACCCGAGATCAGGCTATGACTATGACCGCCAGCGCAAGCCATGCAAATCCGCCGACGCGGGCCGACGCCACCGACCGGTTGCGGGCTTACCGGTATCAAGGAGAAATCATGACCCACAAGGTTGACGACGTCCGCATCCGCGAAATAAAGGAACTCGCACCGCCGTCGCACGCCATCCGCGAGTTTCCCGTATCCGACGCCGCCGAGCGGGTAACCTACGAGGCGCGCCAGGGCATCCACGGCATACTGCACGCGGCGGACGACCGGCTGCTGGTGATCATCGGGCCGTGCTCGATCCATGATCCTAAATCGGCGCTGGAATATGCGCGGCGCCTGGCGCAGGAAAAGGCGAAGTACGCAGCCGATCTGCTCATCGTGATGCGCCTTTATTTCGAGAAGCCGCGCACCACCGTCGGCTGGAAAGGGCTCATCAACGATCCGCACCTGGACGGCACCTTCCAGATCAACGAGGGCCTGCGCCTTGCGCGCAGCGTGCTGCTCGATATCAACGAACTGGGCGTGCCGGCCGGCGTGGAGTATCTCGACATGATCACGCCGCAGTACATTGCCGACCTGGTGAGCTGGGGCGCGATCGGCGCGCGCACCACCGAATCGCAGGTGCACCGGGAACTTGCGTCGGGGCTGTCCTGCCCGGTCGGATTCAAGAACGGCACCGATGGCAATATCCGGATTGCAGTAGATGCGATCAAGACTTCGCGCCAGCCGCATCACTTCCTCTCGGTCACCAAGGGCGGGCACTCGGCCATCGTCTGCACTAACGGCAACGAGGACTGCCACGTGATCTTGCGCGGCGGGCCCACGCCCAACTACGATGCGGCGAGCGTGGACGCGGCGGCCAGGCAACTGGCCTTGGCCGGGCTGGAGCAGCGCTTGATGATCGATTTTTCCCACGCCAACAGCTCCAAGGACTATCAGCGCCAGATGGAGGTTTGCGCCGACGTGGCGGGTCAGGTTGCCGCGGGGGATGACCGCATCATCGGCGTGATGGCGGAATCGCATCTGCATCCCGGGAGGCAGGACTTGGTGCCGGGCAAGCCGCTGGCCTACGGTGTATCCATCACCGATGCCTGCATCGGCTGGGACGACAGCGTCAAGATGCTCGAGCGCCTGGCCGACGCGGTGCGCAGGCGCCGGCTGGTGCACGAGGCCGAGGAATAGCGTCGCGCGGGTTCGACCAACCGCGCAGAACGCGGAGGGCGCAGGCGCACGGCCGGGCGGTATGCCCGCTCCGCGCCTCCGCCGTTCGGCTATGCGCTGATCATCGCCAACCGCGCCGCGCCGGTCGTGCGCGCCCGGTGAGCCTGCAGCCCTTATAATCGCGTCCATGCAAACCTCCTCCGGGCAGGCCGCGCCGCCGATGCGCACCGCTTTTTACGTCGCGCTGGTGCTGACGCTGGCATTCAAGTTCTGGCTCGCTCAGGCGCTGCCCATGACCGGGGATGAGGCCTACTTCATCTACTGGGGCGTCTATCCCGACTACGGGTTCTACGACCATCCGCCCATGGTCGGCTGGATCCTGGCCCTGCTGCTGCAGCTGTCCAGGGCCGAATGGGTGCTGCGCCTGCCGGTGATCGTCCTGCCTGCGCTGGTGGCTTTCGCCATGCTGCAATACCTGCGGCCGACGGATGAGAGCAAAGCGTACGCTGCAGCGCTCGCTTTCCTGCTGCTTCCGGTGAATGTCTGGAACGTGCTCATCACCACCGATACGCCGCTGGTGCTGTTCTCCTTCCTTTCGGCCCTGTGCTTCGCCACGGCTTTGCGGCGCGAATCGCAGATGCTGTATGCGGCCTCCGGCGCCCTGCTGGGCCTGGCGTTCCTGTCGAAATATTTCGCCGTCCTGCTGGGGCTGGCCTATCTGGCGTTCGTCCTGACGCAGCCTGCAGGCCGGCGCAGCTGGCGCGGCCTCGCAATCGCATTTGCAGGCGTGCTGCCATTCGCTGCGCTCAATGCCTGGTGGAACTACAACCACTGCTGGGCCAACCTGATGTTCAATGTGTACAACCGGCACGGCGATGCGGGCTGGTCGCCGCAGAATCCGCTGCTGTACGCGCTGAGCGTCCTCTACATGCTGTCCCCGGCCGCGCTCTACCAGTTCTGGCGCGGCCGCGTTGCGTTGAGACAGAAGCTCGCCGAACCGCGCGCACGGTTTTTCATGCTCGCCTGGATGGTGCCGCTTGTCGTGTTCGCCCTGCTTACCCTGATGAAGCAGATCGGCCTGCACTGGCTGCTTTCGTTCGTGCCGTTTTTCTTCATTGCCGCTGCGCTCGTGCTCAGCGCCGCGCAATTGAGGAAGTCTGTCGTCTATCTCTTCGCGTTCTCCGTGATTCACGTGGCGGCGATCGTGGGCGCCAGCCTGCTGCCGATCGAGGTATGGAAGGGCAGCCGGCTTTACGATGGCATCGTGTTTCATGTCAAGACCGCCGAGCTGCTGCAGCGGCTCGAGCCTTATGCCGGAAAGTACGAATTCTCCGCCGACGGATTTTCACCGGCGGTGACGGCGTCCTACGCCTCGGGCAGGTACTTTTTCGTGTTCGGTACCGCGTCCTCGCATGGACGCCACGACGACATCCTTACCGATTTCAGGACGCTGGCGGGCAAGAACGTCCTGGTGCTGCGCAAGAACCCGCCCAATCCGGCCGATTACGCGCCCTATTTCGCCAAAGTGGAGTTCCGCCAGTTCGAGCTGCACGGCGTCACCTTTTATCTGGTGCTGGGCCAGACCTTCGACTATCCGAGATACCGCGAGCAGGTGCTGCGGCCCCTGCGCGACCGTTACTATAGAATCCCGTCCTATCTGCCGCTGGGCCATTGCTACTTTTGCGAACGATATTTTCCCGATGAATCCTGTCCCACCCGCTAGCGCCGCGACGTTGCCGATGGAACTGCTGAAACTGCTGCGTCCGCATCAGTGGGTCAAGAACGGCTTTGTCTTCGTCGGTCTGCTGTTCAGCGACGTCAGCAACGATTGGAAGCTCAGAGGCACCGTGCTTTTTGCCGCCGCCGGATTCTGCCTGCTGTCGAGTTGCGTCTACATACTCAACGATGTCCTCGATCGCAAGGCGGACCAGGCCCACCCGGTGAAGCGCAAGCGGCCTTTGGCCAGCGGTACGGTGGGCATAGGTCAGGCGTACGCGCTCGCATTTGTCTGCGGGACAGCGGGGCTGGCGCTGGGCGCCATGGCCTCCGTTAGCGTGGTGGCCATCCTCATGGCCTACCTCGCGCTCAATCTGGCCTACAGCGCCGGCCTGAAGCACATCGCCATCCTCGACGTGTTCATTATCGCTGCCGGTTTCATGCTGCGCATTTTGGCCGGCACCTGGGGGGTGAATATCGTCCCCTCATACTGGCTGCTGCTGTGCGGCCTGCTGCTGACCGTTTTTCTCGGCTTTGCCAAGCGCCGCGCCGAACTGATGGTGAGCGACGGCAATGGCTCCAATGGCGCTACCCAGCGTCCGGTGCTGTACGACTACAGTCTGGCGCTGCTCGATACCATGATGTCGATCAGCGCCGCCGGCGTCATCGTCAGCTACAGCCTGTACACCGTGAGCCCCGACACCATAGCGCTGCATCGCACCGACAAGCTGATCTATACCCTGCCGTTTGTGTTGTACGGCATTTTTCGCTACATTTTTCTCCTGCACCGCCGCGGCGGCGAAGATCCCGCGTGGACGTTGCTCACCGACGCGCATCTGCTGATCGTCGGCGCTCTCTGGCTTGGCGTCACGCTATGGCTGATCTGGTGAGCGTGTGTTCGATTTGAGCTTAATCATCGGTTTCGGCATAATCTGTCGACGGCGGGTTCGCCGGCGGTGCCTATTTGGCCCCGCCCGATCCGCCTGTCTCGGACCAAGATCATATGGCTGAAAACGCCGGACACGATCGCCTGGCACACCTGGAATACCTGGGCGATGCGACCCAATTCGTAGGGCAGATGCATCGCATGATCAGCTATTCGCCGCTGTTCGAGAACTTCAACATGGCGGAAATCCGGCTGATGAGCCACTTCATGCACGCCTACCGTGCCGGGCCGGGGCAGGAGATCATCCATGAAGCCGAACAGGGCGATTTCATGCTGCTGATGATCGAGGGCAGCGTGGAAGTATTGAAGCAGGACCGCTGGAACACACCCCAGCTTATCGCCTCGGTCGATGCCGGAAAGACGCTGGGCGAAATGTCCATGATAGACGGCGAGCCGCGCTTTGCGACCTGCGTCGCGGCCGAGCCTTGCGTGATCGCGGTGCTGTCGCGCGAAAACCTGGCGCACATCATTCTGGAGCAACCCATACTGGGGGCGAAAATCCTGATGGAGCTGGTGCTGATGCTGTCGCAGCGCCTGCGCCAGACCAGCGTCAAGCTGGTAAGCCTGATGGACAAAAGCGGCAACTGAAGCCGGCCGCATCTGGCGCAACGGGCAAATCCTGATGCGATCGCGCCGAAGATGTGGCAGAATAACGGGCGATACTGGTTGGAGGAGGAGGCAATGCATATAAAAAACGGCAAGGATTTTTGGGCGGGGCTGATGTTCGTCGGCGCCGGCCTGAGTTTTATGTTGGTCTCGCAAAACTATCCCATGGGCTCGGCGGTGCGCATGGGGCCGGCGTACTTTCCGACTATGCTGGGCGGCCTGCTCGCGATCCTGGGCGCGGTCGTCTTCATGCGTGCGTTTTTCTCCAAAATCGAAGATCCGCTCAAGGTATTCCCATTCCGGCTGCCCGTGCTGATCGCCTCGCTGGTGATCGGAGGGGCGACTTACTTCGCCGATAGCTGGTTCAAGGGTGCGCCGATGGCCGAGTTTGCGCTTACCGGGCTGGCGCTGGCACTGTTCATCGGGGCATTCGGGCCGCGGGCGATGTTCGTGATCCTGATTGCGGTGATGATTTTCGGCTATGCGCTCAAACCGCTGGGCCTGGTGCTGGCCGTCGCATTGCTGATCGTGCTCAGCGCTCTGGGCGGCCACGATTTCCGCAAGAAGGAGATCGTAATCCTGACCATACTGATGGTGCTGTTCAGCGTGTTTGTGTTCGTCAAGGGCCTGGGACTGCCGTTTAACATCTGGCCGGGAGAATAGTAGTCATGGAATTCTCCCTGATTCACAATCTGAGTATCGGCTTCGGCGTCGCGCTGAGCCTGCAGAACCTGATGTACTGCTTCTTCGGCGTGCTGCTCGGGACGCTGATCGGGGTGCTGCCCGGCATCGGGCCGCTCGCCACCATCGCCATGCTGCTGCCGGTGACGTTCAACCTGTCGCCGATTTCGGCGCTGATCATGCTCGCCGGCATTTACTATGGCGCGCAATACGGCGGCTCGACCACCGCTATCCTGGTCAATATTCCGGGTGAGTCGTCCTCGGTGGTCACCTGTTTGGACGGCTACCAGATGGCGCGCCAGGGCCGCGCCGGTCCGGCGCTGGCCATCGCCGCCATGGGCTCCTTCTTCGCCGGCTGCGTCGCGACCGTGGTCATCGCCCTGTTCGCGCCGCCGCTGGCGGAAGTCGCCCTCAAATTCGGTCCGGCCGAATATTTCTCGCTGATGGTACTGGGATTGGTCGGTGCGACGGTGCTGGCGCACGGCTCGCTCATCAAGGCGATCGCCATGACCATCCTGGGGTTGCTGCTGGGCGTAGTCGGCACCGACGTCAACTCCGGCATCGCGCGCTTCTCCTTCGGCATATCGGAGCTTTCCGACGGCATCAACTTCGTCGTCGTCGCCATGGGGCTATTCGGCTTCGCCGAGATCATTATGAACCTGGAGCAGGGCGAGGCCCGCGAGGTGTTCGTCAACAAGGTCACGGGCCTGATGCCGACCTGGAAAGACCTCAAGGATAGTTCCGGCGCCATCCTGCGCGGCACCGCCTTGGGCTCGGTACTCGGCATCCTGCCCGGCGGCGGGGCGCTGCTATCGTCCTTTGCCGCCTATACCCTGGAAAAGAAAATCGGCGACACGTCGAAGTTCGGCAAGGGCGAAATCCGCGGCGTGGCGGCGCCGGAATCGGCCAACAACGCCGGCGCGCAGACTTCGTTCATTCCCCTGCTTACCCTGGGCATTCCGTCCAACCCGGTGATGGCGCTGATGATCGGCGCGATGATGATCCAGGGCATCGCCCCCGGGCCGCAGGTGATGACCGAGCGGCCGGAACTCTTCTGGGGCATGATCGCCAGCATGTGGATCGGCAACCTGATGCTGGTGATCCTGAACCTGCCGCTGATCGGCATGTGGGTGAAGCTGTTGACGGTACCCTACCGGCTGCTCTACCCGTCGATCCTGCTGTTCTGCTGCGTCGGGGTCTACAGCCTGTCCAATGCGCCCTTCGACGTGATGCTGACCGCGCTGTTCGGCCTCCTGGGTTACGTCTTCGTCAAGCTCGAATGCGAGCCGGCGCCGCTGATCCTGGGCTTTATCCTCGGGCCGCTGATGGAGGAGAACCTGCGCCGGGCGATGCTGCTCTCGCGCGGCGACGCGACCGTGTTCTTCACCAAGCCGATCAGCGGGGTGCTGCTCGGCATGGCCATCGTGCTGCTGCTGATCACCCTGGCGCCTGCGGTGCGCAAGACACGCGAGGAGGCGTTCGTGGAATAGCATTTCGGGAATCTCGAGGTGGATCCCGGCGCGGAGGACACAGAGGCTTGTGTCCTCTGTTCCTTTGAGGTCTCGCTTTTGCGAATTCGTTTCGAAGGAGAATAGCTTGACACGATTGATCGGTTTGACGCTGCCGCTTTTCCTTGTACTGGCTTCGCTGCTCGGCTGCGCCAGTGCTGCCGCCCAGAGCTATCCGTCCAAGCCGATTCGCCTGGTCGTGCCTTACCCCCCCGGTGGGCCGCTGGATATCATGGCGCGCGCGATCGGGCAGAAGCTCACCGAGGCGTGGAGCCAGCCCGTGGTGGTGGACAACCGTGCGGGCGCCGGCGGCAATATCGGCGCCGACTTGGTGGCGAAGAGCCAGGCTGACGGCTATACGCTGCTGATGGGCGCGGTCGCCACCCACGCCATCAACCCGACCCTGTACGGCAAAATGCCCTACGACCCGGTCAAGGACTTTGCGCCGGTGGCGCTGGTGGCGCAGGTGCCGAATATCCTGGTGGTGAACCCCTCGGTTCCGGCCAGATCGGTACGGGAGCTGATCGAACTCGCGCGCGCCAGACCCGGCTATCTCAATTTCGGTTCCGGCTCGACCGGTTCGACCGGCCATCTTGCCGGCGAGTTGTTCAACACCATGGCCGGCGTGAAAATGGTGCACATCCCCTACAAGGGCGGGGCGCCGGCGATGGCCGACCTGCTTGCCGGCCAGGTGCAGTTGATGTTCGACAATCTGGCCAACGCGCTGCCCAACGTCAAGGCGGGCAGGCTGCGCGCGCTGGCGGTGACCACGCTCGCGCGCTCGCCGGCCATGCCGGAGTTGCCCACCATCGCCGAGTCAGGGCTGCCCGGCTTCGACCTCACCACCTGGTTCGGCGTGATGGCTCCTGCGGGGACGCCATCCGAAATCGTGGTCAAGCTCAATGCCGAGATCGTGCGCGCGCTGAACGCGAAAGACATGCGCGAGCGGTTGGAGAAAATGGGCGCCGAGCCGCCGGCCAACAATACGCCGGAGCGTTTCGCCGCCTTCATCCGCACCGAAGCGGCCAAGTACGCGAAAGTGGTCAAGGATTCCGGCGCCAAGGTAGAGTAGATCGCGCTCGAGGAACCAGAACGCGCGCACGTTGATCCCTCGCCCGGTTTCCCCGGCCTGCGCGGGCTTTGCGCGCGTCAGGGCCGGAGGCAAACGCAGCAGAGCCCGCGGTCTTACTTCTTGCGCCCGCGTCTTCCGTTTTCGATTGTGCTGCCGCGCTGCCACAACACATCGCTGCCGCCGCCGGCGCGGTTCAGCACCCGCCCCAGAACGAACAGCAAGTCGGACAACCGGTTCAGATACTTGCGGGCCGCAGTTCCGACAGGCTCGGCGCGCGACAGCGACACCAGGGCGCGCTCGGCGCGGCGGCAGACGGTGCGCGCCAGGTGGGCCAGGCTTGCAGCGCGCGTTCCGCCGGGCAGAATGAATTCCTTGAGCGGGGGCAGGTCCCGGTTGTAGTCATCCAGCAGCACTTCCAGGCGGGTAACCTGGCTTTCGCTCATGCTGGCATGCCCCGGGATGCAGACTTCTCCGCCCAGGTCGAACAGGTCATGCTGGATGTTGCCGAGCGCCGCGCGAACGCCGGCGGGCAATTCCTCGGCGAGCAGCAGGCCGATCACCGAATTCAGTTCATCGACTTCCCCCAGCGCGTGCACGCGCTGGCTGTCCTTGGGCACGCGCGAACCGTCGCCGAGGCCGGTCTCGCCAGTGTCGCCGGTTCGAGTGTAGATTTTTGTGAGACGGTGGCCCATGCGCATCCAATCGAGCGTTAGGGCAAGGATTGTACCGCAAAGCCCTCGAAAATCTGCCGGCGCCGGACCCGGGGGGCGGAAGTTGGCTGCGCGTTTGGCGCGTGCGCAGCGCAATGAGAGCGGGCCGGGCCGGAGCAGGGTACTCAGGCAGCGAAATCCGTTTCGGCTGGGGGAATATTGTGCGTCCCGACCGGTTCGGAAGCAGTTGAATGGTAGTAGAATATTTGGCCAAAGCAAACCGCGCGGCCGGCTTCGGGCCGGCGCAGACAGAGGATCCAACGTGACGTTGCTAACGAAGTTCCGCAGCCGGCTGGCCGCAATGTCCTCGGTTGAGTACCTGCCAGAGCGCGTGTCCATGCTGTACCGGCTGTCGGGTACCGATGTGCCGATCATCCTCGTTGCGGCGAGCATCACCGCGTTTGCGTTGTGGGGCTACATCGGCGTCAGCCTGATAGTGAGCTGGTTCGTCTGGCTCGGCGTGGCCAGCACGCTGCGCTACGCAATGGCGCGGGTTTATCGTCGCCGCCAGCCGCCGGCGGAGGATGCGGCGCAGTGGGAAAACTATTTCTGCATGGCCAGCGCCCTGATCGGGGCGGGCTGGGGCCTGGCGCTGATGTTTATCGGCCATGAACCGACCTCGCTGCAGGAGATCTCGGTCACGTTCCTCATCAGCAGCATCGCCATGGGCCTGCCGCCTTCGCTCGCGCCCAGTCCCAAGGCTTTTGCCAGCTTCATCCTGCCCATTCTTGCGCCCATGGTCGCGATGCTGTTTACCTTTGGCGGCGGACTCAATGCCTCCACCGGCTTGCTGATGCTGGTGTTCGCGAGCGTGCTGCTGGGCTTGTACCTGTCCAACCATCTGGCGCTGATGGAAACGCTGGCTTACGGCCACGAGAACACGCTGTTGCTGAAAAAATTGCGCGTCGCCGAAAAATCCCTGACTTCGGCGCTGGCCGAGCAGCAGCTGATTTTCGACACCGCAGCCGTCGGAATTGCCTTTGTCAGCCAGCGCACGGTGGTGAAATGCAACCGGCGCTTTGCCGAGATCCTCGGGTACACGCGCGAGGAACTCACCGGGCAATCCACGCGGGTCTGGCTCCAGTCCGATGAGCGATTCATGGAAGCCGGCAGCCGCGCCTATGCGCGGCTGGCGCAAGGCGAGAACTATTCCTCCGAGCTCCATCTGCACAAGAAGGACGGCACCCCGATCTGGGTGTTCACGGACAGCCGCGCGATCGACCCGGCCGAGCCCCAGGCCGGAATCATTATCGGCATCGGTGACATCACCGAACGCAAGCTGGCCGAAGCGGCGCTGCGGCAGACCAAGGAGCGGCTCGATCTGGCGATGCAGTCTTCGGCTATCTCGATCTGGGAGTGGGACGCCAGGCGCGGCACGATTTATCTGGATGCGGCGCTGGCGCAGATGACCGGCGACGAACCGCGCGAGCGCTACCTCACGCTCGACGAAATGGTGCCGCTGGTGCACCCGGACGATGCCGATGCGGTGCGCCAGGCGCAACGCGACTGCATCGGTGGCCTGCGCCCCCTGTACCGCATCGAGCACCGCCTCAAGGCGGCGAGCGGAGACTGGGTCTGGGTGCTCAGCCGCGGCCGCGTGGTCGAGCACGCAGGCGACGGAAGCGCGTTGCGCATGGCCGGGACCAACGTCGACATCACCCAGCGCAAGCGCGCCGAGGTGGAGTTGCTCTCTGCCCTGCAGCGCGAGAAGGAGCTGTCGGAGATGAAGTCCAAGTTCGTTTCCATCGCATCGCACGAGCTGCGCACGCCGCTGGCGACCATTCTGTCCTCCGCCGAGCTGCTGGAGCATTATTCGGACGGCCTCTCCGCAGATGACAAGCTGAAAATGCTGCACGGCATACAAGGCGCGGTCAAGCGCATGAACGCGATGATCGAAGACGTGCTGATCATAGGCAAAGCCGAGGCTGGCGCCCTGCAGTACGAGCCGAAGCCGGTGGATCTGGGCGAACTGTGTCACAAGGTGGTCGAGGAGTTGCGCGGAGGCGTCGCCAAGCAGCATGTCATTCGATTCGAGCACCAGTTCGAGCGCGGCAGCCTGAATCTGGACGAAAAGTTGCTGCGTCACATCCTCACCAATCTGCTGTCCAACGCGGTTAAGTATTCCCCCCCCGGGAGTACCGTGTCGCTGCTGCTGGCCGAGCGCGATGGCGAGGCCGTAATCGAGGTGGGCGACCAGGGCATAGGCATACCGCTTGAAGACCAGGCACGCCTGTTCGAGAGCTTTCATCGCGCCTCCAACGTCGGCAATCGCCAGGGCACCGGACTCGGGCTGGTAATCGTCAAGAAGGCGGTGGAATTGCACGGCGGCACGATTTCTATCGATAGCAAGGTCGACGCCGGCACCCGCATCAGCGTGCGGCTGCCGCTGCCGCAGATGGCGCAGGCGAATTGATCATGGCGCGGGTATTGCTCATCAACGATGACCAATCGAACCTCGAATTCATGCGCCAGTTGCCGCACCTGGAGGGGCACGAGCTCGCGCAGTTGCGCAATGCGATCAGGCGATGTCTGGGGCAAGAGCGGCCATGAAGAAAATCCTGGTGGTCGAGGACGAGGCGTCGATCCGCCTGAACCTGGCGCTGATGCTGAAGGGGGAAGGTTACGAGGTGGACTCGGCCGAGAACGGCCGCGCCGGCATCGAGCATGCCAAAAGCTTCGGGCCGGACCTGATCGTCAGCGACGTGATGATGCCCGATCTGGACGGATTCGGCATGCTGGAGGCGCTGCGCGCCGATCCGCGCTACGCCGATACGCCCTTCATCTTTCTCACCGCGCTCAACGACCGGGACAGCATGCGCCGCGGCATGAACCTTGGCGCGGATGATTTCCTCAACAAGCCGTTCACGCGCTACGAGCTGATCGAAGCCGTGAATTCTAGACTCAAGAAATACGAGAACGCGGCGCGCTCGCTCGCGGAGCGCCTGGTCGCCGGAAACGACGAACTCAGGCGCTGGTATCGGCAGAGCCTCACCGGTGCTGAGCCCGAGCGGCCGCTGGCATTCGCCGAAACCGCCGGCATGACCGGTAAAATGACCGTGGCCACGGTGCTGTTCGCCGACATCCGCAATTTCACCACCTATTCGGAACGCCTCACCGCGGGGCAGATCGCCGAGTTGCTCAACGCCTATTTCGAGGCGGTGTGCCAGCCGATAGTGCGTAATGGCGGGCGCATCGCGAAGCTGATCGGCGACGGGATAATGGTGGTGTTCGAGGCGCGCGCCGAGGACGGCGAGGACAACCACGCCCGCCGCGCCATTCGTGCCGGGCTTGGGATAGTGCTCGCCGCAAACGGCTTCGGTAAATGGTTCAAGCAGCACTTTGATATGGAGGGGCTGCCCGAATTCGCGACCGGCGTGGGTATCCACACCGGCGACCTGATGGAGGTGCGCATCGGCCCGCCCGGGGCCGAAGACTTGACCGTGGTGGGCGACAGCGTCAACGTGGCCTCGCGTTTGGAGGGACAGACCAAGGAACTGGGCTGGCCGGTGGTGGCGAGCGCCGCCACCGTCAGCATGGCCGGGAGTCTGGTGAGCACCGGTGAGTCGCGGCAGCTGGAGTTGCGCGGGCGCAATGCGCCGATCGAGGCCACGGAAGTTACCGGCATCGGCGCCTATGCCGGCGCGCCGGAGGGGCCGATCGAGGTGCCGGCCTCGGTGCGCGCGGCGCTCGCGGAAAATGCACAGATGACCGCGCGCGCGGCGAAGGCGGCGCTGTCGGATACGCTGCGCATCATAACCAGCGAACTGTCGCGTGCGCTGGCCGCGGGCCGGCCGCTGCAAATCAAGGGCTATCGGGTGCTGTCCAAGATCGGCGAGGGCGGCATGTCCAACGTCTTTCTCGGCGAGCGCGAAAGCGACGGCACGCAGGTGGCGCTGAAAATCCTCAACGCGCGGCCGAGCGACGACAAGCAGTTGCTGCAGCGCTTCATCCAGGAGTCGGCGCTGATTTCCGACATCGACCATCGCAATGTGGTCAAGATATTCGACAAGGGGTTCACCGACGATTACGCCTATATCGCCATGGAGTATTTCACCGGCGGCAGCCTGAAGGACGTCATCGCCCAAGGCCTGTCTCCGCGCCAGTCGCTGTCGCTGCTGGCGCAGGCCGCCGCCGCCCTGGCGGAGATCCATCGCCTCGGCATAGTGCACCGCGACGTCAAGCCCGCAAACATGATGCTGCGCGCGGACGGCACCATGGTGCTGGCCGATTTCGGCATCGCCAAGCGGACCGAGGGATCGATGGACAGGACCGTGCACGGTGAGTTCTTCGGCACGCCTTATTACATCTCGCCGGAGCAGGCCAACGGTAAACCGGCGACCGAGCGCTCCGACATCTACAGCCTGGGCATCATTTTCTACGAGATGCTCATGAACCGGCGGCCGTATGTGGGCGATTCCATCGTCGAGGTTATCTCGCAGCACGTGAACGCGCCGGTGCCGCGGCTGCCGCAGCCGCTGGACGATTACCAGGTGCTGCTCGACGGCATGATGGCCAAGGATCCGGCCGAACGCCTGCAGAATGCGGACGAGGTGCTCGCCGTCATCGACCGCGTGTGGACGCAGATCGCGCTGCGGGCAAGCGCGACGCAAGGCCGCGACTGACGCTCGCCGTCGTACTGCCGCCAGGCTTTACTGCTGGACGGGGTTCCAGCTGCGGCAGCGGCGAGAGGAAATGATGAAAGCACGCAAAATCGCGTTGATCGCGGTGGCGGTGGCCCTGATCGCCGCGTTTTTCGCTCTCGATCTGGGACAGTATTTCCGCCTCGACTATTTCAAGTCGCGGCAGGCGGCGATCGACCTCTACTACCAGGCCAACCCGCTGCTCGCCACGCTCGCGTTTTTCACGCTCTACGTGGTGGTTACGGCTGCGTCCCTCCCGGTCGCCGGCATCATGACCCTGGCAGCCGGCGCGATCTTCGGTCTCGCGTGGGGCACCTTGATCGTGTCGTTCGCATCCAGCATCGGTGCGACACTGGCGTTTCTTGCTTCGCGCTTCCTGTTCCGCGATTTGATCCGGCAGAAATTCGGCGACAAGCTGGGCGCCATCGATGCCGGCGTGGAAAAAGAAGGTGGTTTCTACCTTTTTACCCTGCGCCTGGTGCCGGCGTTCCCGTTTTTCGTCGTCAACCTGGCGCTGGGCCTGACATCGATGAAGGCCTGGACCTTCTACTGGGTAAGTCAGCTGGGCATGCTGGCCGGCACTGTCGTCTACGTCAACGCCGGCACGCAGATCGCGCAGATCGATGCGCTCGGAGGTATCCTCTCGGCCAAGCTGATCGGCGCGTTCGTGCTGCTGGGAATCTTCCCCCTCATCGCCAAGAAAATCGTTGCCATGGTCAGGGCGCGCAAGGTCTACACCCGCTGGGAAAGACCGGCCAGTTTCGACCGCAACCTGGTGGTGATCGGCGCCGGCTCCGCCGGCTTGATGACGGCTTACATCGCGGCTGCGGTCAAGGCCAAGGTGACGCTGATCGAAAAGCACAAAATGGGCGGCGATTGCCTGAACACCGGTTGCGTGCCGTCGAAGGCGCTGATCCGCTCGGCCAAGTTCATTTCCCATGTCAAGCGCGCCCACGAGTTCGGCATCAGGACCGCCAGCGCCACCTTCGACTTCGCCGAGGTGATGGCGCGCGTGCAACGCGTGATCACGGCAGTGGAGCCGCATGATTCGGTCGAGCGTTACTCCGAACTGGGCGTGGAATGCATCGCGGGCGAGGCGAAAATCATTACGCCCTGGTCGGTCAGGGTGACAACCGCCAGCGGCACGCGGACTCTGACCGCGCGGGCCATCGTCATCGCGGCCGGCGCGCGTCCCTTCGTGCCGCCCATAGCGGGAATCGAGCAGGTCGGCTACTACACTTCCGACAATGTCTGGAATCTGCGTGCGCTGCCGCGCCGCTTGGTGGTATTGGGCGGCGGGCCGATCGGGTCGGAACTCACCCAGTGTTTCGCGCGTTTCGGCTCGCAGGTGACCCAGGTCGAGATGTTGCCGCGCATCATGATGCGCGAGGATCCGGAAGTGTCCGACAGGGTAATGCAGCGCTTTCGCGCCGAAGGCGTCAATGTGCTGGTGAACCACACGGCCAAACAGTTCATCCTGGAGGGTGGCGAGAAAGTGCTGATCTGCGAGCACCAGGGCAAGGAAGTGCGCGTGCCCTTCGACGAGTTGCTGTGCGCCGTCGGGCGCGTGGCCAATACCAGCGGCTACGGCCTGGAGGAACTGGGCATTCCGCTGGCGAAAACGCGCACCGTCGAGACCGACGAATACCTGCAGACCCTGTACCCGAATATCTACGCCTGCGGCGACGTCGCCGGCCCTTACCAGTTTACCCACACGGCGGCGCACCAGGCATGGTATGCCTCGGTCAACGCGCTGTTCGGCGATTTCAAGAAGTTCAAGGCGGATTACTCGGTCATACCCTGGGCGACCTTCACCGACCCCGAGGTCGCCCGGGTGGGGCTGAACGAGACCGAAGCCAGGGAAAAGGGTATCGCCTACGAGGTCAGCGTGTTCGATCTGAAGGAACTGGACCGTGCCATCGCCGACGAGGAGGCGCATGGCCTGATCAAGGTGCTCACCGTGCCCGGCGCGGACAAGATCCTCGGTTGCACCATCGTCGGCGAGCATGCCGGCGACCTGATCGCGGAGTATGTCGCGGCGATGCGCCATGGTTTCGGTCTGAATAAAATCCTCGGCACCATCCATATCTATCCGACACTGGCCGAGGCGAACAAGTATGCGGCCGGGGTATGGAAGCGCAATCATGCGCCGCAGAGACTGCTCGCCTGGGTGGAGCGGTTCCATGCATGGAGGAGAGGGTGAGCGGTACACCCGCCGGCGGCAGGACTCGAGATGGGCTCCGGCTCCCTCTCAGAACGGTCCGCGCAGTGAAACGATTGTCGATCATCATCCCCACGCTCAACGAAGCCGAAGGCATTGTCGCCACGCTCGAATCCCTGGGCGAATTGCGCCGTCGCGGCCATGAAGTGATCGTGGTCGACGGCGGCTCGAGCGACGGCACGGCCTCTCTGGCCGCGGGCCTTGCCGACCGGGTGCTTGCGGCGAGCGCCGGCCGAGCCGGCCAGATGAATGCCGGCGCGCGCGCCGCTGCAAGCGATGTGCTCCTGTTCCTGCATGCCGATTCACGCCTGCCCGACGAGGCCGACCGCCTGGTGCTGCAAGGCCTGGCTGCCGGCGGTCTCGCCTGGGGCCGCTTCGACGTGCGCATTGCCGGCTCCCACTCTTTGTTGCGGGTGGTGGAAGCCATGATGAACCTGCGCTCCCGCCTGACGCATATCTGTACCGGGGACCAGGGTATTTTTGTGCGCCGCGAGGCATTCGACGCAGTCGGCGGCTACCCTGGCCAGGAGTTGATGGAAGACCTCGCCATCAGCGCACGGCTGCGCCGCGTGTCCGCGCCGCTATGCCTGCGCCAGCGCTGTCTCACTTCGGCGCGCCGCTGGGAAAGCCAGGGTGTGCTGCGTACCGTCGTGCTGATGTGGTGGCTGCGGTTGCAGTACGCGCTCGGCGCGGCGCCGGCGCGGCTGGCGCGCGGCTACAGGACGCGCGGCCATTAGCTGCCGCATCATGGTCTTTGCCAAAGCGCCCATGCCGGGCCGGGTGAAGACCCGCCTGGTTTCCGCCCTCGGTGAGGGGGCTGCCGCAGAATTGCACCGGCAACTGGCCGAGCGCACGCTCTTCACCGCCTTGGCCGCCGGGCTGGGCCCGGTGGAGCTTTGGTGCGCACCCGGAACGGACGATGCGTTTTTCGCGGCTTGCGCCAGGCAGTACGGCATAAGCCTGCGCGCCCAGGGGGAGGGCGATCTGGGGGTGCGCATGGCGCGCGCCCTGGAGCATGCTCTGACGGGAAGCTCCCCCGGGCTATTGGTCGGCAGCGATTGCCCGGTGCTGACGGCGGAATATTTGCGTGAAGCTGCGGCCGGCCTGGCCGGCGGAAACGATGCGGTGTTCGGTCCGGCCGAGGACGGCGGCTACGTGCTGATCGGCCTGGCGCGCAAGCCATCGGCGCAGTTGTTCGAAGACATTGCCTGGGGCACGGCGACGGTGATGCAGGAGACGCGCGCGCGGCTGGCGCGCCTCAACTGGCGCTGGTGCGAATTGGCGACGCTGTGGGACGTGGACCGGCCGGAGGATCTGCTGCGCCTGCGCCAGTTGCGCGGCGAATGCATCCGGGATGGTCTGAAAAAGGGGCGCCCATGAATGAACAAAGTCACGACAAGGTAGACGTGCGTTGAAGCGACTGGTATTGCTGGGCGGGGGACACAGCCATGTCGCCGTGCTGAAAAGTCAGGGCGAAGCGCCCATGCCGGATACGCGCCTGACTCTGGTCAGTGCGAAGCGTCATACGCCTTACTCGGGCATGCTGCCCGGGTTGATTGCCGGCCACTACGACTATCACCAAAGCCACATCGATCTGGAACGCATGGCGGGATATGCGCGCGCCGGGTTTCTGGAAATGGAGGCGGTGGCGCTCAATGCGGGGGAACGGCTGCTGTTTCTCGCCGACGGCAGGCGTGTCGAATACGACATCCTGTCCATAGACATCGGTTCAACTCCACCCGGATTCGGCATACCCGGCGTGCCGGAGCAGGTGATTCCGGCCAAGCCGATCGAGGTGCTGCTGCCCGCATGGGAAGGACTACGCGCACGCGCCGCCGGTCTGAAGCGCCTGGCGCTGGTGGGCGGCGGAGCAGCCGGAGTGGAACTCGTGCTGGCGATGCAATACCGCCTGCGCCAAGACGGGGCCGTGCCCGGGTTCGATCTGATTACCGACACGCCGTTCGTCCTGCCCAGCCACAACGTCAAGGCGCGCCGAATGCTGCAGCGCATCCTGGATGAGCGTGGGGTGCGCGTGCATGCCGGGTGCAAGGTCGCCGCGGTGGAACCGGGTCGGGTCGCTCTCGAAGGGGGCGCAAGCATCGACGTCGATGCGGTATTCTGGGTGACGGGTGCCGCGCCGGCAGCCTGGCTGCGCGCCAGCGGCCTGCAAACGGACGCCGCGGGCTTCATTGCCGTCAATCCCTGCCTGCAGTCTGAGTCGCATGCCGATATTTTCGCCGCCGGTGATTGCGCCAGCGTGACCGGGCAGCCGCGGCCCAAGTCCGGGGTGTTCGCGGTGCGCCAGGGTGCGCCGCTCGCCAGGAATCTGCGTCGCGCGCTCGCCGGGCAGGCGCTCGAACCGTACGTCTCCCCGCCGCACGCGCTGGCACTGATCAGCGCCGGCGGCAAATACGCGGTCGCCACGCGCAACGCGTGGGCGCTGCAGGGCGCCTGGGTGTGGCTGTGGAAGGATTGGATAGATCGCCGCTTCGTGCAAACATACCAGCGCCTGTCTCAAACTTGACCGCTATGGAATCCGCGCTTATTCCAGCCCGGCCGCCGGATGGACAGCGTGCTCACGCAAAAAAAGAAATGGGCAGAGTGACCGGAGCTTGCCGGCCACCCCGCCCACGCGGGGAGAGGAGGAGGAGTCCCGCGAAACCTGTGTTGCCGCTGCCTAGCGGAAGAAATTTCCGCTGAAAGTAATCATCATCTGGCCGCCCAAAACGCAGGCCAGCTTTACCGAAGCCACTAGCGCGGCGGCGCTGGCGGTCAGGTAACCCGCAAGCACTTTAACGACACCTAAATTCATGATATGGCCCCTTTTCAACTGATGGACTAAGTCTAAACATTGGCCCTATATTTGTCGAATCGATTCTTTAGATTTAATATATCTGTTCTATGGATATCAGAAACGTCGATCTCAACCTATTGGTAGCGCTCGACGCGCTGCTGGCCGAGCGCAGTGTATCGCGCGCCGCCGTGCGCCTGCATTTGTCGCAACCGGCGACGAGCGCCCTGCTGGCACGCCTGCGCGGGCTGTTTGGCGATCCTCTATTGTTGCGCAGCGCGCGCGGCATGCTGCCGACGCCGCGTGCGCTGGAACTGCTTGGCCCGGTAAAACAGGTGCTGGACGAGATCGATGCGATCGTCCAGCCGCGCGCTGCATTCGATCCGGCCAGCGCGGTGCACACCTTCACCTTGTCGGCCTCGGACTACGTCGAATACGCGCTGCTGCCGACGCTGGTGGATTACCTCGAGCGCACGGCGCCGGGGGTGCGCCTGGCGGTGAGGCCGCTCGATCTGCAAACGGTGGTAAAGCAGATGGAAAGCGGCGAGGTCGACCTTTGCATCACCGGACTCCAGAACGCCCCGGCCGGACTGCATCAGCAGCCGCTTTACACAGAGCGCATGGTGTCCGTGGTGCGGCGCAAGCATCCGGGCGTAGGCGCGCATTTGACCCTGGAGCAGTTCTGCAATTTGGAGCATATTCTGGTGTCGGTGCGCGGCAGCGGTTTCAGCGCCCGCATCGACGACGCGCTGACCAAGGTCGGGCGCAAGCGCCGCGCGCGGCTGGCGGTGCCGCACTTTCTCCTCGTGCCCGAGATCGTGGCGCGCTCGGACATGATTAGCGCTTTGCCGGAGCGGCTGGCGCGTGGCTATGCGAACAAGCTGCGCATCTTCGAGCTGCCGCTGGAGGTCGAGGGCTTCACCGTGGGCCAGATCTGGCACGAGCGCAACCAGCGCGAACCGGCTCAGCTTTGGCTGCGTGAAATACTGCTGGAGCTGGCGCAAAAGCCGCCGAAGTAGGCTGTTTCCCCGGGCTCCGGCTCCGGCAAACCCCATCAGCCCGCCGCGCCGCTTCGCACCTGGGGAGTGTTTTTTAACAGCCTGTTAGAATCTGCGGAAATCACGCGGGGAAAAGCACCATGAACGACGAAGTTTGTTTCCTGCCGGCAACCGAATTGGCGCAGCGCATCCGCCGCAAAGACCTGTCGGCGCGCGAACTGATGCAGGCGTCGCTGGCGCAGATCGAGCGCCTCAACCCCAGGCTCAATGCCATCGTCAGCCTGTACGCCGAGCAGGCCCTGGCGCAGGCGAGGGCCGCGGACGAGAAGCAGGCGCGGGGCGAAGCGCTCGGACCATTGCACGGCTTGCCGGTCGCGCACAAGGATCTGTTCTTGACCCGCGGCATGCGCACCACCTTCGGCTCGCCGATATACAAGGACTTCATTCCCGATCAGAGCCTGTTGATCGTCGACCGGCTGCAGGCGGCCGGCGCGATCTCCGTAGGCAAGACTAATACACCCGAGTTCGGTGCCGGTTCGCAGACCTTCAACACCGTATTCGGCAAGACGCTCAACCCCTACGACACCAGCAAGACCTGCGGCGGTTCCTCCGGGGGATCGGCGGTGGCGCTGGCCGCCGGCATGGTGCCGCTAGCCGACGGCAGCGACATGGGTGGGTCGCTGCGTTGTCCGGCGAATTTTTGCAACGTCGTCGGCATGCGCACTTCGCCCGGGCGCGTGCCGATCTGGCCGGCGAAGACCGGCTGGAGCACGCTCGGGGTGGAAGGGCCGATGGCGCGCACCGTGGAAGATTGCGCGCTGATGCTGAGCGTGATTGCGGGTCCGGATGCGAGAAGCCCGATCGCCATCGCCGCGCCGGGCAGCCTGTTCGCGCGGCCGCTGGCGCGCGACTTCAAGGGCGTGCGCATAGCCTGGAGTGCCGACCTCGGCGGGCTCCCCGTGGATGCGCGCGTCGCTGCGGTGCTTGAGTCGCAGCGACCGGCCTTTGCCGCGCTCGGCTGCGCGATCGACGAAGCGACGCCGGATCTCTCCGACGCGGACGAAATCTTCCACACCCTGCGCGCCTGGCAGTTCGAGCTTTCCTACGGTCAGCTGCTGGACCGGCAGCGCGGCCAGCTCAAGGACACGGTGATCTGGAACATCGAGGCCGGAAGGAAGCTCTCCGGCCCGGAAATTGGCGCCGCCGAGCTCAAGCGCACGGCGTTATTCAACCGCATGCACGGTTTCATGCAGCGCTACGAGTTTCTTATCCTGCCGGTGAACCAGGTGCCGCCTTTCGACGTCAACCAGGCCTACGTCACCGAGATCAACGGCGTGAAAATGGACACCTATATCGACTGGATGAAGTCCTGCTACTTCATTACCGTCACCGGCCATCCGGCGATCTCGGTGCCCTGCGGCTTCACCCCGGACGGGCTGCCGGTCGGGGTGCAGATCGTCGGCCGGCACCAGGATGATTTCGGCGTGCTGCAGCTTGCCTACGCGTTCGAGCAGGCGACGCAGTTGTGGAAACGCCATCCGCCGATCGCGATTTGACGGCCGCGCAGCACAGGATTCCCTAGTTCGTTCATAACGAAGTTTGATTGTACAAGAGCGGTACTTTATGCATAACCTGCCGAAGTCCGCATGGCGGACAAGTTCTGGGCGGCCGGACGTGCTGTCAGCGGAGGTTTAGACTTATATTTTAATCGTCCATAACTAAAACTAAACTAAAACGGCCTCTTTCCCGAAAGGCGAGCCGAAATCCAGAAATCACGCGACAAACTCAAAACAGCGTGAGGAGTCTAGTGGTATGACAACTGCGCAACACCAAAGGAGGCGGTCATGCAACGAACTACTCAAGGCATCAGTGAAGATTGGCTTTCGGTATGGATTGGATTGCTCATATTCGTGCTCGCGCTGGGGATTGTCGCGGGAGTGGACATCCTGGGATGGGTAGTCACCACCAACGTCTGGAATGACCTCACCAAAAGTTTAGCACCGGCATCCAAGGCGTATGCAGGGATGGGGGGGGTTGTCTCCCTCATCGTGACCTACGTCGTCCTTCTCGTGCTAATGACGGTGGGGGCGATAGCGCTGAAAGCCGATGCGAAGCGGTTCGCGCTGGGCTTTACCGCCGTGTTCTGGATCAGCTACCTGTGCTGGATGGTCGGCAGTTGGGCGAATTTCGCCGTAAACACGCCCGCTGACATGCAAAAGTTCGGTGTCGGCTGGTCGTTGCGGCTGACGGCTGAAGGCGGGTTTATCGTAGCACTGGTTGTCGGCGTCATTATCGGCAACTTCATGCCTGGTTTCGCCGCCTGGATGCAGGAGGCGATCAGACCCGAGTTGTACATCAAGACGGCAATCGTTATTCTCGGCGGCTTCCTGGGGATTACCGCGGCCGAAAAACTGGGCCTCGCGACGTCGCTGATGTTCCGCGGCTTCGCGGCAATTGTCGAAGCCTATCTTATCTATTGGGCGGTCGTCTATTACGTCGCGCGCAAGTGGTTCAAGTTTAGCCGCGAGTGGGCGGCGCCTCTCGCGTCCGGTATCTCGATCTGCGGCGTTTCGGCCGCAATCGCGACCGGCAGCGCGATTCGGGCGAGGCCGGTGGTGGCGATCATGGTGTCGTCGCTGGTCGTCATTTTCGCGGTGGTCGAGTTGCTGATCCTGCCGTTCGCTGCGCAGGCATTCCTGTCCCATGAGCCGATGGTCGCGGCGGCGTGGATGGGATTGGCGGTGAAAACCGACGGGGCGGCGGTGGCAAGCGGGGCGATTACGGAATCCTTAATCCTGGCGAACGCCGCGGCGGAGGGCATCAACTATCAGAAAGGCTGGATCATAGGCACGACCGCCACGGTGAAGGTCTTCATCGATATCTTCATCGGTGTCTGGGCATTCATTCTTGCCTATATCTGGACCCGGCACATCAACGTCAAGCCAGGCGAGACCGCCAAGGCCGGTGAAATCTGGGAACGCTTTCCAAAATTCGTGATCGGTTACGTCGTGACGTTCCTGGTAATCCTTTTCTTCGCGCTTGGCGCGCCAGCCGAAACGGCCGGCAAGATCAAAGCCGCGATGAGCGAAGCCAATGTATTCCGCGGCATCTTTTTCGTGATGACCTTTTTCACGATCGGCGTCATGTCCAATTTCAAGAAACTGTGGGAGGAGGGCATCGGCAAGCTAGCAGCCGTATACGTAGTCTGCCTGTTTGGCTTCATTATCTGGGTGGGTCTCATAGTCTCGTGGATTTTCTTCCACGGCGTCAAGCCGCCGCTGGTTACAGGTTAAATGCAAGGAGATGTGATCATGGAACAACCGAAGATCGGCGAGGAATTGCAGAAGGTTCCCTATGAACCGATGCTGCCCATCGAAATGAAGTTAATCCGCTGGAGCCTCGGGCTAGGCGTCGCGCTGATGGCGGTCCTGATATTTATCAGCTATACGTATTTCCCGGCCGGCGGCTAAGGCGCATACATACCATCGGCGCTAGGGATGTCAGGCGATGGTCACGCCGCCGTCGGCGATGATGGTCTGGCCGGTGATGAAATTGGCTGCCCTGGAGGCGAGGAACACCGCGATGCCGCCGATTTCTCCGGGCTCGCCCAGGCGCCTTAGCGGCGTCATTGCCTCGCGTGCCGTGCGCGCCTTGTCGTTTTCCCAGAGTGCACGGGCGAAATCGGTCTTTATCAGGCCGGGCAGAATCGCGTTGACGCGAATGTTGGACGGCCCCCACTCGCAGGCGTAGTTTCTGACCAATGCCGTGTCGGCAGCCTTGGACACCCCGTACAGCCCGATCACGGTATTGCCCTTGAGCGCGGCGATGCTGGAGACGATGATCACCACGCCGTCCTTGCGTTCGGCCATCTGCGGAATCACCATATTGCACAGCCACCAGTTGCTTTTGATGTTGTTGCCCATGATTTTGTCGAAGGCCTCGTCCCCGGCCTTCGCTGTCGGCCCGTACACCGGGTTGGCGGCGGCGTTGCACACCAGGATGTCGATTTTCCCCCACCGTTTCATGGTCGCGTCGACGAGTTGCTGCAACTGCTCCTTATGCGCGATGTTGCAGGGTAACGAGATCGCCTCGAAGCCCTTGCCGGTGAACTCCCGGGTCACTTCCTCGCAGGCCTCGGCCTTGCGGCTGGAGATCACCACCTTGGCACCCGCTTTCGCCATCTCCTCGGCGATGGACTTGCCTATGCCCTTGGTCGAGCCGGTGATCAGCGCGACTTTGCCTGTCAGATCGAACATGCCTTGCCTCCTGGTTGTATAACGCCGCGATTTTCGCATCTATGCATGATTTCTGCCGGCTTGCACCCGGCAGCCGGCCAAGGCGCAGGCGATGAAGGTCAACGCTGCGACGCGCGCCACGGCGCGCGCGCTGAAGGCTGTAGCCACGAATGCCGGCGCGGCCGGCGATGTCGCGGATGATTTTCATGACTGCTGCCCCGATGTTTATGGCAATAGAGCGTTCAGCGCGTGCCGAAAATTGCCGCACAACAGGTAAAATAGCTCCTCTTTTTTCGAATCCCTGCTTTCAACTGCGGACGCTCTCATGGAATTATTCCTGCCGATCGCGCACATGGACGTCAATATCGTCCTGATCCTGCTGTACGGCGCTCTGGTCGGCTTTCTCTCCGGTCTGGTCGGGGTGGGCGGCGGCTTTCTGATCACGCCGCTGCTCATCTTCACCGGGATACCTCCCATTGTAGCGGTGTCGAGCGGCGCGGCGCAGATGGCGGGCACGGCTTCCGGCGCAAGTTACCTGCATTGGCGCCACGGCAACATCGACTTCAAAATGGGGCTGATCCTGTTGATCGGCAGTTGGTTGGGCGGAGGATTCGGCGTCTATCTCGCCAAGGTGCTGTTGCGCGCGGGTCAGTTCGGAAACGTGGTCGTTTTTCTCTACGTCATTCTGCTGGGCTTCATTGGCGTGAGCATGCTGATCGAATCGCTCCACGCGGTTTTTCGCGCCGGCGCACCCGCCGCAGGCGACGGGCACGCCACGGCCGCTCCCAAATCGCTGCTGCGAACCTGGGTCGAACGCCTGCCCTGGCAAACGGCGTTCCCGGCTTCAGGGGTGCGCATGTCGGTCGTGGGGCCACTGGTATTGGGCGCGGCCGTCGGCATCCTGACCTCGCTGATGGGGGTCGGCGGCGGCTTCATCATGGTGCCGGTGATGATCTATGTCCTCAAAATGCCGACCAAGATCGTCGTTGGCACATCGTTGTTCCAGTTGCTGTTCACGACTGCGGCGGTCAGCGTGATGCAGGCCGGCGTCAACCATGCGGTCGATCCCTTCCTCGCGCTCATTTTGATTCTGGGGTCCGTGCTCGGAACCAAATTCGGCGCGCGGCTGGGAGCGCGCCTGCCGGCGGAGAAGCTCCGTCTCATCCTCGCACTGGTGGTGGTCGCCGTGGCGGTGAAGATGATCCTGACCCTGGTGGTTGCGCCCAGCCACGTCTACGACCTGACGATCGAGGTGCGTTGATGACGCGCTGGCTGCGCTGCCTGTTCCTGGTTTCGGGCTGGATGCTGCAGATCCCGTCATGGGCCGACGAACCGCTGGTGGTTGCGCCCCAGACGAGTCAAGTGAACATTACCACGGATTTTGTCGGGACCGACCTGAAGGCTGTAGGCGCGATGGATGGCCCGGGCGACCTGATCATCAAGGTGATGGGGCCGCAGCAGGAGGCGACGCTGTCGCGCGAGACCAAGCTCGGGCCGTTTTGGGTCGGAGGCGATACCGTCAAAATGGGGGGCGCGCCGAGTTTGCTGTTCCTCTACGCCACCGCGCCGATTGCTTCGATCCTGTCGCCGGCCGAGCAGGAGAAATACGGATTGCTCCTCGAAGGCGTGCCGGTGCGCATCGCGCCGCAACTGCAGGCGCATGCGGCGGACGACTGGCGCAAGGCATTTTTCCGGGTGAAGGAGAGGCAGGGCTATTACCACGAAGATGACCGCGCGATCAGGGTGTTCGGAAACCGGCTGTTTATCGCGGACATGCGGCTGCCGGGCGATCTGCAGGTTGGGACCTATAGCGTCGAGACCTTGCTCGTCAAATCCGGAAAGGTGGTCGGCCACACCGTCGGCGATTTCAAAGTACGCCTCTCCGGCATCGAGCGTTGGGTCTGGAATGCGGCGCACGACTACCCGTGGTCTTTCGGCGGCCTGTTTACGCTGGCGGCCATGGTGCTGGGTTTTGTCCTGAACGCGATTCCTTACCGGAGGCGATAAGGCGCGCGCAATCGAGCCCGAGCCCGGGTCGTAATTCCGGCCGCCGCCTATCCGGTTACGCGCGCGAGCAGACCGTCGAGCGCGAGCCGGTCGGTAGCGTAGATATTGGCGGTCCCGATCGCCTGTTCCAGGCCGGTTCGTTCGATCACTTCCTGCACCTGCTTTTTTGCCGCGCTCAGCGCCAGGGTTACGCCATTCTGGCGCAGGCGTTGCGCCAGCTTGAACAGCAGTTCCGCTCCGGTCGCGTCCAGATCGTTGATGCTGCCGGCTGCCAGCAGAATGAACTTCACCTTCGGTTTGTCGCGTTCGATTTGGAGCACTGCGTCCTCGAGCGCGGCGGCAGTGACGAAATTCAGCGACGCATCGAGGCGCAGGATGCCGATCTGTTCGTGTACCGGCGGCAAGTCGAAGCGTGCCGCGTCCCGCAGCGTGCCATCTTGGTGCAGGCTCACGATCGCCACGCGCGGCCGCATTCCGCGGTACAGGAACAGGCCGAGCGAGGCGATGATCCCGGACAGGATCCCGTCCTGTATATTGGGGGCGAACAGCAGGGTCGTGGCAAAGGTGATGATGGCCGCAAATCCGTCGTCGCGGCTGGCGCGCCACGCCCGGCGGAAGCTTTGGAAATTGATCAGATTGAACACTGCCAGCATGATCACCGCCGCCAGAACAGGTTTGGGCAGGTGATAGAGCAAGGGCGTGAAAAACAGCAGCGTCAGCAATACGACCAACGCGCTGACCAGGCCGGAGATGCCGCTGTGGGCATTGGACTGGAGATTCAGTGCGGAGCGGGAGAAAGACCCGCTCACCGGCATGGTGTGGTTGAATGCCGCCGCGATCTTGGCCAGGCCTTGACCGATCAATTCCTGGTTTTCATCCCAGGGGCGTTTGGTCTGGATCGCGATGACCTTGCAACTCGACATCGCCTCCATGAAACTGATCAGGGCGATCACGAATGCGGCCGGCAGCAGTTGCTTGGTCGTTTCCCAGTCGATCGTCGGGGCGCTGAATTGCGGAAACCCTTGCGGAACGGTGCCGACCACCCGGCCGCCGAGGCCGGCGAATCCGATCGCATAGCTGATTGCCGTCAGCAGCGCCACCGTGATCAAGACGCCCGGCAATCTGGGGGCGAAGCGCCTGAAACCGAGCAATATGGCGATTGCGCTCGCGCCGAATACGAGCGAAGTGGCATGCATCAGATCGAGATTGATGATCACGTGCCAGGTGTCGAGCAGGAAGTGCTCGGTCTGCCTGGCCGACATTCCGACCAGCGGCGGCAACTGGGATAGCGCGATGATGATGGCGGCGGCGTTGATGAAGCCCATCAGCACGGGTTGTGACAGCAGATTGATCGCCATGCCCATGCGCAGCAGGCCGAAGCCGAGTTGGAACAGGCCCGACAAAAGGGCAAGAAGGACCGCGTGGGCGATGAATGCATCGCTGCCCGGAGGCGCAAGCGGCGCGATGCTTGCCGCAGTAAGCAGCGAAGTCAGGGCCACCGGGCCTGTAGACAACTGCGCCGATGAGCCGAACAGCGCGCCTACGATCGAGGGCAGCAGCGAGGCGTACAGACCGTAATACGCCGGCAGGCCAGCGAGCTGCGCGTAGGCAAGCGATTGGGGAATGACGACCAGCGCCACCGTGATTCCTGCGAGCACATCGTCGCGCAGGGTTTCTCTGCGCGGCTTGGGCCAGCCAAGAAACGGGAAAACGCGCTTGAGGAGAGTGTGGTCGGCGGTGGTCACTACGATCGAAAAAAGAGAGTTTGAATGGGTTATCTTAGCAAATGAACGGGAAACGCTTGCCGCTATTTCGCAATATGAAATCTTATCCCTGCATTCGATTGACACATCCCTGGCCCGTCCCTAAGATGGCCTTGTCGCTTGCTCCCCGACGCACTCATGCCCGAATCAACCGCCGATCCCGATTGCCCGCTCCATGAATGACAGCTTTCGCCTGCTTGATCCGGTGCGCCAGGCCGAGGCCGTGACGGCGCTGCGCGCCATCCTGCCCTTTGATGCCGTGCTCTACGAGCAGGAGGACACCAAGCCGTACGAGTGCGACGGGCTGTCGGCTTACCGCGAGCTGCCCATGGTGGTGGCGTTGCCGGAGAACGAGGAGCAGGTCGGCCGCATTCTGCGCGCGTGTCGGGAACTCAAGGTGCCGGTGGTGGCGCGCGGTGCCGGCACCGGTCTGTCGGGCGGGGCGCTGCCGCACGGCAAGGGCGTGCTGCTGTCGCTCGCAAAAATGAAACGCATCCTCGCGCTCGACCCGGTAGCGCGCACCGCGCGCGTGCAGCCGGGTGTGCGCAACTCGGCCATCTCCGAGGCGGCCGCGCCTTACGGCCTGTATTACGCCCCCGACCCTTCCTCGCAGATCGCCTGCACCATAGGCGGCAACGTGGCCGAGAACTCGGGCGGCGTGCACTGCCTCAAGTACGGCCTCACCGTGCACAACGTGCTGCGCGTGCGCGCCTGCACCATCGAGGGCGACCTGGTCGAATTCGGCAACGAGGCGCTCGATGCGCCGGGCTACGACCTGCTTGCGCTGGTTACGGGCTCGGAGGGCATGCTCGCCGTGGCCACGGAAATCACGGTGAAGCTGGTTCCCAAGCCGGAGACGGCGCGCGTGATCCTCGCCGCTTTCGACGATGTGGAAAAGGCGGGCAATGCCGCGGCCGATGTGATCGCCGCGGGCATCATCCCGGCCGGACTGGAGATGATGGACCGGCCGGCCACGCGCGCGGTGGAGGAATATGTGCGTGCGGGTTATGACCTCGACGCAGCTGCGCTGCTGTTGTGCGAATCCGACGGCACTGCGGAGGAGGTGGAGGAAGAGATCGCGCGCATGACCGCGGTGCTGAAGGGCTCCGGCGCCTACGCTTTCCGCGTTTCGCAGAATGAAGCCGAGCGCCTGAAATTCTGGTCGGGGCGCAAGGCGGCGTTCTCGGCCATGGGCCGCATCTCCCCGGATTACTACTGCATGGACGGCACCATACCGAGAAAGCGCCTGGGCGAGATCCTGATGTTCATCGCCACCCTGGAGAAGAAATATGGCCTGCGCTGCCCCAACGTGTTCCACGCCGGGGACGGCAATCTGCATCCGCTGATCCTGTTCGACGCCAACGATCCCGACCAACTGCGCCGCACCGAGGCCTTCGCCGGCGAAGTGCTGGAGAAATGCATCGAGGTGGGGGGCACCATCACCGGCGAGCACGGCGTGGGCATAGAGAAAATCAACCAGATGTGCGTCCAGTTCAGGCCCAATGAACTGGAACTGTTCCGCGCGGTGAAGCGCGCCTTCGACCCCGAAGGCCTGCTCAATCCGGACAAGAATATACCGACGCTGCGCCGCTGCGCCGAGTTCGGCCGGATGCACGTCAGGGGCGGGCAGTTGCCGCATCCCGAGCTGCCGCGTTTCTGAAGCAAATGGAAATTAACCGCGGAGGACGCAGAGGAATACTTCCAGGAAGTGGCCCCGCTCCGCGTCCTCTGCGTCCTCCGCGGTGAAAACTTCGCCCGACATGCAAGAAGTTATCGAACGATTCGCCGACCGGATCCGTTCTGCTGCGGCAGAGAAAAGACCGCTGCGGCTGCGCGGCGGCGGCACCAAGGATTTCTACGGCCAGGCCCTGGATGGGGAGGCGCTGGACACGCGCGCCTATGCCGGCATCGTCGCCTACGAACCAACCGAACTGGTGATCACCGCGCGTTGCGGCACGCCACTGGCAGAACTCGAAGCGGTGCTGCACGCGCAGGGCCAGCATCTCGCCTTCGAACCGCCGCACTTCGGCCCCGGCGCGACCGTGGGCGGGATGGTTGCCGCGGGGCTCTCCGGGCCGCGGCGCCAATGCGCGGGCGCGGTGCGCGATTTCGTGCTGGGCGTGCGCATGCTCGACGGGCGCGGCGACGATCTCAGCTTCGGCGGCCAGGTGATGAAGAACGTCGCCGGCTACGACGTGTCGCGCCCGATGGCGGGTTCGATGGGCACGCTGGGTCTCATTCTGGAGGTGTCGCTCAAGGTGCCGCCGCTGCCGTTTGCCGAGGCGACGCTCAAGCTGGAAATGCCTGAAGACAAGGCGCTCGGGATGCTCAACCATTGGGGCGGCAAACCGCTGCCGCTCAGCGCCTGCGCCTGGACCGGAGGCGATCTCGCGCTGCGCCTGTCGGGGGCGGCAAGCGCGGTCGATGCGGCGCGCGAGACGATCGGAGGCGAGTCGATCGAGCCCGGCCAGGCCCAGCGCTTCTGGCTCGGAATACGCGAGCAGACCGATCCCTTTTTCCGCACTGACAAACCTCTGTGGCGGCTGTCCGTGCCCTCGGTCACGCCGGCGCTTGCGTTGCCGGGTGAGCAGCTGATCGAGTGGGGAGGTTCGCTCCGGTGGCTGGCGAGCAACGCCGATGCGCGCACCGTGCGCGAGGCGGCGGCCCGCGCGGGCGGACATGCCACGCTGTTTCGTGCGCCCGACAAGAGCGCGGGGGTGTTTACGCCGCTTGCGCCCGCGCTGGCGAAAATCCACCGCAAGCTGAAGCAGGCCTTCGACCCCGCGGGCGTTTTCAACCCCGGTCGGATGTACCCGGAACTATGAACGGTTTTTTACCGCGTTTGCTCCATGCAAACTAAGCTGGCCGACTTCATCAAGGATACCCCCGAAGGCAGGGAGGCCGACGCCATCCTGCGGAAGTGCGTGCATTGCGGTTTTTGCACTGCGACCTGTCCGACCTATCAACTGCTCGGTGACGAGCTCGACGGGCCGCGCGGCCGCATCTACCTGATCAAGGGCATGCTGGAAGGCGCCAAGGTCACGGCCAGGACGCAGTTGCACCTGGACCGCTGCCTCACTTGCCGCGCCTGCGAGACCACTTGCCCGTCCGGGGTGCAGTATGGACGCCTGGTCGATATCGGCCGCAAGCTCGCGGAGGAGCGCGTGCGGCGGCCCCTGCTGCCGCGCCTGCTGCGGGGGATGTTGAGCTTTGTACTGCCGCGCAGTTGGCTGTTTGGGTCACTGCTCAAGCTGGGTAGGTGGACGCGCCCCGTGCTGCCGTTCGCATTGCAAGGCAAGATTCCCGCAACGATAGCAGAGGCCGGCGTGTGGCCGGAAGCGCGGCATAAGCGCAGGATGCTGGTGCTCGCAGGCTGCGTGCAGCCGGCGCTCGCGCCCAACGTCAACGCCGCGGCCGCGCGCGTGCTCGACAAACTGGGCATCTCGCTGATCGAAGCGCCGGGAGCCGGCTGCTGCGGCGCGCTGCGCTTTCATCTGAATGCGCAGGAAGACGGCCTGGATGACATGCGCGCGCTGATCGATGCCTGGTGGCCCTACGTGGAGCCAGCACAGGCGGGCGGGGCCGCTCACGTGGAAGCGATCGTGATGAGCGCGAGCGGCTGCGGTGTGACCGTGAAGGAATACGGCCACCTGCTCGCGCACGACCCGGCCTATGCGGCCAAGGCGGAAAGGATCAGCGCCCTGACCAGGGACCTCTCCGAAGTGATCGCGGCCGAGCTCGATCGACTGCAGCCGCTGCTTGCGAAGGCAGCGTCGGGTGCAGGTGTGACCAAGCTCGCTTTGCAGCTGCCCTGTACTTTGCAGCATGGGCAGAAGCTGACCGGTCTGGTCGAGCGCATTCTCGCCGCCGCGGGATTCGAGCTGACGCCGGTCGCCGACAGCCATCTGTGCTGCGGTTCCGCCGGCACCTATTCGATCCTGCAGCCGGAACTGTCGGCCCGGCTGAAGGCGAACAAGCTGGCCGCTTTGCACGCGGGCTCGCCGCAGGCCATAGTCAGCGCCAACATCGGCTGCCTGAGTCATTTGCAAAGCGGCACGGCTCTGCCGATGGAACACTGGATCGTGGCGCTGGAGCGGCGCCTGGGCGGCTGAGATCTACCTGGCGCCCACACCGGCTTGACACCTGCCTGAAGCCCCAAGGCCGTACGCCGCGCCGGCCAGCAGCGGGGGCGCCCCCTTGGAGAAGCCCGTCTTTCCTTGATCTTCGGGCGATTTCACCTGTATTCTCGGATAGGGGCTGCCGATACCGGGAGGCGGCGCCGGGGCAGAAATGGCAGGTTATATCCTGCTAAATTAAGAAAATATGCTGGCTTTAGCCTGCTATTGTGCTAGAATATGCCGGTTATAACCTGTCATTAAAGAGCATATATGACTCAAAAATCAGCCACGCTTCAACGTCTGCAGTTGGCAGACGCCCTGGGCGAATTTTCCTCTTCCCGCTCATCTTCACCCCCGGGAGGTGGCTGGGTGCGCGCCATCCGCGAAGCGCTGGGGATGACGCAGGCGCAACTAGCCGCCCGGCTCGGCATTTCGCGCCAGTCGCTGCAGGATCTGGAACGCGGGGAGGCGAACCGGCGCATCACGCTGGATAGTCTGGACC
>Ga0097691_1000232_pt1 | contig 51793 bp, 46 predicted proteins | sample NGESurdeep072012_8_FD_72858 | JGI IMG/M metagenome (GOLD analysis project Ga0097691, IMG submission 72858) | Arctic peat soil microbial communities from Barrow, Alaska - NGEE Surface sample 210-1 deep-072012 | ecosystem: Environmental > Terrestrial > Soil > Wetlands > Peat ...
TCACCCTGCGGCGTGATCTCTTTTTTCCAGATCGGCACGCGCTGTTTCAATTCGTCTATCAGCCAGTTGCAGGCTTGCAGCGCGGGTGCACGGTGTTCGGCACCCGCCGCGATAAACACGATCTGCTCGCCCGCGCCGACCACGCCGACGCGGTGCACGATGCGCGCATCCTGCAGCGCAAATTTCACTATAGCCTCGTCGCGCAACTTGTTCATCTCCGCCAGCGCCATGCTGCCATACGCATCGAAACTGATCTGCGTCACCTTGCGTCCTTCCGAAAAGTCGCGCGCACAACCGATGAACGTGGCAATGCCGCCCATCTGTTTCGAACTGGCCTGCAACGCCCTGATCTCTTCGTCCTGGGAAAAATCTTCCTGCTGGAGCCGCACTGCGTCCTTCATTTCAGCCTCCCGAGAACTTGGACATGAACACCACCTCGCCGCCATCGTGCAGCGGCAAAGACATATCCACTATGTGTTCGCCGTTCACCGCGGCGAAACACACGATCTCGAACGCCGCAGGATACTGCGACTGCAATTGCGCGCGCAGATCCTGCAAACGCATTCCGGATGCAAACTGCACCTGCATTTCGCTCGCGCCTGCACGTTCCGCGACCGGCCCGAAAAACATTACCTTAATCATCTCGATCCCTTTTAATTTGATTAATTTGATCCTGAAACCGCAATTCTGTTGTAGGAGCGCAATTTATTGCGCGATTGACTTATTCCCATCGCGCAATAAATTGCGCTCCTACAGCTTCGCCGAGGTTGATTCCGGGCGTGTCCAGACTCCGCTCTTGCCGCCGCGTTTTTCTTCCAGCTGGATGTACTCGATGCGCATCCCCCGGTCGATCGCCTTGCACATGTCGTAAATGGAGAGTAATGCCACACTGGCGGCGCACAAAGCTTCCATCTCGACCCCGGTCTGCCCGACACAACTTGTGGTCGTGACCACCTTGATGCCCACACAACCGCCGGCATCCGGTTCCGCGATGTCGCTGAACACAACCTCCACGCCGGTGAGTGCCAGCCCATGGCACATCGGGATGATGTCGGCAGTGCGCTTCGCCGCCATCACCGCGCCGACGTCCGCCACCGTCAGCACGTCGCCCTTGGCGATGCTGCCGGCGCGGATCCGCGCCAATGTCTCGGGCTGCATGCGCAATATCCCGCTGGCGATCGCGACGCGCTTGGTGCCGGGTTTTTCCGAGACATCCACCATGCGTGCCCGCCCCGCGTCAGTAAAATGAGTCAGCTCGTTCATTTGTTATCCACCCGTCAGTAAATCAACCTAAAAAAGTAGGAAACTTGTCCGAAAAACTTTTGATGGAACCACTAGCCATTCCACTAGGCTGTCAAAAAACAACAGCCAAGTGGCTGGTTATGGCCCGCTCCTACAAACAGCTCACCCGGAAGGTGCGTTACACCAAAGGCGCAAGAATCAACCATCACGCAGGCTTTTCATAAAAATGCAAACGGTCAACCGCAGTTTTCAGAATCAAACCGCCGCAGGCACTGCACGCCGGATCTTTGCTCAACGTGCTGCGCGTGATGTTCATGTCCAGCGCGTTCAGCGTCAGCAGCTTGCCGCTCAGGCCGCGCTCGATGCCGATCAGCAACTTGAGCGCTTCAGCCGCCTGCAATGTGCCGATGATACCCACCAAAGGTGCGAACACGCCAGTGGTCGCGCAGCGCAGCTCGGCAGCCAGACTGTCCTCGGTGAACAGGCAGTTGTAGCAAGGCGCCTCAGCCTGGCGAAAATCGAATACCGCAACCTGCCCGTCGAACTGGATCGCCGCACCCGACACCAGCGGTTTGCGCTGGACCAGGCAGGCGCGATTGACCGCATAGCGCGTGGCGAAATTGTCGCTGCAATCCAGCACCACATCCGCCTTGGCAACCAGATCAAGCAATTGCGCAGCATCGGCGCGCACGTCCAGCGCGATGCACTCGACTTCGGGATTGATGTCGTGCAGCGCGGCTCGTGCCGAGACTACCTTGGGCTGGTTCACCGTGGAAGTGCGGTGGATGATCTGCCGTTGCAGGTTGCTGAGATCCACCGTGTCATGGTCGCATAGGGTCAGTTGCCCGACCCCGCTGGCGGCCAGATACAGCGCGGCGGGCGAGCCCAGCCCGCCCAGTCCGATGATCAGCACTTTGGCTTGCAGCAAACGTTGCTGCCCCTCGATGCCGATCTCATTGAGCAGGATGTGGCGGCTATAGCGCAGCAGTTGTTGGTCGTTCATGCGGGGGAACCTTCATGCGTGGAACCGGCGGTTTCAAGAGAGCGCTGATTATTCAGCATCGCAAAAGCGAAAACAATGCTTTTGTGGCGCCGCTAAAAAATCAGGCCTTAAAATTCGGGCGAAAAAAACGGGCCTCCGAAGAGGCCCGTTAGATTGTTGCTTACGCTGCCACGACCTGATGGTCGCGCTATGTATTATAACCAGCGACTTGGCTGCGGTCTTTTGCAGCCTAGTCGATTGGCTATAACCAATGACTTTCCCAGCGTCTTTTGCTGGGTTAGTCAGATGGCTAGTAGTTTTTCAGTAGTTCTATCAGAACGTGTGACGCACACCCGCGCCAAAGCCGCTAACCTTCGAACCCACATTTGCAGGGATTATAGCTACGTCTGCAAAGTTGTAAGTGGCAGCTGCCTTGTTGTTGATGTTGGTGTACATCGCATACGCCTCGGTACGCTTGGACATCATGTAACCATAACGCAAGGACAGTTGGGTGGCACCCGTATCTGCAACACCACCATAATTACCCGTCTTGGTAAAGGTCGCGCCGATCGTGCCTGCTGCAGGAATATTGAATTTACCTTCCACAGAAAACGCATTGCGAGACTTGTCGCCGGTTGCACTGGCGATGGTCAGTTTTTCATAAGTCAGGCCGACCTGGAAAACATCCGTGGTGAATGCGCCAACCACACGTGTTCCTTTGTCTGTCAGAGCAGATGCAGCTCCAACAGGAGCGGCCTTGTGCTGTTCATAGGCCAGGGCGACGTAGATGGGACCCGCGTCATATGCACCGGAAACAGATGCCAAGCGAGGTGTACCGTTAGTGTTTGCAGTGTCAGGAACATCATTCTTTGTGCTGTAAGCACCCATGACCTTGAAGCCGGCCATGTCCGGTGTCCAGTACTGGACCGAGCTGCCCTGGCGCACGTTGAATTTGTTCTGGGTGCCGGAGATGCTGCCCAGTATCGCAGTTGCAGTTGCGATCGTGGTGTTGTCAAACAGCTCAACCTTGTTGTGCGAGACCTTGAACGGGGTATCCCATTGACCGATGAACGCGGTACCGAAAGCGCCCTTCAGGCCGAGGTTGGTGTTGCGGATGCCGTCAAATACACCGCCGCCTGCAGCGGTTTCAGTGCCGGTCAGGTTCACGCGAGATTCAATCTGGTAAATGGCGGACAAGCCATTGCCCAGGTCATCGCTGCCATTCACACCGAAGCGGGATGCGTTGGAAGTGATACGGCCACGGCTGGTAGCAGCAGTTCCTGGAGCACCGCCGGCTTTAACCAATTCAACATCCCCATTCAGCACGCCGTAAAAATTGGCGTTGGCTGTGTCGGCGAACGCCAACGCAGGTACAGTCAGGGCAGAGGCGATTGCCAGAGCGATAATTTTCTTTTGCATGTAAAACTCCTTTTATAGTTTTCAGGTTGTTTCGTCAGCCTAAGCTGACGACCCTTTGAAAATCCCCAAGACTCAGAGAATTCAAGGACGCATTATCCATAACCAATCAGGGAGGGCAAGTCAAACCCCATAATCTGTTGCTTTTTTGCAACAGCCAAAAACGGCGTAAATAACCGGACTGACATGAAAATATGTTAGGCCGGAAAAAGGACTGAGGATAAAAACAGGACTGAGGAGCGAGGACTGAGCTTGAACCTTGAACCTTGAACCCAAATAATCCATTAGCCTGTAGGAGCTCGATTTATCGAGCGATTGATGGCGATGATCGCGCAATAAATTGCGCTCCTACAATGGCTCTTGGTTCTAACGGATTATCTGGGTTGAACCTTGAACCTTGAATCTCAGTCCTCAGTCCTGTTTTATCCTCAGTCCTGTTTTTTATCCGCCAATGTATGACATCTCGATCTTTTTCCGGCTGGGTGCCACGGTGCTCCCGGATTCTGTCGCCGCCTGGCGCAGTTGCGAGTAGCGGTCGTTGCGCTGCAGCCAATGGTCTGCAATCAGCTTGGTCAAGGCCGGGCCGGTGGCGCCCTCGCGTAACGGGCTGCGCAAATCTGCGCCATGGGTTGCGAACAAACAGGTGTAAAGTTTGCCGTCGGTCGAGAGCCGGGCGCGGGTGCAGGTCTGGCAAAACGCCTGGGTGATCGAGGCGATCACGCCGATCTCGCCGCCGCCATCCGCATAGCCCCAGCGCTCCGCCACTTCCCCGGTGTAATTCGGATCGACCTGGCGGATCGGGTAATGAGCGGCGATCCGTTCCAGTATCTCCCGCGCCGTGACCACCTCGTCCATGCGCCAGCCGTTGGTGCTGCCGACATCCATGTATTCGATAAAGCGCAGCACGATGCCGCTATTGCGGAAGTGTTCGGCCATCGGGATGATCTCGTGATCGTTCACGCCGCGCTTGACCACCATATTGACCTTGACCGGCGCGAACCCGACGCGCTGCGCGGCGGCGATGCCATCCAGCACGGTTTTGACCGGCACCGCCGAGTCGCTCATGCGACTGAAGGTCTCGTCGCTCAATCCGTCCAGGCTGACTGAAAGCCGCGCCAAGCCCGCGTCCTTGAGCGACTGCGCTTGCCGGGACAGCAGCACCGCGTTGGTGGTCAGCGTGATCTCCACCGGCTTGCCCGCCGGGGTGCTTAACTTGGCGAGCATCGCGATCAGTTGTTCGATGTTGCGGCGCAACAGCGGCTCGCCGCCGGTCAGCCGGATCTTTTGCACACCCAGTCCGATGAATGATTTGGCCAGCCGCTCGATCTCCTCGAAGCTGAGCAGCTCGGCACGCGGCAGGAACACATGATTCTTGTCGAAGACTTCGCGCGGCATGCAGTAGGTGCAGCGCAGGTTGCAGCGGTCGGTGACGGAGATGCGCAAGTCGCTCATCGGCCGCTGCAGCGTGTCGGTGATGGGAATGATTTTGGACAGGTCGGTCATGTGGCAGTAAGTAATTTCAGTTCCGATATGTTATTCCAATTCACATAAAAAACAGCATTCTTGCAGGAGCGGGCCATGCCCGCTCCTGCAAATTCCCGATATCTGGACGCACAGCGGCATACAGTCGAGAACAACCCGCTCAAGCAAGCTTGCCCAGCTTTCGGTCTTCCCTAATCATGTCGCTGGCTTTCTCGGCGAACATGACCACCGGCGAACTGGTGTTGCCCGAGAGGATGGTCGGCATAATCGATGCATCCACCACTCTCAGGCCGACTATACCATGCACGCGCAACCGCGCATCGACCACTGCCATCGGGTCGGCGTTGGGGTCATTGCCCATCTTGCAGGTGCCGGACGGGTGAAAAATGGTCGTGCCTATGTCGCCGGCCGCCTTGGCCAGTTCTTCCTCGCTTTGCAAGGCTCTGCCAGGCTTGAATTCTTCCGGCATGAAACGTTGCAAGGCCGGGGCGGCGACTATGCGCCGCGTCAGGCGCAGCGAATCAACCGCCATTTTTCGGTCGCCCTCGGTGGACAGGTAATTGGGCTGAATTAGCGGTGCTTCCCTGCTGTCGGCACTCCTGATGCGGATATGGCCGCGGCTTTCCGGATGCAGATTGCACACAGAGGCGGTAAAGGCCGGAAAACCATGCAGCGGATCGCCGAACTTGTCGAGCGACAGGGGTTGTACGTGGTATTCCAGATTCGGCGTGGCCTGGTGTTCATCCGAGCGGACAAAAGCGCCAAGCTGGCTTGGGGACATGGAGAGCGGGCCGCTGCGGAACAGCAGATATTCCAGACCCATGCCGAGCCGCCCCATCAGGCTTCCGACAGTTTCATTCAGGGTGCGGGTGTTTTTCACCTTGAACGCCATGCGCAGTTGCAGGTGATCCTGCAGATTCTCGCCGACCCCGGGCAGATCATGAACAACAGGAATGCCGTGTTGTTGCAGCAATGGCGCCGGGCCGATACCGGAACACTGCAGTATCTGCGGCGAACTCACCGCTCCCGCAGCTAGCACGGTTTCAAGCGTGGCATCTGCCTGGAAAGCCTGATTGTTCTGCCAGAATTCAACGCCAATGACACGCTTGCCTGCGAAGCGCAGACGCCGCACGGCCGCATGGGTGATGACTTTAAGATTGGGGCGGCTCAGCGCGGGACGCAGGAAACCCTTGGAGGCATTCCAGCGCACGCCGCGTTTCTGGTTGACTTCAAAATAACCACAGCCCTCATTGTTGCCGCGATTGAAGTCGATGGCCTTGGGTATGCCGACCTCGGCAGCTGCATCGCGAAAGGCGTCGAGGATTTCCCACGACAGACGCTGCTTCTCAACCCGCCATTCGCCGCCGGTGCTATGCATCTCGTCCGCGCCGCGCGCGTAGTCTTCAGAGCGTTTGTAGTAGGGCAGCACATCGTCCCATCCCCAGCCGGGATTGCCCTGCGCCTGCCATTTCTCAAAATCGCGTACCTGACCGCGCATATAGATCATGCCGTTGATCGATGAGCTGCCGCCGAGCACACGGCCGCGCGGATAGCCGATGGCGCGCCCGTTCAAGCCGGGCTCTGGCTCGGTTTTGAAGCACCAGTCGGTACGGGGGTTGCCGATGCAATTCAGATACCCGACCGGAATATGTATCCACAGGTAGTTATCCTTGCCGCCCGCTTCGAGCATCAGGACCTGGATGTCAGGGTCGCTGGACAGGCGGTTGGCCAGTACGCAGCCGGCTGTGCCACCGCCGATGATGATGTAGTCGTAAGTGCCGATCGAGGTAGGATTATTCATAGTGCCGGGGGTTTTTGATGGAGGGGTTCATGATGGCGCGCGAAAACTTAGTTGCTTCACTAAATTATTCCATCACTTCATAACAATAATTGGTCAGAAACTCGACGATCGGTTCCTTGGCAATCAACTGGTCGAACACAACCGCAGCTTGTTCATAATTCCCCGGAACGAAGCGTTTTTCATTCACGCCGGCGGTGATGATCGCAAGCGCTGCGGGAATCATCGCGCGCACCATCTCCAGCGTCACCTTGCGCCCGTCGTCCAGCACACCATGCGGGCTATGTATCCACTGCCACACCTGGGAGCGGGAGATCTCGGCGGTGGCCGCGTCCTCCATCAGATGGTGTATCGGCACGCAGCCAGTGCCGGCGAGCCAGGCACCGAGGTAGGAGATCGCCACCTCGATGTTGAAGTGCAGCCCGGCTTCGGTGATCGGGCCTTGCGGTTCGAATCTCAGCAGGTCGGCCGCCGTTGCCTGCACGTCTGCGCGCTTCTTGTTCAATTGATTCGGGGCGGGCATCAGCCGGTCGAACACTTCCATCGCCACGGGCACCAGGCCGGGATGGGCGACCCAGGTGCCGTCGTGTCCGTCGCTTGCTTCGCGTTCCTTGTCTGCGCGCACCTTGTCCAGCGCCGCGGCATTTGCTGCGGGGTCGGATTTGATCGGGATCTGTGCCGCCATCCCGCCCATCGCGTGCGCATTGCGACGGTGACAGGTCTTGATCAACAGCAGCGAATAGGCGCGCATGAAGGGTGAAGTCATGTTCACCAATCCGCGGTCGGCGAGGATGAAGCCGGGATTGCGTCCGAACTTCTTGATGCAGCTGAAGATGTAGTCCCAGCGCCCGCAGTTCAGCCCTGCCGAGTGCTCGCGCAACTCGTAGAGGAATTCGTCCATCTCGAAGGCGGCGAGCAGGGTCTCGACCAGCACTGTCGCCTTGACGGTGCCGCGCGGGATGCCGAGGCGTTCCTGGGCATGGACGAAGACATCGTTCCACAGCCTGGCCTCGAGGTGGCTTTCCATCTTGGGCAGATAGAAGTATGGCGCGGTGCCCCGAGACAATAGAGCTTTCGCATTGTGAAAGAAGTACAGGCCGAAGTCGAACAGGCTGGCAGACACAGCCCTCCCGTCCACCGTCATGTGCTTTTCCACCATGTGCCAGCCGCGCGGACGCACGAACAGAACCGCGGTTTTTTCGTGCAGCTGGTAGGTCTTGCCGTCCGGATTGATGTGCTTGATAGTGCGTGTGACCGCGTCACGCAGGTTGATCTGCGCATCAATCACGTTGTGCCAGGTCGGCGTCATCGAATCTTCCAGGTCCGCCATGTACACGCTTGCGCCGGAATTGAGGCCGTTGATCAGCATCTTGCGCTCCGCCGGGCCGGTGATCTCGACGCGCCGATCCAATAGTTCGGCCGGCACCGGGGCGGTGGTCCAGTCGCCATTGCGCACGGTGGCAGTCTCGGCCAGAAAATCAGGCAGCTTGCCTGCGTCCAGTTCGGCCTGGCGCTTCACCCGCCGCTCCAGCAGGGATAGGCGCACCGGTTCGAATTTGCGCGCCAGCTCGGCGATGAAGACCAGCGCCTCCGGGGTCAGGATGCTGGATTGCTCAGCAGTGAGCGCAACGCTGATGGCTATGCCTGCGGGATAAGTCATGTTCGATTCCTCTTTGTATTGCACGTCATGCGACGCGGTTCTGCGCTGAGCCTGCTGCGTATGCTTCGATATTGGCGATAAGCTGGTCTGCCAGAACCTGCATCGCCTCTCTCCCCGACCAGGCGATGTGCGGGGTCAGGATGAAATTGGGCAGATCCAGGTCCAGCAGCGGATGCCCTGCTGTTGGAGGCTCCTTGCCCAGCACGTCGAATCCGGCACCGCCTATGCGCCCGGATTGCAGCGCATCCAGCAGTGCCGCTTCGTCCACCAGACCACCCCGGGCGGTATTGATCAACAGCGCACCGGGCCGCATATGGTCGAATTCCGCCGTGCTGATCAGGTGCCGGGTCTGCTCATTGAGGGGCAAGTGCAAGCTGATCACGTCGCTTTCCCGCAGTACTTTGTCGAACGCGGTGTAGCTAGTGCGCACTTCGGCGGCACCCTTGTGCTCTGCGAACAGCACCTTCATGCCGAACGCCAACGCGATCTGTTCAACCGCTTTGCCGATCGCACCGTTGCCGATGATTCCCAGCGTACTGCCATACAGGTCGCGCACCGGGTGGGTGAACAGGCAGAACTGCGTGGACTTCTGCCATGCACCGTTGCGCAGGTCGGCGCGAAACGCCAGCAAATTCCGGCGCAACGCCAGCACCAGCATGAACACATGCTCCGGCACGGTGTGCACCGAGTAATTGCGGATATTGGATACCACGATGCCGCGTTCGCGGCAGCAGGCGATATCCACGTTGTCGGTGCCGGTTGCGGCGACCGCGACCATCTTCAGCCTGGGCAATTGCTCCAGTGTTTCCCGGCGCAGCAGCACCTTGTTGGTGATCGCGACGGTGGCATCCTTCAGCCGAGCCACGACCTGCTCAGCAGTTGTTGCCGGATAAGCTTCCCACTGATGCGCAAAACCCGGGCGACGGATATCGGCGATGATGCTGGCGGAATCGAGAAAGACGATCTTTTCCATTCTATTTAACCGGAATTGTTCAATAACATTGCAAGGTCGATCATCACGCCGTAGGAGCCAGACTTGTCGGGCGATTCTCTGAACAAACTATCGCGCAATAAATTGCGCTCCTACGAGGCATTTTTCCTCTAATAGATTATTCAGGTTTAACCCATACCCGACATGCGCTCGATCACCTTGACCACCGCAGCAGAATCGAGATCGGTATCACCCGTACCCATCAAGGCATTGAGATGCTGGGTGACCAATGCCGCGGCGGGCAGCGCCACACCCAATTGGTGCGCGGTTTCCATCACGATGCGCATATCCTTCTGGTGCAGTCCGACCTTGAAGCCGGGCTTGAAATCATTGTCCAGCATGCGCTTGCCATGCACCTCCATGATCTTGCTGCCGGCAAATCCGCCCATCAGCGCCTCGCGCACCTTGGCCGGATCGGCGCCGTTCTTGCGGGCGAAAGTCAGCGCTTCCGCCACTGCTTCGATGGTCACCGCCACCACGATCTGATTACAGGCTTTGGCAACCTGACCCGCACCGTTGTCGCCGATGTGGACGATGTTTTTGCCCATGCATTCGAACAGCGGCTTGACGCGCTCGAACACCTTGGTTTTACCGCCCACCATGATCGACAGCGTGCCGTTGATCGCGCCGGTTTCGCCGCCGGAAACCGGCGCGTCCAGCATCTCGATGCCCTGTTTCGCCAGCCGTTCGGCAAACACTTTCGTCGCGGTGGGCGAGATGGTGCTCATGTCGACGATCACGCTGCCGCTGCGCGCATTTTTGATAATACCCTGCTCGCCGAAGATCACGCTTTCCACATCCGGCGTGTCGGACACCATCGTGAAGATCACATCGGTATGTTGACCCACTTCAGCTGCCGAGGCACAAGCGGTAGCGCCAGCCGCAGCCAGCGTCTGCATGGCTTCGGGGCGACGCGCATAGACCCACAGCTTGTGCCCGCCCTTCATCAGGTTGAGGGCCATGGGGCCGCCCATGATGCCGGGGCCGATGAATCCAATGTTGATCGCCATTTAAGCTCTCCTGTTCGGGTTAGTTGATGATTGAAATCTACCCGGCACACTTTAACCCAGCGTCGGCATCACCAGCGTGGATGCGTTCTTGTCCGACATCTCAGGCCATCGTGTGGTCACTGCCTTGGTGCGGGTGTAAAAATATACACCTTCCATGCCGTGCATGTGCAGGTCGCCGAACAGCGAGGATTTCCAGCCGCCGAAGGAGAAGAATGCCATCGGTACCGGGATCGGCACATTGATGCCGACCATGCCGACTTCGATCTCGTTCTGGAAGCGCCGCGCTGCCGCACCGGAACCGGTGAAGATCGCGGTACCGTTGGCGTAAGGGTTGCTGTTGACCAGATCGATCGCCTCGCCAAAACTGGCGACGCGCAGCACGATCAGCACCGGACCGAAGATCTCCTCGCGGTAGATGGTCATCTCGGTGCTGACGTTATCGAACAGGGTCGGTCCGACGAAGAACCCCTTTTCATGACCCGCCACCTTGATGCCGCGTCCGTCCGTTACCAGTTTGGCGCCTTGCGCCACGCCGCTGGCTATATAACCGACGATCTTGTCGCGATGCGGGGCCGAGATCACCGGGCCCATATCGACTCCTTTTTTGTCGCCCGGGCCGACCACCAGTTTCTCGGCCCTCGCTTTGAGCTTGGCCACCAGCGCGTCGGCTATATCGCCCACCGCTACCACGGTGGAGATCGCCATGCAGCGCTCGCCGGCGGAACCGTAGGCGGCACCCATGATCGCATCGGCGGTGAAATCCAGCTCGGCGTCTGGCAGCACGACGGCGTGGTTCTTCGCTCCGCCCAGCGCCTGCACGCGCTTGCCATGGTGCGCTGCGGTCTCGTAGATATATTTCGCGATCGGTGTCGAGCCGACGAAAGAAATGGAACGCACGTCGGGATGCATCAGCAAGGCGTCCACCGCCTCCTTGTCGCCGGGAACGACGTTGAACACGCCGTCGGGCAGCCCGGCTTCCTTGAACAACTCGGCCATGCGCAGGCTGCATGAAGGCACTTTCTCGGAAGGCTTGAGTATGAAGGTATTGCCGCAGGCGATCGCGATCGGGAACATCCACATCGGCACCATCGCGGGAAAGTTGAACGGGGTGATACCGGCGCATACGCCTATCGGCTGCAGCATGGAATGGCAATCGACGCCGCGACCGACGTTCTCGGCATGCTCGCCCTTGAGCAGATGAGGCGCACCGACCGCAAACTCCACCACCTCGATGCCGCGCTGCACCGAACCGGAGGCGTCTTCCAGGGTCTTGCCGTGCTCTTCACTGGTCAGTTGCGCCAGCTCGGCGCGGTGCGTTTCGAGCAGTTCGCGAAACTTGTTCAGGATCCGGCTGCGGCGCAGCGGTGTGGTATCGCGCCAGGCCGGGAAGGCAGCCTTGGCGGCGGCAACTGCGCGTTCCACATCCTCGCGGCTGGCCAGCGGCACCTGACGGATCGCTACCCCGGTGGCCGGATTGGTCACATCTGCAAAACGGTTGCTGCGGCTCGCGGTGCGCTGGCCGTTGATCCATAACTGCAAAGTCGGTTTTGACATGTTGTTCTCCTCAAGTATTGCTCTCATAAATTCTTGGAATTATTTCTGCGCAGAACTTTAAAATTAATTCTGTGAAATGGTGATGTAGCGGCAATTGGTTTCACGGATAGTCAGCGCGCCCAGCAAGCCGACGATGGCAAAGGCCAGCATGATGCCCAGGCCGGTCTGATAATTTTGTTCCGAGTATACGCGCGCTCCCGCCAGCTGCCGGCCGTCCCAACCCTGATCCATGACCCAGCCCACCAGGGGCTGCAGCACTGCGGCGCCGAGGAAGGTGCCGGTGTTGACGACGCTGGTCGCCATGCCGGACAGTGCTGGCGGGTTCACTTCCTTCACGCTGGCCCAGGTCAGCGTGAATCCGGATGCACCCAGCCCCATCAACGCAAACAGCGTGTAGCTGAGACTGGGGGGCAAATGCCAGGCAAATACGATCGGTATCCAGCACAAAACATAAACCGCAATTCCACCTACAATCACCGGCACGCGCTTGCCGAGCCGGTCGGAAAGCATGCCGATCAGCAGCGCACCGACCGCGAAGGAGAACAACAGCAACATCGTGTGGTTGGCAGCGACGGTGCGTTCCATACCATAGACATCGCGCAGATAGGGCACTCCCCACAACCCGGCAAACGCGAACAGGCTGCCGCCGACACCCAGGTTGGGCCAGAAGCCGGGCCAGCTGGCGCGGTTTTTCATCACCTTGAGCAAGCCATCGTACCAGTGGCCATGATGGAGCGGATGTGCCTCCTTCCCCTCGAGTTCGCGCATCGATGGCAAACCCGCTTCGCCGGGATGACTGCGCACAAGAAACCAGACCAGCACAGCCAGCACGATCGAAAATAATCCCACCGCGACGAACACATTGCGCCAGGATGTATGCGTTACCGCCCAAACCAGCGGTGTGGCGGCAAGCACCGAGCCCAGGTTGCCAAGCATAAGCGACATGCCGCCGACAGTGCCGAAATGCCGGTCATGAAACCACACCGAATTCAGCTTCATCAACGAGATGAACATCGAGGAAACACCCAGCCCGACCAGCACCCTACCCATTGTGGCGACAGCCAGCGTATCGGCCATGCCGAACAATACCGACCCCGCGCCGGCAAGTGCTGCACCAATCGCGACGATCTTGCGTATCCCCACCGTATCGGCCATCACACCGACCGGGATCTGCATCACGGTGTAAGTGTAAAAATACGCGGCAGCCAACGCGCCTAATGCAGCGCCGCTGGCGTGGAACGATTGTTGCAGATCGGTCGCGATCGCTGCCGGTGCCATGCGGTGAAAATATGCCAGCATGTAACACAACGCCACCAGCGTGTAACTGGTCCAGCGTAAACGGCGCATGCGACGGTGGATGTGTGATTCCATTTCCAGATCAAACGTGCATTTTTGTGGGTCGGGCTTTGCCCGCCGAATACAGTTGTCGGGCAAAGCCCGACCTACGGATTATTTTACTTTTGAAATGAAAATGGAATGCGGTCATGGCGGTGGAATCGGTTAAGGAGTTTAGTGCAATAAATGAAAGTAACGAATCATAGCAACCCAGATCACAGAGAAAATCACCTCAGAACAAATCTTGCCGTTGGCAGGTCCGGGTATCAGCGCTTTAGCACGCTGAAGCGGATACATTTCAGGTGACGGAAGTCAATGTGTAGCACCCAGATAGGCCTCTTTCACCGCTGGATCATTCTTCAGTTGCTCCGCCGGGCCGTGTACCGAGATGCGGCCATTCTCCAACACGTAACCGTAGTCGGCGACTTCCAGCGCTGCGGCAGCGAATTGCTCGACCAGCAGCATCGTGATGCCGCGCGCCTTCAGCTCGCGGATGATGCGAAATACTTCCTTCACCAGCAAAGGAGCCAAGCCCATTGAGGGTTCATCCAGAAGCAACACATCGGGGTTGAGCATCAGCGCGCGGCCCATCGCCAGCATTTGCTGCTCGCCACCGGATAATGTGCCTGCCAGTTGAGCTTCACGTTCCCTGAGGCGGGGAAACAACTCGAACACGCGCGCCAGGTCGCCCTGCACATCGCCGCGCTCGCGCCCGAATGTCAGGCGCGGGAAGGCGCCCAGCAACAGGTTGTCGGTCACGGACAGGGTGGCGAACACACGCCGCCCTTCGGGTGAATGTGCCAGGCCGGCGCGGGCGATCTTGTTCGAAGTCATGCCTGTTATGTCTTTGCCGTTAAGACTGATATTCCCGCTCGCCGGCTTGATCATGCCCGAGATCGCACGCATGGTGGTGGTCTTGCCCGCACCGTTGGAGCCGATCAGCGTGACGACCTTGCCTTGTGGTACTGCTACCGAAATGCCATGCAGCACTTCCACTTTACCGTATGCGGCATGCAAATTCTGGATCTGTAACATTACTGTCTCCTCATGCGGCCTTGGCGCTAGCGCTGCCGCCAAGATAGGCCTCGATCACTTTATCATCTGACTGAACATTTGCCGGTGTGCCCTCCGCGATCTTCTGGCCGAAATCCAGCACCGTGACGGTGTCACATATGCTCATGACCACGTCCATATGGTGTTCGATGAGTATCACGGTAATGCCATGGCCACGAATCTTGTTGATCATCCCGATCAGCTCCTTGATGTCCGGCGCGGTCAGGCCGGCGGCCGGCTCATCAAGCAGCAACAAACTGGGGTTCAACGCCAGCGCACGGGCGATTTCAAGCAGGCGCTGTTTTCCATAAGGAAGGTTGCGCGCTTCCTCGTTGGCGAGGTCGGAAAGACCGACGAACTTCAGCAAGCTGGCGGCACGCATTCTCGCCGCATGCTTCTCTTTGCGGCAACGCGGAGTATGAAACACGACATCGAGCAAGCTATGACGATAGGTGTGGTGCAGGCCGACCAGCACGTTTTCGACCGCGGTCATTTCACCAAACAACTGCACGTTCTGGAAGGTACGTGCGATGCCCTCGCCGGCAATGGATGAGGGCGTTGTGCCGGTGATGATCTTGCCGTTGAACTCGATCTCGCCCGCGGTCGGCTTGTAGATGCCGGTGAGCACATTCATCATGGTGCTCTTGCCTGAACCGTTCGGGCCGATCAGGCCATGCACGGAACCTTTGGCGACTTCCAGATTGACTTCATTCAGCGCCTTCAATCCGCCAAATTGCATCACGATGTTGCGCGCTTCCAGCAAATAACCCTTGGCGGTGACCGGGTGATCCGGCACCGACCATACATGTTGCTTGTCGCCCTGCTCGTATACCTCTTCATGACGATGTATCCACTGTGGCAGGACTCTCTGTACTATCCCGCGCAGGAAGCCCATGATGCCATTCGGCAGGTAGTACACCACGAACAGTATCATTACGCCGAATATCGTCAGGCGTTGCTCGGTGATATTGTCCATCACATAACCCGATACCGCCAAGGCGATGGTGGCCAACAGCGGCAGCGTTACCTGTTTCATGGTGCGCTGGCCAGCCACAACGGCGTAAGTTGAATACAATACTGTGAATATAGCGATGCCGACCGAGATCTTGCGGAACAGCTCGATATCGGAGAGCACATTCGGCAACATCACGATGATGATCGCCCCCAGGATCGGGCCGCTGCGTGTTTTGCGCCCGCCCATGATGACCGCCAGCAAGAACAGAATGGTCAACTCGAAGTTATAGGTATTGGGCGAAATATATTCTTCGGAATAAGTATACAAGCCGCCGGCAAAACCCGCGATGCCGGCACTCAGAACAAAGGCATAGACCTTGTAACCATACACGTTCACCCCCATGCAGTCCGATGCAACAGGGCTGTCGTGCAGAGCTTCGAATGCGCGCCCAAGGTGGGATTTGAGTATGCGCTGCACGACAAAGAGAGTCAGCACCAATGCCACCAGGACGATGTAGTAATAGTCGGCGCCGGTGATCTGGTGACCGAAAAATATCGGTTTGCGTATCGAAAGTCCGAGCGGCCCGTTGGTAAGAAAGGTCATCTCGTTGATCAGAATCTGAATGATGGTGCCGAATGCCAATGTCACCATCGCCAGATAGGGTCCGTTCACCCGCAAAGCCGGCAATGCGAGAATCGCGCCAAAAATAGCGGTGACGACGATGCTTGCCGGTATCGCAAGCAAGAACGGAACGCCCAGCTGAAAGTTGAGCACACCGGCGGTATAGGCACCGATACCGAACAGCGCGGCGTGACCGAGCGAGACTTCACCCACATAACCAACCACGATATCGAGACCGAGCAGCAGGATCGCGTAGATGCCAATGATCACCATCAGATGAACATAATAAGGATTAGGCCAGAGAGTGGGCAGGAACGCCGCAACGGCTATCGCCAAGACGATGGCAATTTTCTTGATCGAACTCATGCTATACCTTTTTAATGACAGACTTGCCAAACATGCCGGCCGGTTTGATCGTCAACACCAGCAACAACAACAATAGCCCCGGTACGTCCTTGTAACCGGTGGAAAGGTAATATCCGGTGGTGGTCTCTGCGATGCCCAGGAGCAGTCCACCGACAATGACACCCATGCCGCTGTTGAGGCCGCCGATGATGGCGACAGAAAAGGCCTTCAGGCCCAGCACCACACCCATCGTGGAGCCGGTAAGCGTCAAGGGCGCGACCAGCACACCCGCAAAGGCTGCGGTCATGGAACTGAGCGCGTAGGAAAAGGTGATCACCATGCCGGTATTGATACCCATCAGGCCGGCGGCATCGCGGTCATTGGCGGTTGCCACCACGGCCTTGCCGTAGATGGATTTGCGGTTGAACATTTCCACTGCCAGCATGATCGCCAGCGCGCCCACCACGATCATGATTTCCATCGGCAGCACTCTTATCCCGAAGAACTGCAACGGTTCCGTGGGGAGCGGTGAAGGAAACGTAAGATCATCGTGCCCCCAGACATTTTCGGCGACGTTCTTGAAAATAATGGCCAGAGAAATGGTGGTCATGATCCAGCCAAATTCGGATTTTGTCTTTAACGCGGGCAACACGCCGACACGTTCTACAAAAATACCTTGCATTGCGCCAAACACCAGAACCAGCGGGATCATCAGCCAGTAGTTCATGTGGCCGACCAGCGTGAGCCCGACCAGCGCGCCCAACATCAGCGCTTCACCCTGACCGAAGTTCAGCGTGCTCGATGTGGCGAAAGTAAGTTGATAGCCAAATGCGATCAGAGCGTAAATCATGCCGAGTGCGATGCCGCTTACTATGAGTTGCGCGAGGATTTCCATCAGAAGGCTCCATCGTGTGCTATTTGGGCCGGGATCGACCCCGGCCCAAAAGCTGATTACAAGGTTATTGCTGCAACGGCCAATTACTTCTTGGTTTTTTCGCGCACTACGTTGCCCTTGTCGGATTCGTAGGCGTATACCACATGGCCATCCTTGACTTCGCCCATCACCGCCATATTTATCGTGATCGCTTCGTGATCGTCATGAGTATAGGGACGGTTATAAGTGGTGACGACGCCGTCGATTTTTTCCTTCAGATTTTCCAGCGCCTCGCGTATCTTCACGCCATCGGTATTCCCGGCCTGTTTGATGGCGGCTGCGAGGATGTACATGGAATCGTAACCCTGTGCTGCGGAAACCGGTGAAGGAATGCGCTCAATCTTGTAAGCCTTCTGGTAGGCCGCGATGAATGCCTTGCGCTTAGGGGTGTTTGGCTCCTGGATGAAGGTTTGCGGCATGCGCGCACCTTCGCCGTTTTTGCCTGCGTTGTCGATGAAGTTACCCATGGACAGCGTCCAGCTTCCCATCATCGGGACTTTCCAGCCCAGCTTCTCCATGCCGTTGGCGATCTGCGCCAACTCGGGCCCGATGCCATAAGTCAGAATCGCCTGAGCGCCTGCTTCCTTGGCCTTCAGCAACTGTGCGGTCATATCCACATCCTTGATGTTGAACTTTTCCACCGCGACAGGTTTGATGTTCTTCGCTGCCAGCGCCTTTTCGAGGTCCTCACGTCCCAACTGACCGTAGTTGGTGGAATCGGCCAGAATCGCAACCTTGGTGAATTTGCGTGTGTCGATGGCTTCCTTGACGATCAATGCGGACTGGATGGTGTCGTTGGCAGAGGTGCGGAATACGTAGTTGTCAGCAAACTCCGGTGGCAGGAATTGCTTGGTAACGATCGAACCGGTCGCTACGTTGTTGATGACCGGAATCTTGGCTTCCTGATAAAAACGCTGCGAGGCCAGGGAAACGCCGGTATTGATGTAACCCACGGCAGCAACAACTTTTTCCTTGTTAATCAACTCCTGCGACACCTGCACTCCACGCCCATTGTCGGCTTGGTCGTCACGCTCGACCAGCTGGATCTGGCGGCCAAGAATACCGCCCTTGGCATTGATCTCTGATGCCGCAAGTCTTACGCCGTCGCGCATCGAAACACCCATAGGGCTGGAACCGCCTGTATACGGACCGGATAAACCGATCTTGATCGGGTCGGCGGCAAAAGCCGAAAAAGAACCGGCCAAGGCTAACGCGGTGACGACAGTTTTAATTTTAATGTTCATATTGCTCTCCTCTGGTTAAGGTAAATCAAAAAACACTCAACAACTAAAAAACACCTACAAACTACAGCTTGCTCATGCAAGTCTTGCCACGCTTATTGCAAATCGGCTGTCGACAATAAGAGTTCTTGTTTAACTTTACAACATTCGCTCGCTCTCCGGCAAAGACCCGCAGTTAAACAGTTCCCGGTTCAAATTCATAACCAGCCAGTCTGCCATATGCCGTTGCCAAAGCTCCATCATCGCCCACATTGCCGGGGAAAATAACCACGGGCAAATCCGGATAACGCGGATGATCGGACGGACAGCATACCACCGAACATCCCGGCAAAATTTGCCCGACCACCCGCGAGGTGCGCAACGCCAGGCCTGAACTCAATACATCATTGGAAGTGATCCCGCCTTTGCTGATCAAAAATCCCAGGGTCCTGGGCAAATTACGCACTACATCCATCAAGAAGGCTGAAACCATATCACCAAACGCCAGCCGTGTTGCCTGATCAGAAAATGCCTTTTCCAGACGGCTGGTAAAAACGACCGGTGTATTACCTGCGGCATGACTCTGCTCACACTTGCGGACGATCTCCGCCAACAGTGCGTCACGATTTGCGGGCAATTGTTCCACATTCACCTCGATAGGTGCAACACCGGGCATCTTGAGCAACCGTTCGAGTTGCAAGGTGGTTTTCTTGACGTGGGAACCCACGATCACCGCGCCCGGATGACGTCCACGGACATATTGCGCCATGTCTTGTGCAGCCACAGGCTGCCTCGGCAGGCGTGCCAGCGCGGTGAGCAGACTGGCGGCACTGCGGAACAGAAAGCGCTTGCCCTGGCGGGCCGCCAAACGCAACTGTTCGGCGAAATGATTGAGATCGTCCTGTGTTTCAGCATCAACCACACAGCACACATTCCCCCGCAGTCTCATTAGACGTGGCATGCTGTCGCCGCGAACATCACGCAACAGGAAGCGCTCGACCTCGACTGCCCTGATACGTCCTGCGGTTTTCTCCTCTACATAATCCGGCAAATAGCTGTGGCGATAACCAAACACCGAGTCACGCGCGAATTCGGTTTCGTGCACCGGCGTTTCCTTGCCATCCACCATTAGGTAGTGGACGCTGTCGCGGGTGATGCGGCCGCCTTCAAAAAATGCCGGCACCAGGAAGTGCGCATCGAATGCCCCCAACTCCATTGCGATCACATCGGTTTCTACCGGGTAGTGACCGCGCAGCGTCGAGTCCGAACGGCTGACCAGGATCGGATTGATGTCGCGTCCGCTTTGCTTCAGCTCCGCCAACGCAAGCTTCAGGTTCTTGCACACCTCGCGGGTGATATCCGCCGCAGGTTTGGCACCCATACCCCGGGTATTGGTCAGCACAAAGAAAAGCGGCGAGGCATCCATGATCGCTTCGCACAAGGTATCTTTGTCCCAACGCGTCAACAGCAAACAGCCATGCACCGTTTGCGAGCCGGTAGGGTCATCATCCAGAACGATGATTTTAGTTTCTGTTTTGTTTGCTTCTGGCATATTTGCTTCTGGCATGCACAATTAGTTTTTCAAAAAGCCAAGCCACGCGGCCTTGGCAAAGGAACCAGAATCAACCTTTCAGCGCCTTGACACGCTTGGTCATCGCCTCACCGGTAAGACCGTTGAATTCCATGATCTCGGCCGGGCTTGCAGTCGTTTCACCACGCTTCCAGGCAAAGGTGTCACGCTTGGGTGCACGGGTGCGCAGCAGGACGGGCTCCAAAACTGCGCTGGGACCACCGCTAACGGCCAGCAACACATCGCCATCAAACAGAGCGTTGAAACGTGCGTCATCCATGAACTTGTTGTCCGGCTCAGACACGGTGTCCCACGATATGTCGATGGGACGGTAAAGACGACGCGGATTCACGATCGCAACGATACGCACCTTGTAACCATCTGCTTCCAGCTTTTCTTTGGCCTCGAATACCGGCAGGAAAATCATGTCACCGGTTACCGCGAACACCACGGTGCCCTTGCCGCCATTCTTGCTTTCGTAGATGGTCGCCGCGCCTTCTTCCACGGCGTGCCTGGCTTCATCCACACTCATGTAAACCGGCAGCGGGCTCTTTGACGCGATGATCACCATGCACTTGTTGAAACTGTTGGTGGCATATTCGTAGGCCGCCTGGATCGCATTCGCATCGCACGGGAACAGCGGGTAAGTGTTGCCGTTGCGCATCTGCGCGGCGAAATAATTCTCGATCTCGGGGCGCTGATGCGTCCAGCCGTTGCGTCCCTGTTCCAATGCTCCCGCAGTGAACATCGTGACGATGGAAGGCGTCTTGCGGCGCAGCTCGGCCATCGCCTGCGCCACGGTCTGCACGATAGGCCAGCCGTTAATAGCGAAGCTCTCGTAAGACAACCAAATTGCGCGCGAACCGAACAGCGCCAAGGCCGATGCCAGGCCGGCACAAGCATCCTCATTCAGCGGCTCATACACCTGTCCTTCCGGTTCCTGGTTGTACAACGGATCAACGGTAGGATGACGAATCTTCAACGCATCGTTGATGTTCTTCATCGCCGATGCTTCGTTGCCGTCGGCATTGGTCACGACGAAACGCTTGTCTTTGGTGCCTACATATGCTGCCAGAGCACCCATCGCGGTTGCCGGCACTGCTTTCTCGCCCTTGGCAAATTCATGCAGCGGCAGCTTGCCTAAAGGAATCAAATCCAGCACATGCTCGGTAACCGAAGTCTTTGCTGCAGGACCGCCTCCGGCACGCACGAAATTCTCGCGCACGATCGCCCACGCTTCAGGATTCAACGCACGGCGCTGCAAACCTTCGATCATATGCGGCTTGTCCAGACTATCGGCCGGATACAGGTTGTGCGACTTGGCGCCTACCGTATGCACACCGGTGCCCTTCATCTGCTTGATGATAAAAGCGGTCAAGGTGCCCCCAAGGGCAGATTTGGCAGCCTTGTCCATGCCTGCCAACACTGCGGCGGCAAAAGCCAGGCGCTGCTTGTGCGAGAAATAGGAGCTGTCCGCATAGGCACTGGCCTGCTTGGTGTCATCAAAATCCTTGGCGTCGACCAGAATTACCTCCTTGAAACCGTGGCCCTTCCAGTAAGCGATCATTTCCGCGTTGGTAAAGCGCGACACCATCGAGTGATGTTCCTGGCTGTACCCGTTCCAGACCAGTGTCGGCAGGAAGTTGGTCACCTTGGGATAAGCGGTATTGAAGTGCATCATCGAATTGAGCACGTACGGCTCACCCATGCCGCCGTCACCGATGGTGACCGGGAACAACTTGCCCGGATGCAACATCGCACCCGCCATCGCAAAGTGCTGCCCCTGGCCCAGCGGACCGGCGGGAGCCAGCAGGCCCGGGATCGCGCCGGACAAGTGACCGAGCAAACCATGCTTCTCGCGGAAGCGTGCCATCAGATCGGTCACCGTCCTGATGCCCATCTCTTCGAGCGAAGTATCGAGGAACATCGCACTATAGAAGCCGGGCGCATGGTGACCCACTTCGGTCACGATATTGGTGTGCCCAAGCATAACCAGCGAGGCGTAAGCCTCTGCGCTGCTGGCAAACCCGCCCGGGTGGCCCGAGCCTTTCGAGCCGCAGGTTTGCAGCGTCAAATAGCGCAGCGCATCGGCCATCAACAGTGTTTGATACACCGCATCAGGGGCGCGCGGGTCGCTGATTGCAGACTTGCCCTCTTTGATAACAGCAGATTTGGCATGTTGGGAAAAACCCTCCCATGCCACACCGTAATGTTGAATGCCCTCACAAAATTTAGGTGTAGCCGCTGCGCTAGTCGTCATAAGTCCTTGCTCCTTAAAATTCATTACTGAGATATTAGAAATTGATGCTGCCGTTAAACCAGGCCGCTAAAATGATTTGCCAAAAACCAATTGATAACAGAATACGGCTTACTATATAATTTCGCAATACACAATCGATTTCACAATACGAAAAATGCAACAAGGGGCTAATTCCATACAAGTCATCGAACGGCTGGCACGGCTGCTGGACGTGATTGCGGGACACGAAGACTCCGTGAGCCTGAAAATTCTTTCAGCTGAAACGGGATTGCATCCCTCCACAGCCTTCCGCATACTCGCGTCACTGGCTGAACATGGCTTTGTGGAGCGCACCAGCAGGGGTAACTATCAATTAGGTGTCAAGTTGATGCAACTGGGTAGCCGGGTCAGTTCCGGCGTCGACATCAGAAAAGTTGCGCTGCCGCTGATGGAAAAACTGCGCGACCGGCTGGGTGAAACGGTCAACCTGACCGTGCGCGAGGGCGATGAGGTAGTCTACATCGAGCGCACACTCGCCAAGCGCATGATACGGGTGGAACAGGTGATCGGCAGCCGCGCGCCCCTGCATGTCACTGCGGTAGGCAAGCTGATGCTGGGCGATCAAGGCGATGCAGCGTGCCGCAGTTACGCAAAGCGCAGCAAGCTACCCGCGTATACGATCAACACCCACACCAAAATACCTGCTCTGCTGCAAGATTGTATTGCTGCAGCAAAACGCGGCTACGCGTTGGATAACGAAGAAGCCGAACTGGGGGTGGGCTGCATAGGTACTTTAGTGCGTGACGCCAGCGGCCATGTGGTTGCAGGCCTTTCTGTTTCAGCACCGATAGAACGGCGTCGGGATGAATGGATCGAGCAAGTAATGGAAACCGGCGAGCAGCTTTCTAAACAACTTGGTTATCACGCTGCGTAGCAATACTACTTGCCATTCCAATTTGAATATCTCGAATCAAGCAACCCCAAGGAGAGAGAATATGAAAAATAAAAAATGTTTGACGCTGGCGGATGTGAAGATCATTGCAACAGGCTGTGAAAGCGAGGCGCTGCGCCAGAACTGGGCAGTGGCCATTGCCATCGTCGACGATGGCGGTCACTTGATGTGGTTACAACGCCTGGATGGCGCGCCATTGACCAGTTCGAACATCGCTACAGGCAAGGCGCATACCTCGGCGATGGGGCGCAGAGCATCAAAAGTCTATGAAGATGTAGTGGCTAGTGGCCGCAACGCTTTTCTGTCCGTCCCCGGCGGACTCACCATGGTGGAGGGAGGCGAACACATTGTGGTCGATGGAGAATGCGTGGGTGCAGTGGGTGTGTCCGGCGTTAAATCTCCGGAAGATGCGCAAATCGCCCGCGCCGGCATCAGTGTGTTTCTTGAACAGTTGAACAGGTAAATCTTCAGCCGGCATTAATGGCCTGAACGACGACCTATATGCATATATCGATGACCGCTTTAAGAGCGTCAATTACAATATCCCTAATTCAGCGCCGCGCCAATAACGGCCATTCAGTTCAGGCTGTACGCTACCAACAGTTACCGATAGAATGCACTGGCAGACTTAAAATCCGTCAAGCGGACTGTCATGCCTTGAGGGGATAGAGTTATCCTGCTCCCGATTACTGCTTATTTGAGAAATAATGTCAGCCCGATCAGATATGTGCTGCGCGATGGAGACAACGTGCCCTTGCCCACAGTAATTTGCTGGAATCCCACGCGAACTTTCCCTATATCACGTGGAAATTCAACACCTGCGCCGTATGTCAGCCCCAATTTATTGGCTGTCTCAGACGAACCCCGTGAGTAAACATCAGCCAGACCTGCCTTGCCATACAGTTTCAAGTCTCTATCGCCCAGTGGCACGAAGCCAATTGCGGACAGTTCCACGAAACCGTTCGAGGTGTACGGGCCGATGTTACCGAAAAGCCCAAATTGCATTTCATAGCCGTAGTGTTCATTTAAACGCACTGACCTCAGGATGCCTAACGCTGACGTAGAATCAGTCAGGCCATTATTCCTTGATTGGACATAGGCCAGCGAGAATCCATTGTATGCATCGCTGTCCGCAAATGCGTTCATCGATAACATGCCCAAGGATACCAAAGTTGCCAGTGCTATTTTTTTCATACCTATCCCCATTATCAAGAGTTATACGAGATGTTACTTAAAACCCAGAACAGAATTACTTGAAACATATATTTTTCCCGGATACAAAATTGAACGAACTCTTGTGCCTATCTGCCTGCTCGCCAATACACGAACCATCAGTTAATTTTATGAAAATAATCAAGGTTTCTTCTGTCTGCTGGCGCACATAGAAACAGTATATTCAACTGAGAAGATTGAACATCTCTTATGTGTCGTTATCGGCACTTGGCGAACGGCTGTGTCGACAGCGGTACTTGGCAAAAGGCGGCTTTCGGGTAGTTCAGATTTAATCATTAAAAACTCCCGAATGCACACCCACGTTACCGATAATGCCGGCCTTCTAATGTATGCAATGAATTGGTCTCTTGCGTTTGAGTATTCAAATATGTGCAATTCTGCAAGCGTATAATTGCACCTCATTGCGATAGCACCTCTGGAGAAAAACGATGCATGTTGGATTGTTTGTCACTTGCCTGGTTGATACCATGCGTCCCCGTATCGGCTTTGCCACCATCAAGTTGCTGGAAGCAGCCGGTTGTGAAGTCATCGTTCCCGAGCAGCAAACCTGTTGCGGCCAACCCGGCTATAACTCGGGCGACCGCAAATCCGCCGAAGCGATGGCACTGAAATTCCTCGCCGAATTCGAAGCGTTCGACTATGTGGTTCTGCCTTCCGGCTCCTGCGCCGGGATGATACGCGTCCATTACCCCGATCTTTTCAAAGATGACCCAGCCCTGCTGGCAAGAATCACAGCGTTGGGCCAGCGCACCTACGAGCTAACCGATTTTTTGGTCAATATCGCCAAGCTGAAAAAGGTGCCGGGTACATTTCAGGGTACGCTGACCTACCATGACTCCTGCTCGGGCCTGCGCGAACTCGATGTATACAAACAACCGCGCGCGCTGCTGGCGAAGATGCCCAATGTCGCCTTGCACGAGATGGTGGAATCGACCACCTGCTGCGGTTTTGGCGGCACTTTCTCGGTCAAGTATGGCGAACTTTCGACGCGCATGGCAGACAACAAATGCCAGCATATCGAAGCGGCCCATGCTGGTGCCATCGTGGGTGGCGACCTTGGCTGCCTGCTCAATATCGAAGGTCGCCTGCGCCGCAATGGCGATCACACCACCCGTGTGTTGCATATAGCCGAAGTGCTGTCCGACTCTGATTTGGAGGCACCATAATGCAAAACACTTCCATCAATTTCAAACGCCAGGTCACCATCAAGCTGGCCGACGTCAAACTTCAGGGAGCCTTGTCACGATTACAGACACGCTTTGTTGAAGGTCGCGCCGCGGTCATTGGCGAGATCAACGATCTGCAAGAGACGCGCACCGCAGCTGCGGCGATTCGTGACCGGGTGTTGAACGATCTTGAGTACTGGCTGCTGCATTTCGAACAACAGGCAACTGCGCGTGGCGCGATAGTCCACTGGGCCGAAACCGGAGCCGACGTCAACCGCATCGTCGCAGAAATCGCCGCCCGGCACGGTGTGCGCACGGCGGCCAAATCAAAATCCATGGTAAGCGAAGAATGCGGGCTTAACGATGCGCTGGAGCTTGCCGGAGTAGAAGTGATGGAAACCGATTTGGGCGAATATATCCTGCAACTCGCCCACGAAGCGCCGTCGCATATCGTCGCGCCCGTCGTGCACAAGAACATGGAGGAGATCGCCGACCTGTTCGCCGAGAAACATCAACTGCCGCGCAAGACAGATATCGCCGAGCTGTGCCGCGAGGCGCGCGAAGTGCTGCGCCCGGCATTCCTGAACGCAGACATGGGTATCTCAGGCGGCAATTTTCTGCTGGCCGAAACCGGCTCCGTGCTGATCGTCACCAATGAAGGAAACGGACGGTTGGTAACGACGCTGCCGCGCGTGCACGTTGCCATTACCGGCATAGAAAAAATCGTGCCTACACTGGAAGACGTGACCACACTGTTACGCCTGCTGCCCCGCTCTGCCACCGGCCAGTCGATCACCAACTATGTGTCGGTGCTGACCGGCAACAAAGACAGCGCAGATCATGATGGCCCGGAACATTTCCATATCATCCTGCTGGACAATGGCCGCAGCAGCCTGCTTGGCAGCGAGATGCAGGAAATGCTGCGCTGCATACGTTGCGGCGCGTGCATGAACCATTGCCCGGTGTATCAGAATATAGGTGGGCATGCTTATGGCTGGGTCTATCCCGGCCCGATGGGCTCGATACTGACGCCGCTGCTGGGGGGCCTGGAGAACGCGCCGGACCTGCCCAATGCGTCGACCTTGTGCGGTGCATGCGCGGTAGTATGCCCGGTCAAGATCCCGTTGCCGGACCTGTTGCGAAAATTGCGCGAAAAACAGATGGAACGCGGCATGAAGTCGCGGCAGGAAACGTTCATGCTCAAGGCATGGGCATGGCTGGCGCTTCATCCCGCGATATATGCGATGGCAACAAAAATCGGCGTGAGATTAATGCGAATACTAGGAGGTAAAGAAAAAATACTTCATCACCTGCCAGGCGCGCGCGGCTGGACCGACGGTCGCGATTTTCCGGCACCAGCGGGCATGACCTTCCGTGAGCTATATAAGCGTGGGGTGCACAAATGAACGCACGCGACAAGATACTCAGCAAGATACGCAACTCGCAAGCTCGTACCGCAGCGGGATCTGTTGCAGGAACCGTGGCACAAACGGAAATGAGAGACAGCTACCTTGCACTGCACCCGCGCGGGCCTCTGCCACCGCCCCTTGATAATTTGGTCGCAGGCTTCAAGGAGCGCGCCATCAAACTCTCCAGCGATGTAATGGAAGCAAGCGACAGCAAGGATGTGCCGATTCTGCTGGCGCGATATCTAAGCGAAAGAAAACTGCCTGTCAGTGGCGTATGTTGGCCTTCTCTTGCCGGGTTGCCCTGGAGCACTGCCGGATTGGACATCCAGTCACGCCCGGCAAAAAATCAGGATTTGGTTGGCGTGACCGGCGCATTTTGCGCCATTGCGGAAACGGGTACCCTGATGATGCTTTCAGGGCCGGAAACGCCGGCTACCACCAGCCTGTTACCGGAAACCCATGTGGCCGTACTGGATCCGCGGCGTATCGTCGCCACAATGGAAGATGCCTGGAATCTGATGCGCAAGGAATACAAACAGCCACCGCGCGCGGTCAATTTTATTTCCGGGCCTTCGCGCACCGCCGATATCGAACAGACCGTCACTCTGGGCGCACATGGCCCTTATCGAGTCTTGCTTATTCTTGCACCGCTTTGAAGACCTACTTTGCCTGGTCGGGGTGAGAGGATTCGAACCTCCGACTCCTGCGTCCCGAACGCAGTACTCTACCAGGCTGAGCTACACCCCGTTTTTGAAACCGTTCACAAAAGACATCATAAGGATGCCTCTAGAAATTCGATCCAGCCGATGGCGGCTTCAGCGGATTTTTAGAGGTATCCTTAGAATTGCCGCGTCGCGGCGAAGTGTGCCAATTCTAACAAACATCGCTTGTATTTTGAATCAGCCAACGAGGCAATGGCGGCACACGCCGACTCGGCTTCGCGCATGGCTTGCTGGCGGGTGAAATCCAGCGCGCCGGTGGCACGGATTATCTGCAACACTTCAACGAATCTTCCCACATCGCCTTGCTCGATCGCGCTGCGCACCACGCCAGCCTGTTCGGCCGAGCCGTGTTGCATCGCATAGATCAGCGGCAGGGTAGGTTTGCCTTCGGCAAGATCATCGCCGAGATGCTTGCCGGTTTGCAATTCGTCAGCCGAGTAATCCAGCACATCATCGATCAATTGGAATGCAGTGCCGAGATGCATGCCATATTTGGCCGCCGCCTGTTCATCGGCATCAGATGACTTGCCCAGGATCGCACCGAGACGCATCGCCGCTTCGAACAATTTGGCGGTCTTGCAATGGATCACGCGCATGTAGTTATCGGTATCCACATCCGCATCGTGGCAATTCAACAACTGCAACACCTCGCCCTCGGCGATGGTGTTGGTTGCATCGGCCAACGTCTGCATCACGCGCATCTCGCCTACCTCGACCATCATCTGGAAAGCGCGCGAATACAGAAAATCGCCGACCAGCACGCTGGCCGCATTGCCGAACAGCGCGCTGGCGGTAGCCCGGCCGCGGCGCAACTCGGATTCATCCACCACGTCATCGTGCAGCAGCGTCGCGGTATGGATGAATTCCACCACCGCCGCCAGATCGTGATGATGCTTGCCCTGATATCCGAATGCTTCGGCAGACAACACCACCAACGCCGGACGCAGGCGCTTGCCGCCGCTATTGACGATGTATTCGCCGACCTGATTGACCAGCAGCACTTCCGAATGCAGCCGTGCGCGTATCACCTGATCCACCGCAGCCATATCCGCCGCGAGCAATTGCTTGAGGTTTTCTAAAAACACGTTCTATCCTGAATAGTTAGGGGCGCACCAAACAACCTGTCAAGCTCATCGGGCACATACTTTTCGCGGCGCGCATTGTCGCATAAATCAGGGCAGGTGCATGTTGCACTGTGCCTCTACTCCCGTCGCCACAAATACATCCCGATCATCGTGCCCACCGCACTCAATAACACCACATAATGCGCCGGAGCCAAGGGATCGAGCGGTAGCAGCATACTCACCGCTACCGGCGTAAGTCCGCCGAACACCGCATAAGCCACGTTGTAGGAAAACGACAATCCGGAAAAACGCACCACCGGCGGGAACAACTTGACAGCGACACTCGGCACCACGCCGATCACGCCTACAAAGAACCCGCACAAGGCGTACAACCCATTGATGTTTTGCGGTGCGACCGACATCTGCTGATAGAACAGCGCTGAGGTGATGCCCAACATCGCACAGCCAACCATCAGTACCCGCCCCGCGCCATAACGATCGGCCAGCGCACCGAACACCACGCAGCCAAGGCTTAAAAATAATGTTGCGATGCTGTTCGCCTGCAAGGCGATAGCGGCAGGAATGGCATAGAGCTTCTGCACCAGCGTCGGGGTCATCAATATCATCACCACGATCGCGGCGGACAGCAGCCAGGTCATCAGCATGGTCAGAATAACGGCGGGACGATGTTCGCGTATCACCGTCTTCAACGGCAATTCGTTTGACAACGTTTGCCGTGCCTGCATCTCCTTGAACACTGGCGTTTCATGCAGCCACTGGCGCAACCAGGCTGAAAGCAATCCAAAGATTCCGCCGATGATGAATGGCACGCGCCAGCCTTCCGTGAGCAATTCTGCGGGTGCATACAGCTTGTTGATCGCGGTCGCCACCAGCGAACCGAGCAAGATTCCGCCGGTCAGTCCGGCGGTCAGCGTGCCGCAGGCGAAGCCGACACGTCTTGGCGGCACATGTTCGGAGACGAAAACCCAGGCACCAGGCACCTCCCCGCCGATCGCCGCCCCCTGCAGCACGCGCAATGCGAGCAACAGCAGCGGAGCCCAGATGCCGATGACGGCATAGGTCGGCAACAAGCCGATCGCCAGCGTCGGCACTGCCATCAGGAAGATGCTCAGCATGAACATCCGTTTGCGCCCCAGCAGATCGCCGAAGTGCGCCATCACGATGCCGCCTAACGGCCGCGCCAGATAACCTGCCGCAAAGATGCCGAAGGTCTGCAACTGGCGCAACCAGTCCGGCATGTCGGGCGGAAAGAACAGCTTCGCGATCACCACCGCGAAGAACACGAAGATGATGAAATCGTAAAATTCCAATGCACCACCCAATGCGGCTAACACCAGCGTCCGGTAATCACTGCGACTTAGCGTAGGCATATATTTCGTTCCCTGGTTGATCCAATCACCAAGCAGAGTGTATGTGATGCGAGCCGTCAGGAACAGCACCTGCCCAGATCGCAAGGAATCTGGACGACGCGAGTGAGCCCATAAATATTTGCGCAACCCCCTATATTTATGGATAATGCCCGCCCTTATGCAACACCTGATGTGCGTACACCCGCCGCACTAAACTACTCGCAAGGAAATAAAATGAAAGCAGATATCCACCCGAATTACAAGGAAATCACCGTGACTTGCAGTTGCGGCAACAGCTTCAAGACCAAGTCCGTGATGGGCAAGCCGGCACTGAACATCGAAGTTTGTTCCGAGTGCCACCCGTTCTACACCGGCACGCAAAAGATCATGGACACCGCCGGGCGCATCGACAAGTTCCGCCAGAAATACGGCACTAAGGCTGCCGCGTAATAACCAGCGGCTCATATCACCGTTAACCAATGACTTGGTTGGCGTAGTTTGCCAACTTTAACCAGCCAATAGACTACCGCCTTTTGGTAGCCTATTGGAATGGCTATAACGATAATCAATCACTTGGCAGCTTGCTGCCTTAGTGAGATGGCTAGTAGTCTCATCAGTAGTTCCATCAGTCAGATGGCTATGCAAAGCCTTTAGGTGATTTAGCCGAATGGCTATGCAAAGCTAACCAGCGATCAGGCTGTCTTCTTTTGACAGTCTAGTCGAATGGCTAAGCAGTTCCAGCACGGAACTTCGCGTAGCGGTTCCATCAAAAGGCAGCGTTTGCTGCCTTTTTTATTTGCGACGACAATGCCGTATCAACTTATAGTGTCTCTAAAAATTCAGAGTGCGCCCAAATGCCCCACAAGGGGACGCCGATCCGCTACTGGCAAAAGCAGCCCGTGCGGAATCGTTCGCAAGGCGCTGGAAAAATTTGCGAGCATCCGCTGTGCGGATTGCCTGTTTACCCCACTTCGCAGCGCCGCATATATGTTGATATGCAAGCAAGAAATTTTTCCCCGCAACACGGTAGTTGGGATGAAATCTGGATTTTTTTAGGATACCCTGACGCATGTACTTCATTAAACCCACTGACCCATACCCGATCACACCCGCCAAAGCGGTGCTGCTCGGGCTGCTGTGCCTGATCTGGCTGGGTACGGGACTGGTCAGTCACGATCCCTGGAAACCGGATGAGGTTTCCGGCTTCGGGCTGATCTATTCGATGCTGCATAACGGTGATTGGTTAGCGCCCACCCTCGCGGGCGAACCTTTTATGGACAAGCCGCCGCTGTATTACTGGACAGCCGCTCTGTGCGCCAAACTATTTTCACCGCTGTTGCCGCTGCATGACGGCGCGCGCCTTGCCAGTGGTTTCTATACTGCGCTGACCCTGCTGTTCGTCGGCCTCACAGGTCGCAAATTGTATGGCGATAATCGCGGCTGGGCTGCGGCGATCATCCTGATCGGCTGCCTAGGCATGCTGGTAAGCGCGCACCAGATGACCACCGATCTCGCGCTGCTGGCTGGTTGCGCAATGATGCTGTACGGTTTTTCCCTGAGCCAGGAAAGCGTCATGCGTGCCGGGGTATGGATCGGCACGGGCATGGGCATCGGCTTCATGTCCAAGGGCTTCATCTCGCCGATACTGTTCGCGCTAATCGCGGCAAGCTTGCCGTTATTGTTTCAAGGCTGGCGCAAGCGCCAGTATTATCTCAGCCTCGGTGTTGCGTTGCTGCTTGCCTTGCCCTGGCTGACCATCTGGCCACTGCTGCTGTATCAACACTCCCCGCAATTGTTCGCAGACTGGGCGTGGACGCACAACATCGGCAAATGGATAAGCTATGCGAAAACCGGGCCGGGCAAGGATTCCTTCTATTACCTGGAGAATCTGCCATGGCTGGCGTGGCCTGCCCTGCCGTTGGCAGCCTGGGTAGTATGGAAGTCGCGCAAACGCCTGGCGCAACGCGACGATCTGCAATTGCCGCTGGTCAGTTTCGCGGTGATGCTCATCTCGCTAAGCCTCGCCGCCGACATAGAGGAAGTTTTCGCCTTGCCGATGCTGCTGCCGATCACGTTGTTGGCAACCGCTTCACTGTCCATGTTGAAACGCGGGGCGGCAAACGCGCTGGACTGGTTCGGGATAATGACTTTCGCGCTGATTGCCATCCTGATGTGGTGGGGCTGGGCGGGTTTGCTGCTGGACAACCAGGCCAAGATCACGCATTGGCTGAAAGATTATCAGCCTGGTTTCGAGCCTGAGTTACACACGATACCGTTCGTCATCGCCATCATCGCCACGGTATTGTGGGTCGTGATGGTATGGCGCGTCGGACGTTCGATGCGCCGTGCAACTTTAAATTGGGCTTCCGGAGTCACGCTGATCTGGATACTCGCGATGACGCTGTGGCTGCCCTGGCTGGACAGCGGCAAGAGTTATCGCAACATGGTCAATGCGCTGAAACAAGCCATGCCGGAACACTACCAATGTGTCGCGGGCGAACATTTGGGCGACGGACAACGCGCGATGCTGCATTACTTCGGCAATATCATCACACGGCAAGATCCTAAGCAACGTTGTGATTTGCGCCTGATCCAGGGCGACAAATTATCCAGGCCGCTGCTCGACGAAACACGCTGGGAAAAAATCTGGGAAGGCAGCCGCAAAGGAGACAAGGGCGAACACTACCGGCTGTACCGGCGTGTTGATAAACCGTGAAGCGTGGATGATACAACTTGCCGCCGCGCGGTTAAGAGACTTTAACTTGGCTCTTCCTGAACAACGCCGATTGGGCGTGCGCCTGCAGTCCTTCGCCGAAAGCCAGCACGGAAGCAATTTCACCCAGCTTTTGCGCGCCTTGCACTGAGACCTGAATCAGGCTGCTGCGTTTCTGAAAATCGTACACCCCCAACGGCGAGGAGAAACGCGCGGTGCCGGAGGTGGGCAGGACGTGATTCGGCCCGGCGCAATAATCCCCCAGCGCTTCGGAAGTGTAGCGGCCCATGAAGATTGCACCGGCGTGTTTCAACTTGGGTAGCCAGGCCTGCGGGTCTGCGACTGACAACTCCAGGTGTTCGGGCGCGATGCGGTTGCTGATGGCGCAAGCCTCGTCCAGATCGGCAACGTGTATCAGTGCACCGCGATTCTCCAGCGCAGTCTTGATAATGTCGCGTCGCGGCATCTGTCCCAGCTGGCGATCCGCACTTTGCGCCACCGCTGCGATGAATTCGATATCCGGCGATAACAGGATGGCTTGTGCCAGTTCATCGTGCTCGGCCTGCGAGAACATATCCATCGCGATCCAGTCGGGGTCGGTTTGCCCGTCGCAGATCACCAGAATTTCCGATGGTCCGGCGATCATGTCTATGCCGCACACGCCGAACACGCGGCGTTTCGCGGCCGCCACATAGGCGTTGCCGGGACCGACGACCTTGTCCACCTTCGGGATAGTCGCCGTGCCATAAGCCAATGCCGCCACCGCTTGCGCGCCGCCTATAGTGAAGACGCGATCCACACCCGCCAGATAAGCCGCCGCAAGCACCAACTGATTCTTCACGCCGTCGGGGGTCGGCACGACCATGATCAGCTCGGCTACGCCCGCCACCTTGGCCGGCAGCGCGTTCATCAGCACCGAGGAAGGATAAGCCGCCTTGCCGCCCGGCACATACAGGCCGACGCGATCCAGCGGGGTCACCTGCTGGCCGAGCAGCGTGCCATCGGCATCGGTGTAGCTCCACGAAGCTTGCACCTGCTTGCGGTGATAGTCGGTTACGCGCTGTGCGGCCTGTTCCAGCGCGCTGCGCTGTTCCGCGGGCAAGCCGTCGAACGCGACGTGCAATTCATCGCGCGACAATTCCATCGCTGCGGCATTGGCCAACGGCAGGCGGTCGAACTTGCGCGTGTATTCCAGCACCGCCTCATCACCGCGCTTGCGCACATCGGCAAGGATGCCGGCCACGGTCGCCTCGAGCTTTTCGTCTGCCGTTTCCTCGAAGGCCAGCATTTTGGTTAACTCTATATTGAAGTCGGCTGCACGGCTGGAAAGTTGTCTGATCTTCATTTTAAAATCGCTCTTTTATTTCCTGATTGCACTAATCTAGATTGCCATATTTCGCTGTGGCCCTATTTCTTGATTGCGCTATTTCATGATAGCCCTACTTTTTGATTGAGCTAGTTAACTATAGCTTTGGCAAACGCATCCAGCATCGGCTGGATCACATCGTATTTTAATTTGAGGGCGGCCTGGTTCACCACCAACCGCGATGAAATGTCGGTGATGTGCTCAACTGCCTTGAGGTGGTTTGCCTTCAGCGTATTGCCGCTACTCACCAGATCAACGATCGCGTCCGATAGACCTACCAGCGGTGCCAACTCCATCGAGCCATAAAGCTTGATCAAGTCCACATGCACGCCTTTTGCGGCGAAGTGAGCCCTCGCGGTTTGCACGTATTTGGTCGCCACGCGCAGACGCGCGCCCTGGCGCACCGCGGATTCATAATCGAAATCATCACGCACCGCCACCATCATGCGGCAGCGCGCAATATTCAGATCCAGCGGCTGATACAGCCCGGTGCCGCCGTGTTCATCCAGCACGTCCTTGCCCGCCACACCAATGTCCGCGGCACCGTATTGCACATAAGTCGGCACGTCGCTGGCACGCACGATGATCAAACGCACATCGGCGCGATTGGTCGGCAGGATCAGTTTGCGCGACGACTCGGGGTCTTCCAGCGCGGTGATGCCAGCCGCATTCAGCAGCGGCAAGGTTTCTTCGAAGATGCGTCCTTTGGACAATGCAATGGTTATCATCTGAAAATCCCTGTTTATTTGATGCGGCGTATCTGTTATCTCAACCGGCTATTTCAACCGGCGTATCTGGGCACCGAGCCCCGACAGTTTTGCCTCGATATGTTCGTAGCCACGGTCCAGATGGTAGATGCGATCCACAATAGTCTCGCCCTGCGCGACCAATCCGGCGATAACCAGGCACGCCGACGCGCGCAAATCGGTCGCCATGATGGTTGCGCCTTCCAGTTGCGCGCAGCCTTTTATGACGGCGGTATTGCCCTCGACATCGATCTGCGCTCCTAAGCGGCGCAGCTCCTGCACGTGCATGAAACGGTTCTCGAAAATCGTTTCGACCACCATCGCGCTGCCCTCGGCGATGGTGTTCATCGCCATGAATTGCGCCTGCATGTCGGTGGGAAAAGCAGGGTATGGCGAGGTACGCACATTCACGGCCATCGGGCGCTTATTCATTTTCAGGTTGATCGTGCTGCCCGACGATTGTATCGTTGCACCGGCTTCCTGCAACTTCTCCAGCACGTTTTCAAGGATGTCGGCGCGCGCATCGGTCAGCGTGATGTCGCCGCCCGCCGCTGCTGCAGCCACCAGAAATGTGCCGCTCTCGATGCGATCCGGCATGATGCGATGGCTCGCACCATGCAATTTTTCCACGCCTATGATGCTGATGGTATCGCTGCCCGCCCCTTCGATTTTGGCACCCATCGCGATCAGGCAATGCGCCAGGTCCACCACTTCAGGTTCGCGCGCCGCGTTTTCCAGCACCGTCACGCCGTCCGCCAGCGCTGCGGCCATCATCAGGTTTTCCGTGCCGGTGACGCTGACCAGATCAAAAAATATCCGCGCGCCTTTCAAACGTTTTGCCCCCACACCATGTGGTACTTGGGCATGGATGTAACCATGTTCGATATGTATCTCCGCGCCCATCGCCTGCAAGCCTTTGATGTGCAAGTCCACCGGACGCGAACCGATGGCGCAACCGCCCGGCAGGGAAACACGCGCTTCGCCGAAACGTGCCACCAGCGGCCCCAAGACCAGGATCGCGGCGCGCATGGTTTTCACCATATCATAGGGCGCTTCCAGCTTGTCCACCTTCGCGCCGCACAGCGTCACCGCACCAGACTCGATGGCAGCCGTCACACCCATCTGCATCAGCAGCTTGCGCATCGTGGCGACATCGTGCAAATCCGGCATGTTGTCCAGATGCAGATCACCTGCCGTCAGCAACCCGGCACACATGATGGGCAGGGCCGCGTTCTTGGCGCCGGAAATGCGCACCTCACCGTTAAGGCGATTGCCGCCCTGAATCGCTAATTTTTGCATGGCTTACTTCTGGCTCTGCCACTCTTGAGGTGTATATGTTTTCATCGACAACGCATGAATTTCAGCGCGCATCCGGTCACCCAGGGTCTGGTAAACCAACTGGTGGCGTTGCACGCGGTTCTTGCCCGCAAAATCCTCGCTGACTACCACCGCTTCAAAGTGTTGCCCATCCCCGACCACGCTTAAATGCTCGGTCGCCATGCCTTGCGCGATGTTGAGTTGAATACTTTCCGGGGTAACCATGATTAAATCCATTGTTCGTTAAATTGATAAAGAAAGCTTGAAATATGACGCGCGCCTACTAAAACGCAGGGTTGCGCATGATACAAAAAAACTAGCGGATGTGCGTGCGGCGCTGAACATGCCGCCAGCATAAAAGATCAAGCCCGTTGCTGAGGCAACAGGTCGTCTACACCATACAAACGCGCCAGGCTGAGCAGGTTATCGGGGATATTGAGCACGCGCAAATCGCGCTGACCCTGCAGCGCGGCTCTTGCCCAACCCAGCAACATACTGACCGCAGCGGAGTCCACAGCTTCGACCTTGGAGAAATCAACCTGCAAATTCCCACTGGCCAGGTGTTGCAAACCGGTTGCAAACAATGCGGGGACGGTTTCCATGGTCAAGCCTCCACTCAGCACCATCCCGTTCCCATCATCAGCGGTCACTTCCCGACCTCCTTGCGCAGCGTGACATCGGCTGCATTGACGTTCTTGACGGACAGCGTCTTGATAAGTCCATCGATTCCGCTCTCCTGGATTTGCGTGGCAAACGTGCCGCGATAGCTCATCACCATGCTGACCCCGTCTATGGATATGTCATACACTTTCCAACCGCTGTCAGCTTTTTTCATCTCGTAATCCACCAGGATCGGCTGCGAACCGGGCTTGCTGATGACGGTCTTGACTGTCACTTCAGTGTCGTCGGTTGCAATTTTGGACGGTTTCACCTCAACCGTTTGATCGCGATATACCGTGAAGACTTTGGTATAAGTTCGTACCAGCATATTGCGGAATTCCGTGACCAATGACTGTTTTTGCTCGGGGGTCGCGGTACGCCAATATTTGCCGACCGCCAATTGTGTCATGCGCGAAAAATCAAAATTCGGCAGCACCTTGGCGTCCACCAGCGCGATGATTTTTTTCTGGTCACCCGACTGAATGTCTTTGTCTACCTTGATGATAGCAATGACTTCCTGCACGGTGTTCTTTATCAGCGCATCGGGCGCAATCACCTCGGCGTGTACCACACCGACCGCAAGGCACATCGACACTCCTGAAACAATTCTTCTCAACGCTATCATGTCATCCTTCATTTTATTTAGCTGGCTCTTCAGCCTTGTTATAGATGAACTTGCCGATCAAGTCTTCCAGCACCACCGCAGACTGCGTCTTTTTGATTTGCTCCCCGTTTTTGAGCATCTCGCTGTCGCCGCCCGGTATCAAGCCTATGTACTGTTCACCCAGCAAACCCGAAGTCAGGATATCGGCGAACGTATCCTTGGGAAATTGGTAACGTTTGTCCAAGCTCATCACGACCTTGGCTTCGTAGCGTTCCGTATCCAGGGTGATATCGGTGACGCGCCCGACCAGCACCCCGGCGCTCTTGATCGATGCTTTGGGCTTCAACCCGCCGATATTGGAAAAATAAGCATTTACCTGATAAGTCTCCGACACGTTGTACGTACCCAGGTTCCCGACTTTCATCGCCAGCATCACCAGTGCGGCGATGCCCCCCACAACAAATATGCCCACCCACAAATCCAATGTCGTGCGTTCCATAACTCAATTCCCTCTAAACATGATTGCAGTCAATACGAAATCCAACATCAAGATTACCAACGACGATGTCACCACCGTTCGAGTGGTTGCACCGGACACCCCTTCTGCAGTCGGCGGGGCATCATAGCCTTCGAACAGGGCGATGACCGTCACCGCCGTGCCAAACACGAAACTCTTCATCACGCCGTTCAATATGTCATCGCGAAAATCCACTGCCGCCTGCATTTGCGACCAGAATGAACCTTCGTCCACACCGATCTGCACTACACCCACCAAGTAGCCGCCAAATACCCCCACTGCGCTGAACATCGCGGCCAGCAACGGCATGGAGATCACGCCGGCCCAGAAGCGCGGCGCGACGATGCGCGCGATCGGATTCACCGCCATCATCTCCATCGCCGAGATCTGCTCGGTCGCCTTCATCAAGCCGATCTCCGCCGTCATCGCCGAACCTGCGCGGCTGGCGAACAACAGCGCGGCCACCACCGGCCCCAACTCGCGCACCAGGCTCAACGCCACCATGCTGCCCAACGCAGATTCGGAGCCGTAGCGCTTGAGCGTTTCATAGCCCTGCAAACCCAGCACCATGCCGACGAACAGCCCCGCCACGATGATGATGATCAGCGACATCACGCCGGTCGAAAACAATTCTTTGACGGTCAGGTGGAAGCGGCGAAAACTGCTTCCCGAATACATCAGGGTAAGAAAAAAGAATCGCGCCGCCATACCGATGCGCCATACCGCATTGATGGTGCGATGGCCGATCACTTTGAATGTCTTGGCTGCTGGCATTGTCATTCTCACAAATTCAAATCCTGGCGGTAGTCACCGCCGGGGTAATGGAATGGCACCGGTCCGTCCATTTCGCCATGCACGAACTGATGCACGAAATCCCGGTCCGATGCCCGAATCTCTTCGGGTGTTCCTTCCGCCACGATCACCCCGTTCGCCATGAAGTAGACATAGTCCACGATCTTCAAGGACTCCTGCACATCATGGGTGACCACTATCGAGGTCGCACCCAGCGCGTCATTCAAGCGCCGGATCAAATCACCCACCACGGTCAATGAAATCGGATCCAGCCCGGCAAACGGCTCGTCATACATGATCAGCATCGGATCGAGCGCCACAGTGCGTGCCAATGCCACACGCCGTGCCATGCCGCCGGACAATTCGGAAGGCATCAGATTATACGTGCTGCGCAAACCCACTGCATGCAGTTTCATCAGGACCAGGTCGTGAATGATCTCTTCCGGCAGGTCGGTATGTTCGCGCATCTGAAACGCCACGTTGTCAAACACCGTCATGTCAGTGAACAATGCGCCGAACTGAAACAGCATGCCCATCTTGCGGCGCATCCGGTACAAGCCATCCTGGTCCAGCTCATGGATGACTTGGCCATCCACCTTGACGTAACCCTTGGTCGGCCTGAGTGCACCGCCGATATGGCGCAGCAGTGTAGTCTTGCCACAGCCGCTCAAGCCCATGATAGCAATCAACTTTCCTTTCGGAAAATTCATGTTGATGCCCTCCAGGACCGGACGCCTATCGTAGGCAAAATTGAGGTCGCGAATTTCGACCAAAGCGGACAAAGACAAAATTGAAACCCAGAAAATCAAGACCGTGCATTCTAAACCACCCAATCAATAATCCCCAACTAATTGACCTCAATATGAATATCTGTGCAATTTCCCCTATTGAGCTTCCGCCAACTTGCCGTTATGCTCCGCACCCAATACCTATCGCGATGGGCAAAAATTGAACTCTCCTTCGATACTACCCAGCCTGATGATTGTTGATGACGACCCGCTGATTCGCGAAGGACTGGCGGTCGCATTCAGCAATGACTTCGAGATTCATCAGGCCGAAACACGCGTTGCTGCGATTGCCTTGCTGCGTAAATTGCCCAGTTCCCCGCAACTGGCGCTGATCGATTTGGGGCTTCCGCCCGTCCCTCACCGTCCGGACGAAGGTTTTCAACTTATCGCCGAATTACTGGCGCATTCGCCGAAGATCAAGATTTTCGTCTTGTCCGGGCAAGATGAGCAAAGCAACGCACGTCATGCACGCTCGTTGGGGGCGGTAGATTTCATTGCCAAACCCTGTGCGCCCGAGAAAATCAAAAAGTATCTGGACGACGCGCTGAAAGTTCAGGACAGAGAGCACCGCGATGAAGAACAGGACAAACAATCCCTCGGCATCGTCGGCCACAGCCTGGCGACACAAGCTTTGCGCAACCAGATCGTGATGTATGCCGCGATACCTTTTCCGGTGCTCATCGAGGGGGAATCGGGTTGCGGCAAAGAACTGGTTGCCGCCGCGATACAAAAACTGGGAAACCGCCCTGATGCGTCATTCAAAGTTCTCAACTGCGCCGCAATCTCACCGACACTGATCGAGCCCACCCTGTTCGGATACAGCAAAGGTGCATTCACCGGCGCGACCGGCGCGCAGTCCGGTTTTTTTGAAGACGCATCTGACGGCACGCTGTTTCTCGATGAGATCGGCGAGTTGCCGCTTGAACTTCAAACCAAGTTATTGCGTGTGCTGGAAAACGGCGAATATCAGCGAGTCGGAGAAACAACAACGCGCAAAAGCAGCGCTCGCATCATCGCCGCGACTAACCGCAACCTGCGCGACGCCGTCCGGATCGGCACGTTTCGCGGCGACCTTTACCACCGCCTGAATGTATTCTCGATCACCGTTCCGCCGTTGCGTGAACTGGGCCAGGACAAGCTGGTTCTGCTGAACCATTTCCGCGCCTTTTACGCCCAGCAAATCAAGTTAATACCATTTGAGTTAAGCCCTGAGGCATTGCAGCGTTGGGAACAATACAGCTTTCCCGGCAACACCCGCGAATTACGCAACATCGTCATCCGGCTAAGCACAAAATATCCCGGTCAAAAAGTCGATGTGTTGCATCTGCAAGACGAATTCGACCCGTTGGAAATGTCCGCTCACTCGCAAGATGCCACCTCCTCGGAGTCGACAAAGCAACAACTGCAACAGGGAGACTTCAGCCTTGATCAGCACCTGCGCGATCAGGAAGGTCATTATATCGCCGCCGCACTGGAACTGGCCGCAGGCAACATCAGTGAAGCCGCCAGACTGCTCGGCATCAACCGCACCACACTGCACAGTCGTATGGGTGTGCATGAAAAGCTCAAGGAATAGGATACATTCATGTATTTAGAGCATTTCGGGCTCACCGAGCCGCCATTCAGGATCACGCCCGTCACGGTATTCTTTTTTTCCGGTGCCAATCGCGGTGAAATTCTTGACGCGCTGATCTACTCCATCTCTGAAGTCGAGGGCATCATCAAGGTAAGCGGCGAAGTCGGCAGCGGCAAAACCATGTTGTGCCGGATGTTGCTGGAAAAACTACCCAAGCACATCGAGACCATCTATCTGGCCAACCCAAGCTTGTCGCGCGAAGAGATGTTGTACGCGATTGCCGACGGGCTCGGTCTGAACATCGAAGGCGAGCGTGTCGGCATCATCATGCAGAATATCCAGAACAAGCTCGAAGAGAAAGCGCGTGAAGGCAAGCGTATCGTCGTGCTGGTGGACGAGGCCCACGCCATGCCGCCTGACACACTGGAAGAATTGCGCCTGCTGTACAACCTGCAAGTCGGCAATGCCAAACTGCTGCAGATCGTCCTGTTCGGACAGCCTGAATTGAACGCCAAGCTGGACCAGCCGAATATGCGCCAACTCAAGGATCGCATCGTGCATCATTTCCACATGCAGCCTTTGTCGCGCAACATCCTGGAAAGCTACCTGATGTTCCGGATGCGTGCGGCCGGCTACCACGGCCCTAACATTTTTTCGCCGCATGCGATCAAACTCATCGCCGGCGCGTCCAACGGGCTGATGCGCCGCGTCAATATCCTCGCGGATAAATCACTGTTGGCCGCTTTCGTGGAAGACACCCACGACATCGAGGCGCGTCATGTACAAGCGGCGATGCGCGACAGCGAGCTCGGCTCCGCCCGCAAATTGCCCGATAAAAATCTGCTGCTGGGAAGCGCAACTGCCGCACTGCTGTTAATCGGCTTGTCAGCCTGGTGGATTCTGGATAAACCGCAAACTCCACTTCGGCAAACCCAGGACAAACCAACCCTGGCAACAGCACCTGCCGTTCACGCACCGGAGGCGCAGCCAATCACAGCGCAACCAAACAATGTTCTTGCACCGGCATCTGCTGAAAAAGCAACTCAGATGGCGGTCTCTCCTGCTTATACCGCCAACCCGACACCCAAACCCGTTTTGAGCCAAGCGCCACCGGCAGTCAACACGACTGTGACAACCCAGCCGCCTGTGCCGGTTGCGGGCAATAAACCAGCGGCAAGCAAAACAAAATTGTTTGAAAAACGCCTGGCAGCGGGAAAACAATTGCTCGAGCAGAAAAAAACCGTCGCCAGCATCCAACTGTTCTACAACGAAGAGATCAACCCGGAGCGTACCGAAGGTTTTTTGATGCGAGCTGACAAACTCGGCGTTCTCCACGAAATTTATCTGCTTCCCGCCAAGTTCGGCAACAAAAGCGGAATGCGCGTACTCTACGGCGCATACCCATCGGTCGATGCGGCACACAACGCGATCAAGGATCTGCCCGCTCGTTACCAGCAAGCATTCGCCACATCCACCTACATATTCTGAGAACGAGCCGGGAAAGATAGTGTGTTGAGCAATATCAGCAAAGCTGTTAGGCTACAAGCCAAATAAAGCAAGGGGGAAGCATGCGTTCACGCAACATATTTTATCTCTGTGTAATCGGGATGATGCTTGCCGGCTGCGGCACAAAACCGATTCGGCCTTCGGACCAGCACATACAGCGGCAAGACATACAGCCCGAGACCGCAAACAACATCCCGCAATCGATCAAGGAAAGCGTCATACTGCCGCCGCCGAAACCAGCCGGCAAAGTCGCCACCTACAGCGTGGTGGTTACCAATGTGCCGGCACAAGAGATTTTATTCGCCTTGGCGCGCGATGCGAAAATCAACCTCGACATCCAATCCGGCATTCAGGGAACGGTAACGATCAACGCCATCAACCAGACGCTGCCGCAAATCCTGACGCGCATCTCCAGGCAAGTGGATATGCGCTACGAATTGGACAACGGCACCCTGACCGTGATGCCCGACAAGCCGTTTTTAAAAACATATAAAATTGATTTCATCAACATATCCCGTTTAGCAAAGAGCATCAACTCTACATCCGGTCAGATTATTAACGGTGGAGCTGCTGGAAGCACTGGTGCTACAGGAGGAAATACATCCTCAACCATAGTCACCAGTGAAACAAAAAACTCCCTGATGGAAAGTTTGATTCAAAACGTTAAGGATATAATCCTCGACGAAGACAAGTTGCATCAGCAAGAACAAGTTGATTTACAAACTCAGCAACAAATTCAAGCGAGAGGAACTGGAGCAGCTTCTGGTTCCACTTCTCTCGCCTCGCCAACTAAAAACAACGGAATAGATATCAACCAAGCCACCAAAGGTGGGCAAGTAAATAGTAGCTCCCGCACTGGCAGTTCAGTCGCAGGGAGCGGGAATCAGGACATTCAAGGCCAAGGCGAAGTGGCAGTCAAGAAGGGGGTATATGAACGCGCAGTCAATGTTTTTGGAAATAATGAAACCGGCGTGCTCATTGTTCGAGCCACCAGCCGTCAACATGAAAAAGTTCAGGAGTTTATCGACAAGGTAATGGCAACGGCAAAACGTCAGGTGCTGATCGAAGCGACCATCGTCGAAGTGCAGCTCAGTGATCAATACCAGCAAGGCATAGATTGGTCGCGCGCACTGCTCGGCGCAAAAGGCTTTGCGTTAAGTCAAACCGGCATGGTTGGTATAGCCGCGACCACTGGCGCACTGGCTGTCAGCTACATCAATCCCACCTCCAAGTTTGGTGACATCAAAGCATCGATACAACTACTGGAACAGTTTGGCAATGTCAAGGTGCTGTCCAGCCCCAAGCTAACCGTGATGAACAACCAAACTGCTTCGCTGCAAGTAGCGAATAGCAAGGTGTATTTCACTGTCAAAGCCGACATTCTTCCCGCAACACTAACGAGTCCAGCTACTGCCAGTTACTCTACCACCGCAAATTCTGTCTCAATTGGTTTGACGATGAGCGTCACCCCTCAGATCAGCGATACCGATACGGTAACCATTAATGTGCGCCCCTCCATTTCCAGCCTTGTTGGTCTTGGTGTACAAGACCCCAATCCGATTCTGGCCAACCCATGCGGCTTCGGTGTCACGACCTGTGGTCTCGCGCCTATCAAAAATCTCATACCGGAAATACAGACGCGCGAGATGGAATCCATCATCAAAGTCGAAAATGGTCAAATGGCTGTGATGGGGGGATTAATCAAAGAAGAGATCAATTTCAACACCAACGAGATACCTCTGCTAGGTCGCATTCCGATTTTGGGGAATCTCTTCCAAAATCGGAATGACACGACGACCAAAACCGAACTGGTGATCTTCCTGCGTCCGGTCGTCATCAAGAGCGCCAGTGTGGATGCCGATTTCCATGAATTCCGCAATAACTTACCGGATCAAAAGTTTTTCCAGGAATCGGCTAGCGGCAATCCTTAGAGAGACTAAAATATGAGCCTGTTATTAGATGCCCGCAAAAAATCGCAGCAAGCCAAATCCGCGCAGGGCGGGGATGGTAGCCATTCAGGACTTGAACTCAGCCTGGAAACACTCCCGGACGCAACACCCCCTGCTGCGGTCGCTGCTTCGACCGACCATGCCCGCGTCGCCGGGCAAAACCTGTTCAGCGCAAAATCCCATGCATCGCCACTTGCACGCGCAAGCATCAATCGCAACCTGCTGATCGCCATGGGCGGTACGGTCTTATTACTCACCGCAGGAGCCGGGTATGTGTGGTATGCCACCCAGCAGCCGCAACCAATCGCCGCCGCACGGCCTGCCAAACCCGTACTTGCTACAACACCGCCGCAAAATAATCTGGTTCCTGAAATCGTTTCGCCACAAGCAGCGTGGCCAAAGCCTGCCAGCATTGCACGACTCGCGCATACCGTACATCCAGCGGCTAAAACACCCAGATCACGCAAAGACAATCCGGTGCTTGTCGAGCAGCATCAGGACGAGCCTATTGATCCAATACTCAATAATGCCTATCTTGCTTATCGCAGCGGGAAATTCGAGCAGGCCCAACAGTTGTATCACGAGGTGCTCAAGCTGGATGAACTCAATATCGACGCAATACTCGGACTGGCCGTCATCGCGCAACGCCGTAGCGAAGATAGCCTGGCGGCGCACTATTACGCGCAGGCATTGTCACTCGATCCGCGCAATGCCGTGGCCAATGCCGGCATGTCCGCTTTGACCACCGATGACAACCGCGAAAGCCGTTTAAAAACCTTGCTAAATGAACAACCGGATTCATCATCCTTGCATTTTGCGTTAGGCAACCGGTACGCTGAACAGGCCCGTTGGGGAGAGGCGCAACAAGCCTATTTCAATGCCTACCGGTTGGAACCCGACAATGCCGAGTTGGCTTTTAATTTGGCCATCAGCCTTGATCGTCTCGGACAAACAAAATCCGCTGCACAGTATTACCAACGCGCCTTGCAGCTGGATCCGCAACAAAGCGCAGGTTTTGATCATAAACAAATTTCACAACGTATCGAAGATCTGACGCACTAATTCTCCATGCCAAAAAATCAGCTGTCTGAAAATCGGGGTTCGGGCAACCAACCCCAACAACCGCTGGGACAAATACTGGTCGGCAAAGGCGTGATCAGCGACGACCAGTTGCGCATCGCCCTGCAAGAGCAGGGCAAGACGCATCAGCCGCTGGGCCGCCTGCTGGTCAGGCTTGGCTTTCTGTCGGAAGCGACCATCCGCGATGTCTTGTCGGAAAATCTCGGCCAGGAAAGCGTGGATCTTGCTTCCGTCATCATAGACTCGACCGCACTGAGTCTGATCCCCAAAGATGTTGCGCGCCGTTATCAATTATTACCCTTGTCAGTCGATCAGACCAGCCGCATCCTGACTTTGGCTGTCGCCGATCCGGATAACATCATCGCGCTGGATCAGGTGCGAGCCCTGCTCAAGGATGAATATCGACTATCCACCCAACTCGCCAGCGAGTCTGACATCCTGCGCGCGATAGATCAGTATTACGGATTCGAACTCTCGATCGACGGCATCCTGCATGAAATCGAGCCGGGCGAAATGGAGTACCAGACGCTGCAGTCCGGCGTAAACGAATTCAGCCAGCCGGTGGTGCGCCTGATCGATGCGCTGCTCACCGAGGCCGTACAGCGCGGTGCTTCGGACATCCACTTCGAACCGGAGAACAGTTTTTTGCGCATCCGCTATCGCGTCGACGGCGTGCTGCGCCAGGTGCGCAGCTTGCACAAGAGTTTCTGGCCGGCGATGGTGGTGCGCCTGAAAGTGATGAGCAGCATGAACATCGCCGAGACCCGTGCACCGCAGGACGGCCGTATCTCGCTGCGCCTGTCCGGACGACCGATCGACTTCCGGGTGGCTTCGCATCCCACCACGCATGGCGAAAACCTGGTGCTGCGAATTCTGGATCGGCAGAAAGGTATCGTGCCGCTCAATCAGCTTGGTCTGGATGATGCCGCGCTCAACATGCTCAAAATGATCATCGCCAAGCCGGAAGGCATCGTGCTGGTGACCGGTCCTACCGGCAGCGGCAAGACTACCACGCTCTATTCGGTGCTGAATCACATCAACACCGAGTCGGTCAACATCATGACACTGGAAGACCCGGTCGAGTATCCGCTCGCGCTGATCCGCCAGACTTCGGTGAACGAATCTGCCAAGATGGATTTCGCCAGCGGCATCCGTTCCATGATGCGCCAGGATCCGGACATCATTCTGGTCGGCGAAATCCGCGACCATCCCACAGCCGAAATGGCGTTCCGCGCCGCTATGACCGGGCATCAGGTTTATTCGACGCTGCACACCAACTCGGCCATCGGCGCGATCCCGCGCCTGCTCGACATCGGCATCCTGCCGGACATCATGGCCGGCAACATCATCGGCATCGTGGCACAACGTCTGGTGCGGGTGCTGTGCAAGGAATGCAAATACCCATACCAGCCTGACGCCCCAGAACGCAAGCTGCTTGGCCTTTCGGCCAACCAGGACGTGACCCTGTATCGCGCCGCCGGTTGCGAGTCCTGCAACCATCAAGGCTACCGTGGACGCATGACCATCATGGAATTGCTCAAGATGGATTACGACCTGGACGATCTGGTTTCGCATCGCGCCAGCACCCGCCAAATCAGGGAAACCGCAATCGCCAAGGGATTTCGTCCGCTGGCGATGGACGGTATCCGGCGCATCCAGCAGGGTATCACCTCGCTTGCGGAAGTCAGCCGCATGGTGGACCTGACCGACCGGCTCGGCTAAGGAAAACCTGAATGGCACTCTATTCCTATCGGGCAGTGGATGATCTGGGCAAGACCCATAAAGGCCTGCAGGATGCCGCCAATCAGGTGGATCTGGAACTGCGGCTGAAACGCGGCGGCCTGGACCTGATCGATGCCAAAGTAGACAGAGGCAGGGTGGGCTTTGGGCGCAGCAAAATCAAGCGCACCGAGCTGATCACCTTCTTTTTCAATCTCGAACAACTCACCCGCGCCGGCGTACCTTTACTGGAAAGCCTTGCCGATTTGCGCGACACGATGAACGATCCGCATTTCCGTGAAATCATCGCCAATCTGGTCGAATCCATCGAAGGCGGCAAAAAACTTTCTCAGGCAATGGCACTGCATCCCGATGCGTTCGATAAAATCTTCATCAGTTTGACCTATGCCGGTGAAGAAAGCGGGCGCTTGCCCGAGGTGTTCCTGCACATCACCGAATCGCTGAAATGGCAGGACGAAATGTCCTCGCATGCCAAGACCATCATGCTCTACCCGGCTTTTGTCGGCACCATCGTGGTCGCAATCACATTTTTCCTGATGATCTACCTGGTGCCGCAACTGGTCAGCTTCATCAAAGGCATGGGCCAGGAAATTCCCATCCAGACGCGCATGCTGCTAGCCACCTCATCCTTCTTCGTCAATTACTGGTACGTATTGCTCGCCGTGCCTGTCATCCTGCCCATCGCGGGCAAGCTGATCATCAGCTCCAGCCCGGAGATGCGCTTCAAATTCGACCAGCTCAAACTGGATTTATGGGTCACCGGTCCGATTTTGCGAAAAATCATTCTGGCGCGTTTCGCCAACACCTTTGCGATGATGTATGGCTCCGGCATCACCATTCTCGACTGCATCGCCAACTCGCGTGACGTGGTCAACAACCTTGCCGTAGCCAAGAGCCTTGAAGATGTCACGCGCGAAATTGAATCCGGCAAAAATCTTACCCAAAGCTTTCAGAATACCGGCATGTTTCCCCCGCTGGTGATCCGCATGCTCAAGGTCGGCGAAGCCACCGGCTCGCTGGATAAAGCGCTGCTCAATGTCAGTTATTTTTATGATCGCGACGTGAAAAATTCCATCAAAAAAGTTCAGGTCATGATCGAACCGACCATGACCATCGTGCTGGGCGCCTTGCTAGCCTGGGTAATGCTGTCAGTGCTCTCACCCATCTACGACCTCATCGGCAAGGTGAAATTCTGATGAAATACGCTCTGCTGCTATTCCTGAGTGCCAATCGCCTGCATGCACAGCTCATGGCAGGCGGCAAGATCGTCCTGCAACACGACTTCGCCGACACCCCGGACGGACGAGACAGTTTTGCATCTTTCCTGCAAACGGCAAAGTGCCCGACGTACTTGTTGACCGATCTGATCGAGGAGGATTTCCGTCATGAAATCATCCCGCACTTGACCGGAGGTAACCGAACTGCACTATTGCACCGCAAGTTCGATCAGTTCTATCGTGGCACCCCTTTCCATCAAGCCACGCTGCTGCAACGCCAGAAGACCGGACGACGCGACGATGACGTGTTGTTCTCGGCATTGACCAACCCTTCGCTCATCACGCCCTGGCTGAACATCATGCTGGCCAGGCAAACTCCGCTGGCAGGAATTTATTCTGTGCCGCAGATCAGCGCACCGCTGGTCAAAGATCATCCTTCTGACCACTTGTTGCTGATTTCCTGGGAAAAATTTTCCGGGTTGCGCCAAACCTATTTCAGCGAACATCATTTGCAAATTTCCCGGTTGACTCCCGTTCACGCCGAGCTGACATTCCATGATGCCGTCGTAAAAGAACTTGCCCGCACTTATCAATATTTGAAGAGCCTGAGCTTGCTTCCGTCGGGACAAATCCTCGATGTGCTCATCCTGTGCCATGCAGATGACCGAAACAAACTGCAGGATAAATTACCCGATGACCCGGATATGCGTTATGAATTCGCAGATATTGAAGAAATCGGCAAGCAACTCAAAATCGACGAACGCTTCACCAACTCGGATGCCAGCCAAATCTTCCTGCATCAACTGGCCGCCAGCCGTCCAAAAACAGATTACGCCAGCGCTGAGCACACCCGTTACCACACGTTGTGGCAATTGCACAACGCGCTCAACTGGAGCGCTGGCGTGCTGTTGCTTGCCAGCGCGTTTTGGGCGACGGCAACCGTCTGGCAAAGCAGCCAAAACAGCGTGGATAAAACCGAATCTTTCGAAATACAGACACAACGCTTACTGAAAGAAGCGCACCAGATCACGCAGAGCTTTCCCGGCACACACGCCCCGGCTGCGGACATGAAGTCAGGCGCAACCATCATGCGCAAGCTCCATCAATACGCGCCTGTTCCGAAAACCATCCTGATGCCGCTCAGCAAGGTGCTCGATGGTTTTCCGCAAATCAAATTAAAAAACCTGGGCTGGCATGGCAATGCAACGGAACCGGTTGCAAGCAACACCCTGGCCGACGTTCCCGCCCAGGTCATTACCCTTAAGGGAGATTTGCAGGGTTTCGACAATGACTATCGCGCCGCGCTGGTGTATCTGGATCGCTTCCAGCTCGAGTTAAGCACGCGCGGTTATCAAGTGACCATCCTTACCAAACCGCTTGATGTCAGCCCCGGCGGCAGCCTTGCCGACAATCGCGAAGCACATGAAAATGAACTCGGTTTTTCTTTGAAGCTGGTGTGGAGACCACCAACATGATGAGGCTCTCAACATGAGATTTTCCAAGTCCGACTTCCCCCTGATGCGCTGGAGCCTTGCGGCGATTTGCGCATCGGCACTATTGAGCAGCTTCATTTTATATATCAGCAGCCAATATTCGGACCATAATGAACTAAACTTGCGCACTGCACAACGCCAGTTGAATGACGCACGCAGTCGTTTAACGGCAGCGCGCCAGGACCAGGAAAACCTGTCTGTTTATGCTACCGAATATGGCGCACTGGAAGAACAAAATATCATCGGCGACGAGCATAGGTTGGACTGGATAGAGGGCCTGGAAAAACTCCGCCGGCTAAATCTGGCCATCGATTTTCGCTACAACATCGCCCCGCAAAAAATCTATGCGCCGCAACCCGCGATAGACAGTGGCAGCTTCAACATTCACTACAGCGAGATGAAATTGCAATTCGATTTGCTGCATGAAGGTCAACTTTTGGCTTTCTTTGCCGCACTGCGCAGCCAGATCAAGGGCCAGTATCAACTTGAAGGCTGTACGCTGCAACGGAACGACATTGCAGAGGATGCTGCCGCGCCCATGGCTACACATATCAAAGCCGAATGCAGCGGCGGCTGGATCACGTTGAAAAACCGGAATGCCCCGCAATGAGAACGCTGCTCAACATCTGCTGGTTTAGCTTGATGCTTCCCGCCGCGGCTAACGCGGAAGAACTGGGACGGCTTTTTTTCACCCCGGAACAACGCGCACAGATGGACTACAATTATGCGCGCGAGGCACGTCCAGACGGCAATGCCCGCGCACTCGAGCTGAACGGTATCGTGCAAATGCATGGCGGTAAACGTACCGCGTGGATCAACGGCGTGCCCCAGGCGGTCGGGCGCAGCGATGAGAAGACACCGGAAAGCGTGCCGGTTCCGCTACCCGGCCAAACCAAGTCGGTCAGAATCAAAGTTGGTCAGCGCGTGTTGCTGAATCCATCCGCCAACCCGAATACGACGAGGCCGGATACGCCAAAACCTGATACGCTAAAACAACAAGACACGCCCAAGCAATAAATCATGTCAGCCAAACGCACCGCCATTTTCAATCATGGCCGCTGCAGACAGCGCGGCGCAGCCTTGTTGATCATGCTGGTGATTCTGGTAGTGGGCATTGCCGCTGTGCTGGTGAATTCGTTGACTTCATCCACGGTTAAAATTGCGCGCCAGGAAAAAACTGCCGCTGCGCTGGCACAGGCAAAAGACGCGCTGATCGGTTTTGCCATCACCTACAGCGACACCCACAGTGGCCAGGTATTCGGTCATCTGCCCTGCCCGGACAAAGCAGGCGGCAATCCGGAAGGCAGCGCGGAGCCTTCATGCGGCCTTCAAAATGTCAGTGTTATCGGCAGGCTGCCGTGGAAGACGCTGGGCTTGCCCACACTGCGCGACGGCGATGGTGAATG
>Ga0097691_1000233_pt1 | contig 51755 bp, 48 predicted proteins | sample NGESurdeep072012_8_FD_72858 | JGI IMG/M metagenome (GOLD analysis project Ga0097691, IMG submission 72858) | Arctic peat soil microbial communities from Barrow, Alaska - NGEE Surface sample 210-1 deep-072012 | ecosystem: Environmental > Terrestrial > Soil > Wetlands > Peat ...
GGTCGGGATCGGTGCGGGTCACCAGCATCCCCCGGTCGGCGATGTGGGCCAGGGTGTTCCAGACCTTCTGGCCCGTGATGACCCATTCGTCACCGTCCCGGACCGCCCGGGTGGCCAGGCTGGCCAGGTCGGAGCCGGAGCCGGGCTCGCTGAACAGCTGGCACCAGGCCTCCTCGCCGGTGAAGGTGCGTCGCAGCAGGCGGTTCCGCAGCTCCTCCGACCCGTGGGTCACCACGGTCGGGCCGGCCATGGTCAGGCCGAAGAACTCGCGGGCCCCTGCCGGCGTGGCCCCCGCCTCGCCCACGCGCCGGTCGACGATGCGCTGGAGGTTGGGCGGAAGGCCCAGTCCGCCGAAGCCCTCGGGGAAGGAGATCCAGGCCAACCCCAGATCGAACTGCCGGCCCCGGAACTCCTCGACGGACACCGACGTCGGATCGAACTCGTCCAGGAGCTGGGTGACCCGCTCCTCGACAACTGCCGTGTCATCTGCCATTGGCAGAACATACCGCCCACCGGTACCCGCGGCCCAGGCACGGCTGACCGTTGGAGGTCAGGCACGGCCGACCGCCGGAGGTCAGGGCTGCAGTCGTTGCACGATCCAGCCGCCGTCGCCGTGCTCGTAGCGGATGCGGTCGTGGAGGCGGTTGGTGCCCTGTTGCCAGAACTCGTAGGCGCGGGGGGTGATCCGCCATCCTCCCCACCATGCCGGCCGGGGCACGTCCCCGTTGCCGAAGGTTGCCGTTGAGTCCGCCATGGCGGCGTCGAGTTCGGCCCGATTGCCGATGGGACTGCTCTGATGGGAGGCGTAGGCGCCGATGCGGCTCCCGACGTCCCGGGTGGCGAAATAGGCATCGGACTCGGCCCCGGTGGTCCGGGTCGCCGATCCCTCGATGCGGACCTGGCGGCCGAGGGCCTCCCAGTAGAAGAGCAGGGAAGCCTCGGGGTTCGCCTCGAGATCGTGGCTCTTTCGACCGTCGTAGTTGGTGTAGAAGACGAAGCCGTCGGCGCCCCACGACTTGAGCAGCACCATCCGCGCCGAGGGATGGCCGTCCGCGTCGGCCGTGGCCAGCGCCATCGCCTCGGGTGCGTCGACAATCCGGCCGGCCTGGTCGTACCACTGACCGAACTGCACCAAGGGGTCCGGGTCGACGGTCCGCTCATCGAGCGTCCCGTCCCCGACCCCGCCTGGCTCCTGTGCCGCGTCCATGCCACCGACCCTACTGACAGCGGGTGATGGCAACGGGCCGGGAGGGCACCGACCGCCTCGCCGGCGATCCGGTCATCCAGGTATCCGGAACCTCTGTAGACAGCCGATGAGGCCGACGCCGCTAGCCTCCGTGACGTGCCCCGCCCACTCGACGTCGCCGCCGAACGGGCCGCCACCCCGGGCGCCGCGGCGGTCGCCCACCTCAACAACGCCGGGGCCGCCTTGGCGACACGAGCCACCCTCGACACGGTCATCGCCCACCTCCGGCTCGAGGCCGAGATCGGCGGATACGAGGCCGAGACGGCCGTAGGCGACCGGGTGACCGCGGTGCGGACGTCGGCTGCCGCGCTGCTCGGCGCCACCACCGACGAGGTGGCGATCACCGGCTCCGACACCGAGGGGTGGACCAAGGCGCTCTGGGGATTCCACCTGGGGGGCGGGCTCGGGCGCGGACAACGGATCCTGGTCGACCGCATCGCATACGACAGCCACTACATGGGGCTCCTCCAGGTATCGGAACTCGCCGGCACGACCATCGAGTCGGTGCCCAGCACCCCCGACGGGACCGTCGACCTCGACGCTCTGGCCGTAGCGACGGCCGGCGGCGACGTGGCCCTGGCCAGCCTCACCCACGTGGGCACCCACCGGGGCCTGGTCAACCCAGTGGCCGATGCCGTCCGCATCTGCCGTGAAGCAGGCGTCGCCACCTTCGTCGACGCCTGCCAGAGCATCGGCCAGCTGCCGGTCGACGTCGGGGCCATCGGGTGCGACGTGTTGACCGGCACCGGACGCAAGTGGCTGCGGGGGCCACGGGGCACCGGGTTCGTCTATGTGCGCTCCGGCTTCGCCCGGGCGCTCCGGCCCATCGGCATCGACGGCCGTTCCGCAACCTGGGACGCCGTCGACCACTACCGGCTGGAGGACGGTGCCCAGCGGTTCATCCCGTTCGAGACACCGGTGGCTGTTCGCCTCGGGCTGGGCGCGGCCATCGACCACACCCTCCACCTCGGGATCGACGCCATCGCGGCGCGGGTCACATCGGTGGCCGAAGAGCTCCGCTCCCTGCTCGGAGACCTCGCCGGTGTCACCGTGCACGACGGAGGACGCCAGCGGTGCGGCATCGTCACCTTTACCGTCGAGGGCCACGCTCCAGCCGAGGTCGCAGCCACGGCCCGGAACGTCGGGGTGAACGTGTCGGTGACCGACCAGCCGGCGTCCCGTCTCGACCTAGGTGGCGACCGTCCGTCCACCGTGGTGCGGGCTTCGCCGCACTACTACAACACCTCCGACGAACTGGGCCGATTGGCCGAAGTCGTCGTCGCACTCCGACCGCAGTAGAGCCGGGCTGGCTGGCGTCAGGCGGGGCGGGCTCGCGTGGCCCCGTCCAGGCGATCGGGTCACGCAGCCACCTCAGACGGTCGGTAGTCCCTCCAGCTGGGCCCGCACGGCCTGGAGGTGCACCCGCCGAGACTTGAGCCCCACCCGATAGCCCGGATTGTCCGTATCGGCAATTTCAGTCGACAGGTCCCCGAGCGACCCGTCCAACAGGTCACGCAGCTCGGTGGCCTCGTCCTCGGTCAGTGTCAGATGCATGTGGTCCATTTTCTCGGTGCGGGCGTGCCAGCGCTGGACACCTAGTCATCGTCACCCTTCCCGCCAACGCCAGACAGGGGCGAAGGTCCCAAAAGGCGGGACCCACGCTCACCGGATGGGGCCGTGTGCGGGCCGGTCAGAGAATCGGCATGGCCGGTCGCTCGATTGACACCCACGGTTCCGACCCGATAGACGAGTGCGATGATTCTCGAAGGCAAGACCGTACTGGTGACCGGCGTGGGCGGAGGACTCGGACGGGAGTGCGCCGCCTCCGCCCTGCGCGACGGAGCGAACGTGGTGATCGCCGCCCGATCCGCCGATGCCTTGGCGACCATCGCCGGTGAGCTCGACCCGAGCGGTGAGCGGGTGGCCTCCCAGGTGACCGACATCACCGACGCCGACTCGTGCGACGCCCTGGTGGTGCTGGCCAAGGAGCGCTTCGGCACCGTCGACGCCCTGGTCCAGGTGGCCGCCTTCGAGAACGCCTGGGGCGGGCTCTACGACATGAAGTTCGAGGACTGGCGGTCCGCCTTCGAGACCAACGTGCTCGGGGCTATCAACGTCATCCGTCCCGCGGCGGCGGCCATGCGGGAGAGCGGCGGCGGGGCCGTGGTCCTCATCGGGTCACAGTCGATGTTCGCCCCGCAGATGCCCCAGGGCGGGTATGCGGCGTCCAAGAGCGCCCTGCTGTCGGCCATGTACTACCTGTGTGACGAGCTCGGGCCGGACAACATCCGCTGCAACATGGTGATCCCCTCGTGGATGTGGGGTCCTCCGGTCGAGATGCTCATGAACTGGCGGGCCAAGAACGAGGACAAGACAGTCGACCAGGCCCTCGACGACGTGGTGGGCAAGTTCCCCCTCCGTCGGATGACCGAGGACGGCGAGGTGGCCGACGTGGTCGCCTTCTTTGCCTCCGACCATGCCAAGGCCGTCACCGGTCAGTACCTGCTGGTCAACTCGGGTGAGATGTTCCGGTGAGCGCCCCCAAGCGGGTCGCCGTCTGGGGTACCGGGTTCGTGGGGCGGATGGTGATCCCCGAGATCGTGAAGCACCCGCTGTTCGAGCTGGTCGGCGTCGGGGTGTCCAATCCGGACAAGGTGGGCAAGGACGTCGGGTTGATCTGTGGGGACGAACCCATCGGGATCCTCGCCACCGACGACATCGACGCCCTGATCGACCTCGCCCCCGACGCGCTCGTGCACTACGGGCCGACGGCGGCCAAGGCCGACGTCAACATCGCGCAGATCGGTGCCTTCCTGCGGGGTGGGATCGACGTGTGTTCGACAGCCATGACCCCGTGGGTGTGGCCACACATGACCCAGAACCCGCCCTCGTGGATCGACCCCATCACCGAGGCGTGCGAGGCCGGCGGTGCCTCGTGCTTCACCACGGGCATCGACCCCGGGTTCGCCAACGACCTGTTCCCCATGACCCTGATGGGCCTGTGCAGCGAGGTCCGCCAGGTCCGAGCCCTCGAGATCCTCGACTACATCAACTACGAGGGCGACTATGAGGTGGAGATGGGGATCGGCATGCCCCCGGAGTACGTCCCCATGCTCGAGCACACCGAGATCCTGGCCATGTCGTGGGGTGGCACAGTGCCCATGATGGCGCACGCCCTCGGCGTCGAGCTCGACAGCATCACCTCGACCTGGGAGAAGTGGGTCACCCCGACCGCCATCACCACGGCCAAGGGGACCATCGAACCCGGCCAGGTGGCGGCGATCCGATTCACCATCAACGGCATCATCGGTGGCCAGGCCCGCATCTGTCTCGAGCACATCAACCGGGTGGGCCAGGACGCCGCCCCCGACTGGCCTCGGGGCACCGAGAACGACGTGTACCGCGTGGTGGTCGACGGCACCCCGTCCATCACCCAGGAGACGGCCTTCCGGTTCACCGACGGCTCCGGGCGTGATGCCGCGGCAGCCGGCTGCCTGGCCACCGGACTCCGGGCCCTCAACGCGGTGCCCTACGTCAACGAGTTGCCGGCCGGTTGGGTGACCGCCCTGGACCTACCGCTGATTCCCGGGGTCGGCGCCATCCGCTGAGGGAGACCCTCCGACCCACCTGCCCTTGCCGGTCCCGCTGATGGCGGGATCAGTACCACGAACCCACACAGGAGTTGCGATGACACCCGAGGACCTCGTCGAGCTGGAGCTGATCAAGCGCCTGAAGTACCGCTACCTGCGGAGCATCGACCAGAAGCTGTGGGACCTGCTGGAGTCCTGCTTCGTGCCCGAGGCCACCGCCCGGTACGGCGGCGGGCTCTACGAGTTCTCGAACCGGGCCGACATCATGGTCTTCTGCCGCGAATCGATGGGCGCCACCACCTTCCTGTCGAGCCACCGGTGCCACCACCCGGAGATCGACCTGGTCGGTGTCGACGAGGCCACCGGCACCTGGGCCCTCGAGGACACGGTCATCCTCACGGACTTCGGCCTGACCATCCAGGGGGCGGCCTTCTACGAGGACCGCTACGTGAAGCGGGACGGCGAGTGGAAGATCCTCCACACCGGCTACAAGCGTTCTTTCGAGGAGCTCATCCCCCGGGCGTCCATCGCCGGGATCAAGCTGACCGCCGAGTGGTGGGCAACCGACGGACGCTCGACCCTCGGGAGCTGAGCCGACCGGCGGGAGCCGCCGGCGGCGTCACTCAGGACAGGGTGGCCCCGTCGACGCGGATGTCGGCCCCGTTCATGTGGGAGGCCTCGTCGGAGGCGACGTAGGCGATGGTGGCGGCGATCCCCTCCGGCGTACCGAATGCACCGAGTGGCATCACCCGGTTGATCAGCTTGGGATTCGCCCCCTCAGGCACCTCGAACGAGGCGGTAATGGGCGTGTCGATCGCGCCGGGGCTCACACTGTTGCACCGCAGGCCGGATTTGGCGTACTCGACGGCCAGCTCCCGGGTCATGGCCAGCACGCCGCCTTTGGACGCGCTGTAGGCGAGGGCCCAGGGCTGGCCGGCGTGGGCGGCCGTCGAAGCGATGTTGACGATATTGCCCTTGGTGGCCAGCAGGTGGGGCAGCGACTCGCGGCACATCAGGAAGGTTCCGGTCAGGTTGATGCCGATGAGCCGGTTCCACTCGTCGAGAGTGAGCTCGTGGGAGTGGCCGAACGACAGCACCCCGGCCACGTTGACCACCACGTCGAGCGAGCCGAGGGTGTCGACGGCTCCCGACACGATGGCCTTGACCCCGTCCTCGGAGGACACGTCGCCCGGGCGGGTCACGATCGAGCCGGACAGTCCGGCAGCCTCGGCGGCCACCCCGTCGAGTGCTGCGGCATTGACGTCGACGGCCACCACGGCCGCACCCTCGGCGGCCAGCCGGAGGGCCGTCGCCCGGCCGATACCGGAGGCGCCTCCCGTCAGCAGCACGTGTTTTCCATCGAATCGCTCCAAAGTCATGGCGGCACTGTAGGACGGATCGACAGGGTGGGTGCCCGGTCGCCCGGGTCCCGACGACATCGGCGACTCCGGCACCAACCCCTCCGGCTGACCGGCGTGCAAGGCTGGGCCGGGCCGATCGGCGCGCTGTACCGTCACGCTGACTGCAAAGTCGAGGTTCCCATGCCCACCACCTACGTCAACGGGGTCGACCTGGCCTATGAGCTGTCCGGCTCGGGACCGCGTCTGGTGCTGCTCAACGGTTCAGGCATGACGATGGAATCCGGACGGCCCCTCCTCGACCTGGTCGGCCGGGGGGTCACCCTGCTCGCCTTCGACCAGCGGGGACTCGGCGCGTCTGGGCCCGCTCCCGGGCCCTATGGCATGGCCACCTGCGCGGCCGACGTCCTCGGACTGCTCGATGCCCTCGGCTGGGACAGCGCCCGGGTGGTCGGCGTCAGCTTCGGTGGAATGGTGGCCCAGGAACTAGCCGTCACCTCCCCTGGTCGGGTGGAGCGGCTCGCCCTCCTGTGCACGTCCCCAGGTGGGGCCGGCGGTTCGTCCTATCCGCTCCACGAGCTCGAGGAACTCGACCCCGACAGTCGGGCAGCCGTGCGGCGGACCCTGCTCGACGACCGGTTCGACGACGCATGGCTCGACGCCCATCCCGGCGACCGGGCCTTCGTCGAGTTCATGGTCCGCCGCGACATCGACGAGGGTCCGGCGGTCCTGGCCGGTCGGCGGGCCCAGCTCGAGGCTCGACGCGGCCATGACGTCTGGGACCGGCTCGGGGCGGTCGACTGCCCCACGTTCGTCGGCTGCGGGCGGTTCGACCCGATCGCCCCCATGGTCAACTCGGAAGCCATCGCCTCGAAGATCCGCGGAGCTGAGCTCCACGCCTACGACGGTGGTCACGCATTCTTCGTCCAGGACCCGGCGGCCCTGCCCGACATCCAAGCCTTCCTCACCTCCGAGAATCAATGAACGACGTCGACCGGGGGCACACCCTGGACGATGTCCCCGTCTCGGGCCGGTGTGACGGTCGGTTCGCCGCGGTGGGCGACGCGTTCCGGGACAACTTCGCCGACCAGGGGGAGGTCGGCGCCGCGGTGGCCGTCTTCGTCGACGGCGCGTTGGCGGTCGACCTGGTCGGCGGGTGGGCCGATGCGGCCCTGACCCGCGAGTGGGGGCCGGAGACCCTGGTCGACGTGTACTCGGTCGGCAAGGCTCTGGTCGCACTCCTGGCACTGCAGCTGGTCGACCACGGTCGGCTCGGCCTCGACGACCCGGTGGCCTCGGTGTGGCCCGAGTTCAGGTGGGGCGGCAAGGCGGGCGCCACGGTCCGCCATGCCCTGTGCCACCGGGCAGGGGTGCCCGCCATCCGCCGGCCGCTGACCGACGAGGACCTGTGGGACTGGGACACCATGACCACCGCGTTGGCCGCCACCGAGGCTTGGTGGGAGCCGGGAACCCGCCACGCCTACCACACCAACACCTACGGCCACCTGGTGGGCGAGCTGGTCAGACGGGTGGAGGGCGACCTGCCGGGCGCCCGCCTCGCAGCACTGGCCGGGCCGCTCGGCGCCGACGTCTGGTGCGGTCTACCGGCGCGGGAGCAGGTCCGCTGTGCCGACGTGATCTGGGCGTTCGGTGATTCGACGCCGGTGGTGGACTACACCGGGATGACAGGGGACGATCTGATGGTGAACATGGGCTACGTCAACCCGCCGGGATACTCCTCGATGGGCGTGGTGAACACCGCTGCGTGGCGGTCGGCCGAAATTCCGTCGACCAATACCCACGCCACGGCCGCTGGGGTGGCCCGCATCTACCGGGCCCTGCTGGAGCCGGGCCGCCTGCTCTCACCGGGCCTGCTGGCCGAGGCCACATCCGCCCAGTCGGTGGGCTACTGCCCGGTACTCGACGAGGAGGCCACCTTCGGGCTCGGGTTCACACCGACCACCTCAAGGCGCCCGTTCGGCCCCAATCCGTCGTCCTTCGGCCACTTCGGGACCGGCGGCGCGGTCGGCTTCGCCGACCCCGACGCCGGCGTGGCGTTCGGGTACGTCATGAACCACGTCATCCCCCGCTGGCAGTCCACCCGGAACCGGTCGCTCATCGACGCTCTCTACGCCTGCCTCTGAACAAACGGACCGGTCGGCGGCCGGGTCAGGTCGACGGCACAGCCGTCTGGCAGTCTGTCGGCGTGCGCGAGGCAAGGCCATGAGGATCATCCACACGAGCGACTGGCACATCGGCCGGCGGTTCGAGCGCGAGTCTCTAGAGGACGACCAGCGGTCCTTCCTCACCTGGTTGGCCGAACTGGTGGCCGCCGAGCGGGTCGACCTGGTGGTGGTGGCCGGCGACGTCTACGACCGCTCTCAGCCATCCGAGGACGCGGTGGCGATCCTCGACGGTGGCCTCGACGCACTGTGTACCGCCGGTGCCCAGGTGGCCATGATCTCGGGCAACCACGACAGCGCACGACGACTCGGCTTCGGCGCCGGACGGCAGGCCCTCGGCGGGGTCCACGTGTTCGCCGACGACCGGCGCCCACCCGTCCCGCGGGTCGTGACAGCCGGAGACGAGCACGTGGCGCTGGTGGCGGTCCCGTTCCTCGACCCCCACGTGGCCACAGCCCCCCACCCGGCCGACGACGGGACCGTCCGTCCGGCCACCCACCAGAACGTGCTGGCCGACGCCCTCGATGCTGGCCGGGCCGCACTGGCCGCCCTCGACCCCATGCCCGCCATCGCCGTCGCCCACGCCTACGTTTCGGGTGCCGGGCTATCCGAATCGGAGCGCACACTGGCCATCGGGGGTGCCGACCAGGTGGACCCGGCCGTGCTCGGTGGCTTCGACTACGTGGCACTCGGGCACCTCCACCGTCCCCAGCGCATCGGTGGGAGCGACACCGTCGCGTACTCGGGCTCGCCCCTTCCCTACTCCTTCAGCGAGGATCACCCGAAGTCGGTCCGCCTGCTCGAGGTCACCGGTGGCAGGATCGGCGACGTCAGCACCGTGCCGGTGCCCGTCGGCCGCAAGGTCACCATCCTCACCGGGACGCTTCAGGACCTGCTGACCGACCCCGCCCACGAACGATTCCGCGGACACTGGGTGGCGGCCCGGCTGACCGACGACAATGTCCAGACCCAGCCGATGGAGCGCTTACGGGCCCGCTTCCCCCACGCGGTCAGCCTCCGCTACGACAACCCGAGCACGGGGGCAATGGTCGACTTCGGCGCCACGGGCCCTCCCATCGAGGACCGTTCCGACGAGGACGTCATCCTCGAGTTCCTGGAGGAGGTCCGGGACCGGCCACCGGTCGATTCCGAGCGTGCGCTGGTTCTCGACGCCCTGGCCGCCGCGCTCGCCGCCACCCAAAGTGAGTCCCGGCCATGAGGCCTCTCGCCCTCCGGCTGCAGGCGTTCGGGTCCTACGCCGGCGAGTTCGCCATCGACTTCGCCCGGCTCGGGCGCCACGGGGTGTTCTCGATCACCGGGCCGACCGGTGCGGGCAAGTCGACCATCTTCGACGCCATCGTCTACGCGCTCTACGACGACCTGCCCGGATTCCGGGTGAACAGCCACATCCGCAGCCAGTTCGCCGACCGCGGCGTTACGACCGCTGTCACCCTCGAGTTCGAAGCCGACGGGCGGCACTGGGTGCTCACCCGGACGCCTGCGCAGTCCCGGCCGAGTAGCCGGTCGGCCTCAGGGACCGTCGAGGACGCCTCGACGGTGGTGCTGGAGGAGGCCGGGGTGTCGGGCTCCGCCGTCACCCGCAAGCGTGATGTCGGCGATCGGATCGCCGAGCTGGTCGGACTGGACAAGGCCCAGTTCGAGCAAGTCGTGCTGATCCCCCAGGGCAAGTTCGAAGAGGTCCTGAAAGCCAAGACGCAGGAGCGGGCCGACCTGCTGGCCAAGCTGTTCCCGGTGGACGTGTACATCCGGACCACCGAGGCCCTCCGCCAGTTGGCCGCCGAGCGCCGGGAGGCCTTTGAGGCGCTCACCCGGGACCGGGCCGCCACCATGGACCGGATGAACGCCGAGGTAGCCGCATTCATGGACCTCGCACCTGACGGGCCGTCGACCGAGGGCAGCGGGGATGCTTCCGCTCCGGGCGACGCCGGCCCGGCGGAGGTCGGCGCCGTCGACCTCGACAACCTGAACGAGGTACGCGCCGGGCTGGAGGCACTGCTGAAGGCCACCGTGGCTTCGCGGGATCTGGCCGCTACCCGTCGCGAGGCCACCCGGTCATGGAGGGCCGAAGTCGAGGTCCGGATCGTCCGGTGGCGCCAGTGGCTGGTCGACACGGACGGGGCACGGGCGTTCCCCGAGCAGGAGGCTGCCGATGTGAACACGGCCCGGGATCTCGACCGTGCCGCCAAGGTGGCGACCCTGGGCGGCACGTTGGGTGGCTGGCGCGAGGCCGTGATGCGCGAGGCGACGTTGACAGCCGGGCAGGAGGGCCTACGGACCGTCGTCGACGCCCACTGGGTCGACACCTACGACGCCTCCGCCCTTGACACTCCCGCCTCCGCCGCCCGCCTCGCCGCCGGCGTCGCCACTGACGCCACCGCCCTGGAACTGGCCGACGCCGCCTTCGGCGACCTCGAGGCCAGGTTCAGGGTCCTCGAGTCGGACGAGGCCGACCTCACCGCCCGCACCACCGCCCTCGCTGTGACCGCCGAAGCCAAGGCAGTAACCACCGTGCTGCGCCAGACCGCCGAGGCCGCGTCGGCCGCCTCCGCTGACCGGGTGGGCGCCCGGCCCGAGGCGGTGGCCGTCGTCGAGCGACTCGAGCGCGACCGAGCCGCGCTGCGCGCCCGCAACGAGGCCGAGCAGCGGTTGGCCCGACTCGGCGATCAGTTCGCGTCGGCGACCACGGCCGATCAGCAGGCCGCGGCGCGCCTGATCGAGCTGCGTGGGACGTGGCAAGCCGGGTTGGCCGGTCGGTTGGCGGAGCACCTGGTCGACGGTCGGCCCTGCCCGACCTGTGGAGCCACCGACCATCCGGACCCGGCCACGCTCACCGCCGATGCACCCGGCGACGACGAGCTCGACGCCGCTGAGGCGGGGTCGGTCGCCCGGGGTGAAGAGCGCCACCGCCTCGAGGTCCAGCTGGGGGAGGCCCGGGGCACTCTCGAGTCGATCGCCGTGGTCGACGACGTCCCGGGCCTCGACGGCAAGCTGGCCACTGCCCGGACCGCGCTCGAAGCGATCGAGGTGGCGGCCGCCGACCAGGCCGCCCAACGCGCCGAGGTGGAGCGGTTGGTCGCCCTCGAGGCGACCATGGTGGATGACATCGCCCGACAGCGCTCCCTCCTCGACGGCCTGTCGGGCGCGCTGGCCGAGCGGCGGTCCCGGTGGACGGCCGACCGGGACGCGTTCGTGAACGAGCACGGTGCGCTCGCTTCCACAGCCGACCGGGCGACCCGATTGGCATCGTTGGCCGCGGCCATCGACTCCCTGGCGACCAACCTCGAGTCGCTGGCATCGGCCGGGTCGGCCCGGGCCGAGCACCTGGTCGCCCTGGCGGGCCCCATGACCGAGTTCGGCGTCGACGAGCCGGCCGCGCTCGAGCAGTGGGCCCGGACGCCCGGACAGATGGAGGCGACCAAACTCGAGCTGGCCCACCGGGCCGAGCACCGGCGCGAGGTCACTGCACGCATCGACGCCTACGTGGCCGACGGGGGGCCGGAGGAAGAGCCGGATCCGGCACCCGCCGTCGAAGCCGAGCGCGACGCAGCAGCGGCCCACGACGACCTGGTGGGCCGGGCGGCGGCCATGGTGGCCCGCCTCGAGTCGGTCGACGCAGCAGCCACCGGGCTGGGTGAGAGGTCCGAACTCATCGCCGCGGCCTTGGTGGCCAAGGAGGAAGCCGACACCCTGGCCGGACTGTGTGCCGGACTCGGCAGCGGACCCGACACCTCACGGCTGTCCCTCAAGAACTGGGTCCTCGCCTACTACCTCCGCCAGGTGCTGGCCCATGCCAACCGGCGCCTGCACACCATGACCAACGGCCGGTACGCGCTGGACCTGAGCGGCGAGCACGCCGACGGCCGGCGGCCCTGGGGGCTCGACATCTCGGTCCGCGACGCCGAGACCGGGCAGTCCCGGCCCGCCACCACCCTCTCGGGCGGCGAGACGTTCATGGCCGCCCTGTCCCTTGCCCTCGGACTGGCCGACGTGGTGTCGGCCGGGTCCAACTACTCCATCGGCGCCCTGTTCGTCGACGAGGGCTTCGGGTCGCTCGACGGGGACTCGCTCGACACGGTGATCGAGGTCCTCCGCTCGCTCCAGGACGGCGGCAGGATGGTCGGGGTGATCAGCCACGTCCAGGAGCTGAAGGACGCGCTGCCGAACGGAATCACCATCGCGTCGACCAATCGCGGATCGGACGCCACCATCCACTACCCCGACGCGTGACCCGGAACACCGGGCGGCGGCGCCGAGCCCTGGCGGCACTGTCCGCACTGACATGTCTGGGCGCCGCCGCGTGTGGTACCGCTACGACGGCGGCTGTGGCATCCACCTCCCCCGTTACCGCGTCCCCGGAGGCCGCGACACCGACGACGACCCCGCCCCCACCGTCCATCCCCACCGGACCCGGTCTTTTGGCCTCCTATTCGGTCCAGTCCCAGCCCGCACCGGGCACCTGTCACTACCGCTACCTGGGGGTCGACCCCCTGCCCGACCCGAGGTGCACACCCGGGGCGGTCAACCCCCAGGTCACCCAGGCGGACATCGCCACCACCATCTGCCAGCCCGGATGGACGGCCACCGTGCGACCGCCGGTCAGCGTCACCGGGCCCGAGAAGGCGGGGTCCGCACTGGCCTACGGCTATAACGGTTCGTTCACAACGGCCGAGTACGACCACCTGATCCCGCTCGAGCTCGGCGGCGACCCCAACGACGCGGCCAACCTGTGGCTCGAGCCCAACGACGACCCGGGGGCCACGTCCACCCACAACGACAAGGACGAGCTGGAGAACACACTGCGGAAACTGGTGTGCTCGGGGAGCGTGACCCTGTCCGCGGCCCGGCAGGCCATCGCCACCGACTGGGTGGCTGCCGCCCGCCGCTACGGAGGATGAAGCGCGACCGGTAGCCACGGGGGGCCGGAGCATCCCGGTGAATCGACCGGTGGGGTGCACGGCACCGCCGATTCCGCCCTGGCCAGGGGTACAGTCCATCCCATGGCGGTAGTTGCTGGGGACGGCGAGATCGGATCGGTGGCGCCCAAGCGGCGCCTGACCATCCAGATCGCCAACGAGAAGCGGATGATCGCCGCCACCATCGAACTGCTCCGCGCCCACGAGGTCGACAACATCACCAGCCGGATGATCGCCGACGCCTCCGGCACGGCCACCAACTACATCTCTCGCTACTTCGGCGGTCGGGACGGTCTGCTGGCCGCCGTGGCCGACGAGCTCGGCCTGCGGATCAGCGTCCTGGTCCGGGGCGGCGAGTCGATCATGCAGTTCGATCAGCCCGGCAACCAACTGAACCGGATCACGTCCAATCCCGAGGTGGCCCTGTGGTTCAAGGTCTACCGCTACCTGACCGGACGAAACGTCCCGGCAAGTACCATGCCGTCGGGCAAGCCACCGATCGTCACCGCGGTCGAGGAGGCGATCTCCCTCATTTTCGGGCTCGAGGGCAGGTACCTGCCCGTCTGCGCCAACCTCTTCCTCACCTACACCATGGGCAACGCGGCATTCGGCCCGTTCCTGGGTACCACGGACGACGAGGCTGAAGAGACGCTCCGGACCATGTACGAGGTCGTGCACCTGCTGATGCGCAGGGGCGACGAGTTCGCCACCGGCTGAACCCGGGACGTCCGACGTCCTTCGGACCGCTCGACGTCAGGAGGCCCGGAGCAGCACCGTCTGGTCGTCCGACCAGTACTGGGCACACGACCGGCACTTCCAGCTCGTGGAGGACCCGGATACCAGGCGCGGGTAGACGACGAGCATGGGCACGTCCTCCGCGGCACAGTACGGGCAGGTCCTGAATGCGTCTGTCTGGCTCATGGTGGTCACCTCCGCAGGGAACTGTTCCCTGATGAATCGGCACCTCGGCGCAAAGCTTGAGCGTCGCCCACCTCGACCCCTCCGGCGGAGGGCCCAATCCCCCCCGCCGGCACGGATTGTCCCGGGCCACTACCGTCTCGGCGGGGAAGGATCCAGCCGGGCGACCGGCGGAGGGGGAGGAGTCCATGCGCGTCCACGCCAGTCGTCTCGGCCGTCGATCGGTGCCCGCCCTCGGGGTACTCGCCGTGACCATCACCTTGGCCGCCTGCTCGTCGACCGCCAGCTCGGGGACAGTGACGGCGTCCTCCGACCCGATCCCGGCGTCGGCCTTCAGCAACCACACCGGGGTGACGCCCACCTCGGTCACGGTGGCCAATATCTCCACCCAGACCGCCGGCCTGTTCAAGGGCGCCCTGGTCGGGGCCCAGGCCTACGCCGCCTACGTCAACTCGGCCGGTGGGGTCAATGGCCGGAAACTCGTCGTCCAAGGCGAGGACGACCAGTTCAATGGGGCCACGAACAAGCAACTGACCCAGCAGGCGGTCGACGACGACTTCGCCATCGTCGGGGACGTCTCGCTCGAGGACGGCTTCGGCGGCACCATCCTGGCCGCCAATCCGGGGTTCCCCAACGTGTCCGAGTCGCTCGATCCGGTGACCCGCAAGCTGCCGACCACGTTCAGCGCCATGCCGACCGGCCAGGGGTGGCCGCTCGGCACGCTCGTCTACTTCGCCAAACGGTTCCCCTCCGAGATCTCGCACACCGCCACGGTCATCGCTGACCTACCCTCGACCGTGCTGGCCTGGAACTACGAGAAGCAGGCGATGGTGCACGAGGGCTACAACGTCGTGTACTCGCCGGCGCTGCCCCCGACCCAGACGGACTTCACGGCCCAGGTGGTGGCCATGCGCAATGCCGGGGTCCAGATCGTGTTCCTCGAGCAGATGCCTCAGAACTATGCCTCGGCGTTCCTCAAGGACCTCGTCCAGCAGAACTTCCACCCGACCGTGGTGCTCGGCGCCCCGGCCTACAGTTCCGTGCTCGTCGCCAACTCGGGCGGTCCCTCCGCCGTCGACGGGGCGTTCTTCGAGCAGCAGTCCGCCTTCTACCTGGGCGAGGACGTACCGGCCATCCCGGCTGTCTCGACCTTCGACACCTGGGTGGCGAAGACGGCACCCGGGTTCAACGCCGACCTGTTTACCTTCGAGGGTTGGCTGAACGCCGAGCTGTTCACCCAGGCCCTGCGTCGTGCCGGGACCGACCCCAGCCGCGGATCGCTGTTGCAGGCGTTGCGCGGGATCACCGCGTTCGACAGTGGGAACCTCATTCCGGTCAGCGACCCAGCCAAGAAGGTCCCGATCACCTGCTACGTCCTGGGCCAGTTGCAGGGCGGTCGGTTCGTCCGGATGGACGACCCCCCGATCGCCGGGACCACCCACGGGTACCGATGCGACCAGCCCTACTTCGCCGCGAGCTGAACGGCCGCACTCCGCTCCGTCCCGACCACTTCCGGAACGTCGGTGCCGGATGTCAGCGGGCGCACCAGTCGGCCAGGGCGGCCGCCTCGAGCTCGAGCTGACGGGTGAACCCACCGTAGATGGCCTTCTCGGCCGCCCCCGAGACGAGGGGGACCTTGACCTCGAGCGTGCCGGCCACCGTTTCGATGGTCGAACTCCCCGACTCGGCCAGGGCCAGGGTGCCCCGGCACCGGAGCATCCCCTCATAATGGTCAGGCACCACCACCAGGGTGCCGGTGTGGGTGATGGTGTCGAACTCGGTCTCGATGACCCAGGTCAGCTTGTCGATGTCCACCACCATGGCCGCCGGACCGCTGATGGTCCCGGCGAAGGCGTAGCGGACACGGACGCGCAACGAACCTCCGTCGATGGACGCCGACAGCAGCTCCGGTGCCCGCACCGACGAGGAGGCGTCGCCCATGCTGGCGTAGTAGCCGGGGTCGCCGAGGGTCCGCACGACTTCGTCACGTGGTGCGGCGATCGTCTCGGTCACGGTGAACTGCACGGATCCTCCCGGGGGGTCGACCGGGGCCAGCGTACGGCCGCCGACCGGAGCCCGCCGGGGATCCGAACCGGATCAGGGGTGCACGCTGGCCACCACCGGCCCGACCGCGGTCATCTTCTACAGGCGGTCAGAACGTGTGGTTGACCCACTTCGTGAGCAGGCCGGGAAGCCTGGCCTCGATCTTCGTGGCCCGGGCCTGGGTGAGCCGGTGGTTGCCCACGGCCTGGTTCACCTTGGCGGTGGCCGCACTGTCGAGAGCCCCGACCACCGCGGCGACGCTGACATTGTGCTGGCCGGCCACGTCGGCCACCGAGGATCCCGCCTTCACGTCGGCGGCCAGTGCCTGGGGGGTGATCCCGATGGTCGTGGCACTGATGGTCACCCCGGCGCGGCGCAGCTCCTTGCGGTGGGTCTTCAGCCAGACACGGGCCGCCCCCTTGCCGGCGTGGGCCCCGGTGGAGGCGAGGTGAGGGGAAGCAGTCGGAGCCGATGTCCCGGCAAACGCGGTGGTGCCCAGGGCCAACGCCCCGACCACCGCACCGCTCATCACCACGGGGACGAGGAGCTTCTTCAGCATGGGGTTCTCCTTAGCGAGGAACTCGTGACGTCTGCCACTGATGACGATCCTGCACGCCACCCATGAGGGAACCGTGCCCGAACCATGAGGATTGCGTGATGGATCGGTTGCCGTGCGAGCGGTCCCACTCAGCCGCAAGCCGACACGTGGGCCGGCGTACCCGGCTGCAAGGCCCGGCCAGGGTCGGGGCCCTCCCGCAGGCACGACCCATCGACCGACGCCTGCCCGTGTTCCCCGTCCGGGTGTAGGCCCGGACACGTGCCCCGCCCGGCGGGGGTCCCGTCCTACAGTGACGCCATGACCGCCGAGATCCGCCCGTTCCGCATCGACATTCCCGAGGGGGAGCTGGGCGACCTCCGTGACCGGCTGCGGAACACCCGGTGGCCCGAGTCGGAGACCGTCGACGACTGGACCCAGGGGATCCCTCTCGCCTACCTGCGCGAGCTTTGCGGCCACTGGGCCGACTCCTACGACTGGCGGACCACCGAGGCCCGGCTCAACGCCCACCCCCAGTTCCTCACCGAGGTCGACGGTCTCGACATCCACTTCCTGCACGTCCGGTCTCCCCATGCCGACGCCCTGCCCCTGATCATCACCCACGGTTGGCCCGGCTCGGTGGTCGAGTTCGAGAAGGCCATCGGCCCGCTGACCGACCCGGTGGCCCACGGAGGCTCCGCGGCGGACGCGTTCCACGTGGTGTGCCCGTCGCTTCCGGGCTTCGGGTTCAGCGGCAAACCGACATCGACCGGCTGGGGTGTCGATCGGACGGCATCGGCCTGGGCCGAGCTGATGGCCCGCCTCGGCTACGACCACTACGGGGCCCAGGGTGGCGACTGGGGCTCAGCCGTCACCACTCAGCTCGGTCGTTCGGACCCGGACCACCTGGTCGGCATCCACCTCAACATGCCGGTGGTATCGCCGTCGTCGCTCTCCTTCGAGAACCTGACCGACACCGAGAGCGCAGCCATCGCTTCGATGGCCCACTACCAACAGTCGGAGTCGGGCTACTCCAAGCAGCAGTCGACCCGACCCCAGACCGTCGGGTACGGCCTCGTCGACTCACCGGCCGCCCAGTGCGCCTGGATCGTCGAGAAGTTCTGGGCCTGGACCGACTGCGACGGACACCCCGAGCACGTCCTCACCCGCGACGAGCTGCTCGACAACGTGATGCTGTACTGGCTCCCCAGAACCGGGGCCTCGTCGGCCCGCCTCTACTGGGAGAGCTTCGAATCGAGCTTCACGAGCGCGTCGGGCACCATCGACGTCCCGACCGGGTGCTCGATCTTCCCCAAGGAGATCATCCGCATTTCGCAGCGATGGGCCGAGACCCGGTTCACCGACATCCGCTACTGGAACGAACTCGACAAGGGCGGCCACTTCGCCGCTTTCGAGCAGCCCGAGGTCTACGTCGGCGAGCTCCGGTCGTTCTTCGGTCTGGTGCGGTGAACCTCAGGCGGCAGACCCGCGGACCAGGCGTCCCGAACGGGCACCGGTGTCGGCGTCGTGGCGGCGGGTCACCTCGCCGTGGACCAGCGTGGCCAGGTAGCCTTCGGCGGGTTGGAGGATCCGGCTGACCCCGGTGGGCAGGTCGTGGCGGAGGACCGGTGGGCAGATCCTCAGCCGCTCGAAGTCGATGACGTTGAGGTCGGCCCGCTTGCCGACAGCGACCGTCCCGCGATCGGCGAAGCCGTAGAGCCCGGCATTGGCCCCGCTGAGCTTGTGCACCAGGAGCTCAATTGGCAGTTTGTCCCCCACCGTTCGGTCGCGGCCCCAGTGGGTCAGGTGGAAGGTGGAGGCCGAGCAGTCCGAGATGAGGTTCACATGGGCACCGGCGTCGCCCAGGCCGGTGACGGTATTGGGATCGAGGAGCATCTCGCGGCACACGTCGAGCGTTCCGTTGACGAAGTTCGAACCGAGCAGCGCGTAGAACGCCGTGCCACCGTCGACCAGCAGCAGGTCGTACATGTAGTCGACCGGGTCACGGCCCAGAACGGTGGCCCGGGCCCACACCGACTCGTCGAAGTTCGGTTCGTAGTTCACCGGGTCGCAGAGCGGGAAGGTGACCGGTAGGGCCGGACCGAACAGCTCGACCACCAGAGCACTGAAGTCGGTGGCGTCCGCCACCGCCTCCTCGGCCAGGATGGCCCGTTTCACCTCGGGACGCCGCATCTCGACCACCCGCTCGGCCAGCGGGAGGTCGGCGATCTTGCGGTAGGTCGGGCGTCCCATGAACAGGTGGTAGGTGTCGAGGCTGGTCATGATGGTCACCGACCGGGGGATGATCTGGGGCCGGAGCTGGGCGCCTTCGCGGTTGGCCGCGTCGGCCGCGTCGAGGACCAGCCGCCAGTGGTCGGGGTCTTCGAACAGCTGGGCCACGGTGAATGTCACCGGACGTCCGCTCTCCCGGGCCGCGGCCACCAGCAACGGAATCTCGTCGATCGGCTTGGCCCGCTCGCCACCCAGGCGGTCGAGGGTGCCGATGGTCCCGGCCACGATGGCCTCGAACACGCCGTGGCCCGAGCTGCCCATGGCCCGGGCGAAGGCCAGTACCTCCTCGTCGGGAGCGTAGGTGCCGGGCACCGGCCGTCCCGATCGGGCCTTGTGACCGATGGTGCGCGAGGTGGTGAAGCCGACGGCACCGGCAGCCATGGCCTCGCCGACGATGGCCGACATGGCGGCGATGTCGTCGGCGGTGGCGTCCTCGTTGGCCGCGCCACGCTCCCCCATCACGTAGAAGCGGACGGCGCCATGGGCGATCTGGGCGGCGATGTCGATGGCGTACCGGCCACTGTCGAGCAGGTCGAGGTACTCAGCGAACGTCTCCCACGCCCCCCAGGGCATTCCGACGCTGAGCGCCGAGCCCGGGATGTCCTCCACACCCTCCATCAGATCGATCAGGGCGTCGTGGTCCGTGGCCCGCACCGGTGCGAACCCGACACCACAGTTCCCCATGACCAGAGTGGTCACCCCGTTGGAGGCCGAGGGCTCGAGCGCGTCGTCCCAGGTGACCTGGCCGTCGTAGTGGGTGTGGACATCGACCCAGCCGGGCGTGACCAGTGCGCCGTCGGCGTCGATGGTCCGCTCGGCCGCGTCGCTGACAGAGCCGACTTCCACGATCGTGCCGTCGAGGATACCGACATCGGCGGAGAAGGGCACCCCGCCGGTCCCGTCGACCACGGTGCCACCCTTGATGACCATGTCGAGCATGGTGCGCTCCTCTGTTCTCCCCTCCGGGGGCCGGACGACCGTCCGTGCGGCAACGGTAGACCCGTGGGCCGGGCCGCGCCCAGCTCACGGGCCTCCACCCGGGGTCCGGACGTAGGGTGGCCCGTGCCCCCCGATCTCCCCGTCCCGGCAACCGCCCCACGGCGGGCGTTCGTGGGCCTGGTCAGGGCCTGCCACTTCCAGCCCACCGTGGCGGTCACGGTGGTCACCACCGCCCTGGCCGTACTTTCGGGTCGCGACGCCAGGGGGTGCGTGGCCGTGGCGGTGGCGGTGCTGGCCGGACAGTTCTCGACAGGGTGGAGCAATGACTGGTTCGACGCTGCCCGGGACACGGCCAACGGCCGCAACGACAAGCCGATCGCGTCGGGCGCCGTCGACGTGGCCACCGTGCGAGCCGCGGCGCTGGCCGCACTCGCGGCCTGCATCCCACTGTCGCTGCTGTCCGGGTGGCGGGCTGCCATCGTCCACCTGGTGGCCGTGGGTTCGGCCTGGGCCTACAACGCCGGCGTCAAGGCCACCGTGCTGAGCCCACTCCCCTACGCGGTGTCCTTCGGGTTGCTGCCCGCTTTCGTGACCCTCGGCCTCCCGGGCCACCCTTGGCCGAGGCCGACGCTCATGGGGGCCACCGCCCTGCTCGGCATCGGCGCCCACTTCATCAACACCCTCGCCGACCGGGACGACGACGCCCGATCCGGAATCGCCGGACTGCCGCAGCGGATGAGTGCCCGAGCCTGCCTGTTCACCGGCGTCATCCTGCTGTCCGCCTGCACGGTGCTCATCTGGACCCTCGGCGGTGGTTCGCCGGTCGTCCGCGCCGTGCTTCTGGCAGCCTGCCTCGGGGCGGCGGCCGCGGTGGTTGCCACCACGTTTCGGGATGCGCCCCGGGCGGCATGGACGTGGACCCTGGTGACCGTCCTCGGCTGCCTGGTGCTGTTCGCCGAAGCCAGGCCCTCTCTCGTGCACGGCTGAACCGATCGGTCAGGAGCCGGAGCCACCAGCAGCGGACTCATGGTCCGTCTAGGCGGTGGACGGCGGGGTCTCGCACCACGTTGACCTGGCGCATCGAGCGTCCGCGTCACGCTCGCACGACTGGACAGGCAATCTCGGGTTGCCAACTGGCCCGCGTACCTGCATACTGACGACGTGGGTGGCGGATCATGCGGGATTCCGGGTAGCGGCGGCTACTCGGGGTTTCCGGCGGGCGCGTCGGCTTACCGCCGGAGCGCACCCGCGTCCGGGGCGTCATTCAACTCGGCGAACTGCCACACCATGCCCTCGAGGCCGAGGGAGAACAGCGACCACTCCTGCTTCTCGCCGTTGACACCCGTAGGACGCAGGATGTTCCGGGTCAACGTCGGATCGACCCGGTCCCAGATGGCGAATCCCTCGGTCAGCGAGATGGCGAGCATCGACAGCTGACGGATCGTGAGGCCAGGGCGTAGCCGGATGCCGATCACTGCAAAGGTCTGCTCGAAGACGAAGTCCCACCGCGTGGCGAACTCCTCGTAGGTCTGGCGCACGCGGACCGCCGTGGGCGACCCTTCGTCCGTCGTCAGACGCGACACCGAAAGGCCCCGCAGCCCGATGCTGACGTCAGCCTTGCGGGCGCCGGTCAACGCATCGATGTGTGCCGCGCAGGCCACACGGATCACTTCGACGGCCGCAGCCCGCCGTCCCTCGAAAGTCGTCAGGTCGGCGGCGGTCACGACCCGGGCGGCGGCCCGGATGGTCTCCTCCTGGCCGTCCACGTCGTCGTTCAGCAGAGCGGCGGCCAGGACGTCGGCCTGGAAGTCGGCCATGTCGTCCCAGATCCGGCCGATGACTGAGGCGTTGGTCACCCGGACGCCCCGCAAGACGGCGGCCCGATCGAACACCCGCTTGAAGGTCAGGCGCTCGGTGCCGAGGGCCAGGCCCTCGTCGATCAGCAGATCGAGGCCGACCGCGATCAGCAGTTCCCTCAGTTCGTCACGCCGCACACAGTCAATCTATGCCGCAATCGCCGGTGGCGGAACCGGAGAAACCACCTGTGCGGCATGCCTACCGGCTGGATCCCCACGGGCGCACCACCGGGCAGGCGGCCCACTTGGCCCCCAGGCCACTCGATGGAGATCCCCGAGATTCTGTTGGTCCATCGTTTCGTGGCCGGCGGACGCGTCACCCCCAGGGCGCCAGCCGGCCGAGTGACGGCTTGCACCGTGTGTTCACCGGTACCGAAAACTGGGCCGTCACCTACCACGGACCCCATCGGGCTGCAGGGCGTGCACCTGATCAGGGCCCGGTGCACGTGCCACAGCCGATTCAACCACCGCCGTCGGAAACGCCCGCCCGGATCCCGGCGCGGGACCCCGAGTCACCGCCGCTTGCTTATATAGGCCCGGTAGCCCTCGGCCATCTGCAGGAGCTCAGGATCGGCGTCGAAGCGCGGCTGGAACTTCCGCCAGGCCTCTTCCCGCTTGGCCGGGATGTACTCGGTGGGCCAGTAGCCCTCGTGGGGCCGGTAGCCCTTCAGCACGTTCCTGGCGACGGTGGCCTTGTGGACCTCGTCCACGCCATCGGCAATCCCCATGGTGGGCGCGCCTGCGTACATGGCTTGCAAGGGGGTGAGGTCGGTCGTCCCGAGCGAGCCCATGATGTGCAGGGCGTTGAACGAGACGTCCCTGAGCACCTTGGCCATCGTGAACTTGACCGCCGCGATGTCGGTCCGGCACTCCTGGGTACTGGTGTTGTCGATCCTCCAGGCCGTTTCCAGAACCAACAGGCGCAGCATCCGGATCTGGGCGTAGGAGTCGGCGATCTTCTCCTGGACCATCTGGTGCTCACCGATGATCTTCCCGTGCGATTCGCGGCTGAGGGCCCGCTCACACATCATGTCGAAGGCGAGGTTGCACTGGGCGATAGTGCGCATGGCGTGGTGGATGCGACCGCCGCCGAGCCGCCGCTGGGCCAGTACTTTCGCACCATCTTCGGGACCGAGGAGGTGGTCGAGAGGCACCCGGACCTCGTTGTAGATGATGTGGTTGTGGTTCCGGGGCTCGGGCTGGATCTCGACGCCGGGCGTTTCCCTGGGCACCACGAACATGCCGTTGGTGCACATCACGAAGAGGATGTCGGCGACCCGTCCTGCGCTGGTGAACCACTTCTCGCCGTTGATCACCCACTGGTCGCCGTCACGGGTGGCGTAGGACTTGAAGAGGTTGGGGTCCGATCCGCCTTGGGGCTCGGTCATCGAGTACGCCGACCAGAGTTCCTGGTTCAGCATCGGCTTGAGCCACCGCTCCTTCTGCTCCTCGGTACCGTAGGCGGCGAGCATCTCCATGTTCCCGGTGTCGGGCGCGGCCGCCCCGAACATCTGCGGCGCCGAGGGGTACCGGCCGAGGATCTCGTTGAGCAGGCCGAGTTGGAGTTGTCCATAGCCCGGGCCGCCGAGGTCCTCGTCGAGGAAGATCGCCCAGAGGCCCTGGTCCTTGACCTCCTGCTGCAGGCCCTTGACGAGGACACGGATCTTCGGGTCCTTCGACCGGACGGCATAGGGAAACACGTACTCCAGCGGCTCCACCTCCTCGCGGCAGAATTGCTCCACCCAGTCCAGCTTCTTCTGGTACTCGGGGTCCGTCGAGAAGTCCCAGCCCATCGTGTCTCCTTGTCCGAGGCCCGTTCCCCCGGGCCAGATCTCCCTACGCTAGGCCTACGCCGAGTTGATGGAGGACGTCACGCCAGAGCTCAGCTCGACACAGCGGCCGATCGAGCCCCTGTCGGGCGCACTGGCGGACCGACCGGGACGCAACTGGAGCCCGGCCTCTTTCAATGGCTCCGTAACTGGACAAGGATGGTTGGTAGGCGCCCCGTACAATCCGGGACACCAGGAGGTCAACCTCATGAGCATCGTTCGAAATGCCGATGGCACCCTCATCGTTCCGGTGGAACCGGAGAGGATTCACGCTACCGACGACGCAGGGGGCACTGGGCCGGGCGACGCAGTGGAAGTGGAGGACACACCCACGACCCGGCTGCTCCATCCGGGCGAAGGAGGATACGACGAGGCATTGGCCGAGTGGGACTTGGAACAGAATCCTGATCGTGCGCCAGTTGTCTCGACGGCAAGTGGCCGACAGGAGGCGATGTCCCTGATTTACACAGTGGCGATCTCGCCGGACCATGCTGTCGCTGGTGCAGTGGAGGCACTCGATGATCCCCAGGCGAGCGGCGAGGCACTTCGCCACGTACTCGTCGGTGGTGTCCACTCCGTCGAAGACTTCGCCGCCGAAGTTGCCGAGGCGGAAGGCGGCGAACCGCTGACCGCCCATGAGACGACGAAGATCATCGGCGAGGTACTTACCGAGCTCGATTGAGCCTGTAGCTCCTGCACGCCGATCGGCTTCCTGGCCGTCCATGCTGGAGACCTGGAGTCGATCATCGAACAGAACCGACACATTCGGAAGGGCTCCGGTGCGCGGTTCCCGCCATGGTGATGCACGCAGGAATTCTGTCCTGGTCGGGCGCACCTCCCCCACTCTGTGCCAGTTGCCGGACGTTCACTTCCGAACGGCCACCGAGGCGGTCAGGTAGTGGTGGTTACTCCCGAATCCGGCGCTGGTAGCGATTCGGACGACAGCCAGCGATGCGCCCGTCAGGACGTGGTCGATGCGCACGAAGGGCGGGACGATCGCACCATCGGGCCACGTCATGGCGAGAGCCTGCCCCCGAGCCGCGGCTCCATCGGTCAAGCCGTCGTGCAGCAGCGTCACGAAGCTCTGGTTTCCCCAGGTGGCATTGAAGTCGCCCATCATCAGGATCCGGCCGGTCCCCGAACTCCGGATCGAACTGCTGACCCCGGCCAGTACGGTCTTCCATTCATTGGAGACCGTAAGCAATGGAGCGAGCGTATGCACCACGCGAAGCATCACCGACCCCCCGGGTGTCGTGAGGGTTGCCTCCACCATGTACGGCGTGGAGGTCAGGCCGTAATACTCCTGATGCACCGAGAGGATCCGGCAATCACTCAAACGCCAGCGGGAGGCGACGAAGAATCCGGTCGCTTGGGGTGCCGGGGCTGAACACTGGAACGGATACGAATGCAGGATGCCCGTGGCGGCCAAGCTTGCGTTGGCTTCGGGTGTGAATTCCTCAAAGGCAATGACATCCGGTCGATACGACTCGATCGCCTGTTGGTATCCAGGAGCGAAGATCCGGCTCTTGTCGACGTTGGCGTCGAACACCCGCACGGTTGGCGCGTGCGCTGCCCATTGAGGAAGGGGCGAGGCGGCGAGCAGCTCGGGGGCGACAAACGCCAACTGTGCGACGATGACGATCCCAGCTGCACCGAGCAGCCACCATCTGCGCCCCACAGCTGCCCCTGCGGCAACCACCCACGCCGGGAGGTACGCCACTGCGGACAGTGAATTGACCACGATGAGGGGCTCCAGGCTGTCCCAAGCCACAATCCTGAGGAGTGCGAACCCAGCGAGCACCGCGACGACAATCCAACCCAGCATGGCCAGGAACGATCCGACCGGCTCCCGCTGTCCAGGCCAATCGGAAGCCACCGGAGGTACGGCTACGTGGCGCACCAGATCGTCATTGGCCGACCCGGGCATTCAAAAGACAGTACCGGTTCCGGAGTACGCCCACGCATCGCGCCCTGCCTCCGTACGAACTCAATTGGCCCGAGTCTGTCAGCGCCCGGGTTGAAAAGAGCGAGGTAGCCGCCTCAATGGACTGCGAGAACTGCGATCATGTTTCCAGGATGCGGGGTGAGCGTGTCACCGATGGCAGCACACTCGTGAGGCACTATCTCCACGTGCCTGAGTAGGTCCGGCTATCGAGCCGGGAGCTCTGGTGATCGCATTGGTTGTTGCCGCCGCAGCCTGCAGGTCTGCTCCGATGACCATGACGCCGTACGCAACCGACCACGAAAAGGTGTCCCCCCCGAGGTGGCGCGTCTCCGCGCCCCGCGTTGTGTTTAGGGCGCCATCGACCGGTGCCGGGCTGACTCTTCTGGGTCACAGTTCAAGTTCGCAGGGCGGGTTGCCGATACGGAATGACCAAGAGTGCCTGAAGCCACTCTCCCTCAGGAGGCGTCCACCCCGGCCACCTTGCTGCCGCAAACCCGGACTGGAGCCCCGATTCACGTGACGAAGATTCGTATGATCCTCATTGCTGTCATGGCAGCCTTGCTCGGACTTGTGGCCGTGCCCGCGCTCGTGGCATCGAGCGGCAACGCTGCGCAGGCGGCGTCTGCGCCCAAGACACTCGAAGCCCGGCTGGCGTCCGCCACCCGCCTCGCCGAGGCCCCAAACGCAGTTGGTTACTGGCTGGTCGGTGCCGATGGTGCCGTCTACGCGTTCGGCGGTGCCCATTACTACGGAGGGATGGCGGGCTTGCGCCTGAACTCCCCGATCACCGGGATCGTGCCATCCTCCGATGGTCGTGGGTACTGGCTGGTCGCCAAGGACGGAGGCGTGTTCTCGTATGGGGATGCACCGTACGTCGGTTCGCAGGGCGGAACGCTGTTGACCGCACCCATCGTCGGCATGGCCGCACTGCCATCGGCCAGTCTGCTCGGTCCCATTGGACCTGCCGGGCCGCAGGGTGCAGTCGGGCTGACAGGAGCCACTGGGGCACAGCTGCTGAGTGGTACGACCTCGCCTACCAACCTGACCGGCTACGACGGAGACTTCTTTTACGACACGACTACCTCGGTCCTGTTCGGCCCCAAATCCGGCGGACTCTGGCCGGGCACTGGCACCAGCCTCCTTGGCGCAACCGGTGCTCCCGGTGCTCCTGGTAGCACGGGAAATCCTGGTGCCCAGGGCCCTGTCGGGCCGACGGGCGCCAATGGAGCCCAGGGACCCGTCGGGCCCACCGGTGCCGACGGTGCTCAGGGACCTGCTGGTGCTACGGGACCTGCGGGGCCCGTAGGGGCGACGACCTATGGGAAGTTCACAGCGACCTTTGCTCAACCTGCATTTCCGGCGGAATCGGTCGAGCTCAACCACATTGTTGACAGCACTCCGGATCTGACACTTCTTTTCAACGGGATCACGGTCACTACTCCCGGGAACTACCTCATCGACTTCTCCGCCTATTCGATCGAGGCAAGTCAGTTCGCGCTCTTTGACAACGGGACGATCATCGACGGGAGCTCAGGTGCCGGAGCAGGCAATGAGACCATTAACGGATCAACCATCGTCGCACTGGCCGCGGGTGATGTGGTCAGCCTCCAGACTCAGAACACCGGTGTCGTCGACATGATCCCACCCTCGGCCGACACTGGTCCGCAGATTCCGGTGGCATCAATCACCTTGGAGCTCCTCGGCTAGCTGCCCAGCGCCGGCCCCAGCCACACCACCAGACCGCCGGCATCGGTCGGCGTTCTGACGGCTGCCGCCGAAACCGGGCATGATTCCGTGACCTGGGGAAATGTACATATTTCCTGGTCACAGGTCTTTTTCTTTGACCGGTAGTTTCTGCTGATGACCGTTCGCGCGCATCGCTACGCGCCCGACAGATTCATCGAGTGCTGGCGCACTGCTTTCCGAATGCTTGCCAACGAGTCACGCGTCGATGTCCGCGAGTCGGCGACGTCGCGCTCGGTGACACCGGGTGGGGGTGCCGATCGAAATACAGGTGAGGGCAGGCGTTGCTCTTCAGCCTCTAGTCACCCAACGTCTGGTCCCCACCGGACTCGTGCCGGCTCAACACGATGTTCCGGAACGCCGATCCGGCCATGATCGCGTCCCGCTCTCCGTAATCTGCGATCTTCCCGTTAGCCAGGACCAGGAGCAGATCGCACTGCGCCGTCGTCTCGAGGCGGTGCGAGATGATGACCACAGTGACGTTGCCTCGTAGCTCGGACAGGGTCTGGCTAATGAGCTTCTCGGTGCGTCCGTCCACCGCGCTGGTGGGCTCGTCCAGGACGATGAGCTTCGGGGAGCCGATCAGCGCGCGTGCGATGGCGAGGCGCTGCTTCTGCCCGCCCGAAAGGGCGCCGCCACCCTCACCCACCGAGGTCTCGTAACCGGCGGACATTCGGACGACGTCCTCGTGGAGGTGCGCCAACCTCGAGGCCTCGATGACCTCCCGCTCCTCGAAGTCCCGGAAGAACCTGATGTTGTCGATGATCGAGCCCTGGAGGAGCACCGGTTCCTGGGGCACGAGCGCCACGGTGCTGTGCGCGTCGCTCTTGGAGATCGCTGCTGCATCCTCGCCGCCGATCGTGGCTCGACCGATTGTGGGCTCGCGTAGGCCCAGCAACAGCTGGCTGATGGTCGTCTTGCCGCTACCCGAGGGTCCAAGCACACCGACGATTTTCCCCTCCGGGATGTGGATGGTGATGCCGGAGAGTGCAGGCGTCACCCCGTCGTAGGAGTAGTCCACGGAATCGAAGTCCACCCCGAAGGACTCAGGCATGCGCTCTCCGGAAATGATTCGAGCGTCCTCAAAGCGACGGAGGTCGCGCGTGAGGTCCTCCAGCATGCCCTGACTGGAGCGGAGGCCCTGGATGGCGCTCTGGAAGCTCGATCCGTAGGTGACGGATCGCAGCACGAGGAGGAGGATGGCTCCGAGCTGGGCGAACCTCCCGTGCCCCCCGGCACCGCCCAGGGCGGTGATGGCGACGATGATGAATCCGAGGGCGAAGGACTGATACAGCACGGGCGCGATGTTGTTGAGAATCGCGGTCCTGCGGAACACGTGTCCGGTGTCCTGGATCAACCTGCTGAGCTTGTCCATGACCCGGTCCTCCACACCGAACAATCGGAAATCCCGGCTCAGACGGGTGTACTCCGTCACCTCTGTGGCCATGGCTCTCGTGGCCTTGGAGAGTTCGCGGTTTGCCCGCCTGCTGCGCTGGTTGAGCGGCCTGAGCATCTGTGAGAGCACGATGCCCATGCCGATGACCGCAAACGCGGCAATGGGATCGACTGCCAGGGCCACCCCCAAGAGCCCGGCCACCATCAGGAGCGCTTGGAGGCCGGTCGATAGGTTCCCGACGACGGCGCTGGTGGCGCCGCTGTTCATCACGAGGAGCTGTTGGAGATGTCCGAGCCGTTCGGTGGACTGGAGTGCCCAGCTAGACCGGAAGAACCCGGTGACGACGCGTGTACGGGTCACTGTCAGGGCCTGCGCTGAGACAGACGTGCTGATCAGGGTGCCGAAAATCGTGGTGGAGACAAAGAGCGCCAATGCCACGAACGAGCCAATGATCGCGCTCGTCAGTGAGAAGGAGCGACCGAGGGCATGGATCGAGTGCTGGCCTTGCACATCGGCCACCGCGACCTCTGAGATGAGCACCAAGAGGGCTGCTTGGCTCAGACCGCCGATGACGGAGAGGAGGGTGAAGGCGACGATTTTCAGTCGCATGGAGCCCAAGCCGAGCGTTCGCACGAGCGAGAGCAGGGAGTCGGTCGGTGCGCTCCCGGTGCTGGATGGTCGGGTCCTGGAGAAAGGTAGTTTCTTCACTGGTCCCGTTTCGGCGGCAGTGGACGCTCCGATGCGGAGTATCTCGGAGTGCGATTGTAGTCCGTGGGACTCATGATCGGCCCCGATACGGCCCAGTTGCTCGCTGTTCCGGCGTTGCGAGCGGCCGCAGCGCCCGACAAGTGGAAGCTGGCAATCCTGCTTGTGACATGGCGCCACAGAACCGCTGCGCGTAGTTCCTGGTCAGCACCCTGGCAGTCCCAACGGGGTTCGAACCCGGGTTCCCGCCTTGAGAGAGTGGCCAGATCCCCCGCTGGCGACCGCTGAAGCAGGCCGAAGCTGCAGCCTGGCCGGGAACTGCGGCCTCAGCTCTCCGACGCACTCCTCAGTCGGTTGGCAGCTTGTTGGCAGAAACGCGTGGACGGTGGTCGATGCCGGACAGCCATACCGCTCGGCGTTATTAACGCTTTGCGTTATACTTGGGGAGTGCTGCAGTCATTCCGAGACAAGGACACCGAACGAGTTTGGCACCGACAGCGAGTTCGCAGGCTCGACGAAGACACGCAGAGGGCAGCCCTACGGAAACTCCTCATCCTCGATGCAGCGGATGCCATCTACGACTTGCGAATCCCGCCGGGTAATCGACTGGAGAAGCTGAAGGGTGATCGAGTCGGCGACTACAGCATCCGGGTCAACCAAAAATGGCGGATCTGCTTCAGATGGACCGCCGCAGGACCTGAAGAGATTGAGATTGTCGACTACCACTGAAAGGACTACCTGATGACCACACCCCCGCTCATGGCTCCAATCCATCCAGGTGAGGTGCTGCTGGTCGAGTATCTCGAGCCACTAGGCGTCACCCAGCACCGACTGGCTGTGTCCATCGGCGTCCCGCCTCGGCGAATCAACGAGATCGTGCACGGAAAGCGTAGGATCACCGCCGACACGGCCCTTCGAATGGCCCGCTATTTCGGAACATCTGAGCGATTCTGGATGAACCTTCAGGGGCGTTACGACCTCGAAGTGGAGCGCGATCGACTGCTCGACGCGCTCGAGGAGATCCAGCCACTCCGAATCGCCTGAGGGGCAACCAAAGCGCATTCTGAGCAGTCCCAACGGGGTTCGAACCCGTGTTCCCACTTTGAGAGGGTGAGCGGATCGCCGCTCCATTCCGCTGACGAGGGCTCTTGCCGCATCGAGTGCGGCCTTTGCGGACTCGGCGGATGCGGGCGGCCCACAGTCTGTTGGCAGATTGTTGGCAGGACTGCTCTCGAGGGGGCAGACGGCGACCGTCGCGTTGGCCAACCGTCGCCTGAACCTCCTGGGCTGAGCCTTGCGGTCACCGGCCGCGAGCAGGCCGTCAGCGGTCGTCCTGGGTTCCTCGTCGTTGATTCGGCTGCGCCACCAATACTTTACTGATATGATGTTATCCATAAGGTATTAGGAGAATCTGTGAAGCTTGCCGGGTCGGAGGTCGCGATCGTCTGGAACGGACGGAGAGTCCGCGCCTTCGTACCGAACCTACTCGTTGAGCGCGAGCTCGCCCTCGATGCCCCCACCGCAGCCAAGACCGCCATGGCGGCGGCCGAGGTCGGATATGCAGCCGAATCCCTCGCAGGCGAGTACGAACCCCTCGCGCGACTGTTGCTCCGCTCTGAGGGCCTCGCCTCGTCGTTTATCGAGGGCATCACCGCCCCAGTCGTGGATGTCGTGCTCGCAGAGGAACGACCGGGTGGCCCGGAGGCTGGGGCTGCGGGCTGGGTGGCATCAAACTTGGCCGCCGTCGCCGAAGCTGTGGCCAGCGCTGAAGGCGTTGACGCACTTTCGACCGAGCTGTTGTGCGCTTGGCACCGGACTCTTTTGACGGGGAGCCCGACACCTGAGCGATACGTCGGCGCAATCCGGGACGAACAAAGCTGGATCGGGGGAACAAGCCCGCTCGACGCGAACCTTGTGACCCCTCCTCCCGAACTGCTCCATGCCCTCCTCGATGACCTTGTCGCCTACGTCAACCGGGTCGACATCGACCCGGTCGCCCAAGCCGCCGTGGCCCACGCTCAGTTCGAGATCATCCACCCATTCGGGGATGGCAACGGACGAGTCGGCCGAGTGCTCATCGCCTGGTTACTCACGAGGCGGCTAGCACTGCTCGTGCCCCCGCCAGTGAGCGTCGCCATCGCGGCCGACGTGGGCGGCTACTCCTCGGGCCTCACGCTCTTTCGGTTTGGCGAGCACCTTCCCTGGGTCAGGTGGTTCGCCGACGCGGTAGCTGCGGGTGGCAAAGCGCAGCGGGCGCTTACCGCCAGCGTCGAACAGATCAAGCGGACGTGGCGTGACAAGCTCGACTCGACCGATCGCAAGACACGCAGCGACGCAACGGCATACGCCGCGCTCGAGCTGCTTCCTCGGCATCTCGTGCTCACGTCTCGGACTCTGACCGACGAGTTCCTGATCTCCAATCGAACGGCCCTGGCGACCCTTCGACGCCTAGCCCAAGCCGCAATCCTCACGGAGTATGGGACGGTCCATAGCGGTGGAGCCGGTCAACCTGCCGCCCTCTTTGTCTCACGAGACCTGCTGGGACTCGCCGGCTCACGGCCGCTGCGGTAAGGCCACCAGCTTCGTGTCGCACGGGGTAGGTCCGCCGCTACTAGCCAGTGGAGAAGTTTCCCGAGAGGGAAGGTGCCGAAGCCAGCATCACCCCCTCTACCAGCGGTGTTACTAAGCAGTCCCAACGGGGTTCGAACCCGTGTTCCCACCTTGAGAGGGTGGTGTCCTAGGCCTCTAGACGATGGGACCCTGTCGAGCCACCACACTACGGCGGCTCGTTGACGCCCCGCTGAGGGGCGGTGCTGCCCGCCCCCGATGGGACGGTGTTCCACAACTCCCCCGAGAGGGCGCAGTGGCTGCTCGGGGGGGAGGGATCGAACCTCCAACCTCCAGATTCAGAGTCTGGCGCTCTGCCGGTTGAGCTACCCCCGAATGGGCGAATCGCCAATTTAGCCGACCCGGGACCCTCCCGGGACGGGGTGCCCGAGCCGTCGCGGCCGGGTCGGGCCCGACCGGCACGAATCGTCCTCGAGCCAGCCGTGCAGCATGCATCTGGCCCCTCACTACGATCATCGGATGGACGCGCAGCGGGTTGTCATCGTTGGCGGCGGCGTCCTCGGTACTATGCACGCCCTCGAGGCATGCCGCCGCGGTTGGGAGGTCATCCACCTGGAGGCCGACGCCGGTCCCCGACGGGCTTCAGTGCGCAATTTCGGCCTCGTCTGGGTAAGTGGCCGGGCACCTGGACCCGAGCTCGACCTCGCCATACGTGCCCGAGAACTGTGGGAGCAGATCGCCGTCCACTCCCCCGCGGTGGGCTTCCGGCCCGCCGGATCGCTTACCGTGGCCCGCCACGACTCGGAACTGGCATTGATGGCCGAGGCGGCGGCCCGGCCTGACGCCGCGCTGCGGGGCTTCGAGCTGCTGGACCCCGCCGGCGTGCGGGCCGCCAACCCCGTCGTCCGGGGCGAGTTGGTCGGCGGCTTGCTCTGCCGCCGCGACGCCGTGGTCGAGCCGGGCCCGGTGCTCGGCGCCCTACGGGTGACCCTCGAGGCCACCGGCCGCTATACGTGGTTACCGCGCCGCCAGGTGGTCGACGTTGAAACCGTCGGGGCCACTGCGGTTGCCGTCGACCATCTGGGTCACCGCCATGAGGGATCGGCCGTGGTCCTCTGCATCGGCGACCGCCTGTCCGGGCTCGGTGGACGGATTGGCGCCACCCTGGCTGCCGCGCCCCTCCGGCGATGCCGGCTCCAGATGATGCAGACGGCACCCTTCGACGAGCAGCTGACCACCGCCGTGGCCGACGGCGACTCCATGCGCTACTACCCCGCCTTCGACCTGCCCGGACGGGACGGCCTGCCTACGCCTCCTCCCTCCACCGTCGACTGGGGCATGCAGCTCCTCCTCGTACAGCGGGCGGCTGGCGGGCTCACCATCGGCGATACCCACGCATACGACGAGCCGTTCGACTTTGCCGTCGAGGAGCACCTCTACGACGACCTGCGGGCCCGTGCCGAGTCCCTGCTCGGCCGGCCGCTGCCGCCGGTGGTCCGGCGGTGGGCCGGCGTCTACACCGGGGTCACCGACGACCGCCTCTACTACCGGAACAGCCCCGACCCCGGGGTCGTGGTGGTGACCGGGCCGGCCGGGCGGGGCATGACGCTGTCACCGGCCATTGCCGAAGAGACCTGGGAGGATCTGACCCGATGACCACACCCATACGGATGGCCGCGCTCGACATGGCCGGCACCACTGTGGCCGACGAGGGGGCGGTGGAAGAGGCCTTCCAATCCGCCCTCGACGCCGTCGGGCTGGTGGCCGGCAACCTGATGGACGACCCGGGTGCCTACATCCGACGCACCATGGGCCAGTCCAAGATCACCGTGTTCACCGAGCTCCTGGGCGGCGACCGCCACCGGGCCGAGCAGGCCAACGCCGCCTTCGAGGCCGCCTTCGACCAGGCCGTCGACCGCGGTGAGGTGGCCGCCCTACCCGGGTCCGAGGAGGTCTTCGCCGCCCTACGCGGCGGCGGGGTCCGGGTGTGCCTGACCACCGGGTTCTCGCCGGCCACCCGCGACCGGATCCTCGACGCTCTCGGCTGGCGGGGTCTGGTCGACCTGGCCCTCTCCCCGGCTGACGCCGGCCGGGGCCGCCCGTGGCCGGACATGATCCTGACCGCTGTCCTGCGGCTGCGGGTCGACGACGTGGCCGAGGTGGCGGTGGCCGGCGATACAACGTCCGATCTGCTGGCCGGCGCCCGGTCGGGAGCCTCCATCGTGGCCGGGGTGCTGACCGGGGCCCACTCCCGGGCCGAGCTGGCCGAAGCACCCCACACCCACCTGCTCGACTCGATCGCCGACCTGCCCGCCCTGGTCCTCCCCTGACTGGCGACACCACGCTCGCCGGAGGATCGTCAGTCGCCTGTCAGCCGAACGAGTGGATCGAGTCGAGGTTGTCGAAGCCGATGATCCGGCCCAACGCCACCCCGAGCGTCTCCTTGGCGTAGTAGGGCAGGGCCGAGATCCCGCTGATCGGTGACGACTGGGTCGGTGTCGGGTGGGGGGTCAGGCCGACCGACGAGGCGATGGCCATGCTGCGGTCCACGTGGAACTTGTCGGTCACGATCAGGACGTTGGTGTCACCCCGGGTCAAGAGGATCGGCGCGGCCTCGGACAGGTTCTGCCAAGAGTCACGCCCGCCGGCCTCCAGGATGTCGGCGGACGGCACACCCACCGATCTGAGGTAGATGGCCGAGGCCTGCGCCTCGGTGAATCGGTCGCCCGGCTCCTTGGAGCCGGTCACCATGATCGTGGACGAGTAGTGCTGGTGCCACAGGAGCGCGGCCTGCTCGAGTCGGGCCCGTAGATCGGGGGACGGCACCCCGTTGTACTGGGCCGCCCCCATGACCACGATGGCACCGGCGGCCTGGGGCGCATACTGCTGGCCCGTGCGCCACACCTGGAACGCTGTCACCGCCAGGTAGACCACCACTCCGATGGCCACGTACTTGACCAGCCGGAGCAGGAACCGGAGGACGCGGATGACGAACAGCGTGATCCCTACGCCTACCGGGATCAGTGGCCCGGGCCGGACGGAGCCGGGGGTGCGGTCATGTGGGGGGCATTGCGCCGGAGGCCAGCAGATCGACGGCCGAGCGCAACCTGGCCAGGGTCCGGTCGGGACCGAGCACCTCGAGCGCCTCGAACAGAGGCGGGCCGACCCGTCGGCCGGTCACGGCGATGCGGACGGGGGCCTGTGCATTGCCCAGCTTGCGCCCGACCGACTCGGCCACACCGAGGGTGGCGGCATGGAGGGCAGCACTGGTCCAGTCGTCCCGGAGCGCCTCGTAGGCGACCATGGCCGCCTCCAGGATGGCCGGTGCGCCGTCGTCGCCGGCCATGGACTTGGCCCACGAGTCCGGGTCGAACGCCGGGGTGTCGACAAACAGGAAGTCCACCATGGCCGGCACCTCGCCGAGCACGGCCACCCGCTCCTGGACCACTGGGGCCATGGCCGAGAATGCCGCCAGGTCGAACGCCCCGTCCGACCACGGCACGGACTCCCCCTCGAGCCACGGGCGGCACGCTTCGACGAAGTCGTCCGTGCCCATGGCCCGGATGTACTCGCCGTTCATGTGGGTGAGTTTGGCCACGTCGAAGAATGCCGGCGAGTGGTTCACGTCCGACAGCGAAAACCACTGGACCATTTGGTCACGGGTGAAGACCTCGGTTTCGTCGTTGGGCGGGCTCCAACCGAGCAGGCCGAGGTAGTTCACGAACGGATCGGGCAGGTATCCCTGGTCGCGGTAGGACTCGACAGCCACCGGGTCCTTGCGCTTCGACAGCTTCTTACGGGCCTCGTTGACCAGCATCGGGAGGTGGGCGAAGACGGGAAGGGGCGGCGTCGGAGCACCGGCTTCGCCGAACGAACCGTCGGTCGTCCAGCCGATGGAGGTGAAGGCGTCCCACATGAGGATGCCTTTCGGCGTGGTGGGCAGCAGGTCCTCGCCCCGGATCACGTGGGTGATGGCCATGTCGATGTCGTCCACCACGTTGGCCAGGACGAACAGCGGGGCACCGTTGCCTTTGACGGCCACGAAGTCGTCCATGGCCGAGCATGGGAACTCGACGTCACCGCGGACGGCGTCGGGAACGACGACGACGCCTTCGTCGGGGGTCCGGTAGCGCAGGGCCCGGCCTTCGCCGCGGGGCAGTTCGAGGCTGCGACAGTGGCCGTCGTAGCCGGGGGTGAGGATTCCGGCCGCCTTGTTGCGGGCCGTCACCTCGTCGTGGGTGCACCCGCAGGCGAACAAGTGCCCCGAGTCCCACAAGGCGTCGATGGCCTGTTGGTAGCGCGCAGTCCGTAGCGACTGGCGGTAGGGGCCCTCGTCGGGGTCCATGCCCAGCCAGTGCAGAGCCGACACGATGCCGTCGACCCACTCCTCGCGGTTGCGCTCGGTGTCGGTGTCCTCGATCCGGAGCACGTAGGTGCCTCCGGACTGGCGCGCCACGAGCCAGTTGAACAACGCAGTGCGGGCACTCCCCACGTGGAAGTATCCGGTCGGCGACGGTGCGAACCGCACCCTCGGGGAGTCTGGTGCCACTCCGGGCTTACTCGTCCTCGACGATGGTGATGGCACCTGTCGGGCACCCGTTGGCGGCCTGGCGGACCTTGTCGCGCAGCTCCTCGCCGGGATTCTCGTTCAGCACATAGAGGAACCCGTCGTCACGGACCTCGAAGACCTCGGGGGCGATGCCCATGCAGACGGCGTTGCTGGCGCACTCGTCGTAGTCGACAACAATTTTCATAGCGTTCCTCCGGGAGATCGGTGAAGACGACCACTGTACCGGGCCACCGGGTCGGTGCCCGGACAGCGCCCGGCTGCTAGAACATCGTCATGCTGCCGTCGACCCACGCACCGTCCCACCCTACGACCCGCACCCACCGACACGTCCGCCGGGGCCCCGCACTCGTCGTGGTTGTGGCACTGGCCATCCTGTCGGTTGCCTGCTCGTCGGGGACGTCGTCGACGGCCACGACCAGCACCACTCGGAACACCGGGACCACGAAGCCCCCCGCCGCCAGCACCGCCACCGGCCTACCCCCGATCCGCCACGTGTTCGTCATCGTGTTGGAGAACGAGGGGTATGCCGGCACCTTCGGCACCCCGGCGGCCGATCCCTACCTGGCCACCACCCTGCCGGCGTCGGGGGCCACGCTCACCCAGTACTACGGAATCGGCCACTTCTCGAACGACAACTACATCGCCCTCATCTCCGGGCAGGCGCCGAATCCGTCCAACCAGTCCGACTGTCAGGTGTTCGCCGACTTCCCGGCCGGCACCACAATCGGAGCGGGCGGCCAGATCGCCGGTTCGGGCTGCGTCTTCCCCACCCAGGTGCCGACCGTTGCCGACCAGATGGGCGCCGCCCACCTCACGTGGAAGGCCTACATGCAGGACATGGGGAACGTGCCGACCCGGGAATCGGCGGTGTGCGGGCACCCGGCGGTCGGTGCCGTCGACCAGACCCAGCGGGCCGTCCCCGGTGATGGCTACGCCACCCGGCACGACCCGTTCGCCTACTTTCACTCGATCATCGACGACACGCAGCTGTGCGACACCCATGTGGTGCCGCTCGGCTCGACCACCGGCGCCCTGCCGGCCTCGGCACCGACGGGCACCTCGGGGCTCGCCACTGACCTGGCTTCGGTCGCCACCACCCCGAACCTGAGCTTCATCACGCCCAACCTGTGTAGTGACGGCCACGATGCCCCATGCGCGAACCAGCCCGGCGCCCCGACGGCCGGTGCCAACATCGACGCGTTCCTGTCCACCTGGGTGCCGATGATCACCCACTCGCCGGCCTTCCGGAAGGACGGCCTGCTGATCGTGACCTTCGACGAGGCCGATGTGACCGGGCCGAACGCGGATGCCACGGCCTGCTGCAACGAGCAGCCGGGACCGGCGGCGGCGCTGCCGGGCGGGACGGGCCCGGGCGGGGGGCGCACGGGCACCGTGCTGGATTCTCCCTTCATCCGTCCAGGGACTGTCAGTTCCGTCCCCTACAACCACTACTCGACGCTCGGCACCATCGAAAGCCTGTTCGGCCTCACGCGGCTCGGCCAAGCGGCCACGGCCACCGCCGTTTACGGCCGGGACATCTTTTCGGGCTACCGGGCGCCAGGGTCGGGATCCTGAGTCCCGCCCGTCCGGGGTGACCGACGGCTGGGAACTCAGGTCAGGAGGTCGTCTAGCCTCAGGGCATGTGCCGCAACATCACCATCCTGCGGGGCCTCGAGCCTCCGGCCACCCCCGACGAGGTCGAGGCGGCCGCCCGTCAGTACGTCCGTAAGGTGGGTGGTGTCCAAGCCCCGTCGCCCGCCACCGCCGAGGCGTTCGAGAGGGCCGTGCGGGCCGTGACCGAGGCCACCGCCGATCTGCTGGCCGAACTTCCGGACCGGCGTCGGCCGCCGACCACGGTGCCGCCCCTGCGACGTCGGGCAGCCACAGCCGGCTGAACAACGGGCTGAGCCAGATCGGTCCCTCCATGTCGACCGCCGGTGTGCGCCGTCAGACCAGAGCTCCGTCCCCCAACGACATCGTCCGGGTCAGCTCCACCGACTCGAGCATGCGCCGGTCGTGGGTCACCAGCAGCATTGTCCCGGTGAACGAGCGCAACGCCGACTCAAGCTGTTCGATGGCGGGAAGGTCGAGATGGTTGGTCGGCTCGTCGAGGACCAGGAAGTTGACGCCGAGCGCCTGGAACGTGGCCAGCTCGGCCCGGGTCCGCTCTCCCGGCGACAGCGTGCCGGCCGGGCGGGTGACCTGCTCGGCCTCGAGCCCGAATTTGGCCAGCAGCGAGCGGGCCTCGGACACGTCGAGACCGCACCGGTCGCACAGCTCGCGAACCAGGTCGCGCCCGCCGCCCAGCGCCCGCCGGTCCTGACCCAGCACCCCGGTTACGACGCTCGGCCCGACCCACCGCTCGCCGGACGTCAGAGGAAAGGTGCCGATCATCGCGGCCACCAGCGACGACTTCCCGGAGCCGTTGGCTCCGGTCAGGCCGAGACGTTCACCCCAGGCGATCTCGAGGTCGAGGGGCCCGAGTCGGAACGCGCCCCGTTCGACCACGGCATCGCGCAACCGGACGACGATGTCCCCCGCCCGCCCGGTCTGTTCGATGGTGAAGCGAAGGTCCCATCCCTCCCACGGCTTCTCCACCTCGTCGAGGGCGGCCATCGCCCGTTCGGTCTGGCGGGCCTTGGACGCCAGCTTCTCGGTCCGGTCGACCCGGAAGGCCCGCTGGGCCTTGTCGTTGTCCCGTGGTGACCGCGTCTCACGGGCCACGCCCTTGGTCGCCCACTGCCGCTGTCGGTCGGCCCGCTCCCGCAGCCCGGTCCGGCTTCGCTCGTAGAGCCCGTAGGCCTCCTCGGCATGGCGACGGGCGGTGGCCCGCTCGGCCTGGTAGCCGGCCCACCCGCCCCCGAATTCGTGGGCCGAGTGGTCGTGCTCATCGAGCTCGAGGACCGTCGACACCGTCTGCTCGAGAAAGGCCCGGTCGTGGGAGACGATGACCATGCCGCCCGGGCGTCGTCCGATCCACGCCTGGAGGCGCCCGAGTCCCTCGAAGTCGAGGTCGTTGGTGGGCTCATCGAGCAGCGTGACCGAGAAGCGTGAGAGCTCTACGGCAGCCAGGGCCACCTTGGCCTCCTGACCGCCCGAAAGGGTGGCTATCTCCCGGTCGGCCAGGGGGGCGCCGAGGCCCAATTCGTCGAGAACCGAGTCGATGCGGGCGTCGAGGTCGCCCGCTCCGAGTGCGGTGAACCGCTCGAGGGCAGCCTCGTAGCGGGCCTCGGCCTCCCGAGTGCCGTCGGCGAGTCCGGCCGCGGCCGAGCCCAGCTCGTCCTCGGCCCCCTGTGTCCCGGTGCGGCGGGTCAGGTGGGACCGCACCGTCTCCCCTGGCACCTGCTCGTGCTCCTGTGCCAGGTAGCCGACGAGGGCGGTGGGCGGGTCAAGGGTGACGAAGCCGGAGTCCGGTTGTTCGAGGCCGGCCAGCAGGCGCAGCAGTGTCGACTTGCCGACGCCGTTGGGTCCGACGACTCCCACACACGATCCCGGACCGACCGTCAGTGACACGTCGGCGAGGACCGTGCGGCCTCCACGGGCAATGGAGACAGATCGGGCCACGAGGGTGGCCGGGGCCGTCGGGTTGGAGCGATGGGCTGACGGGGTGGCGCGGAATTCGGGCACGGGAGACCTCCGGGACCGGGGGACGGGACGGGACGTGGTCGGCCGGGTCTCACTTCACGCAACGATGGTATCCCTCTAGTGGGGTCGGCGACCGGCGTCCTAGGCTCCCGGCATGATCGCCGAACGCCTGGCCCAGTTGGAGATCGAACTTCCCGCGGTATCCCCACCGGCCGGCAACTACGTGGGTTGCGTGGTGGTCGACGACTTCGTCCACGTCGGGGGGCACGGACTCGTCGGCGGCCCCGAACGGTTCGCCGGAAAGGTCGGGACCGATCTGACCCTGGAGGACGGCTACCGGGCGGCCCGTGCCACCGGACTCTCGATCCTCGCCACCCTGGCCGCCGAACTGGGTGACCTCGACCGGATCGAACGCATGGTCAAGGTCTTCGGGATGGTCAACGTCGCGCCCGGATTCAACCGGACCCCGGAGGTCCTCGACGGATGCTCGAACCTCCTCGTGGAGGTGTTCGGTGAGGCGGGTCGCCACACCCGCAGCGCGGTGGGAATGGCCGAGCTGCCCTTCGACATACCCGTCGAGATCGAGCTCATCGCCCGCCTGAGGCGCTGACGACGCGGGCCGAGGCGACCCGGTCGGCCGTCGGGCAGGGTGCGGCTACTCAACCCAGGCAGCAGACGTGGGTGGTGAGCGGACCTCCGTTCCACTCCGTGGCGTCGGAAAGGGCGGCCAGCGGGTCCATCGGTCGACCCTCGGCATCAGCCAGGGCCCGGTGCAGGTTGAGGACCAGGCGTTCGGCATCGGGCCAGTCGGCGAACCCCCCGAGGTCGGCCGACCGGGCGAGGTCGAGCGGCAGCGCCCCCGACGCCAGTCCCTCAGCGGCCAGGTCGAGCACCAGTCGGTAGTAACGCTCGTGTTCGGACAGGACAGCGGGCAGGTCGTGCCCGGAGGTCACCGGCCCGTGTCCCGGCACCACCACGTCCGCACCGAATTTTTCGATCCACTCGAGTGCGCGGAGGGCGCCGTCGACCGACCCGGCGAACACCAGCGGCGTCAGCCCGACGAAGAGGAGGTCGCCGGTGAACAGGATCCGCTCCTCGGGCAGCCAGGCCACCAGGTCACCCGACGTGTGGGCGGCGTGGCCTGGGTGGATCAGGTCGACCCGACGGTCCCCGCTGTGCACGGTGAGGTCGCTGCGGGTCACGATCGTCGGCACCCGACGGGACACCGCCCCCCAGTCGGGAACCGGGTGCCAGTGTGGTGAGCACCCGTCTATTAAGCGGTCGGCCAGCAGGTTGGACCGCATCGTCTCGTGGCCGATCAGCGCCGCCTCGACCGGCAGGAGCGAGTTTCCGTAGGTGTGGTCGCCGTGTTCGTGGGTGTTGGCAGCGAACCGGATCGGGGCGCCTCCCGTGGCCACGGACACGGCGTCGAGGAACCGCCGGGTGCGGGACTCGGTGGCGCAGGTGTCGATGATCAAGGTCCCGTCGCCACCGGTCACCGCCCCGGCGTTGTTGAGCCACCAGGTCCCGTCGGGCTGGATCCAGGCGAATACGCCGTCAGCCAATTCGAGCAGGTGTCCGGCCGCGACCGTCGAGTCAGGGTTGTGTTCGTGGGTATCCACGGACCCATTCTCTAGTCGATCGGAGACTGCTCCGTGGGACGTTGTCGATGCTACAAGTGTTTCTCCGAACGGTTGGTCGATATCACCGCTACGGCTTTTCGCTACCGACCACCCACATGGAGAAGAACTGCGAACCGCCGCCGTAGGCCTGTCCGAGTGCGAGCTTGGCTCCATCGACCTGGTGCTCACCCGCCTGCCCGCGGACCTGCATGGCCACCTCGAGGAAGCGGAGCATGCCCGAGGCGCCGATGGGGTTGGACGACAGCACGCCACCCGAGGCGTTCCAGGGGATGTCACCGTCGAATGCGGTGGCCCCCGATTCGGTCAGCTTCCAGCCGTCTCCCAGATCGCAGAACCCGAGGTTCTCCAGCCACATCGGCTCGTACCAGCTGAACGGCACATAGATCTCGGCGCAGTCGAACTGGGCCCGGGGGTCGGTCACGCCAGCTTGTGCGTACACGTCGGCCGAACAGTCGCGGCCGGCCTGCGGATTGATCTGGTCGCGCCCCGCGAACATGGTCGGCTCGGACCGCATGGCCATGCCGTGGACCCAGGCCGGCGGGTAGTGACCGGACACGGCGTCCTCCGCCGCCAGCACCATGGCCGCCGCGCCGTCGGACGACGGGCAGGCTTCGAGGTAGCGCAGTGGGTCCCACAGCATCATCGATTCCTCGACCATCTTCATGTCGATGTCGGCGAGGTGGAGATGGGCGTACGGGTTGCGCATGGCGTTCTTGCGGTCCTTGACCGCCACCATCCGGCCGATGTAGTCGGGCGCGCCCGACCTGCGCATGTAGGCCCGGATGTGCGGAGCGAAGTACCCACCCGCACCGGCCAGCAGCGGGGCGGCGAACGGCTGGGGCACCGACAGCGCCCACATGGCGTCCGAGTCGGACTGCTTCTCGTAGGCCACCGTCAGCACCCGCTTGTGGATGCCCGAGGAGATGAGGTGGGCGGCCACCAGGGCGGTCGACCCGCCCACCGAGCCGGCCGTGTGGACCCGGATCATGGGCTTACCCACCGCACCGAGGGCCGGGGCCAGGTAGATCTCGGGCATCATGTTGCCCTCGAACATGTCAGGGGCCTTGCCGATGACCACGGCGTCGATGTCCGACCAGGTCAGGTCGGCGTCGGCCAGGGCCATCTTGGCCGCCTCCCGCACCAGACCGGCGATGGACACGTCGTCCCGCTTGGCCTTGTGGTGGGTCTGGCCCACCCCGATGACTGCAGTTCGCTCTGCCATCACGCACCCTCCAGGACGCACACGAGATTCTGTTGGAGACACGGGCCCGACGTCGCATGGGCCACGGCCCGATCGGCTTGGCCGGCACGGATCCGGCTGGCCGCCTCGCCGATGCGGATGAGGCCGGCCGACATCAGGGGGTTGGCCGCCAGCGGCCCGCCCGACGGGTTGATGACCACCGAGTCGTCGAGGCCCAGGGCCTCGGTCAGGATCAGCTCCTGGTGGGCGAAGGGGGCGTGGATCTCGGCGATGTCGACCTTGCCGTCCGCAACTCCGGCCACTTCGGCGGCTTTGGCCGTCGACGGCGACACCGTCAGGTCCCGGGCACCGAGCGAGTGGGTCTCCATCCGGTGGTCGAAGCCGGTGATCCACACCGGGCGGTCCGACCACTGTTGCGCCTTGTCGCCGGCGGCCAGCACGATGGCCGCCGCCCCGTCGGTGATGGGCGGGAGGGCGTGGCGGCGGAGCGGGGCGACCACGTAGTCGTCCTCGAGCAACACGTCTGCCGCTACGTCTTTGCGCACCTGCGCCTTGGGGTTGGACAGCGCGTCCCGGCGACTCCGCGACGCTATGGCGGCGAAGTCGGCCTCGGTCGCCTTGCCCGAGTCGATGAGGGCCCGGGCCTGCAAGGCGTTGAGGCTGACGATGTCGGGCCACAGCGGGGCTTCGTAGTAGGGATCGAGCTGCAGGGTCAGGATCTCGTTCAGGTCACCCAGCGAGGAGCGGCCGAACGAGTAGACCAGGGCGGCGTCGACCTCACCCTCCTGGAGGAGCACCCAGGCCTCGTACATCGCCCAGGCACCGTCCATCTCGACATGGGACTCCGAACGGGGAGGCCACACCCCCACCGCGTCGAGGGCCATGACGAAGCTGAACGGGCCGCCGATCAGGTAGTCGGTCGAGCCCGAGCAGATGAAGTCGACGTCGTTCTTAGTGATCCCGATGTTGCCGAAGACCTCGGCGATGACCGGATTCAGGCCCTCGGCCTCATTGCGCTCGTTGTCCTTGCGGACGTTCTGCGACTGGGCGAACGAGGCGATGGAGACGGGACGGACGGTCCTTCCGGCGGCGCTCACAGGTACTCCTTGTAGGTGTCGTAGTCGGCGTCCGGCTCACCGTTCGGCCGGAAGTACTTGACCGAGGCGAGGGACGGGATCAGATCGGCCTCGTCCACCCACACGGCCTCGACCCGCATGCCCATGCGGATCTGGTCAGTGGGGATCTCCTGGAGGAGGCCCATGAACGAGAGGTTGGCCCCGTCCAGGAGGATCTGGGCGCAGATGTAGGGGATCTCGATGGACTGGCCGGCGAAGGGCACGTTGACCACGCAGTAGGTGGTCACCGTGCCGGCGTTGCCAAGGACCACGTCGTCGGTGGTCGGTACGCCGTCGGTCGGGCAGGTGCCCCGGCTCGGCACGTAGACCTTGCCGCACGTTCCGCACCGCTGGCCGAGGAACTCGCCCCGTTCCAGCCCGCGGAGGAACTTCGACTGGGCGACCCCGGGGGTGAAGTCGAAGTCGAGGCTGATCGGGGTGGCCAGCGTGGTCACCGGACCCCGGTCGACCGTCGCATCTGCCGTCGGCTCGTCGGCCATCAGGAGGCACCTCCCTCGAGTACGAAGGCCTCGATGTCGGCCATCGAGCCGATGCGGTCGGCTTCGGCCCGGAATTTGGCGGTCACCCGGGCCCCGGTGGCGAGCGCTTCGGGGCCGGTGGCCTCGACGGCGTGCAACATCCCGGTGTCCGCACCGTCGAGCGTGATGAGTGCCCAGGCGAAGGGGGTCTGCAGCGGGTGCTTGCGCAGCGGGTGGGACACCCAGGCCCACGAGTCGATGACACCGCCCGGGCCCACGTCGACAAGCTCACCGACATCGTCGCCGGTAATGGGGTCGTACTCGGTGGGAGGCACGATGACCCTTCCACCCGTTCCGGTGGCCCCGATGAACCGACCCTCGCGCAGAGCGGTCAGGAAGGCACCGATGATCGGTCCCGTCGAGCGTGCATACGGATACTCGAGCCGGTGCTGTGCGTGCAGGACTTCGCTCTCGGCCATTCCGGACCTCCCCCTGGGTTACCTTGCAGACGAACCTCTGGAATGTAGAACAGATTCCAGTTCCGTGCCTACTCCCGGGGCTGTTCCCATGTTGGGACCGACCAGACAACTGGCCCTTCACTGGTTCCCGACGATGAGGCCCGACTCACCGTCGGGACTTCTGCCGGCTCTTGGTCGTGCCACCTGACGGGCGGGAACGCGACTTGCCCGACGAGGGGCGGCGTACCGGCGCGGTGGGCACCGGTTCGGGGGCGCCGGGGTGGGCGGAGGCGGCGAGGACGAGGGTCACACCGACGACCTGGACGGCCCACCAGAGGTTGGACTCGAGCTTCCACTGGCCGACCACGGTGGTGACCAGCGCGGCCGACACCGCCACCCAGAACCGCCAGGTGACGGCCCGGCAGGCGATCACCACGCCCAGAGCCAGTGCCGGCCAGGTGTAGTACGCCGTCATGACCGATTCCGTGTAGACCCGCAGTGCGAGGGCGACGGCGGCGGCCCACACGATCATCTCGGGGCGCTGGCGCCACCGCAGGGTGAACCAGCCGATGCCGGCGGCCAATGCGAGCGCGACAAGTCGGACCGGACCACCACCTACCGTCTCGGTCCCTCCGTGGCTGCCGAGGTGGGGGGCCAGCGGAGTCCACAGGGTCTTGAAGTTGCCGGCCAGGTTCGGGAAGGTCGGTTGGTCGACCACGGCGTGCAGGGTGTCATGGGGGTCCGCCACCAGCGGGCCGATGATGACCGCCGCCGCGGGGACGGCACCCCGCACCAGCAGGCCGATGGTGCGCTGCCGTCCGCCGAGGACCAACAGGACCGGAAAGATGACGAGCACCAGCGGCTGGATGGCCAGGGCGATGCCGAACAGCCAGCCGGCGCCTGCCCACCGGTCGCGGAACGCCCACAGCAGCGCCCAGGTGACCAGGGCCACGGCCAGCGCGTCTTCGGGGTGGCCCGCCACGACGACCAGCCCCCACAGCAGGATGGCCTCGACCCCCGAGAGGATCGCCCGCCGCCAGCGGACAATCTCGAGGAATTCGGCCATGGCGTCGCACGCGAAGACCGCCGTGCACGAGACGAGAAGGATGAACGGGGCAAGGAGCGCGAACACGCCCTGGTGGACGGCGTAGAGGTTGCCGTCGTTGACCAGCCCGTCGAACAGGATGGTCGGGGTCCCGTTCCCGGTGACGACGTGCGATCCGGTGAACGGGTGGCCGTGGCTGGTGACCTGGACGTAGGCGGTGTGGAACCGGCCCGCCAACGCGCCGAGCGGCGCCAGAACGGCGAGAAACCCGGGAAAGGCCAGGAAGCCGCCGCCGTAGATCGAGGCGAAGTGCCCGTGGGCCACGGCGTTGGCCGCTCCGTAGGTCGTCCATATGTCCGACGGCATGACCCACAGCGACGCCCGGTGACGTACCACGGGCGACCAGCGGAAGAAGTAGAGCAACCCGGCCACGACGAACAGGGTGCAGACGGCGATCGGCCATCCCCGGCGTGCGAGATACCGCTCGACCCGCTTCTCGAAACCAGTCGATCGATTGACCCTCGTCGGCACCGACGGCATCATGCCATGCCCGAACCGCAGCGCGCTCGTGGCTGCCCGGTGACTCCCCGCCCAGGAGCGCTACCGTTCCGGCATGGACGACACCGCACCCGCCCCGAAGCGCCCCAACATCCTGCTTGTCGTCTCCGACCAGGAGCGTCAACGCTCCTGGCTGCCGACCGGCACGTCCCTGCCGTGGCGCGACCGCCTGCGGGCCGAAGGTCTCGAGTTCACCGACTACTTCACCCACTCGTCCCCGTGCTCGCCCAGTCGGGCCAGCCTGTTCACCGGCCGGTACCTGGCCGGCCACGGGGTCCTCGACAACGTGATCATGCCTGAGCACGACGAGCTCCCCACCACCACGCCCACCCTCGGGTCGCTCCTCGACGGGGCGGGCTACCGCTCGTCGTACATCGGCAAGTGGCACCTGTCGCACGCGCCCCAGCCCGACATGGAGGCCTACGGCTTCGCCGACTGGGACGGCAACGACCGCCACTTCATGGGGTGGGCCGGCACCGGCGTCCACTTCGACCCGCTGATCGCCTCCAATGCCGCCCACTGGCTTTCGGAGAACGCCGGACCGGCCAACGATGGGGACCAACCGTGGTTCCTGACCGTGGCCCTGGTCAACCCCCACGACGTGATGTGGTTCCCGGTCGACCAGCCCGGGTACGAGGACCGGCACCCGACCGACGTGGCCAACATCAAGAAGGTGCTGGAGTCGGCCGCCTGGAAGGACGACGAGACCCTGCCCGTCTACCGGGACCCCTACCCCGAAGTGTGCGACACCCTGCCTGCCAACTTCGCCGACCCGCTCCACGCCAAGCCTGAGGCCCACCGACAATGGCGCTGGGACCAGCAGCACGGCCTATGGGGCTACATCGACCCGTCCAACAAGGCCTCGTGGCTGCGCCACCTCGACTACTACGTCCACCTCCACCACCTGGCCGACGAGAGCCTCGGCACGGTACTCGGCGCCCTCGAGGCATCGGGGGCGTGGGACGACACCATCATCATCTTCACCTCCGACCACGGCGACATGTGCGGTTCCCACGGACTGCGGTCGAAGGGCCCGTTCGTCTACGACGAAATCATGCGGGTGCCCTTGTACGTGAAGGCACCGGGCACCACCACTCCGGGCACCGTCACCTCGGCCCTCGGCTCCCACGTCGACCTGGCCGCCACCATCTGCGCGCTGGCCGGGGTGGACCCGACGACCTCGGGCGCCACCGTGCAGGGGAAGGATCTCACTCCGGTCCTGGCCGACCCTTCGGTATCGGTACGCGACCACATCCTGTTCGCCCAGGACTCGGCCCAGACCACCAACCTCAATCAGATCCGCTACGCATTGCGCGGGTTCTACGACGGGACGACGAAGTACGCCCGCTACTACGGGGTCGGGGGCGGTAAGCCGAGCACGGGGCTGTGGGGCCGGTCGCCCGGGCACAAGCTCTACGACGTCGACTGCGCCTTCGACGACAACGACCACGAGTGGTACGACCACGGCACCGACCCGCACGAGCTGGTGAACCTGGCCAACGACCCGGCACGCAACGGGGCCCTGCGCGAGCAGTACGAGCGCCTGCTGGCCTACGAACGGGAGTCGTTCGTCACCTTTCCCTAGCGGGCGGGGTCGCTGACGTCGAGCCTCGCCTCGCCGACCGGGCCGGCGTCCGAGTCGGCCACTGAGAATCCGACCAGCGGAACGACGAGCACCGCAGCTGACCGACGGGCCGGACCGCGGTCGACGGGTGGGTCACGGCCTGCTGCGCACCAGCTGACCCGAGAATTCGCCCACGGCCCGCCGGCTCGACAGGACCACCACCCGGGCATGAGGGGCGTCCGCTCTGGCCTCCGCCGGCACCTCCTCGTGGTAGCGGTGGTGAGTCCGCCACGACCACAGCACCACGTTGCGGTCGTCATCGCACGAGAACAGGTTGCGGAACGACTCGCGGTTCCCGTTCCACAGATCGGCCCGCACGACCGATCGGGTCACCGTCCGGCGGATGAGCTGCCCCATGACCCGCCACCGCGGCAGGTCGATCACCACGATCATCTGGGCCCGGTCCCACACGAGATCGCGTACCTGGTCGTAGTTGCCGTCCATGACCCATCCCGGTCGCTCCACTTCCTGGGCCACCACCGCCCGGAACTCATCGGTCACCAGCCTGGTCCACCCCGGCTGGTGAAAGAGCCCGTCGAGCTCGGTGCGGGGCACGTCGAGACGGACGGCCAACTCAGCGGCCAGGGTGGTCTTGCCGCTTCCCGAGGCCCCGTGCACCGCGATACGGGTAGGTCGAGTGGCAGCGTCGCGGCCGGCCGTCACCGCTCGGCGGGGGCGTCCAGCCGGTCGGACAGGTGGTCGACGAGCCCGCGGCACCCGGCCTCGACCAGGTCCAGGCACCGCTCGAAGTCGGCGTCGTCGCCGTAGTAGGGATCGGGCACGTCGATATCGCCCCCGGCCCTCGGGTCGAAACTGCGCATCATGACCAAGCGGTCGTCGTAGCGGTAGTCGCCGGCACGAGCCTTGGCCATGCTGGCCAGCGTCTGGCGGTGTCCCCGGTCCATGCACACCACGAGATCGGCGTCAGGCAGCCACGCCGTCTGGAACGACTGGGCCCGGTGGCCGTGGTCCGTGTATCCCCGCCGCTCGAGCGCGGCCCGGGCCCGCGGGTCCATGGGCTCGCCGGCGTGCCAGCCCCCGGTGCCGGCACTCGAGACCTCGAGGGCGTCCGCCACTGTCGTCCCGTCGGCGAGATGACAAACGGCTGCCAGGTGCTGCAACACCACATCTCCCATGGGAGAGCGACAGATGTTGCCGGTGCACACGAAGACCACCCGGAGGCGACCCTCGTCGTCCGGCGCGGTATCGATCGTCGTCACCGGGTCATTCTGCCCGGTACGGTGGCTTCACGAGCGACGGACGGTTGTCCGCCGGCGACCAGCGGAGGGACCGATGAGCGACACGTCCGGGAGCCAGCCCACCCAGCAGATGGGCCACGGGGTCAAGCAGCGGGACCTGATCCGCATGACTGACGAGGAGATCGACGCCTTCCTGCACGAACGGCGGCCGATGACCATGTGCACGATCAACCACGACGGATCGATCCACGCGGTGGCCATGTGGTACGGCTTCGTCGACGGGACCATCGCCATCGAGACCAAGGCCAAGGCCCAGAAGGCGGTCAACCTCCGCCGGGACGGACGGATCACCTGCATGATGGAGGACGGCGACTACTACGAGGAGCTGCGGGGGGTCGAGTTGGTCGGCCGGGCGGAGATCGTGGAGGATCCGGACAAGATGTGGGAGCTCGGTGTCAACCTCTTCGAGCGCTACTACGGGACCTATACCGAAGAGCTCCGCCCCTTCGTGGAGACCATGCTCAACAAACGGATCGTGGCCAAGGTCACGGTCGACCGCACGGTGTCTTGGGACCACCGCAAGCTCGGCCTCCCCTCCACCCGACCGGCCTGAGGCACAGGCATGGCCCACGCAATGGACCTCGACGAGGTGGCGGCATTCCTGGACGGGCTGCCGGCACGCACCGGAAAGTTGGCGTCGGTCCGGGCCGACGGTCGGCCTCACATCGCGCCGATCTGGTTCGCGCTCGACCGCACGACCGCCGGACCCGAATCGCCGGTCGGCGACCTCGTCTTCAACACGGGGGTGGACACCGTGAAGGGGCGGAACCTCACCCGCGACCCCCGGGTGGCGCTGTGCATCGACGACGACACGCCGCCGTTCACCTTCGTCATCGTCGAAGGGACGGCGACGGTCACCGAGGACCCCGACGACCTGGTCCACTGGGCCACAGTCATCGGTGGCCGGTACATGGGTGCCGACCAGGCCGAGGCCTACGGGACCCGCAACGGGGTACCGGGAGAGCTCGTGGTCCGTCTCCGTCCCAGCCGGATCACCGCGCAGGCCCGGTTGACCGATTGACCGACGGGCCAGGTTGGTACTGCTACCGCCCGGTTCCGGCATTGGCCGAGTGGGACGGGACGGCGTGGACGGGTAGCACCCACTACACCTCGGCCGCGCCGGTCCTGGCGGGGCCGCCCAAGCCATTCGCCTTCCTTCGCCAGTCCTGGGTGTGGTGGATGGTGTTCGGACAGCTGCTGGTCGTTCCCCCGGCCGTGGCCAGTGGACTCACCGGCAGCGCACTCTGGTCCTGGCTGTCAGCCGTTGGGTACGTGGCTTTCATGATCGGCACGGTGCAGGTGATGGCGCGCTACCTGCCCATCGGGCGCCTGCCCGGGCTGCGCAGTCTCACCGGCATCGGCATCGGCGGGGGGCTCGTCGGTTTCGGCATCGCATTCGGACTCGAGTCGGTGATCGACCACCACTTCGGGCTGAGCACCGTCCTCTGGTTGACCGGACCGATCGAGGAGGGTGCCAAGCTCCTGGTCCCGTTCCTTCTGCTCGTGTTCGGGGCGGCGAGGTTCAAGGACCCGCTGGTCGGTCTCTACCTGGTGCTGGTCAGCGGGGCGACCACCGGCGCAGTGGAGGGGGCGGAATGGGAGTCCCGGACCAGTCACGTCTGGCTCCACCTGCAGCTCGCTCTGGTTCGGCCGGCCGCTGAACTCCCGCATGTCTTCGTGACCGGGTTTGCCGGCGCGGTGATCTGGTTGGCCGCATGGCGTCGGGGCCGGTCCATGACCCTGGCCGGCGCCGGCGCTTTCGCCATCGCCGCGGGTCTCCACTCGTTGCACGACGGGTTCATCACCCTCTTCGGCGTGAGCCCACAGCCGGCACCGTCGTCGATCGCCCAATCGGCCGGAGACGCAATCGGCAAGGGTCTGGCAGGTGGATTCTTCGCCCTCGGCATCGGCATTGCCGCATTCCTCCTCGGACGCCACGGGGCGAGGGAGCTGTCATCCCCGGCATCGGTGGCCGGAGCCCCACCGCCCTGGCGGCCCCAGATCAAGACCTGGGGCGCCATCAACCCGGTCCGGGTGCAAGCTCCCGTGCCGCAGGTCGCCTGGAGTCCTGGGGGCTATGGGGGTTCCGGGGGGTACGGGGGTTACGGGGGTTACGGGGGGTACGGGGGCTATGGGGG
>Ga0097691_1000234_pt1 | contig 51708 bp, 45 predicted proteins | sample NGESurdeep072012_8_FD_72858 | JGI IMG/M metagenome (GOLD analysis project Ga0097691, IMG submission 72858) | Arctic peat soil microbial communities from Barrow, Alaska - NGEE Surface sample 210-1 deep-072012 | ecosystem: Environmental > Terrestrial > Soil > Wetlands > Peat ...
ACCGCTCTTGTCGAAGAGCTCGACGAGGATTCGCGTGTCGAACCCCGACGTCTCGAGGAGAAGCAGGTTCGAGCGGCGGTTCGCGTCGTGCGCGAGGCCCGACACCCAGTACAACGGGTCGCTCTGCTTCACGCCCTCGCCCGGGATCGTCGGCCGCATTTCGAATCCGTACTGTCCGGTCGCCGGCGTGGTCCCGAGGGGCACGCGGCGCGAGGCGTTCCTCGCCGCGACCGTCGCCGGCAGCGGCCGGTTGTTGACGAGGGCGGTAGCCGTCAGCGTGGGTGCCGTCGAGCGCACTTCCACGGTGAACGCCCCTTCGGAGCCGAGGAGCGTCCCGACGACGTTGCGATAGCGGCGGGTCTCGCCGGCCGCGAGCGTGAGGTCGTAGCGGCGGAGCGCCGAGCCATCGGACGGACCGCCGATCGGGTTGAAGAGAAGCGAAACGGGCACGGCGTTCACCGCGTCGGAGTTCGTCAGCCACAGGTCGGCCGCGAAGCGCCCCACGTTTTTCGCATCCACCGCATTCGGGAAGGCGGCATAGAGGAGGCGCGTGCGGGCGGCGGCCGCGGGCGTCGCGCCCGTGCCCCCCGCGGTCGGCGGGACCGCGGGCCCATCGTCCGTCACGAGAAGCGTCTCGACGACGTCCGGGAAGCCGACCGTGGCGAGGGACACGGCCCCGACCTCCGTTCCGGTGCCCGAGCGACGCTTCGCGCGGTCCACGACGAGCTGCACGGTGCGCGTCTCGCGCGCCGCGAGCGGCCGATCCCAGGGCTGCCCGTCCAGCGACACCGCGGTGAGCCACGGCGTGTGGACAGTCGCGACGAACGACGCGGCGACGTCCGAAGGATTCACGATCGAGCGGAGGACCGGATTCCCGTCGCGGTCGATGTCCGCGGCCGTGTCGCTCCAGACGACCCTCGCCTTCGCCGGAGCGGCCGAGAGCATGCAGTCGACGGAAACCGCGAGCGTCGTTTCGCCCGCCGTGAGCACGACCGACGCGTGCACGGGACGCGCCAGCACGGAGACGTAGAGCGACGTCACGACCACCGCGGCTTCGGCGTTCGGGGCCAGCGCGAACGAATCCGGCGCGAGGACGAAGCCGCTGTCGTCCGCCTTCGCGCGCACGACGAACGAGTCGGTCCCGCCGTTGCGGACGACGAAGGACGTCGTCAGGCGGGTGCCGGCCGCCGGGACGAGCGCGGCGATCGGGGCGGGCTCGGACACGAGGAGGAGCGCCGGCTTCAGCACGTTGCCCACTGTCACGCGAAGAGACGGAGACCAGGGGCCCACGGAGCCGCAGGACGCCTCGGCCCGCACCTGGAAGACGTAGTCGCCGGGCGCGCCCGAGAAAGACGCGGCGCCTCCGTCGACGACCCATTCGCGGCCGTCCGGCTCGAAGGCCGACGTCCGGCGAATATGGAATTTCAAGCCCGTCGGCCCGCCGCCCGGGCCCGGCCCGGAGCCGAGCGTGTTCCAGGTGACCACCCACGTCGAATACGCCGGCGGATTCGACGGGTCGACGTGCAGCTCGCCGACGGAAAGCGGCGCGTCACACGTGCTCTTCACGGGAACGGCGACGACGTTGGACACGATGGCGGCAGGTGAGGCCGTTGGACAGGACGACTTGACGACGATCCGGTGGTAGAGGACCTTCGCGCTCGCGGCGCCCGGGGTCAGTGTGATCGCCGACCGGAGCGTGACGGTCTGGTCGACGCCCGACGCGAAGTTCGCGTCCTGGGAGCGCTCGACGACGTAGTAGTCCGCGCTCTGGGCCGCCGCGCTCGTGAGGACGTTCGTCCATGAGAGGGAATACGACTCCCCCGCCTGGACCCCGTCGGGTCCCGTCAGGACGGGAGCCGGGACCGGACAGGCCGCCCCGCGAGCGCCCGGCGCCCACGCGGTCGCCAAGGCTCCGAGCAGAGCCGCTCCGAGAACCGACCGCGAAAGCCGGGCGTTCGAACTCATCCTTCTCTAGAATCCCCCTCGATGCGCTCTTGGGAGTGTCTTGGCGCGGGCACCATCCCACGTCGACCTGGGTCCATGGGGGTGATCGCCGCCCTGCTGGTCGCCCTCGCGGGCCCGCTGTCCGCGCAAGCGATTCTACCCCCCGACGCGGCCGTGAAGGCCTATCAAGCGGGACAGGCCGCCGCGCAGCGGAAAGACTGGCCGCTCGTGATCCAGAAGATGAACGACGCGCTGGCCACCGGGCACACGCACGCGAGGCAGCACTTCGGCGCGAGCCGCTACACGGTGGACCTCTACGACCCCTATTACTGGCTGGGCGTCGCGCACATGGAGCTCGGCGAGGTTCTCGAGGCGAAGCGCAATCTTCTCCTCTCCCGGAGCGAAGGGGTCATCGACGGGTTTTCGGAATCCGCGGATCTCCTCGGTCGGCTCGGGACGCTCGAGCGCCGCGAGGCCCAGCAGTCCGCCGTGCGGGAATCACCGACACCGGCGCCACCGGAGGCGACGCCCACGGTGCCGGTCCCCGTCCCGGCCACGGCCCCGACCGCCGGCGCCCCGGCCGGAGACCCCGGAGCCCCGGAGTCGCGCGACGCCAGGGGAGCCAGCGCCGAGCGCATCCTGACGCTCTTTTCTGCCGGCGACTTCGCGGGGGCCGAAGCCGGGGTCGAGAGATTCCGGCGCGCCCGCCCGGACGCCCGGGAAGCGGACCTCCTCGCGTCCCTCGTTCTCGGGACGCGCTACGTCCTCGAGGGGAGGGCCGATGCGACCCTCCTCGCCCGCGCGAAGAAGTCCCTCGCTTCCTGGCGCAAGAAGGGCGGCGGACGACGGACGGAGGAGGCGCTTCTTTCCCCGTCGCTCCTCGCGACGCTGAACGGGACCTGACGCCTCAGCGCGCGCGGACGACCCAGGTGCCGGCCGCAAGGTCCTGAAAGGCCCTTTTATCCTTCTCGAAGAAGGCCCACACCCATCCGAGACCCAGCGGCAGGCCCGCGAGCACGAGGACGACCGCGCGGATCAGAGCCGCTTTCCAACCGATGCCCCGTCCGCCGATCTCCCCGCGTTTGACGACCGTGAGTCCGAGAAGGGACTTGCCGGGCGTGCGCCCGCGCCACGCCCACCCTCCCACGACATACAGAGCGTTCGCGAGCGCGGCAAGAAGGAACGAGAGAATCGTGATGCCTCGAAAGGCCCAGTCCGGAGCCGCGTCGCGCGTCTGAAGCTCCGCGCGGAAGTAGTCGATGAGAAAGACGGGAGCGAACAGGAGGAGGTTGATCGCCGTGAGGATGACGGCATCGACGAGAGCCGCGAGGAGGCGGGCGAACGGGTTCGCGGCATTTCGCGGGCCCGCGTTCACCGCCGGGGCGCGCCGCTCGCGGAACGCCGCCGCGCGCTCGGCCGTCGCGGCACGAGGGGGCGCCTGGGACGAATTCATCTGGATCGAGACGTCCGCGAGCTCGCGGGCGGCGAGCGCCGATGGGAACGGCTCCGCGAGCGCCGAAATGCCGTCGGATGGCGCCACGGTCGAGAGCTCGTCCGGGGGCCGGAGAGCCGCCGGGAAGGCCTCGCGGAACGCGGAGCCGGGCCGGGCGGGAGCGCCTTTCCGATCGACGTCGTGGAAGAGCTCGGAGGCCGACATCTCGTCGGGCGGCGCGACAGACGGCGCCTCGGGCTGGGGCGGCAGGTCGTCCGGCCCCAGGAGGGCGGTGCGTTCGGACGGCACGCTCGGCGGCACGATGCGCAGGTCGATCACGGCCGCGCCGATCTGGACGCGGTCACCGCTCTGGAGCCGCGTCTCGCGGGAAATCCTCTTGCCGCCCACGTACGTGCCGTTCGAGGAGTTGAGGTCCTTGACGATCGCCTCGCCGTTGTTGAGCGTGAGGAGCGCGTGGGAGCGCGAAACGGACTCGTGCTCGAGTCGAACGGTCGACGTTCGGCTGCGTCCGAGCGTGGCCTCGCCGTCCGAGAGGTCGATCTCGTGGCCCTCCACCGAGAGCACGTAACGGAAGACATCATTCGTCACGGTGACGGAAATTGTACCCGGCTCCGCAACGCTTCGGCGGTCGGCGTGTCGCCGCGGGCTGCGAGAGCCCCGGGAGTCCCCGAAAACACGAGGCGCCCCCCGGCCGGACCGCCGCCGGGGCCCAGCTCCACGAGGAAGTCCGCCCGAGCGAGGAATCCCGTGTTGTGTTCGACCGCGACGATCGAATGGCCCGCCGCGATGAGGCGCCGGAAGACCGCGAGGAGCACGTCCACGTCGGACGGCGCGAGCCCGGTCGTGGGCTCGTCGAAGATGAAGAGCACCGGCTCGTCCGGGTTGCCGCTCCTCAGGAAGGACGCGATCTTCAGCCGCTGTGCTTCGCCGCCCGAGAGCGTCCCGGTGGACTGGCCGAGCGTGAGATAGCCAAGCCCCGCTTCCGCGAGCGGCGCGAGCCGCTCGGCGATCGCGGAGACGTCGGCGAAGAGGTCGCGCGCCTCATCCACCGTCGTGGCGAGAAGCTCGTCCACGTTTCGTCCGCGCAGCCGGACTTCGAGCACCTCGGACTTGAACCGTCGCCCGTCGCATCCCTCGCACACGACCGTCACGTCGGCGAGGAACTGCATGTCCACCGTCACGACGCCCGCCCCCTCGCATCGCTCGCAGCGGCCGCCTTTCGCATTGAAGCTGAACGCCCCCTTCTCGAGGCGGCGTGCCTTCGCGGCAGGCGTGCGGGCGAGGAGCGTCCGGATCTCGTTCCATGCCTTCGTGTACGTGGCCGCGTTCGAGCGGGAGGAGCGCCCGAGTGGCGACTGGTCGACGAGAACGACGTCCGAGACCCTCTCGAGCCCCTCGATCGCGTCATGCGGGCCGACCTCGTCCACGCCGGGGAGCAGCCCTTTTCCCATCCGCTGCCGCGCGCCCGCGGCGAGAACGTCCACGACGAGCGACGACTTTCCGGAGCCGGAAACTCCGGAGACGGCGACGAGACGCTGGAGGGGGAAGGAGACAGAGAGATTTTGGAGATTATTTGCTCGCGCACCCACGACGCGAATCGACTTGTCGGGCGCGCCGCCGACCACACTCCCTTCTAAGAAAGCGCCGAAGGCGCTCACCGTTTCGGCGGCTAAAGCATGACTCGACGCAGTCGGCCCGTAACCGCTCGCGTCCGAAGCAGGAAGCATTTCTCTCTCTTTCTTCAGACTCCTCCCGGTTGCCGTGTCCTGTTCCTCCAGCTCCGCCGGCGTGCCCTCGAAGACGAGCCGTCCGCCTTTCGCGCCGGCGCCCGGGCCGAGGTCGATGACGTGGTCGGCGGCGCGTATGACGTCCGTGTCGTGCTCGACGGCCACGACCGCGTTGCCGCCCGCCGCGAGGCGCCGGAGGACGCCGAGCAGCCTGTGGGTGTCGCGCGGATGGAGGCCGACGGTCGGCTCGTCGAGGACGTAAAGCGTGCCGGTGAGCGCGTTGCCGATGGCCGAGCCGAGCTGGATGCGCTGGGCCTCGCCGCCCGAGAGCGTGCGCATCGTGCGCCCGAGCGTGAGATACGAGAGTCCGATCTCGACGAGCGTGGACACGCGGCGCCGGAGTTCGTCGACGAGCGACGCCCCCCGCGCGCGCTCCGGTGCGAGGGGAAGGGCGCCCTCGAGAAACACGAGCAGCTCTTCGAGCGTCAGGGCCACGACGTCGGCAATCGTCTTGCCCGCGAGAGTCACGGCGAGGGCTTCGGGCTTCAGGCGTGCCCCACCGCAGGCCGGGCACGGCGTGTAGCCGCGATACCGCGAGAGCAGCACGCGGACGTGCACCTTGTAGCGCTTCTTTTCGAGGTACTTGAAGAGCCCCTCGACGCCGTACCACTCGCCCGAGCCCTTCCACACGACGTCGCGCTCACGCGGCGTCAGCTCGTTCCAGGGCACGTTCCACCGCAACTTGTTCCGCCGCGAGACCGCTTTCAGGTCGTCGTACGCGCTCTCGTAGGCGGGCGAATTGAACGGCGCGATCGGCCGCTTTGCCAGCGATTTTCGGGGGTCTGGGACGACGCGGGCCGGATCGATGCCCGTCACGCGCCCGAATCCCTGGCAGGTCTCGCACGCGCCCCGCGGCGAGTTGAAGGAGAAGAGGGCGGGCACGGGATCCGTGAAGCGCCGCCCGCAGACGTTGCACGAAAGGCCGCGGCGAAACCGGTACGCAGAGGCAAGGTCCTGTCCGGCCTCGACAACCAGAAGCTCGCCGTCGGCGGCGTCGAATGCCATTGAAAGTGAAGAGAGGATTTCCCCGTCGTCTGCGCGCAGCACGTGACGCCCCACGAGCAACGGAAAGGCCCCAAGGGGCGCCGCCGCCTCCCCCATCTCTTTGTCATTCGAAGAAATTTCCAGGACGTCCCCCGAAGCACCAACGTAGCGGAAGAAGCCGAGCCTCCTCCACTCCGCGCACTCCGCGTCGAACGACTGAACCTGGCGCGGCGCGATCACGAGCAGGCGCGCGCCCTCCCCGAATTTCGCGACGAGCGCCGCAAGGACACCCTCCGGCGTCTCGCGGCGCACGAGGCTTCCGTCGTCGGGGCACCGCAAGGTTCCGGCGGCCGCGAACAGGAGCCGCAGGACATCGTGGATCTCGGTCGCGGTCCCGACGGTGGAGCGGGCCGAGCGCCCCGGCGCCTTCTGCTCGATCGCGAGCGCGGGCAGGACGTGCTCGATGAGATCCACGTCGGGGCGCTCGAGGCGCTCGAGGTATTGGCGGGCGTATGTGGACATGGATTCGACGAACCGGCGCTGGCCCTCCGCGTAAAGCGTGTCGAAGGCGAGCGAGGATTTACCCGAGCCCGAAGGACCCGTGACGACGGTGAGCGCGCCGACGGGAAAAGAGCACGTCACGTTCTTCAGGTTGTGCGTGCGCGCGCGCACGACCGTGATCGCCCGCGCGCCCCCCGCGGGCCCGGTTCGCCGCGTCACCGTGAGAAGACCGCGATCTGGTTCATGCCGAAGAGGAAGCGCCGGTACGCGATCGAGGGGAGGCCCGCAGCCCGCCCCGCCGCCTCGAGATCTTTTCGCGAGAGGAGGTCCTCGTGCTCTTCGTGGGCGTGGGACGACAGGAAGCCGAGAGCGGCCCCGGCCTCCAGGGCGAGATGTCCGCGCGGATGCGGCGTCGTCACGATCGCCCGGCCCCCTTCGGCGAGGAGGTCCGCGACCCGTGCGAGGACGCGCCCCGGCTCGGCGACGTGCTCGAGGACGGCGAGGAGCAGAGCGACCTCGAACGGCCCCCGCGCGGCGAGGGCCGGTGGGGCCGCGCCGGCTCCGAAATCCCATTCGAAGAAATCCGACGAAGGAAATCGCGAGCGCTGCAGGCGGAGAACCTCCGGATCCCGGTCACAGCCCGTGTACGACGGGAGGCGCCCCGGCAGATCCGTCAGGCCGCAGCCGACGTCTAGGACGCGCGCGCCGGCGGGCACGTGCGGCAGCGCGGCGGCGAGGCGGACCGCCCCGACGCGCCTCGTGAGCCGGCCATAGAAGGGCAACGGGCGGGAATGCGCGGACACGCGGGGGTTTTACACCCTCCACCGTAAGATCGTCTCTCCATGAGCAAAGCCTCGTTCACCCTGCGCGACGCGCGGCCGGCCGACGTGCCCGCGATCGTCTCCCTGATCCGTGATCTCGCGGCATACGAAAAGCAGCCCGAGGACTGCCATGCCGACCCTCAGCTCCTCGAAGAGCATCTCTTCGGCGCGAAGCGATTTGCCGAGGTCGTCCTGGCGGAGCGGGCCGGCGAGACCGTGGGCTTCGCGCTCTTCTTCCACAACTACTCGACGTGGCTCACCCGGCCGGGTCTCTACCTCGAAGACCTTTTCGTGAAGCCCGCCTTCCGGGGGCTCGGAATCGGCGAAGCCCTTCTCACGCATCTCGCCCGGCTCGCGGTGAGCCGCGGCTGCGGGCGCCTGGAGTGGAGCGTTCTCACCTGGAACGAACCGGCGATCGGTTTCTACAAGCGGCTCGGAGCGGTCCCGATGGACGGATGGCAGGTCTACCGTCTCGCCGGAGACGCCCTGAACCGTCTCGGGCGATAATCGACACGAGCCTGGGGGCAACACGTGGTGCAGAAGAGCCGATCGCAGACGGACACGCAACCCATCCGCGTGCGCGAAGGGCGGAAGGGCTCCGGCGTCATACGGCGCCCGGTGTCCCTGCTCGTGGATTCGCCGGACCCCACGGCTCTCTTCGACCGCATGGGCCGGGTTCTCCTCGCGAACGAGGCCGCGCTCGCCGAAGGCACGCCCGGGCCGGGGACCTTCGACGGAGCGCCCGAGAGCGCGCCTCCTTTCTGGCTTTCGCTCTCCGGGCGCGACAGCCTGATCGAGGCCACGGCCGTGCCGGGAGGCGCGCGAAACTTCGAGGTGCGCATTCCGGCCGGACCCGAAACCGTCGAACGCATTTTCTGGGTCACGACGCGCATCGCCGCCGAGTCCGCGGCCGGAGGATTTCTCGCGGCGGCCCGGGAGGTGACCGGCGCGGTCGGCGACCTCCCGCGCGCGGAACCCGGCGAGACCGTGGCCAAGCCTGCCGACGCCCTCACGGGTTTCTTAAACCGGGAGCAATTCCACTTTGAGCTCGAGCGCGAGATCGCGCGCGCGGACCTCTTCGGCCGGCCGCTCGCCCTCCTCGTGTTCGGGCTCGACAATTTCGGGACCTTGAACGACACGCACGGGCTCCTCGCGGGCGACGAATACCTCCGTTCGATGGCCGATACTCTTCGCGGCACGCTGATGACCGGCGAGACCGCGGGGCGCGTGGGCGGCGACGAGATCGCGATCCTGCTTCCCGGCACCGGTGCGGTGGAAGCCGCGCCGCGCGCCGAGATCGTGATCTCTCTCATTCGCCGGCTCGCGCCCCTGTGGGATAGCAACGCGCTCACGCTGACCGCGAGCGCGGGCGTCGCGGTCTTCCCCGAGCACGCGGGCGGGGCCGCCGACCTCTTTCTCGCGGCCGATCTCGCGATGCACCAGGCGAAGCGTCGCGGCGGGGGCCGCGTGCGCCTCCACGACCCCCTGGATCGCGAACGCGACCGCACGGGCCGTCTGCGCGAACAGTCGAACCGCATTCGCGCCGCCCTCGCCGAGTCCCGATTCGTGCCCTACTTCCAACCGGTGGCGGAAGTCGGAAGCGGCCGCATCGTGGCCGTCGAGACGCTCGCCCGAATGCGCGAGCCCGATGGACGCATCGCCCTTCCAGCCGAATTCCTGGGTGCCGCCGAGCGATTTGGAATCGTGACGGCCATCGATCGCGCCATCATCGCCGCGGCCTTCGACGCCCTCGCGGCGGCCCGCAAGAAGATCAGTCCCGAGCTCGAGATCGGCGTCAACCTCTCGGGCCTCGACTTCGACGACGACACGCTCGTCGCCGACATCTCGCGGATGGCTCGCGCCAAGGGCATCCGCCCCGAGCGCGTCACGTTCGAGATCACGGAAACCGCCGCGCTCCGGGACTTCGACCGCGTGCGCGATTTCACGCTCGCGCTCACCGGCGAGGGCTTCCATTTCGCGCTCGACGACTTCGGCATGGGCTTCTCATCGTTCCGCTACCTGCGGGAGCTGCCCGTCTCGTCGCTGAAGCTCGACATCAGTTACGTCCGGGACCTCCCGAAGGTGAAGGCGAACCGCGTCTTCGTGCGGGGGATTGCGGGGATCTGCCGCGGCCTCGGCGTGAAGACCGTGGCCGAGGGCGTCGAGTCCGAGGAGGTCATGGAGATCCTCCCGGAACTGGGCGTCGATCGCGCGCAGGGCTGGCACGTGGGCTATCCCTCGCCCGACCTGCCGATCGTGGAGGCCGGCGCGAGTCTCATCCTCCCGCGGAGACCGCGGCTCTGATCCAACTGCCCCGGGGCCCCAGGGGCCGTGTGCCGGGACTCGCCGTCGATGTCGCGCTGATCGTCGTGCTCGGTGCGCTCGTGGCCGGCGTCGTCGGACTCGCCCAACGCTGGGAGGCGCCGATTCGCCAGGCCGTGGAGATCGATCTCTCGCCCTCGGCACTGCCTCTCTACACCCTGCTTTCGCTGTCGCGCGGCTTCGCGGCGTACCTCCTGTCCCTGGTCTTCACGCTCGTTTACGGGACGATCGCCGCGCACGGCAAGCGCGCCGAGAAGGTCATGCTGCCGCTCCTCGACATCGGACAGGGAATTCCGGTGCTCGGTTTCCTCCCGGGCCTCGTCCTCGGAATGGTCGCGCTCTTCCCGCGCACGAATGTCGGCCTCGAGCTCGCCTGCATCCTCATGATCTTCACCGGGCAGGTCTGGAACATGACGTTCTCCTACATCGGGTCCCTGCGATCGATTCCGGAGGAGCTGCACGAGGTCGCCCGCATCCATCGCTTCTCGTTCTGGAGGCGCTTCCGGCTCGTGGAGGTGGCATCCGGTGTGATCGGGCTCGTCTGGAACTCGATGATGTCGATGGCGGGCGGCTGGTTCTTCCTGACCATCAACGAGGCCTTCACGCTCGGCGACCGGGACTTCCGGCTTCCCGGCATCGGCTCGTACATGGCCGTCGCCATCGAGAAGGGCGATGGGCGGGCCATGGCGTGGGCCATCGTCGCGATGGTCGTCATGATCGTGGCCTGCGACCAGCTTCTCTGGCGTCCCCTCGTCGCCTGGTCGCAGCGCTTCCGCAACGCGGACGTCGAGGGCGAGGCCGCCTCCGAATCGTGGGTCCTGAACCTCGTGCGCCGCTCGGCGTTCCTCAGGAGGGCTCGTCTCCGCAGGCGCCGCCGCCGCCGCGGCACCACACCTCCGTCCCCCGCCCCGCTTCCCGCCGCCGCCACCGCCAGCCCCGGCACGGGAGGCGCGCGCGTCCGCGCCGGAGCTCTCGTCGCAGTCGGCCTCGCGGCCCTCGCCGGCGCGCTCTTCGGAGCGTGGAAGCTCGTGGGGCTTCTCGCGCGGGTCCCGTCCGGCGAATGGGTGGTGCTGGTAGGGGCCCTTGGAGCGACGTTCCTGAGGACCCTCTCGGCTCTCGCACTCGCGACGGCATGGACACTCCCGATCGGAATCCTCGTGGGCCGCTCCGCCGTCTGGTCGCGGCGGCTCCAGCCGGTCGTCCAGATCGTGGCGTCGTTCCCGGCCCCCATGCTCTTTCCCATCGTCACCGGCGTCCTTCTCGCGCTCCGCGTGCCGTTCGGGGTGATCGCCGCGGTTCTCATGTTCCTGGGCGCGCAGTGGTACGTCCTCTTCAACGTCCTCGCGGGCGCGAGCGCCATCCCGCACGATCTCGACGAGGCCGCCGACGTCTACGCGATGAAGGGCGCCGCGCGCTGGCGCACGCTCTTCGTGCCGGCGGTGTTTCCCTTCCTCGTGACGGGCCTCGTGACGGCCGCCGGGGGCGCGTGGAACGCGTCGATCGTCGCCGAGACACTGACCTGGCATGGAAAGACGCTGGAGACGTTCGGCCTCGGCTCGCTCATCACGAAGGCCACGCGCGACGCGAACTTCCCCCTCCTCGCCGCGGGAGTGCTGACGATGTCCCTCGCTCTTGTCCTCCTGAACCGCCTCGTCTGGCGCCGCCTCTACCGCCTCGCCGAGACGAAGTACAGTCTCAACCGATGAGCGCCCGCCCGAGCCCCGCCGCCGCCCCCCCGATCGCCGCCGCCCGGGGCGTCGACAAGGTCTACGCCGACGAGGCGGGGCGGAATCGCATCATCCTCAAGCACGTCGATTTCGAGGTGCGGGAGAACGAAGTCGTGGCCGTTCTCGGGCCCTCGGGCTGCGGGAAGTCCACGCTGCTGCGCCTCCTCATCGGCCTGATCCCGCCGAGCGCGGGAACCATCGAGCAGCATGGCAAGCCGCTCGAGGGCATCCACCCGGGCGCCGCGGTCGTGTTCCAGAATTTCGCCCTCTTTCCGTGGCTGTCGGTCTCGGACAACGTGCGCGTGGGCCTGAACGGTCGCCCGCTGCCCGCGGGCGAGGCGGAGGAGCGCGTGAAGGCGGTGCTCGCCGCCGTCGGCCTCTCGGGCCACGAGCGCGACTATCCGAAGGAGCTTTCCGGCGGCATGAAGCAGCGCGTCGGGATCGCTCGGGCGCTCGTGGGGAGGCCCGAGCTCCTCTGCATGGACGAGCCCTTCTCGGCCCTCGACGTGCTGACCGCGGAGCTGCTCCGCACCGAGGTCTACCGCCTCTTCACGGAACGGACGAGCGGGCTCTCGTCGGTTCTCCTCATTACGCATCTCATCGAGGAAGCCGTGTTCCTCGGCGACCGCATCGTGGTCATGGGCGCGAACCCCGGCACGGTGCGCCGCGAGATCGTCAACACGGTGCCCCACCCGCGCGAGTACCGGAGTCCCGCCTTCCTCCAGATGGTCGAGCTGATTCACGACGTCGTCACGCGCGTTCACCTCCCCGAGGAGGGAGAGGAAGAACGCGTCTCTCCCGCCGCCCAGGCGACCACGGGACCGGGGCGCCGCGTCGCCGGCCCGGTCGCCCCGCTTCCGCCCGTGCGCATCGGCGAGATCCTCGGCCTCCTCGAGATCCTGGCGGATCACGGCGGCACGATGAACCTCTTCGACATCGACGCGCTGACGGACTACGACTTCGGACGCACGATCGCGGTCGCGAAAGGGGCCGAGATGCTCGATTTCGTGGACACGCCGAAGAACGACGTCGTCCTCACGGACTCCGGCCGCCGGATGGTGAACGCCTCGACCGCCGAGCGGCCCGCGCTCCTGCGCGTCGAGCTGCTCAAGCTCGGTGTCTTCTGCCTCGTCATCCGCGAGCTCGCGAAAGATCCCGACACGCCGCTCACGGGAGATGCCGTGCGCGACCTGCTCGCCGAACGCCTGCCGACGGTGGGCGCGTCGGAGCTCTTCGAGACCCTCCTCAACTGGGGCCGAGTCGGACAGCTCTTCGACTTCGACGCGGCGTCCGACACGCTCGCGCTCTATTCGGGCCGGGAGGAAGGGGCCGGGGACTGAAGTGGCTCCGCCCCCGCGCCTCGTGCCCCGGACCGCCGCGGCGCTGTCTTCGAGGCGCGCGCGCCTCGACGCCCTCCTTGCGCGCCTCTCGGGTCCGCCGTCGGGCGAGACGCTTCACGACCTTCGCGTCGCGCTGCGACGGATCGCCGCCCTGGCGCGCCTGACGGGCGACGCGCCTCGAAAGGACTCGGGCCGCGCGCTGAGAATCGCGGCGCGAGACCTTCGCCGCGCCCTCTCGACGCGCCGGACAACGGACGTCGCACGCACGCTTCTTCTGAGCCGTTTTCGGAGGGATCCTCGGCGACGCCCGGTCGCCGAGCGGCTCGCCGCACGGCTCGCGAAAGAGGGCGATCCCGGCCCCTCGCCCACCCGCACGCGCGCCCTTCTCGCCCGGCTGCGCCGCGCCTTCACGCGGCGAGAGGCGGCCCTCGCGCGTCTGCACGACCCACTCACAGGGACCGCCGACAAAGGCAACGAGAAAGGGCTCGCGAAGAAAGTCCGGCGCCGCCTGCGCCGGGCCGCGCAGCACCTTCAGGCCGCCGGAGTGCCCGGCCCCGCGGGCCTTCATCCGGCGCGAATCCTCGCCCGCGACCTCCGCTACGGCCTCGAATTCACGGGCATCGCGATGCCGGCTCCCGCCGCCCTCGTTCCCCTCCTCATAGATTTTCAGGACACCGCCGGCGCCGCGCACGACCTCTCGGAGCTCATCGCCCTGGTCCGGCGCCTCGCGGGACGCTCGCGGACGGTGGACCGGCGTGCCGCGCTGCGCCTGCTGCCGCCGATCCTCGCCGCCGAGGAGCGCGCGCTCGCGCGCGCCCAGGCGTCCTCGAAGCGGCTCCTCGCACGCCTGAAGGACATGGAGTTCGAATGGTCCTGAAACGCGCCCTCCCCGTCATTCCGGTCGCGCGCGTCACCTCACCCGAGGACGTGGCGGCGCGTCCGTTCTGGACACTCGCCGGTGTGGATGGAGCGCCCGCATCGGAAGTGTCCGTGTCCGTCTCGACGCGGGTTCGATTCGCCGCGACCGCGGAGTCCTTCGTGATCCTGTTCGAGTCGACGGCCGAGCCGCCTCTCACCCTCGAACGGGGCGACGGCGAAGAAGTCTTTCGCGACGAGTGCGTGGAGCTCTTCCTCGCCTCGCCCGACGAACCCTTCGCGTACGACGAATTCGTCGTGAATCCGCGTGGACGCCTCTATATGGCCCGCATCGTGAACCCCGACGACAGCCGCGAGACGTGGAGCGTCTCCCGCGGCGCGCGGCCCGCCGGAATTTCCATCGGCGTCACGGGAGATCCGAGGACGCGCCCGGCGACGGAATGGACGCGATGGAGCTGCCGCCTGACCGTACCCTGGTCGTCGCTTCCCTCCGGCCATGCGCCGGCGCCGGGAGAGGAGCGCCGGGGCAACGCCACCCGGATCGCTCGCGGGCGTTCGACGCGCTTTCTGGCGCTGTCTCCGACGCTTCGCGCGGCTCCGCCGGACTTCCACGTGCCGAGCCGTTTCGCCCGCTTCGTCTTCGGAGACGCCCCGGCCTGACGTCAGCGGGCGGGCGCGGCTCGAATCCCATGTGCCGCGAGCCACACCCGAAGCTCTTCCCTGACGCCGCGGTCCCGAAAGACGAACCAGCCCTTTTCGTCGTTCGGGAACGCGAGGAGCACGTCGCGGAAAGCCCCCGGGACCGCTCATGGAGCAGCGCCTCCCGCAGGTCGGGCGAGCCGTTCAGGTGCGCGTGCACCTCGCCGGTCGCGCGGTCGAGAAAGTGATTCATGAGCATCGAACGCGCCGCGAAGGCGACGGTGAGCCCCTCCCAGTCGAGGTCCATGCGGCAGGTATGGTATCCCCGGCATGTGCAGCCCATGCCCTCCTGCGACGTGACACGCCGACTCGCGCGCTGGTATCGCGTGCACAAGCGCGACGTGCCGTGGCGGCGGACGCGCGACCCGCATGCCGTATGGATTTCGGAGGTGATGCTCCAGCAGACGACGGTTGAGGTGATCGCGTCTCGCTGGGAGCGCTTCCTCCGCCGCTTCCCGACCGTTGAGGCGCTCGCCCGGGCGACGGAGCGGGAGGTCCTCGCGGAGTGGAGCGGCCTCGGTTACTACGCGCGCGCCCGGAACCTGCACCACGCGGCGAGGGCCATCGCGGAGGCGGGCGCATTCCCGCGCACACTCGAAGGCCTGAGGGCCCTCCCCGGCATCGGGGCGTACACGGCGGCCGCGGTCGGATCGATCTGCTTCCAGATACCAGAGCCCGTCGTGGACGGCAACGTAGTGCGCGTCCTTTGCCGCCTCCACGGCCTGCGCCTCGACTCGAAGGCGCCCGCAACGCTCGCGAAGGTGCGCGCGCTCGCGAGGCCGCTCATTCCGGCGCGGAATCCCGGCGACCACAACCAGGCCGTTATGGAGCTCGGCGCCCTCGTGTGCACCCCGCGCGCGCCGCGCTGCGGCGCGTGCCCGCTGCGAACGCTCTGCCGGGCCACGGCGAGCGGAAAGCCTGACGGATTCCCGCGAGCGCCGCGGCGCCCGCAGCCGCGCACGATCTATCTCGCGGCGGGAGTCGTCGAGAGAGAGAAGAAGATTCTGCTCGTAGAAGACGAAGAGCTGGTGCCGGGCCACCTCGTCGTGCCCCTGTTTCGCATTCCCGCCGGGGAACGGTCTGCAAATGTTCTTCGAAGGGGATGGAGGCGGCTCGCGGGCCGGGACGCCATCGCGCTCGAAAGGGTGGCGACGCTTCGCCATTCGGTCCTGGACCGCCGCTACCTCGTCTCCCTCTTCACCTTCGAAGAAAAGCCACCGGCGCCTGCGCTTCGGCGTCCGCCCGAATCGCGCCGCGTCCGTCTTCTCTCTCCGAGCCAGATCTCCCGGCACGCCCACGGCGGCCTGCTGCTCAAGGTCCTCGCGGCGTGGCGCGCGCACCGCGCGCGCCACGCCCGCTGACGCCTCGGCTATCCTCGCGGGGCATGGCGCGCCTCGTCCGCATTGGAATCCTCGCTGCGCTCGCCCTCCCGTTCCTCGTCTTTTCGGCGGCATCCAGCGACACACTTCGCGAGTCGAAGGTCCTCGTTCAGGCCCTCGGCGCTTCGCTTGCACTCCTCGGCCTCGCGCGCGGCGAGCTCCTTCCCGCGCCCGGCCGCGGCCGCGCCGCTCGCGTCGTCCTCTTCGGCCTGAAAGCGGCTCTCGCCCTCGCGCTCCTGTCGGCCATCGCGAACGCGAACGTCGTGGATCCGCTCACGGCGGCCGCCGTTCTCTCTCCACTCGCGCTCCTTTTCCTCGGAGCGTCGGCCGCCGGGGCCGCTGTCGCGCCCGCCGCCCTCGCGACGCTGATGGCGGCCGGAGCGTTTACAGGCGCGCTCGCCGCCCTCCAGCGGTGGGCCGGGCTTTTCCGGATGCCGCTCGACGTCCCGGAGCCTCGGTTCCTGGCGGCCGGCCTCATCGGAAACGCCGGAGACGTCGGCATGGCGCTCGTCTTGCCCGCACTCCTTCTCTTCGCGTCGGCAACGACGCCCGGCGCGACCCGAACCCGCGTTCTCGCCTCACTCGGCCTTCTCTCCACCCTCCTCGGTCTCCTCGCGACCGAGTCCATCGGGCCGGCTCTCGCCTTCTGCGCGGGCGCCCTTCTCTATGTCGCACTCGACTTTCCGAGGCGGCGACTCGCGCTCTTCGCGCTCCTCGCGGCGGCCCTTCTCGCGGGGGCGACCGGCGCCGGACAGCGGGCCCTCGTGAAGCTCAACCAACTGCGCACGGGTGACGTCGCCACGGCGACCACCCAGCGCGACATCGGCCTTTATGCGGCACGGGAGATGGTTCGCGCACGGCCGCTTCTCGGTGCGGGACCGGGAGCGTTCTCGAACCGCTTCGTGCCCGCGCGCCTCGCGGCCGAGGAGCACACCGGCAGGCGTCTCGTGCACCGGAGCGGCTCGGCTCATTTCGACAACGCCCACAGCGACCCCGTCACGCTCGCCGCCGAGGCCGGCGTGCCCGCCGCGTGCGCGGCGTGCGTGGCGGCCCTTGCGCTCTTTTCGGGTCTCTTCTCCCGCCGCCGGGAGGAGGCACCGCCTCCTTCCCCTTCGGCCGACGCGCTTCTCGCGTCGCTTCTCGGCGTCGCGTTCCTGGCCCTCGGCGACTTTCCTCTGCGGATCGCGGTCGCATCCGGACCCGTCGCGTTCCTGGCGGGTCTCGCACTCCGGCGCATCGATCCCGGAACGGAATCGCCTCGGACCCGCGGCGCCCGCACCGCCGTCGGGGCTGGCGCGCTGCTCCTCGTCGCGCTCGCGGTCGTACGCTCCTTCGCGACGCTCGAGCAGGCCGACGGCGAGAGCTTCCTCCGCGACGCCGCCTCCGCACCCGAGGAGGCCGCGCCGGAACGTGCCGAGCTTCTCTCCGCGGCCGACGCGCACCTGGGGCGTGCCGTGACGCTTCGTCCCCGGGCCGCGACGGCCGTCCTCGCGTGGGGCTCAGTACAGTCTCTCAAGGGCGAGCGCGAACGGGCGTACGCGCTCTACGCGCGATCCGTGGGTCTCGAGGAGCGCGCCGAGAGCGACCTGAACCTCGGGAGGGCGGCGGCGGCACTCGGCCGCGTGGAAGAGGCGCGGGCCCTCTTCGCGCGCAGCGTCTGGATCCAGCCCCGCCTTCTCGACGCGCTGCCCCCCGAAGAGCGCGGCGCCGCCGCCGCCGCCGTCAAGAAGGCCGAGAAAGACCTGGGGCACGGGGGAAGCGTTCCGCCCCTGCCGCGTTGATCGGGTGTCGGCGCAGGTTGGGCCGAGCGGCGCCCGGCCTTCTCGGCACCTCTCATCTTCTTGCTCGGGCTTACTTCCGGCCTTCCCGGCCTGAGCGCACCTTCAGTCGCGGCACCTTGCCTCCGGCTTCCCGAGCCTCCGACAAGCCGATGGCGATCGCCTGCTTGCGGCTCGTCACGGTTTTCCCCGAGCCGCCCGACTTCAATTCGCCTCTTTTCAACTCATGGAGCGCTTTGCCGACCTTTTCGGAAGCCTTCTCACCGTAACGGCTCCGGGCCTGCGTCTTCTTCTTCATGGTCAATCCTCCTAAACGAAGCTTCGCGCCTTCCATGAAACCACTTAGTCGTCGACCTCGCGCTCGTCGTCCCCGTCCCTCTTCGGACGCTGGTCGCCCGCGGGGCGGGTTGGAGCCGGGTTGCGGCCGGGCGCCTCTTCGTGACGCTTCGGGCCCTGTTGGTCCGGCGTGTCCGGCTGCTTCTTCTCCCGTTCTTCGTTGTGCTTCTGCCGCTCGTTCGTCTTGTTGGATTCCATGTTGAAAACCCTTCCTGCCCCGAGCGCTTCTTTCGAGGCTCCTGGCTTTTCGCAAGAGCCGCGCCACGGAAGAGTTTTCCCAGCGCGCACGATTGAAGATCCGGGGTGGTATCGATCTTGCGCTGGTTACCGCGGAGGCACTCATAACCGTCAGAGTGCCCTGACCGCCTTTCAATGCTCCAACCCTTCCACGAAGGAGGCGCTATGTTCCTGGCCCTTGCCATCATTCTCGGAGTGGCGTGGCTCCTCGGACTCACGCTCTTTCATGCGGCTGGATTCGCGATCCACATCCTGCTCCTCTTCGCCGTCATCTCCGTCATCGTCCATCTCGTGAGCGGTATTCGTCCACGCGCCGCCTGACCGCCCGAGCCGGAAGGGACCCGCGACTCCTTGTGAAGTGAGCCGCTCGTCCGCGATCAAGCCGAAGGGGCGGGCTTTTCGCCCTTCATGACGGCCTCGACCGCCGCTTCCTGTCCTTTCGCGTTCTCGTCGGTCGCGGCGCGAAGCGCGGCGTGGTCCTCGATGGCATCGGGATTAAGGTAGTCGCTGAGCCAGTGTTTCTCGACGACCGGGTACGCCGCGACGAGCGGAAGGACCAGGATCGCCCCGATCACGCCGTCCAGCATGCCGCCCGCCACGATCGCGAGCAGGACCGTCAGGGTGGACAGCCGGAGGCGGTTGCCATAGAGGCGCGGGACGAGAACGTACGTCTCGAAGAGATGGTAGACGAGATAGAGGCCGAGGACGATCAGAGCCGTCGTCGGGCTAACGGTGAGAGAGATCAGGGCCGCGGCGACCATCGCGATGAAAATCCCCGCCACGGGAACCGCATCGCAGACGCCCGCGAACAGCGCCAGGGAAATCGCCGCAGGCACGTGGAATGCTGTCAGGACGGCGAAGCAAAACACCGTGAACAGCGCGGACGTGATGAGCTGCCCGATCGCGTAGGCCTTCACGACCCCGAAGACCTCCGGAATCATGGCCGACATCTTCCCGCGATGCTGGCGAGGCACGTAGGCGAGCAGCCACGCGACGACCGTCCTCCCGTCGAGGATCAGGTAGAGAGAGAGGACGGCCACGAGGAACGAAGCCGCGACGGCCTCCACCGCCATCGGTCCCCATCCCATCGGCCGGGAGAGCCAGACGTCGAACTCGGGGGACCGAGGAAGATCGAGAAGCGGCAGCACCAGGCGCGAAGCGAGCCCGCTGCGTTCCATTTCGTGACTGATGTTCTGCCGGAGATGCGGGAGGCTCTTCCACAGGGCCGACAATTCGTTCGTGAGCGGCGGCAGCACGAGGGCGAGGAAGGCGCCGAGGATCGTGACCCCGACGACAGCCAATGTCGCGACCGCCCATCCCCGGCCGAAACCATGGTCTTCCATCCAGTCCACGACCGGACTCAGAGCCACCGCGAAGAGTGCGGCGATGAGAAGAACCTCGAACCCGACCCAGAGGTGAACGAGGACCCACGCGGCGAGGACCGCCGTCAGAATCTTGAGGAGAGTGGCCCAAGCCACGCGGATCTCGGTCACCGCCAAGTCAGGCCTTCTTCTCCCCGTTGAAGGACTTCAGGAGGTCGGGCATGTCGTCCGGGTGCTCTTCCTCCTGAGTCTTCACGGCACTCACGATTCCCGCGTGACGAGGTGTCCGACGAGAAGCCCGACCCCGAAGGCGGCCACGGCGACGAGGGCGGTGTTGTCATCCGCGTAAGTCGTGACGTGCTCGGCAGCCTTTCCGACCTTCTTGCGCGCGGACTCCACGTAGTCGCGGGCGCGGGCGGCGACACCCTGGGCATCGAATCCGAACTCCTCGGCGGCTCCCTTGCCACGCGAGACCACGTCGTCAAAATTCTTTTTTACTTCTTTGCCGAGCTTCTGGGCTTCGCGAGCGGTCTTCTTTGCCTGGTCCTCGACCTCTGGGCTGTAAATGTTTTCCATTTGAATCCTCCGGCTTCCGAAGGCTGCAACGGATGTGCCATGACCCGCCTCGAAAGGCCCGGGCGTCGATCTTGCAGCTCGTAAGGAGCCGGACTCTTCCGGAAGGAGTTTCACGATGACGAAGAACGCTTTCAACCAGATCATTTCCGCGCTCCGGGGCGGCTCCTCGGAGCTCGGCAGCCGTACCGAGGAGACCGTGACGCAGGTCGCAAACTCCGTCGGCCGCATCCTCGACGAAGCGGGGACGGAAGGCGCGAAGATCAAGAAGACCCTCGTCCGCAACTGGACTTCGCTGGAACGGCCGCGCCGCAACCGGAGCGTCCCCCTCCTATTCGGGGCGCTCGGCGTGGGAATCGCCGCGGCTTATCTGCTTAGCCGCGTCGCGGCGAGCTCCCCGAAGTCGCGCGGCTGATCCGTCCTCAGCCCTCCGGCACGGCCTTCCTTCTCGAACCACTCGGACGCCCCGAGGATATGGAAGGCCGTTCCGCTCCCCTGAAGGCCGACCCCGATGGACAGGCGGCCCTTCCGGATCAGAAGCGCCCCCCATCTGCGTCGACGCGCTTCGCGGTAGTCGCCGGCGAGGAAGAACGTGCCCGCCTCCAGGCTCGCCTTCGAGATCGTCAGACGGCCCGGGGTGTACACGACGCGGCCCTCCGCCCCGAGGCCGCGAAGGTCGAGGAGCCCCGCCAGCCACTTCGGCAGGCCGGGCGGAAGGAGAGCCACGAGTGGACGGCCATCCCGAAGGCGGGCGACGACCCGTGCGTCAAGTGAGCCGTCGGTGAGGTGGAGACGCGCTCCTGGAGTCGTGAACGTTCCGTCCCAGGCCTCTCCCGCCGCACCGTCCAACGAGAAATCCGAAAGCGCGACGTTCGTCCCGGCGAAAGAAACCGTGCCTGCGTGAAAGTCGATCGCGCGCGCCCTCACGGCCGCGCGCAGGGAGCCGCGGAGGACGCGCTTTCCCGCATGCGCGACGAACCGCCGCGCGTCGGCATCGACACGCGCGCGCCCCCGTCCGCCGTCGAGCACCAAGCCGATCCGGGCGGACCCGATCCCGCCCGCGACGCGCAGCCCTTCGCCGTCGGCGGAAAGAAAGTCGAGGCCCTGGAGAGTGCCGCGAAGGACGACCATCCCCGTCATGAGCTTCCACACCTCGTTGCCCGGATAGTCCCGCGTCTCGAAACGCGGCAGCGCAGCACGGACGGCTCCCAGAGTTCCGCGGGAGACCTCGCGTTCACCGAACCGGAGGGTCCCGCCGGCGACGGAGAGCTCGGCGGGAAAGACTTCGGCCTGACGGCCCGGCAGCAGGTCGAGTCCTCCCTCGAGGCGCGCCGATCCCGTCCAATGCCAGGAGTCGATCCAGATCTCCCTGACGACGCCGACGGCGAGATCGTCCACCACGACTCGCCACGGGTTTCCCGGGTCCGCAGGGAGCGCTGGCGGGTCCCGGAGCGGCGGTTCGCCGAATCCCACGATGCGGGGATATCGCGCGAGCCGGGCGGGTATCGCCTCGGACCGCTCGAGACGCTCCCGAAGGCGGAACGACAGGGCGTTCGCTCGCACGGGACCTGCCCGGAAACGGCGCCTCAGAAGATCGAACAGGCGCACGCGAATCGACACTTCCTCGAGCCGGGCCTCCCATTCGATGTTCGAATCCCGGCTGCGGAGGAGGAGCGTGTCGAATCGAAGGCTCCCGGGCAGGAGCGATCGCGCACCGGTATACGTGACGAAAAGCGTCGCGGGGTCCGAGTTGATCTGCCCGGAGAGCCAATCCGATCTCAGAACGACGTTCGTAGCGCCGACGACGAAAACAAGAAAAACACAAAGGGCCCCGACGAGCCCGAGCACGACCTGACGCGGGCTCGGGTGCCTCATCGGGGCCGACGAGCCTCAGCTCGCGGGATTGACGGTGAGCGTCTTGATGCCGTTCGCATCCTTGGACTCGACGATCTTCACCTTCGTGCCGACGGCTACCGACGGGTCGACCGTCGTGTTCACGGACTTCGAGTCGAGCGTGAAGGAACGAGTCTTCTTTCCGACGAGGACCTCGATCTTCTTGCCGGCCTCGTATTCCTTGACCGTGCCCACGACCGTGTGGCCCTTGTACTTCATCGTGCCGTCCGTCGTGGTGACCTTCTTCTCGTCGGTCTTCTCCATCGGCTTGTCCTGCGCTAACGCGGCAGAACCACCGAGCAAAAGTACCGAGAGAACGGGAACGAAAAACTTGCGATTCATGTAGACCTCCTTCGACACCAGTTGCACCCTTCGTGCCACGTCACGCGTGAACGGTCGCGTGGGCCGGCGTTGCGGACATCTCGAAGCGGCGTGTGGACTCGTGCGAACCGAAATCCCGGGCCAGCTGCGCCCCGAGACCGGCAGTCTTTTCCAGATTCGTCCGTTTCCTTGTCAGATTTCCAAAGTAGACCTCGTGAAGGCGCATGCCGTTCCATTCCCAGCCGAAGCGGCGCTTGAGCTCGGACCAGGCCGGCGTGGGCGGCTTCGCCGGAAACGCGTCCAGGCGCGAAGAATCCTTTGCCGAGTAGAGAGCCATGGCCGTCCTCCTGAGCGATTGCCAGCACGAAACGAGCCAGCGCGCGGCACGGAGGTTGCGGCATGGCTGTTGCTCAAGGCAAGCCCGGAGGAAGAACATGCTTTGGACCATCTTCGTGATCCTGCTTGTACTCTGGCTTCTGGGAATGGTGACGTCCTATACGATGGGAGGATTCATTCACATCCTCCTCGTGATCGCGATCGTCGTCGTTATCATCCAAGTCATTCAGGGCCGCAGAGTCTTGTGATTGGCGCGGGGGAAGGAACGCCCCGGCCCCACCCGGGGTGGCCGGGGCGTTCCTTCGTCCGTCAGCCCGCGGAGCTCGGGCGGGACGCGCGGGAGCAATACTTTCCCACGACTTCGAGCAGGCGCTCGGGGTCGATGGGCTTCCGCAGCCAGCCGGCCGCACCGATTGACCGCGCATTCTCCTCCGCGCGGTGGTCCGCGGTGCATACGACGACGGGAACGGGTGCGAGAGCGGCGTCCTTTAACTGCTCCTCCCGAAACTGCCAGCCGTTCATGACGGGCATGGACATGTCGAGAAGGATGAGACATGTCTTTTCGCCGTCGCGCAGCTTCTCGAGAGCCGCCCGTCCGTCGGGCACGGGCACAGCCGCATAGCCCTCGTCCTCGAGCAGACTCGCGAGCGCCTCGGCGATCGCCTCATCATCCTCAACGACGAGAATTCTCAAGTTCTCCCCATGTGCCGTGGCAGCGTCACCTCGAATCGGGCTCCGGCTCCGGGACGGCTCTCGACGGCGATCTTTCCCCCGTGAGCCTCGACGATCTCGCGTGTGATGAAGAGCCCGAGTCCCATTCCCGGATATGTGTGACCCGAAACGACGCGCCCAAACCTCTCGAAGATCCGCCTCTGGTCTTCGTCGTGGATTCCGATTCCATGGTCTGTCACGGTCATGAGGGCGGTCTCCCCGCGCGACAAGACCGCTACCTCGATCGGCGAGTCGGCGCAGAATTTCATGGCGTTCGTGAGCAGGTTCGAAAGGACCTGGTCCATCCGGAGGCGATCCCAGAACCCGATCACGCCGTCCGACGCGTGAAGGGTCAGTTTGCAGCCGGCTCGCCCGGCGCCCTCTTCGAGGCGTTCCACTACGTCGCGCGCGAGGAGCCCCAGATCCATTTCCTCGGGGCCGAGGTGCAGGGCGCCCGAGGAGATCCGCGACACGTCGAGCAGCTCGTCGGCGAGTCGGATGAGGCGCGCCACCTGCTTCTCGCTCCGCGTCGCGAGGTCGATGGCCTTTTCGTTTCCGAGCGCGCGCACCTGGCGCGCGAGCTGGTACATGGTGATGTTCAAGGCAGACAGCGGCGTCCGGATCTCGTGTCCCGCGACCGAAAGAAACGCGTCCCGCGCCTTCACGGCATCGCGCGCTTCCTCGTAGAGCCGATCGCGTTCCGCCTCGATCCGTTTGAGCTCCGACAGGTCGACCACGAAGGAAGCGCGAACCGGCGAGTCCCCTCCCATGTTCACGTTCGTCGCGCCGAAGAGAACCGGGACACGGGTTCCGTCCGCGCGGAGGAGCTCCTTCTGGTACGGGCGACACGTGCCCGTCTCGCGGAGCTCCTTCTCGCAGTTGTCGTCCAGGGCCTTGAACTCCGGCGCCGTGAAGCCGAAGAGGTGGTGCTCGCGCGGGTTCCACCCTTCTCGTTCGATCCCGACCATCGACAGGAAGGTCTCGTTCGCGTCTGTGACGCCGGCATCGTCGGAAAACAAGACGCCGATCAGGTTGGCGTCGATGAGGTGGCGGATGCGCGCCTCGCGCTCGCGGATCGCCGCCTCGGAGCGGTTTCGCCGCGCGAGGTCGGTGCGGACCAGGTACCAGATCAGGACCAGGAATGCGAACAGCAACCCGCAGCCGATCGCGAGCGTCGTGAGGAACGTGCGCACCGTCTTGCCCGAGCGCCGGTCTCGGGACGCGAGCAGGACGCGTTCCGCGCTCTTCATCTCCGCGTCGAGCTTCCGAAGCGCGTCCATCGTCTCTCGTCCGCCGCCGCTCAGGAGGAACGCGCGAACCTCGTCGTGGCGGCCGACCCGCGCCAACTCGATGGACCGCGCCAGCTGCGACAGGCGTTCCTCGGTGAGGCGACTAAACCCATCCGCCCGGGCCAGCTGAGCCGGGTTGTCCGCCATGAGAGCGGCGATGCGAACGAGACGCCGAGGCAGCTCGGCGATCGCCGTCTGGTAGGGCTTGAGATAAACGTCCTCTCCCGTCAGCAGAAACCCCCGCTGACCCGTCTCCGCGTCCTTGATCGCAGAGAACGTGCCCTCGATCTCCCCGATGACGTCTTTGCTGTGGTCCACCCACCGCGCGTCGTCGATCAACTGCGCCGCGTTCAGCCACGTCACCGAGACCAGGATCAGGAGGGCGCCGAACGTCACGCCGATGGCGACCGCGAGACGGGAGCTCATCCCCGGCGGCCGCCAGCCCATTCGACTCCTTGTGGTGTCCCGAACCATAGCCCTCCCGGCCAAGATTCTCCCGGGTGACCGTGCCCCCGTGCCCCCGAGAGGAGTGGTTTCAGCCTTCTATCTTGACCGTCACCCGGCGGGCCTTATCGTCGCCGGTCTGCTCGGTGAGGCGCACGCGAGACCCGACGGCGACGCTCGCGTCGATCGCAACGGTCGTGTCCTTCGCGTCGAGGGCGATGGTGTGGTTTTTCTTCTCGGCGGTCATGACTTCGATCTTCTTCCCGGGCTCGTAGAGCGTGACCGTGCCCACGTACGTTTCGACCTTGCCCTTGAGGGTGCCGGCGCCCGTGTCGGTCTTCGTCTCCGTCTTCGCCTCCAGCGTGTTGCCGACCTGTTTCGACTCCTGGGTCGTCTTCACTTCGCCCTGGGAGGTCTGGGTTGTCGATTCCGACTTACGCTCGACCGTGCCCGGCTCTTTCGAGCAGGCGAAGGCCGAGACCAGAAACGCCGCGCCCAGCGCACTCACGAGAAAAGAATACCTACGGTCTTGCATGATGTTCATGCCTCCCAACGGGTTAAAAGCAGGGACCGTGCCAGCAGTTATTTCAGGCCGCCACGGACGCGTTCGCGGCGGCCGGTCGCTGCCCGCGCTCGGTGCGGACCGTCCGGCTGAAAAGGGAGAGCCGGTGGTCGAAGATGAACTGCAGGAGGAGGCGCGTCCACGAACGATGGGAATGCAGGGCCCCGTAGACCTCGGGGACCGACCGGCGAACCGCCGGAAGCCTGTTCCAGGGCACGGACGGAAAATCGTGATGCTCGTTGTGATAGCCCACGTTGAGCGCCACGACGTTGAGCGGCCCATAATAACTCGACGTCTCCTGGCCGCCTTCGAAAACGAGGAAGTGCTCCTGAATCCAGCGCGCCCCGAGCGGAGCATGCCCGAGGACGGCGGCGAGCGCGGTCTGCGTCAGGACGATTCCCCACCAGAATCGCCGATCATGCGGATGATTGAAACTTCTTCCGGTTCCGGCGCGGACGGTGCGCTCAGGACCCGATCCGATACTGCTTGATCTTGTTGTAAACGGTCTTGAGGCTGACCCGGAGAATCTCAGCGGCCTTTTTCTTGTCGCCGCCGACCGCAAGCAGCGTGCACTCGAGAAGGCGGCGCTCGACCTCTTCGAAGGAATCGCCGACGCGGACCGGCACGCGGAGAGGATCTTCGGAGGCCGGCTCGCCCGCCGGCGCCGAGGCCATCGGAGCCGGCGGGCGCACGCCCGCGAACACGCCGCTCGAACGGCCGGCCAGAACGGCCGCCACGGTCGTCTCGTCCACCACGCCCTCGTCCGAAAGCACGTAGGCCCGGTGCACGACGTTGCGAAGCTCGCGCACGTTTCCGGGCCACCCATGCGCGAGAAGCCTCTCGACGGCCATCGGCGAAAAGCTGCGACGGCCGCCTTCCTCGCTCTCGGCGACGCGCTCGAGAAAGTGCCGGGCCAGCACCGCCACGTCCTCGCGCCGCTCGCGAAGGGGAACGATGGCGAGCGGCAGCACGTTGAGCCGATAGTAGAGGTCCTCACGGAGCACCTTCTTCTCGACGGCTTCGAGAAGGTCGCGATTCGAGCTCGAGATGATCCGGACGTCGCTTCCGATCTCTTCGTTACCCCCGACGCGCCGGAAGGAGCGGGTTTCGAGGACGCGCAGGAATTTTACCTGGAGCTCCGGCGGCATCTCGGTCACCTCGTCGAGAAACAGGGTGCCGCCCTGCGCGAGCTCGAAATACCCGGCGCGCCTCTTGTCGGCTCCCGTGAAGGCTCCCCTCTCGTGCCCGAAGAGCTCGCTCTCGATCAGGTTCGAGGAAACGGCGCCGCAGTTGATCGCCACGATGGGCTTGTCGCTGCGGCGCGAAAGCATGTGAATCGTCTGCGCGGCCGCTTCCTTGCCGCTGCCACTCTCGCCCGTGATCATGACGGGCGCGTCGGAGCGCGCGATGCGGGCGATGATCGCGCACATCTCGCGCATCGACGGCGAGACGCCGATCATGGTGCCGAAGCGCCCCGTCTCGTCCAAAACCTTCCAGAGACCGGCATCGGCGATGCCCGAGGGCCGTCCCGGGCGCAGGCGCTCGAGCACCGCCTCGAGCTGCGCGAAACGCAGCGGCTTGACGAGGTAGTCGAAGGCGCCCGCCTTCATCGCCTCCACCGCCGTGTCGAGCGATCCATGACCCGTGAGGACGACGACTTCGCGCCGCGAGTCCGCCGCGCGGGCCGCCCGGATGAAGTCGATCCCGTTTCCGTCGGGAAGCTGCAGATCCGTCAGGCAGACGTCGGGATCGAAGGTCGCGAGCGCGGCGCGGCCCTCCGCCAGAGTGCCGGCGACCTGCACCCGAAGGCCGAACTCCTGGAGAAGCTGCTCGAGCCCCTTCCCGGTCTCGGCATCGTCTTCGACGACGAGGACCTTCATCCCGGCGCGACCTGCGGAAGGGTTGCGGTCACGGTCAGATGCGTCGCGTCCTCCCGGCCCTCCAGCCGGCCGCCATGAGCCTCGAACGCCCACCGCGCGAGCCAGGGCCCGAGGTCGGCGCCCGGGCGGCTGCGCGCCCGGAAAAGCGCCTCTCCCGGCCGGGCGTCCGCGAGTGCGACACGGACGAAGAAGGAAGCCATGCTGCCGCTCGCCGCGATCTCGACGAGCCCCTCGCCGGGACCGGCCCAGCGCGCCGCGGTGAGGAAGACCTCCCGGGTCGCGCGCTCGATCTCGTCCTCGAATCCGTCCACGAAAATCCCCTGCGACGGCCCGCCGATTCGGAGCAGGAGGCCTCGGTGCTCGAGCTCCGGGCGGAGCGCCCGTGCCACACGCGATACGAGGGCCGCGAAGTCGAGGAGCCCGGGCTCTCCCTCGTGGGCCCCTCCGATCGCCGAAAAGCCGTCGAGGAGCAGGACCGCTTCGTCGAGCTGCTTCCTGCCGGTCTCGAGGCCGGCGCGGAGTTTTTCCGGGATGTCCCCGTCTGCGCGAAGCACCGCGCGGCGGGCGAGCTCGAGATGAAGCACCGCGGCGGAGAGGGGCGTCGCGAATTCGTGGCGCAGCGCACGGCATGCGCGAAGCGTCGCTCCAAGCCGCTGCTGTTCGAAGCTCTCACTCACGGTGACAGTCCTTCAAATTCCACTCCCCCTGAGGACCGTGACGACCGTCCGAAGCAGGATGAATACGTCCAGAAACGGCGTCCAATGGAAGAGATAGCCGAGGTCGTAGCGGAGCTTGACGTCCGGCTTCGTCGCGTAGGCTCCCATCACCTGCGCGAGACCCGTCAGACCCGGTTTGAGGACATGCCGGAGACGGTAGGCGGGAATCTCTCTCTCGTAGGTGGCCACGAATTCGGGGCGCTCGGGCCTCGGTCCGATGAGGCTCATCGACCCGCTCAGGACGTGGAGAAGTTGCGGAAGCTCGTCGAGCCGCGTCCTCCGTAGAAGCGCCCCGGTGGGCGTCACGCGCTCGTCGTCGCGGTCCGACAGGGTGGGACCCGTCCCGGCCTCGGCGTCGGCCCGCATCGTGCGGACCTTCCACAGGAGAAACTCCCGTCCCCCCCGGCCGACCCTGCGTTGGCGGATCCACGGCGCTCCCGGGCTGCCGAGCGCGACGGCCAGCGTCACCACGACGAGGATCGGGGCCGCGGCGACGAGCAGGATCGTCCCGAACAGAACGTCGAGAGCGCGTCTCCAGGCGAACGCGAAGAGGCTCGCGCCACGCGTCGCCACGGGCGTGAGGGGCAGGTCGGCGAGACTCTTCGTCACGGCCCGCGAGGACACGATGTCCGCGAGCCCGGGAAGGATCCAGAGGTTGAAGTCGTTCTCGAGGCTTCGTTCGAGCAGCGCCACGAGCTTCGGCCGGTCTTCCGGCCGCTCGGACGCGAAAATGACGTCCCGCGCCCCCTTCAACTCCTGAAGCGACACGTCTTCACTCCAGGCCGCGAGCGCGTGACCGGTGATCTCCCCCGCGCGCAGCGCTTCGGCGGCGCGACGCGCATCGACACCCGAGCCGAGCACGAGAACCGCGCGCGTGCCGATGGGCGCGAGGATCTCGGCGAACGACCGCCAGCGCCCGAGCGCGAAGGACAGGAGCGGCACCCAGACGAGGAGCACCGTGCGCGGAACCGCCTGGCCCGCGAAAAAGTACGCGGCGAGAAGCAGGCCGCCCGCGATGAGCGCCGACACGAGGAGGCCGCCCCGCTCCCTCACCGACGCGAACGGCTCGTCGTAGGTGCCCGCCAGCCAGAGCGCCGCCAGGGTCGTGAAAGCCACGAGTGCGAGCCACGGGATCTCGAGCGAGAGGTTGGAAGCCGGCAGCCTTCCGACCGTACCCGGCAGCGGGAGGAGGCGGCGCGCGACGACGACGAGGACGAAAAGGCCGGAGGCCACACAGCCGTCGCCCGCCGCGAGGAGCAGGCCGCGTCCCCTCCGCCGGCCCCGCGGCCTCACGGAGTCCCCTTTGCCGCCCGGTACGCCGCCACGAAGCCGGCGACGGAAGCCCGGCGGTCCGCGTGCGCTTCGACGAACGCGCGGCCCATCGCGCCGTCCCGTGCCGCCCGCTCGGGGTCGCCGAGATAGTCCGCGATGGCGCGCGCGAACTCTTCGTCCGTGTCCGCGGTCCGCGCGGGTGGAAGACCGCCGGACGACGCGGCGCGCGCGACGGCGCCGGGCGACGCCACGACCGCCGCGCCCGCCTCGAAGGCCTCGAAGAGCTTGTTCGGTGTTCCCGTCCCGAGGTCCACGGGCGCCACGACCACGCGCGCCCTGCGCAGGAAGGCGGCCATGTCCGGCACGGGGCTCACGACCTCGACGCCGCCCTGTCCCCCCGCCGCGCGGATCTCGTCCGGGGCGTCGGCGCCGCCGAAGAGGAGGCGGGCGTCCGGCACCGTGCGTTTCACGCGCGGCCAGATGTCCTCGAGAAGTCGTTGCGCGGCCAAGCGATTCGGACGGTACATGAGACGCCCGGTGAAGGCCACGAGGGGCCCGCGCAGGGCCGGCCCGGCCGGAAGCAGCACGACTCCATTCGCGACGGCGCGCGTTCCCCGCGGAAGATTTGCGGCGTCGGCCGGCGTCGTCGCGAGAAGGACGGCCGCGCCCAGAGCCGCCCGCTCCTCGGCGCGCGCGAGACGCGGCGCCTCGACGGTCCAGTACGCGCGCCGCCAGAGCGCAGGCTCGTGCCGGGCGGCCTGCCGCGCCGCTTCGGCGAGCGCGTCCACGAAGTCCACGACGAGCGGGGCCTCGGGCAGGGCTCCCGCGACGTGCGCGAGGAGGCGCGGCAGGAGCAGCGCGACGACGAGGTCGGCGCCGCCCGCCTTTTTCAACGCCGCGCGGAAGTCCCCCGCGAAGAGAGCCGACTGGAAAGGGTCTCCGGAGACAAGCGCCCGCGCCACGGCGAACGGGACGCGCGCGGGGGCGAGGGCCACGGGCAGGACGCGCGCCGCGAGCGGCACGTGCGGTTTCTCCCGCGGCCCGGCGCCTCCGACGATCGTCGTCTCGAACCCCGCGTCGCACAGCGCCTGGAGGTGGATCTCCGCCCTGAGCCGATCGCCCGTGAAGCCGGTGCCCGGCAGGCGGGGAACGAGCAGGATCGCCTTCATGCGGGAGGGCGCGCCCGGTGCCAGCGCGAAGGCGCGGTGGCGCCGCCGAAGACGGCGCCGATCCACATGCGAAGCGAGGCCCCGACATCCGAAAGGGAGACGCTCGGGACTTCCTCGGGATAGCCGATGCGCCGCCGGAGCGCGGCGAGTGAGAGCCACTCGAAGACGAGGGTCATTTTTGCTTCGAGTGAAAGAAGCAGGAGGAAGAGCAGGAGCGCGGCCGGCCGCGCAGAAGCAGCCGCACCCCACGCGCCACTCGAAGAAAAAACCACCATCGCAATATCCGCACCGATCGCAAGAAGCACGAGGGCGAGCAGCACGAGCACTCTCGGCCTCAGCCAGAGATCCGCCGCAAGGACGAACGTCCCGAGGGGCTTCCGCGCGAAGCCTCTCGCGAGATCGCCGAACCCCGTCGCGAGCAACTTCAGTTGGCCGCCGAACCATCGCGACCGCGAGCGCGCCATCGCGCCGGCTTCCGCGGAGGGCTCGTCGAAGGCAAAGGGACCGTTCAGCGCGCTCACGGTCACGCCCCTCGCGAGGAGCGCGAGCGTCGCCTCGGAATCCTCCACCGTCGTGCGCGTGGAGGCGGCGGGCCCGACGCGAAACGCCCGCGGCGAGAAACCCATGGCCTTGCCGCGTAGCCGGACCGGCAGGCCTTCGGCATCCCGCGCGAGGTCGTCCTCCGCGGCCTGGGCGAGAGAGAGCGCCTCGACGCGCGGCGCGCCGGGGGCGGGGATCCCCGCGGGCCGGACCGGGAGCTGGAACACCTCCGTCCCCACGGGCACGGCGAGGTCGCGAAAGAACCCTTCCGGCAGCCTCATGTCGGCGTCGAACACGAGGACGAAATCGAAGGCATCGAGCTCGAAGCCCATGTGCTCGGCGAGAAAGGCCAGAGCATGTCCCTTGGCAGGACCGGGAAATTTCTTGGAAAGGTAAAGAACCCCGTCCCTTTCCAGCCGCGCGGCGGCTTCGGGATCCGGCCCGTCGAGGAGGACGCGAAGGTCCACCGTCGTTCCTTCACCCGCCGCTCTCGCTTCCCTCTGCACGTCCGACGCGATGTCGCCGACGCGCGCGCCCTCGGCGCGCGCCGGCACGAGCACGAGCAGGCGTGCCGGGCATACGCCTCGCTCCGGCGCGCCCCGCCCACGCGTGAGGCGCCGCAGCCTCAGGGTCGCGTCGAGCGCGGGCAGCGCCGCCGCGAGGGCCAGCAGGCCGCAAAGGACCGTCGTCGTGTCCACGCGGCCTGGATCGTAGCGCCGAAGGTCAGCGGGCCGCGCGCGACTGGGCGTCCACCACGCCGAACGCGGCCATGTTCACGATGTCCGAGACCTCGACGCCGCGCTGGAGGACGTGGACAGGCTTGCCCATCCCCATGAGGATCGGACCGATCGCCTCGGCCTTCGCGAGGCGCCAGACGAGCTTGTAGGCCGCGTTCGCGCTCTGCAGCTCCGGGAACACGAGGACGTTGGGCGCGCCGGTGAGCACCGTCCACGGGTAGTTTTCCTTCAGGAATTCGGGCAAAACGGCGGTGTCGGCCTGCATTTCGCCGTCACACTCGAGATCCGGCCGCCGCTCGTGCACGATCTTCACCGCCGCGCGCACCTTGTCGGTTTCCGGCGAGCGCGTGGAGCCGAAGTTCGAGAAGGCGATCATCGCGACGCGCGGCACGATGTTGAAGAGCTTCGCCGTGTCGGCCGACCGGATCGCGATCTCCGCGAGGTCTTCGGCCGTCGGGTTGATGTTCACCGTCGTGTCGGCGAAAAAGAAGACCCGGTCCTGCAGGATGAGAATGTAGAGTCCCGAGACCTTCTTCGCGTCCGGGGCGACGCCGATCGTCAGCAGCGCCGGCCGGATCGTCTCCGGGTAATAGGTCGTCAGGCCCGAGAGCGCCACGTCGGCGTCGCCCATCTCGACCATCATCCCGGCGAAGAAATTCCTCACGCGCAGCATGTGCTGCGCGTCCTCCTTCGTCACGCCGTGGCGCTTCCGCTTCTCCCAGAAGGCCTCGACATAGGCCTTGAAATTCGGGTGCTCCTCCGGATCGATGACCGTGATGGCCGCCTTCACGTCGAGCTCTTTCAGCGCCGCCTCGGCCTTCTTCCCGCGCGAGAGAAGGATCGGCGAGGCGATTCCCTCCTCGGCGAGGATCTTGGCCGCACGTTGTATCTTCGGGTGGTCACCCTCGGCCAGAACGATCCGCTTCGGGTTCGACTTCGCCTTTTCGTGGATGACCTGCATGAACGAGCGCGAGCGCGACAGCATGCCCTCGAGCTTCCGGCGGTACGCGTCGAGGTCCTCGATGGGCCGCTTGGCGACTCCCGTCGCGGCGGCCGCCTCGGCCACCGCCGGCGCAACGTGCTGGAGCACGCGCCAGTCGAAAGGCTTCGGAATCAGGTACTCGCGCCCGAACTTGAAGCTGTCGACGCCATAAGCGCGGGCGACGGAATCGGGCACGTCTTCCTTCGCGAGATTCGCGAGCGCCTTCGACGCGGCGAGCTTCATGGCCTCGTTGATCTGCGTCGCGCGGCAATCGAGCGCGCCGCGGAAGATGAACGGGAAGCCCAGGACGTTGTTGACCTGGTTGGGGTAGTCCGAACGGCCCGTCGCCATCATGGCGTCGGGACGCGCGGCCTTCACCTCCTCCGGGGTGATCTCCGGCACCGGGTTCGCCATGGCGAAGATGATCGGGTCCCTCGCCATCTTCTTGATCATCTCTCCGGTGATGAGTTTCGCGGCCGAGACGCCGACGAAGGCGTCGGCACCCTCGAGCGCCTCGGCGATCGTGCGCTTCTTCGTGTCGCGCGCGAAGCGCTGCTTGTAAGGGTTCATGTTTTCGGTCCGGCCATTCCAGATCACGCCGGTCCGGTCGACCATGAGGATGTTCTCGAGCTTCACGCCGTACGTGATGTAAAGGTTCGCGCAGGCGTTCGCGGCGGCACCGGCGCCCGCGAAAACGACCTTCGCGTCTTCGAGCCTCTTGCCCGCGATCTCGAGCGCGTTCAGGAACGCGGCGGCGGAGATGATCGCGGTGCCGTGCTGATCGTCGTGGAACACGGGAATCTTCATCCGCGCCTTGAGCTTCTCTTCGATGTAGAAGCACTCGGGCGCCTTGATGTCCTCGAGGTTGATGCCGCCGAACGTGGGCTCGAGCCGGGCGACACACTCGATGAACTTGTCGGGGTCCTTTTCGTCGACCTCGATGTCGAACACGTCGACGTCGGCGAACCTCTTGAACAGCACGCCTTTCCCTTCCATGACGGGCTTGCCGGCGAGAGGACCGATGTCTCCGAGTCCGAGCACGGCCGTGCCGTTCGAGATGACGGCGACGAGATTTCCCTTGCCCGTGTATTCGTAGGCGAGCTCGGAGTCCCGCGCGATTTCGAGGCACGGGTCGGCGACCCCGGGCGTGTAGGCGAGAGAGAGGTCGCGGGCCGTGGCGCAGGGCTTGGAGGGAACGACCTCCAGCTTTCCCTTGCGGCCGGTGGAGTGATAGTCGAGGGCGTCCTGTTTGGAAAGACTCACGCGTGTTCCTTTCGCCGATCCGCCGAGGATTCTAGAACTCCCCTCTCGGGCCCGCATGATGCGGGCGCTCTAACGAAGACGATTACGTGAAGACCGAGACGGCAGCAGAAAGGCGATTCTCGGCGAGAGGCATCGCGGACTCAGCCCACGGCCAGCGTCCTGGCGCCCGCCGCGAGCGTCTTCTTGACGAGCTCGATGACGCGCTCCGGTGCGATCTCGGCAGCCTTCCTCTCGCGGCGCGTCGAGACCTCCACCACGCCCTTCGCGAGGCCCTTGCCGCCCACGACGACGCGCACGGGGAAGCCGACGAGGTCGAGGTCCTTGAACTTCACGCCGGGACGCTCGTCGCGATCGTCGTAGAAAACCTCGACGCCCGCGGCCTTGAGGCTCTCGTAGAGCTTGTCCGCCGCCTCGAGGACGTGCGCGTCGCGCTGCAGGACGGCCACTACACACGCGAAGGGCGCGAGCGGCACGGGCCAGACGATCCCGACGTCGTCGTGGTTCTGCTCGATGGCGGCTGCCACCGTGCGGCCGAGGCCGAGTCCGTAGCACCCCATCGCGAGCGGCACCATCTTCTGGCTCTGGTCGGCGACCTCGCACTTCATCGCCTCGGAGTACTTCGTCCCGAGCTTGAAGATGTGGCCGACCTCGATGCCTCGCTTGATGCGAAGCGTACCGCCCTTTTCCGTCGGCGATGGGTCGCCGTCTCGTGCCGTCGCGACTTCGACAACGCCTTTGAACGAGGGGAGGGACATGACGTCGCGCTTGATGGAGACCTGCGCGTGATGGAGGCCTTCCTGGTTCGCCCCACACCAGACGTTCCGCCCGTGCTGCAAGGATCGGTCTACATAAATCGCAATAGGGTTTTCTTCGAATGGTTGAAGACCGAGAGGCCCCACGAATCCGGGGACCGTGCCCGACACGTTTCTAAGAATCTCTTCCGAAACCAGCTTCGCGTGAAGCGCGGCCAGTGCCTTGGGGAGCTTGACCTCGTTGATGTCGAGGTCACCGCGGATCAGGACGGCCGCGAGCTTGGTCTTCCCGTCCGCCCCGAAGGCCTCATAGATCATCGTCTTGACGATGCGCGAAGGAGTCGTCCCGAGATGCTTCGCCTGGTCCACACAGGTGGTCAAGTCCGGTGTCGGGGCGCTCGCTTTCTGGAGAGGCTTTTCCTCCTCCCCCGCCCACGGCTCGGGCAGCGGGCCCGTGACCGCCTTCTCGAGGTTTGCGCCATAGTCGCCGGCGTCGGAGAAGACGAGCGCGTCCTCGCCGGTCTCGGCCACGACCATGAACTCCTGCGAGGCGGAGCCGCCGATGGCGCCCGAGTCGGCGTCGACGAGCGCGTACTCCAGGCCGCAGCGCTCGAAGATGCGCCGGTAAGCGGCATCCATCTTCTTGTAGTGGAGGTCCAGCCCCTTCTCGTCGACGTCGAACGAGTACGCGTCCTTCATGAGGAACTCGCGGCCGCGCAGGAGGCCGAAGCGGGGGCGAATCTCGTCGCGGAATTTCGTCCGGATCTGGTAGAGGTTGAACGGCAGCTGCCGCCACGACGTGACCGAGCGCCGCACCATGTCGGTGACGGCTTCCTCGGCGGTCGGCGCGAGCGCGAACTCGCCCCCCTTGCGGTCCTCGAGGTGGAAGAGGATGCCGTCGTCCACATAACGGCCCCAACGTCCCGACTCCACCCACAGCTCCTTCGGCTGGAGGATGGGCAGGTCGACCTCCATCGCGCCGGTGGCGTCCATCTCCTCGCGCACGATGTCAATCATCTTCCGGAGCGCGCGGAAGCCGAACGGCGTGAACGAATAGATGCCCGAGGCGAGCTTCTGGATCATCCCCGCCCGGTAGAGAAGCTGATGCGAGACGACCTCGGCGTCGCCGGGCACCTCGCGGAGGGTCACGAGAAACGACTGGGACCAGCGCATAGAGCCGGCGAGGATAGCAGGGGGGCCGTATTAGACTTCGCCCGCAGGTGGACGTCTTCCCCTTCTTCCAGTCGGCTGAAAAGAGCGATGCCGGGCTTTCCGCGCTCGCTCGCGGCGTTGTCGGTTCGGAAATCCTGCGCATCGCCGGCGAGATCCGCGCGATGCAGGCGAAGGGTCAGCCCGTGTGCAACCTCACGATCGGCGACTTCGATCCAAAGTATTTCCCGATCCCGAAGGAGCTCCTCGACGCCACGCGCGCGGCCCTCGCGGCCGGGCAGACGAATTACCCGCCCGCGGAGGGCATCCTGCCGCTCCGTGAAGCCGTCGTGCGCCTGTACGAGCGGGACCTCGGACTGACGTATCCCGTTGACTCCGTCGTCATCGCGGCCGGGGCCCGCCCGCTTCTCTACGGAGCGTACCGGACGCTCGTGGACCCGGGTGACACGACGATCTATCCCGTCCCGACATGGAACAACAACCACTATGCCTATCTATCGGGCGCGCACGGGATCCCGGTGCCCGTCACGGCGGCGTCGAATTTTTTTCCGACGCCCGACCAGCTGCGTCCTCATCTTTCTTCGGCGCGGCTTCTCATCCTCAACTCGCCGCTCAATCCGACCGGTACCGTCATTTCCAGGGGAGCCCTCACGGCGATCACCGAGCTGGTCGTGGAGGAGAACCGGCGCCGCGAAAAAGTGGGCGCCAGGCCACTCTACTTCGTGTACGACCAGGTCTACTGGACGCTCACATTCGGCAGGGCCGAGCACCACACGCCCGTGGAGGTCGTGAGGGAAAGCGCCCCATATGTGATTTTTCTCGACGCAATTTCGAAGGCTTTCTGCGCGACCGGGATGCGCGTGGGCTGGGGAGTCATGCCGCCCGCCATCCGCAAGCGCATGTCCGCCTTCCTCGGGCACGTCGGCGCCTGGGCGCCGAAGGCGGAGCAGGTGGGTGTCGCGGCCCTCCTCGACGACCCCGGAGCCGTCCGCGCCTATCGCGCGTCCGTGCGGCGGAAGCTCGCCGAGCGCCTCGAGGCCCTCTACCGCGGCGTGATGGAGATGAAGCAGGAAGGCTTCCCGGTGGACGCGGTCGAGCCACAGGGGGCCATTTACCTCTCCGCGCGTTTCGACCTGTTCGGCCGCACTATGAATGGGAGTCTCGTGAAGACGAACGAAGACGTGCGGCGCCTCCTCCTCGGAGCGGGACTGGGAGTCGTGCCTTTCCAGGCCTTCGGCCTCGCGGGCGACACGGGCTGGTTCCGCCTCTCGGTAGGCGCGGTCTCGATGGACGACATCGCCGACGCAATCCCACGGCTGCGGGCCCTTCTGGCTCAGGCTCCAGCGGTCCCGGCATCCGCCGCGCGCTGACCGGCGGCGCTACACTCCCCGGGGTGGAGCAGGACAAGAGATCGGAGAAGAGCCGGACGGCCATTCTCGAGGCGTCGTTGGAGCTGTTCTCGAGCCAGGGCTACCGCGGCACGAGCATCCGCGAGATCGCCGAGGCGGCCGGCGTCTCCACGGGGAACGTCTACCACCACTTCCCCGACAAGGAGACGATCTTCCAGACGGTCCTCGGCCAGTACTGGAAGGCGATCGAGAGCCCGGATTTCCCGTTCAACAAGGCGCTCGCCTCGGGGACGTTCCCGGACAACCTCGAGGAGCTCGCCGCCGCCGCGCGCGCGAGCGTCCACCTGTGGCGGCGCCACGTCGCCCTCATCTATGTCGACGTCGTCGAGCTCTCCGGCAACCACATCCGGAAGTTCTACTCGGAGATGGCCTCGCGCTTCGAGCGCTTCATCGTCATGCACGGCGAGACGCTCTCGGGCGAGATCCGCCCCGGCGTGCCCGTCACGACCGCCGTGATGCTCGCGAGCCGCGTCTTCCTCCAGTACTACGCTGTCGAGATCCTCTTCGGCGTCCCGGAGCAGTTCGGGAAGGGCAGCGACCTCGTCATGGGCGAGATCGCCGAGATTCTCCGCCACGGGATGCTGAGGGAGCACCGGCTCGCGGCGGCGGCGCCGCCGTCGCTCGCCCGGGCCCGCCGCCAGGCCTCCTAGGCTCCCCTCGCGCCGTCCAGGAAGCGCCTGAGCCGCGGCCAGAAAACCTCGGGCTTCTCGAGGTAGACGACGTGGCCCGCCCCCGGGATCTCCTCGTAGTCGGCATGGGGGATCACGGACTGGATCTTCCGCTGCTGCGAGACCGGAATCGCGCGGTCCTCGGCGCCCGCCAGGACGAGGACGGGACACGGGATCGCGGCGAAGCTCACCCCGTTCTCCTCGAGCGCCGCGAAGAACGGGTCCTGGGCCTCGGTGAGCCGCACGAGCGCCTCGATGCGGCCCGCGTACCGGTCGTGGAAACCCTTGCGCATCGTCTCGAGCTTCTCGCCCACGCGCGCGACGAACTCCTCGCCGAAGATCTTCTCGTAAAGGTATCGCGTATACAGGTCGAAGAGCGCCGGGCCGTCCGCGTAGAAGCGCAGCGAGAGATCCTGGTACATCGAGAAGAGCGTTTCTTTCGTGAGGAGGATCCCCGAGAGCGTCAGCGTGCGGACGCGCGACGGGTGGCGGCGGGCGAACTCGGCCGCGACGAACCCGCCATACGAGACGCCGACCGCATGCACGTTCGCGATCCCGGCCGCGTCGAGAATCGCCGCGAGCGCGTCGCCGAACGCCGAGATTGGCGCGCCGGGCAGCGCCGCGTCGTCCGAGGCGCCCTGCCCGAGGTAGTCGTAAAGGAGGACGTCGCGGTCCCCCGTCAGCTCGGGGAGGAACGAGAGCCAGCTCTTCGTCGACATTGCGAGGCCGTTGAAGAGGCAGACGGTCTCGCGCGTCCCCGAGCCCCAGAGCTCCCAGTGGTAGCCGTGCCCCTCATGGACGAGCCGGCCCTCGCGGTCGGGCGAGGGGGCGGGCGGGCCGGCGCTCACGCCGGGTCCGCGGCGCGGCGCACGCGCTCGAGAAAGCGCTCGGCGAGAAGGACGAACTCGTCCTCCCGCTCGACAATCAGCGCGTGACCCGAACCCGGCACGACGACGAGGCTCGCGCCGGGAATCGCGGCCGCCACGGCCTCCGTCCGCTCGCGGGGCATCGCGGCGTCCCGGCCCGCGGCAACGACGAGGACCGGGCAGGCGATCTTCGGGAGGACGGGCCTGAGGTCGACCTTCTCGAGCGCGGTCAGGAGGCTCTCGAGCCCCGTGAACCACGCGTCCGGCAGGAGCCCAACCTGCGCGCGGCGGGCCGCGATCTCCTCCGCGTGGGCGGCCTGCCACTCGGGCGTGTAGGCAAGGTGAACGATCGCGTCATAGACCTCCGTCCGGTCGCCGCCCCGCGCAGCGGCGACCACGGCGGCCGCGAGGCGCGCGCCGGGCTCGCCGAGACCGGCGTCCCCGGCCTTCGCGACGTCCGTCACGGTCGCCGCGAGGACCGAGCCCACGAGCTCCGGATGGCGCGCCGCCAGGAGGAGGCCGACGTAAGCGCCGTAGGACGCCGCGACGACGTCCACGCGCGTTTCCCCGAGGGCGTCGAGGAGCGCCGCGACGTCGTCCGCATGGTCCTCCATGGACGCGCGCGGCTCGCCGGGCGAGAGGAGCTGGCCCCGGAAGTCGCAGCGGATCACGCGGTGCCGCACCGCAAGGCGCCGCACGATCGGCTCCCACGCCGCTATCGACATCATTCCGCCGTTGAGGAGGAGGAGCGGGGGACCGTCCCCGTCGACGCGGTGGGCCAACACCACTTGCGCCGCCGACCTCATTTCGATTCGCCCGAAGGGGATTTCTTAGAAAGGTAAGACGAACGGAGCTCTCCCTTTACGACCTTCCCGTAGGGCGTCCGCGGCAGGTTCTCCACGAAGACGAAATCCCGAGGGACCTTGTACTTCGCGAGGCGCTGCTCGACGAAGGCGGCCATTTCCGCCTTCTCCGCCTCTCTTACCTTCAAAGAAATCTCTTTCTCTTCTCTTCTCACGACGAACGCGACGCCGACCTCGCCCCACTTCTCGTCCGGCACGCCGACGACCGCGACGTCCTTCACGCCCGGGTGCTGAAAGAGGACGCCTTCGATCTCGGCCGGGTAGACGTTCACGCCTCCCGAGATGAGCATGTCCTTCTTGCGCCCGGCGATCGTGAAGAAGCCGTCGGCGTCCTTCTTCGCGAGGTCGCCGGTGTGGAACCAGCCCCCGGCGTCGAGCGCGGCCGCCGTGGCCTCGGGGTTCCGGTAGTAGCCCTTGCAGACGTGCGGGCCGCGCAAGAGGAGCTCCCCGACCTCGCCGACCGGGACCTCGCGCCCGTCCTCGTCCGTGAGTTTCGCCCCGGTGAACATCATCGGCCGGCCGATCGAGCCGGCTTTCCTCACGGAGTCTGCGATGCTCATCGCGAAGCAGTTCACGCCGACCTCCGTGAGGCCGTAGCCCTGCTTGAAGGCCGCGCCGCGCTTCTGCCACGTCTCGATGACGTCCATGGGGAGCGGCGCGCCGCCGCTGATGAAGTAGCGAACGCTCGAGAAGTCGGCCGACGCGAAGGCCGGATGCTCCTGGAGCATGCGGAAGATCGTCGGGACGCCGAGGACGACCGTGCAGCGCTCCTTCGCAATCGTCGCGAGGATCTCCGCCGGGTCGAAGCCCGCGAAGAGGACGATCGTCCCCCCGACCGCGAAGATCGGCGTCAGGAACGCGCCCAGCCCGCCCGCGTGGTAGAGCGGCGTGTAGATGGGCGACACGTCGTCCTCGCGCAGCTGCCACGAGACGACCGTGTTGACCGCGTTCCACGCGACCATCCGGTGCGGCACCATCACGCCCTTCGGCCTGCCGGTGGTGCCGGAGGTGTAGAGGAGGCAGTAGAGATCCTCGGGACCGGGGGATTCTGCAGCGGCGCCTGCGGGCGCCGCTGGAAGACCAAGAAAGATTTCTTTGAAGGTGAGAGAACGCCCGCGCCCCGGTGCCGCCGGTGCGTCGAGCGGCACGCCTTCGCAACCTCTTACCCTTCTAAGCAATTCTTCTGCGGTCTCTTCGTGTGCCCGGTCGTAGACGAGAGCTTTCGGCTCGGCATCCTCGAGGATTCCCTGCAGCTCCCCCGCCGTCTGCCGCGTGTTGAGCGGGACGAGGACGACGCCCGTCTTGCCGCACGCGAAGAAGACGTCGAGGAACTCGACGCGGTTCCCCGCGAGGAGGGCGAGGCGGTCGCCCTTCTTCAGGCCGAGGCCTTCCGTGAGGGCGCGGGCCGAGGCCTTCGCCCGGCCGTCCAGCTCCGCGTACGTGAACCTGCGCCCGGTCGCGACCTCGACGAGCGCCGTCTTTTCCGGCGAGAGGCGCGCACGCTCTCCGAGGACGTCGCCGAAGATCACGGCTTCGGGGCCGGCGCGGGGGCGGGCGCGACGACCGGCGGCGCCGAGACCGTCGGCTCCGGCAGGGGATCCTTGAGAACCTTCATCAGAGCCTCGGCGAACCGCTTGGAGCACTCGACCTGCGGGGCGTGGCCGCAATGGTCGATCGTCGTGAGCCGCGCGGCCGGGAGTTGCGCGGCGAGGCGCTTGGCGTAGTCGACCGAGACGAGCTTGTCCGACGCGCCCCAGAGGAGATCCACGGGCACGTCGAAGCCGCCGAGCCTGCCGTCGAGGAGGTACGCGCTCATGCTCTTCGCGTCCGCTGCGAGCCGCGCGATAGGCCCGGTCGCGGCCTCGTGGATGATGTCGTCGACGACGAAGTCCGGGACCATCGGGGCCGACGGGTCGCGCAACGCCTGGAGCGTCTTATCCGCTTCCGCTCGGTTCTTCGGCTGGAGCGTGAGATCGGGCCGGTCGCCGAGGAGCGGACCGCCGTTCACGAGGACGAGATGCTGGACCCGCTCCGGATGCTCCTTCGCCCACACGGTCGCGACCCACGCGCCGAGCGAGTTCCCGACGAGCGTGACCTTGCCCTGCGGGAGCTCCTTCATCGCGCCGTCGAAGCCCGCGAGGAGCGTCGCGAAGGGCAGAGGCCCCTCCGCCGGCGCGCTCTCACCGTGCCCGGCGAGGTCCACGGCGACGACCGCGAAGCTCTTCGCGAGGCGCGGCGCGATCTTCGCCCATCCGCCCGCCTGGTCGCCGGCCCCGTGCACGAGGACGACCGCGCCGCCGCCGCCCCCCGAGAAGACGCACTGCGGTCCCACGGCCGAGGTCTGGAAATGTTTCTCGAAGCCGGCCGCGGAGAGCCGCCGGCGGCCGAGCCAAGCGAGGGTCGCGAGCGGCCTCTTCCAGAAAATCGCCCCCGCCGCAGCTCCGAGGAGGAGGAGGACGGCGACGACGGCGAGGACGATCTTCGCGGCGCGCGGCACGGTGCCCCGGAGCCTAGACCATGCGGAAGGCGGCGCCCGCCATGTTGTAGCCGACGCCGGACGCCACGAAGACGACGAGGTCGCCGGCCTTGATCTTCCCGAGGGCGCGGGCATCGTCGAACGCCATCGCGACGCTCGCCGAGCCCGTGTACCCCCACTTGTCCATCACAACGTGGGTCTTCTCCATCGGCAGGCCGAGGTCCTTCATGACGATCTCGATCGTCGGCTTGCGCACCTGCGTCAGGAGGAGCATGTCGATGTCGCCGACTGCGAACCCGCCGTCCACCGCCATCTGCCGCACGAGCTTTGGCCAGCCCTCGTTGTTGAGCTCGGGCGGGTAACGCTCGATGAGCTTGACCGTCGTCCGGCCGGCCTTGACGGACTCGACCGAGGCCGGCTCGTCCGTGCCGCCGGAGAGGATCGCCCAGTTGCGGTTGTACGACCCGTCGGCCCGGAAGCCGGACGCGACGAAGCCCTCCTTCTCCGAGGGCTCGAGCACGGCCGCGCCCGCGCCGTCCCCGAAGAAGAAGATCATCGGGTCGTTCGGGTCCGTGAGCTTGTGCATCATGTACGCCCCGATCGCGACGACCGTCTTCAGGGACTTGTTCGTCGCGATGAGGCCCGCCGCCGTCGCGAGGCAGGTCGGGAACGACGCGCACGCGCAGCCGACGTCGAACGTCCCGGCGTTTTTCGCGCCGAGCTTGTGCTGGACGACGACCGACGTGGCGGGCGTGATGAAGTCCGGCGAGTCGGTGCCGAGGAGGATGAGGTCCACGTCGAGCGGCGTCTTCCCCGCCGCGTCGAGCGCCTTCCGGGCCGCGCGGACGGCGAGGTCGGACGTCGCCCAGTCGGGCGGCGCGTACCAGCGGGTCCTGATCCCGCTGCCCGCCTCCATCTTGTCGACGAACTCCGGAGCGGTCGCGTTGAAGCGCGCCCTGAGCGCGTCGTTCGACACCTCGATCTCCGGCACGTATGAGCCGGTGGAGACAATCCGGGCCGAGCGGTTCATGTCCCGAGCACCAGACCGCCGTCGACGGAGAGCGTCGCGCCGTGGACGAACGAGGCCGCGTCGGACGCCAACCAGAAGTAGGCTTCCGCGATGTCCTCGGGCTTGCCCATCCGGCCGACGGGGGTCTTCGCGACCATCCCCGCGATGACCTTCTCCGGCATCGCCTTGATGATGTCCGTCGCGACGAAGCCCGGCGCGACCGCGTTCACGCGGATGCCGAACTTCCCGAGCTCGCGGGCCCAGGTCTTCGTGAAGGAGATGACGCCGGCCTTCGTGGCCGCGTAGTTCGTCTGGCCGAAGTTGCCGTAGAGGCCGACGACGGACGACGCGTTCAGGACGACGCCGCTCTTCTGCCGGATCATATGCGGGGATACGGCGCGCGTGCAGGTGAAGACGCCCTTGAGGTTGACGGCGATGACCTTGTCGAAGTCGGCGTCCGTCATCGTCGAGGCGACGGCGCCCTCCTTCCACTTGACGAGCTGGGAGTCGCGCACGATGCCCGCGTTGTTCACGAGGGCGTCGACGCGGCCGAAGCGGGCGACGACCTCCGCGACGGCCTTCTCGACCGCCGCGGAGTCGGTGACGTCAACCTTCCGGCCCTCGGCGTCGGGCGCGCCGGCCGCCTGGAGCGCGGGGACGAGCGCCGCGGCGCCGGCCTCGTCCACGTCCCACGCGGACACGGCGTAGCCGCCCTGTGCGAAGCGGAGGGCCGTGGCGCGGCCGATGCCAGCCGCGCCTCCGGTCACGATGGCGACGCGCACGGTCAGAACGTGACCTTGACGCCCAGCTGGAACTCGCGCGACGGGAGCGTCGCGGAGTAGTTGCCGTAGTTCGGGTTCGGCTTGTACGCGGCGGCCGGGTTCGCGATCGTCGGCCCGGAGAGGAACTGCGCGTTATCGATCGAGGTCACGTCGTAGTTGACCGTGTTGAGGAGGTTGAAGGCCTCGGCGAGGATCTCGAACCCGAAGCCCGAGAAGTTGAACGCCTTGGAAATGCGGAGGTTCAGGCTGCTGTAGCGCGGGCCATCCTGGCCCATGCGATCGACGCCGGCGAGGCGGTCGCCCGTCTTGCCGTCGACGTTGAAGTCGTAGCCGAGGCGCTGCGTCCAGGGCTGCCCGCTGCCATACTCGAAGACGGGCGCGACCGCGATCTGCCACGGGAGCCGGGCGACGCCCGAGACGACGATCCGCATGCGCTCGTACGAGCGGGCGCGGCCGTACTCGGCCTCCATGTTCGCCGAGTCGCTCGGGTAGCCCGTCGGGAACTCGGGGCTGAAGTCGTCGTTGATGTTGTGCTTGCTCGCGAACGTGACGGACGCGGAGATGACGTGTCCGCCCCGGAGGTTGCCGTTCAGCGCGAAGACGATCGCCTTGTACTCCGAACGGCCGTCGTTCGTGTACATGTTGACCTGGTCGTACGCCGTGATCGGGCGGGTGTGCGTCGCGTTGCCGCTCCAGTTCACGTCGCGGACCGCGATCTCGTCGCGGCCCTTCATGTAGACGCCCTCGACGTCGAAAAACAGGCCCGTCGACCCGAGCTTCGACGTGAGGCCGAGCGTCGCCTGCGTCGACTGCGGGGCCTTGAGGTCCGGCGCAAGGACCGCGATCGCGGGCTTGGAGCGGATGCCGGTGTTCTGCGGGTTGTTCGGGTCGAGCGTGAACTGCGGGAAGCCGAGGAGCGCGCCGTTCGCGTTCGTGTACGTGAGACGGCCAGTGATCCCGTTCTGCTGGAGCTCCGTGAAGAGCGGGACCATCAGGTAGCGGCCCGTGAAGAGGCCGACGCCGCCGCGCGCGACGAACGCGCCCTTGCCGTTGATGTCGTATGAGAAGCCGAGGCGCGGCTGGATGTTCGTCGAGTCGACCTTGCGGCCGTTGATCCCGAGGACCGGCTGCTGGAAGTCGGGGTTGTTGCCGTTCGTGTCGAGGTCGTACCGGACGCCGAGGCTGATCGAGAGGTTCGTGATGGGGCGCCAGTCGTCCTGGACGAAAGCCGCGACCCGGTTCGTGTTCGCCGTGACGTCAGCCGAGCCGACGCCGTAGAGATACGCGTAGAGAAGCGCCTTCGTGTCCGTCAGGTAGTAGAAGAGCCCGGGCGAATACGTGTTGATCTGGGACTCGTCCACGACGCGCTGAAAGGCCGCGCCGATCTTGACGTCATGGGTGCCCATCTTCCCGCCAAAGTGCAGATTCAGCGTGTCGCGCAGCTCCCACTGGTTGCCGTCGCCGAGGAGGTCGCCGTAAAGGCTTCCGCCCGTCTGGAGCGTAGTCCCGCCCGTGTACCACTCGGTCGGCGCGGTCGAGTTCGGCGGCTCATCGTATTTGCGCTTTCCGTACTGGGCGCGGAGCTCGTTGACCGTGTTCGCACCGAGGACCGCCGTATCCCCGACCGTCACGTTCAGGTTGTCGCGGTTCAGCTCTTGTCCGTTCGTGACGTCCGCGACGCCGCCGACACGGAAGTTGTTCTCGCGGTACCGCTCGTACTCGACCTTCGCCGTGAGCTGGTTCGAGTCCGTGAGCGTCTGGTCGAGGCCGCCGTAACCGAGCGTCTGGTGGAACGGGTGCTTGACGTCCGCCGCAAGCGCCTTGAAGGCGCCCTGCGGCCGGAAGAGGATCGGGGTCGTCGAGTTGATCTGCTCGAAGGACGCGAAGAAATGGGTCTGATCCTTGACGATCGGGCCGCCCAGTGTGAAGCCGAACTGGTCACGCTCGTAGCTGATGTCCGAGTCCTGCTCGAGCGCGCCCTTGGCGCGCAGCGCGTCGCCGCGGTAGAAGCCGAAGAGCGAGCCCGCGAACGTGTTCGTTCCGGATTTCGTCAGGATCGAGAGCGCGCCGCCCGAGGAGCCGCCGATCTCGGCGTCGAAGCGGTTGTTGATGACGCGGAACTCCGAGATCGCGTCCTGCGAGAACTTCGTCTTCGCAAGGCCGAGCGCCGGGTCCGTGAAGTCGACGCCGTCCACGAGGATCGTCGCCTGGCTCGCGTTGCCGCCCCCGCCGATGACCGGGCCGCCGGAAACGAAGCGGAAGGCGCCGCGCTCGCGCTCGACGCCGGGCGCCACGAACGCGAGCCTCTGGAAGTCGCGGTCCGGCGTCGGGAGGTCCTGGATCTGCTGCGGCGTGATGTTCGTCGAGGAGTCCGTCTTGTAGACGTCCACGAGCGGCGCCGTCGCGACGACGCTGATGCTCTCGGTCCGCTTGCCCTGGAGCGTCGCGCTCACGCGCGCGCTCTGGCCGACGAGGAGGACGACGCCCTTCTGCTCGACGGTCTCGAAGCCCTGAAGCTTCACCGCCACGTCGTACGTGCCGGGCGGAAGCGCCGCGAACGACGCGAGGCCGCCCGTGCCCGTGACGCCCGCGCGGGAAAACCCGGTGTCCGGGCGCTTCACCTCGACGGTCACGCCGGGAAGCGGTCCGCCACTCCCGTCCACGGCCACGACGTCGAGCGACGCCGTCGCCGTCTGTGCGGCGGCGGGGAACGACGCGAGCGTCAGAACCAGTACGGCGACGGGCACGAGCCACGCGCGCGCCCTCGAGAACCTCATGCGATTCACCATGTCGTCCTCCTCCAATGCCGCGCGAGCGGCAAAATCCCGAACAGTCGGTATGTTTTGACAATACCGGCGGAGAAACCGGACTGTCAAGCCGAAACTCCCCAGGGCGCGCTAACGCCCGCGCTCCGGGGAGGGCCTAGTGGCGCTCCCGGGCCCGCGATCGGCCCCGGTTCGCCAGCTTCTCGGTGAGCTGGAGGTTCCGCCGGATCTGCTCGAGCATCTTCGCCTCGAGGCCGCGCCCCGCTGAGACGCGCGTGTCTGGCCGCTTCGCCCGCCCGAACGCCTGCCGCGCGGCGCGTGCGTCTCCGAGCGCGAGGTACGCGAGGCCGAGATGCGTGAGAGAGGTCGGCGTCTCGCCGAGGTCCGTCGCGCGGCGCAGGCACTCCACGGCGCGGTCGTACTCGCGCCTCTTGTAGTGGACCCAGCCCTTGGCCGCAAGCGGGAACTGCCGCATCTCCTTCGGCGAGAGCTTGAGCGAGAGGTCCGCGAGCTCCAGCGCCGCGTCGAGGTCCTCCCCCATCTCGGCGAGCGTCGTGGCCCGCTGGAAGTACGCGATCGAGCGCGCATAGTTGGATTTCACGGCCCCGAGCATCTCTTCGGCGACGCGGCTCCCCTCGCGGAACTTGCCTTCGGCCTTGAGCGCCTCGAGGAGCGTCGTGTACGCGGCGGCGGCGACCATCTCGCCCGGCGCGCGGGAGAGGACGCGTCGCGTCGTGGCGACCGCGTCGGACGTGCGGCCCACGACCGAGCACAGGAGCGCATGCGCGATGAGAAGCGTGGGGTTCTCCGGGTCGAGCTTCAGCGCGCGGCGATAGAGCGCCATCGCCTTCTGCGGGTCGCGCGCCGCGGCCGCCTCGGCCCTGCGGGCAAGCTGGGCCGCCTCGCCCGTCACTTTCGGAAGCGCCCGCGCCCCGGACGGCGCGAGGAGCTTCGACGCCTCCTGGTACTCGATGCGGTTCGGGTTCAGCTCGAGCGCCGACTGGAACCGCTCGGCCGCCTTCTGCGTCCACCCGCGGTCGAGATAGCAGAGGCCGAGCTGGTAGAGCGCGTCCTCGTCGTCGGGATCCAGGCGCACGGCCTTCTGGAACGCCTCAATCGCCTCGGTGAGCCGGCCACGCTCGTACGCGATCGTGCCGAGGAGCGAAAAAGCCTGCGCGTTCTCGTCGAACGTGACGGCCTTCTTCAGGAAAGTCTCCGCCCGCGCGAGCTGGCCCTGAAGCGCGTAGAGCGCTCCGAGCGTGAAGTGAGGCAGGAAGGCGTCGGGTTTGACCGCGACCGCCTCCTTGAGGACCTCGAGCGCGCGTTCCGTATGGCCGGCCTCGTTCTCGAGGACGCCCACGTACACGAGCGCGTCGAAGTGCTTCGGCTCCTTCGCGAGGACGGCGTGCAGCATCGCCGCCGCGCGATCGGTCTCGCCCTCGTTGAAGTACGTCTCGCCCAGGAAGAACGCGAGGTCGGCGTTGCCTTTGTCCAGCCGGTACGCCTCCTCGAGCACCTTCACGGCCTTGTCCGGGTCGAGCGCGTAGAACGCGAACTCGGCATCGGAAAGGAGCCCTTTGAAGCGCTCCCGCCGGTCTCCCGAGAAGCCGCCGAGCATCCGCTCCTTGCGCTCGAGGAAGCGCTCGCGCTTCTCCATCGCGGTCATGTGATGGTCGACGCGTGTCTCCCAGAGGTCGAGCAGCTCCTCCTCGACGAGGAGACCTTTCCTCTCGAGCAGGTCCTTGAGCGCGAGGAGCCCGGTCTGGGCGACGAAGCCGTTCTTCTCCTGCCGGTTCAGAGCGTCGAGAAGCATCTTCAGCGTCTCGGCACTGCGCTTGACGATCTCCTCGAGAATGCTGACGCGCTCGAGGAGGTGCTCGTCCATCGAGACGCCCTCCTCCTGCGGCGTCTCTTCCTCGTACGCTTCGGAGGCTCCCGAGACGACGAGGAGCTTGCTCTGGCACTTGATGCAGTACTCGCGATCGAGCTCGTTCGTCGCCCCGCAGACCTGGCAGATCACGGAAGCCTCTCGCCTCCCGGCCCGTCATAGCGGTAAAAGCCGCGACCCGTCTTTCGGCCATGCCAGCCCGCGTCGACCATCTGCACGAGGAGCGGGCACGGGCGGTACTTGTCGTCGCCGAGCCCCTGATGCAGGACGCGCAGAATCGCGAGGCACGTGTCGAGGCCGATGAAGTCGGCGAGCGCCAGCGGGCCCATCGGGTGGTTCATGCCGAGCTTCATGATGCCGTCCACCGCTTCGGAAGTTGCGACCCCCTCGTGCACCACGAAAAACGCCTCGTTCAGCATCGGCAGGAGGATGCGGTTCGCGACGAAGCCGGGAAAGTCGCGGCACAAGAGCGCGGTTTTTCCCAGGTCTTTCGCGAGGGCGAGGACGGCCTCTGTCGTCTCGTCCGAGGTCGCGATCCCGCGGATCACCTCGACGAGCGCCATGACGGGCACGGGATTCATGAAGTGCATTCCGATGAAGCGCTCCGGCCGCTTCGTGCCTGCCGCGAGACGTGTGATCGAGATGGACGACGTGTTCGTCGCGAGGATCGTGAGGGGCGGAACGAGCGCGTCGAGGCGCGCGAACAGGTCCCTCTTGACGGCTTCGTTCTCGACGATCGCCTCGACGACGAGGTCGGCCTCGGCGAGCCGCGAGAGGTCGGCCGTCGCGGCGATGCGCGCGAGCGCCGCGTCCCGGTCGAGAGCCGAGACCTTGCCCTTTTCGACCTGGCGCGAGAGGTTCTTCTCGATTCCCCGGAGCCCTTTTCCCGCGAGGTCGGGCGTCACGTCGACGAGCACGACCCTCTTCCCGGCGAGCGCCGCCACGTGCGCGATGCCCGCTCCCATCTGTCCGGCGCCCACGACGCCGATCGTTCCCTGTGTCATCGGATCTCGTTCCCCTTCGTGGCCCCTCGCGAGGGCTCTTCGCCCGAGCCTATCAGGAGGCGGCGAGCACGAGGCGCGGCTCGCGCGAGGCGGCGGCCGCGAGCGAGACGCCGATTCCCGCGAGCGATGCGAGACCCCAGACGAGAGGGCCTGCGACCGGGACGAGAGACAGGAGGCCGAGGAGCAGGAGGCCGGCCGCGAGCGCCGCCGGATCGCCAAAGAGGAGATCGCCGCGCACGGCGCCGCGCGTCGCGCGGCGGCCCAGGGCGACGAAAAGCACCGCGAGACCGAAGATCTTCGCGGCGGCGAGCGCGCCGAGCAGCGCGACGCCGAGGGCGAGCGCGAACCGGGCCGGCAGGACGGACAGCGCGAACGCCGCGAGGAAGACTGCGGTCAAAACCGCGGTCGCGCCGAGCACGGCGAGAAACGCGACGCGGCCGCGTGTTTCGTCCACCGCCCGGAGGACCGGGCGGGGTGCGAGAAAGAGAAGTCCGATGGAAACGACGAGCCAGCAGAAGAGAAGAAACAGGCGGAAGGAGAGAACGAGCGGCGAGGTCTTGCCGGACGTCAGCGGTGAGGTCTCGAGCTCGGAGACGACGGCCGCTTCGAGCGCGGTGATCGTCCGGATGCGGCCACGTACGGACGAGGCAGCCGAAGAATTTTCTTCGAAAGTGATTTTCCCACCGAGGGCCAGCACATCGCCATCGATGCGGGCTCCCCGCGCGATGGTGGCGTTTGCGCCGAGGAGAATCAGGTCGCGCCCGATGCGGCCGGAGACCCGCACCCGACCTCCGCCCACGAGCACGAGACTCCCTTCCAATTCACCTTCCAAGAGAATCGACTTTCCAAGGGCCACGAGATCGCCGGATCGCGACGTGCCTTTCGGAACGGAGAGGAAGCCATCTTCCGCGGAGCTGAGCGGCGCGAATCCCAGAATCAGAAGCGGAACGAGAGCCCGGATCGCTCGGCGAAAAGTCACGCGACGCCTCGCGTCAGCCGCGACGCGCACCGGTGTTGAGGCGCGAGGGACGCTGAGCCAGCCGCCGCGCGAGGAGTGCGAACGCGCCACCCGAAGCGAGCAGGGCTCCGGCGAGCGCCGGCCGCGTGAGAGGCGCGCTCGCGAGAGCCGCCGCGAGGGCGCTCGCGAGAGCCGGCACGGCTGCGAGAAGCGCCGGGAGGCCTCCCGCCGTCCCCGCGGCCATCACGCGCGCCCACGTCTCGAACGCCGTGACGGGCCCAAGCGACCAGAGGGGAGCAAGGAAGATGGCGAGACTGACCGCGAGGAGCGCGGCCGCCGCGAGGGCCGGAATGCGCCACGCCCCCGCCCGGCGGACCTCCCAGGCGGCGAAGGGACGCGCAGCCATGACCCGGGCCGGGAGCTCTGCCTCGAAGCGAGGGGCCGGCGACGCCATAACACACTCATCCAGAATGAGTTCCATGCGACGATCTCGCTCTTGCTCCTCCGGAGAGGGCGGCAGGACGTCCTGAACGCGGGCGCGGGTGCTCTCGTTCATCTCGATCCTCTATACGATGTCCTTGGGCAAAAGATCTCGAAGGGCCTGTCGTGCCCGGAAGAGCTTGTTCTTGACCGTGCCGAGGGGCATGCCTTTGAGCTCGGCGATCTCTTCGTAGGGCATCTCGCCGTAGTGACGAAGGCTGATGAGCTCGCGGTAGTCGTCGGGCAGACGGTCGATGGCCGCCGAGAGGGCCTCGCGAAGCCGCCGGCGAGTGAGTTCCTCGTGGGGATTCGGGCGCGTCTCGGGCGGATCCACGGCGCGCGCCTCGCCGTTCTCTCCGGATGGGTACTCGAGCGGCAGGGGGCGGACGCGCCGCCGACGCCAGTGATCGATCGCCGCGTTCCC
>Ga0097691_1000235_pt1 | contig 51702 bp, 47 predicted proteins | sample NGESurdeep072012_8_FD_72858 | JGI IMG/M metagenome (GOLD analysis project Ga0097691, IMG submission 72858) | Arctic peat soil microbial communities from Barrow, Alaska - NGEE Surface sample 210-1 deep-072012 | ecosystem: Environmental > Terrestrial > Soil > Wetlands > Peat ...
GGCGGAAGGGCTGTCGCTGATCGTGGTCGAGCAGGACATCGCGCAGGCGCTCAAGGCCGCGCGCCAAGTCTACTGCCTGCAGGAAGGCCGCATCGCGCTGCAAGGCCCGGCGCGCGAACTGACGCGCGAATCAATCTCGGCCGCGTATTTCGGGGTGTGACGGCGATGCAATGGCTCAACGTCATCCTGCAAGGCGTACTGATCGGCGGGCTCTATGCCATGTTCGCCGCCGGTCTGTCGCTGATCTTCGGCGTGATGAGGCTGGTCAATATCGCGCATGGCGACCTGATCGTGTTGGCGGCTTACGTCGCGCTGCTGGTGACGCAGGCGCTCGGCGTGGATCCGCTCACCTCGCTGCTGCTGGTCGTGCCGATCATGGCGGTAATCGGCTACGCTTTGCAACGCGGGCTGCTCAATTACACGTTGGGCGACGACCTGTTGCCGCCATTGCTGGTGACCTTCGGGCTCTCCATCATCATCCAGAACGGGCTGCTGGAATTGTTTACCGCCGACAGCCGCAAGCTGCAGGCGGGCGCGATCGAGATTCAAACATTTGAGGTGATGCAAGGCGTCTGGATCGGCGTGCTGCCGCTCATCCAGTTCGCCGTCGCGGTGGCGGTGATCGCCGGTCTGCAAGCGCTGTTCTACAAGACCGCGCTCGGCCGCGCCTTCCGCGCCACCTCCGACGATCAGGCGGTGGCACAACTGATGGGCCTCGATACCCGCCACGTGTTCGCGATGGCGATGGCGCTCTCGCTCGCCGTCATCGCCATCGCCGGCGTGTTCCTGGCCGTGCGCACCAATTTCGACCCGGCCATCGGCCCGGCGCGGCTGATCTTCGGCTTCGAGGCGGTCATCATCGGCGGGCTCGGCAATATGTGGGGCACGCTAGTGGGCGGCGTCATTCTCGGCGTGTCGCAGGCGATCGGCGCGCAGATCGATCCCGGCTGGCAGCTGCTGGCCGGCCATTTGGCGTTCCTGGCCATCCTGGCGCTGCGCCCGCAAGGCCTGTTTCCGAAGGTGTCGGGATGAGCCAAGGAAAATATCAAGTCGAGCACGCCACGCGTTCGAGCCGCATCGGCGTCACGCTGATTGGTGCGACGTTTGTCGTGCTGGCGCTGGCGCCGTTCTGGGGCGACCGCCAAACGCTGCGGCTGCTCGCCGAGATCTTCACTTTCGTAGCGCTGGCGAGCCTGTGGAACCTGCTCGCGGGTTACGCCGGCCTGGTGTCGGTCGGCCAGCAGGCTTTCGTGGGGCTTGGCGGCTACCTCTTGTTCGCGCTCGTCATCCTGCTCGACGTGCATCCGATCGCGGCCATTTTGATCGCGGGACCGATCGGCGCGCTGGTCGCCGTTCCGGTGGCGGCGCTGATTTTCCGCTTGCGCGGCGCTTATTTCGCCATCGGCACCTGGGTGGTGGCGGAAGTATTCCGCCTGCTCGCCTCGCAAATCTCGGTGCTCGGCGGCGGCTCCGGCATCAGCTTGCCGGCCGCGGTGGTGGTTGCCATGGCCCCGAGCCGGCAAATGCGCGAATTCGAAATCTATTGGCTGGCGCTGGTGCTCACCGCCATCGTACTGGGCGCGATCGTGGCGCTGCTGCGCTCGCGCCACGGCCTCGCGCTCACCGCCATCCGCGACAATGAGGTGGCGGCGCAGAGCAACGGCATCGACGTCACCCGCATCAAGTTCATCGTCTATATGCTGACCGGTTTCGGCACCGCGATGATCGGCGCGTTGATCTTCCTGATGAAGCTGCGCATTTCGCCGGACACCGCCTTCAGCGTCAACGATTGGACCGCCTTCGTAATCTTCATCACGGTGATCGGCGGCATCGGCCGCATCGAGGGCCCGATCATCGGCACCATCGTGTTCTTCATGCTACGTCAGGCGCTGGCCGATCTTGGCAGCCTGTACTTGCTCATGATGGGCGCGGTTGCCATCGTGGTGATGCTGTGGGCGCCGAAAGGGCTTTGGGGCCTGATCGCAGAACGCTTTGGCTGGCAGGCTTTGCCGTTGCAACGGTATCTGGTGCTGGCGCCGAAAACGGAACAACCGGGAGGAAAACCATGAGCACGATTATCGACATTTACTGCCACATCTTTCCGGATCGCTACTTCCAGGAAATGACCCGCGTGGCGCCGAAGCTGGAGAACATCGGCAAGCGGTTGCGCGGCGTCACCAAGCTGTTCGATCTCGACGCCCGTTTCAAGGAAATGGACGAGTTTGGCGATTACCGGCAGATCATCTCATTGCCCAATCCGGCCATCGAGGACATCGCCAAGCCGGACGTCGGCTTAGCTCTCGCGCGCATCGCCAACGACTCGATGGCCGAGCTGTGCCGCAAACACCCGAAGCGATTTCCGGCCTTCGCCGCCGCACTGTGCATGACTGACGTCGCCGGCTCGGTCGCCGAGGCGCGCCGCGCCGTCAAGGACCTCGGCGCGCGCGGCGTGCTGCTCTACACCAACGTCGCCGGCCGGCCGCTCGACGATCCCGAGTTTGAGCCGATTTTCGCCACCATGGCGGAGCTCGATCTGCCGATCTGGCTGCATCCGGTCGGCACGGCGGCGATGCCCGATTATTCGTCCGAACAGAAGTCGCGCTTCGAGATGTGGTGGTGTTTCCACTGGCCGTATGAAACGTCGGTGGCTATGGTGCGCCTGGTGTTCAACGGCCTGCTCGACCGCTACCCCAAGCTCAAGATCATCACCCACCATCTCGGCGGCATGATCCCTTACTACGACGGCCGCGTCGGCGCGGGCCTAAAGGTGCTCGGCCAGCGCACCTCCGACGAGGATTATTCGAAGATCCTGCCGTCGCTGAAACGGCCGCACATGGATTATCTGCACGACTTTTACGGCGACACCGCCATGTTCGGCGGCGGCGTGCCGGCGACGCGCTGCGGATTGGAATTTTTCGGCGCGGATAAAGTGGTGTTCGCGACCGACACGCCGTTGGGGCCGATCGCGCCGACCATCAAAACGGTGAAGGCTTTGGGGCTTTCGGCCACCGACGAGCGCAAGCTGTTCTGCGGCAACGCCGAGAAGCTGCTGAACATGACGTTCTAGGGCGTGGAATCATAAATGGCCAGCCAACTGACGGCGTGGATGTACCACCCAATGTCCGTTGTTGAGTGTCAATCGGCGTGATGCAGACATCACGGATTGTACGTTAATGACCCTTCCCGGACTTCAATTGTTCTAATGATTGGACAACCGTGAGTAACCTCTGGCCCGACGCGGTGGCGACGAGTAACACCAACAAATCGGGCGATCGGGTTTTTCAATTTTCAATGGCCTTGATGTGGATCAAGGCGCGAGAAATACTTCGGTTTTACATATGAATCATGCGACGAAACGTCAACCCAAGGCGTTCGGGCGTTCAATCCAACCTTTCAGCAGGGGCCCCTTTGAGTGCCCCATTCTCTCGCTCCGAAGCATGTCGGGCGAAAGGAAATCCCATGCGCGCCATGACCCAACCGCCACCATCGTCGCAGTGCGGCAAATGCGGTGGCGAACTGCGGATCAAACTGATCGAGGCCGCCGACCGCGGACTTGATTTGGAGAACGAGATTTTCGTCTGCACAATATGCGGGCGTGAGCAGTCGCTCACAGTGAGCCACGACCACAAAATGCCGCACATTAAAGCGGCCTAGTGCGCATGGGCGGCATTCAACCTCGTTCCTGGCATCGGCTGACGTTGGCAGCAGTCGCCGCAGTGGGCGTCGGCATTTCCACAATTCTCGCACTTAATTTTTCCAATACACAGATCGCGGTGACGAGGCATCAATTGAGGGTCGAGGCATCGGCCTTCGCGGACGATCTGGAACAGTATTTGCAAAATCGCGAGTTGATTGCAAAGACAGTCGGCACTGTTTTCGAAGCGCCTGCTTTATCGGAGCCTCACCCGCTTGGTGCGACCGGTAAAAAAGTACTCGCTCTCGTACCCGAAATCAGGGTGATAGGTTGGATTCCGCAGGTCGATCCCTCGCGCATCCATGAGGTGCTCAATGCTCTTGCCGCGGCCGGACAGCCGCCGCGATTATACGGACCGAACTTTGAAACGCTGGACGTTACCGGGACGCGGCGAATGCTGTACCCGGTTGTGGATGTTGAATCGAAGTCCGACACCCGTAAGGTCGGGCTTGGGATGGAGGTTGGTCTCTTCCCGTCACGCAAGGCAGCCTTCGAGCAAGCCCGTGATGAACGGCGCGTGATCGCAACTGCGCCCGTGGAACTTCTCCAGCCCCTCAACACGAAAGGTTATATCCTCTACAGCCCCGTATACAACGAACGCGGCTTCGTCGGCTGCCTCGTGTTCACATTTGGTGTTGATCAGTTGCTGCATGGATTCGCCCAAGGAAGGCGTATCCCTATGAATTTCCGTGTCTACGATGCAACCGACCCCAGTCAATTGATCGTGGGGGTTACACGGCAAGGAGAAATTGAAGCCGTCAATACATCCGTCCGCTCCGCCGGCGCCGAAGCGGTTCGGCAGACCTTTGATTTTGCCGGGCGAAAGATGTTGGTGCAGTTTGATCCCGGACCTGATCTCATTCAAGTCGGTATGCAGCAGGCGCTGATGGTCGGTTCCTTCGGACTGCTGCTTACGGGGACGATACTCTGGGGCATGTACTATTTCATGCGATCCTCGCGGCGACTGGCTTTTGAAATCGCAACAACAAATTCGATGAAAGTTAGCTTGGAGCTGATGAATAGGGAACTTGTTCATCGTGTGGGCAACTTGTTAGCTGTCGCTCAGGGCATCATCCGGCTGAGCCATAACGCATCGCTCAGCACGCTTGAATTCAGAGACTCCATCATCGCTCGGCTGCACGCGCTCAATCAATCGGTGAAATTGATCAACCGGGAAGATTGGAAAGGAGTGTGGCTGCATGAGTTGCTACAGACGGAGTTAGCTCCGGTCGCGGATCGAATCAACGTCTCCGGTCGTGACGCTTTGCTTAAACCGAAGGCCGCTCAGAGCCTTTCGCTGCTGTTTTATGAATTGATGACGAATTCCTCAAAGCATGGAGCGCTATCGGCACGCGAAGGAAAAGTCACGGCGGAATGGGAGATAAAGGACTCTGATTCAGGCCGGCTATTTTGTTTCCAATGGCAAGAACACGACCATGGGACTATCAAACCGCCGACGCGGCAGGGGTTCGGCACTAAATTGTTGACGCGCCTTGTACCAGGCGATCTGTCGGGGCGCGCCACGCTGAATTATGAATCGGGCCGCTTTACGTACGAATTGGAGGCTCCGGTCGAGCGCGTCATCGAGCAGGAGTCAAACGCGGCGGTGAACGTGAAAGCGGTTGTGCCCCTGCACGTCACCCGTAGGCATTCAGCTGCAGATGATTTAGTGGCGTAACCCATTTGAAGATCGCGGCTCTCGCCGTAGAAATCTTAACTCCGACGCCCTTCGGGATCGCGCTCGGGTCGCGCTCTTCGATCACAATACGATCTTCACCGCCCGGTCCTCACTAAGCGCCCGTAATCGAATGAATGGCGGAATGTCTGCTGTTGGGACTTTGCGGACATGGCAATCGCGTTGGCGAATGTCTGCTTTCGGGGGACCAGCGGACGTGGAGCGGACGTGGCGTATAGCGTGTTTTATGAGTACACGGCCCGACGTCGTTAGTTAACGACGGCCTGTTTCTTCTTTTTCCCGGTCTCGCTCGAGCCGATGCCATGCACCGGCGTCCAGCTCGGCGGATCGCTGGCCGGAAAGCTCTCGTCGGAATTGATCACGACCTGATCCTCGTCGTGCTCGATCCGCTGGCGCTCGTCTTCCGCGTGCTGCTTCGGTTTTTCCGACATAAGGAACTCCGAATTCGGTTTTGCTCGCAATGACAACCGCCAGCACCGCAAACGGTTCCACGGGTAAAGAGCGGAGGTGAGGATTACTCCGCCGCCACCTTGTGGGCGGCGTCCAATTTCGCCTTCACCACCACCTTGATGGCGTCGTCGACGCGGTCCTTGGCGTAGCGAATTGCGGTCGGCAGATCGGCGAGCGGGAAAGTGTGGGTGTGAATCTTGCTGGCGTCGAAACGCTTCTGGCGCATGAAAGCCTCGGCGCGATGGACTGCGCTCTTGCCCTCGCCGCGGATGCCGTAGAGGGTGATGTTGTTGCTCACGATATGCGCGACATCCACCGGCACCTGTTCGTGCGCGAAGGCGGCGAGGCAGACCTTGCCGCCGCGATTGACCATATGCACGGCGTCATTGACGGCTTTGCTCGCGGCCGAGCACTCCACCACGTAATCGACGCCCTTGCCGCCGTTGAGCTTTTTCACCGCGGCGACGACGTCCGGCTCCTTGCGGATATTGACCACGGCGTCGGCGCCGAGCTCGAGCCCGATCTTGAGCCGGTTGTCGCGCATTTCGGTGAGGATCACCGGCTGGGCACCAAGCGCCTTGGCCACCGCGACCGCCATCAGGCCGATCGGACCCGCGCCACTGACGACGACGCTTTCGCCGGCGACCAGGCCGCCGAGTTCGGTCAGCGCATACATCGCCGTGCCGGCGGTGACGACGAGCGCACCTTCCTCGTCCGACATCTCGTCCGCAATCGCGACCAGCGTGTTGATGTTGTTCACCTGGTATTCGCAGAAGCCGCCGTCGGTGGTGAAGCCGTTGGCGCGGTGGCCCTTGTCGACGTCGCCGTAGTTGAGGCCGTAGTTGTGGCACGAGGTGTACATGCCTTCGCGGCAGCGCTTGCATTGGCCGCAGCCGGCGTGAATCTCGACCGCGACGCGTTGGCCGACCTTGTATTCATCGACGCCGGGTCCCAGCGCCACCACCGTGCCCATATATTCGTGGCCCGGCGTGAAGTTCTTGTTGAACGGCATGCCGCCTTGGATCATGGCCGGCGGGCCCTGATAGATGACTTCCAGATCGGTCGCGCAGATCGCTGCCGCGTCGATCCGCACCAGCACTTCCGCCCGCTTCGGCACCGGCACCGGCTTGTCCTTGAGCGTGAGCTCCCCCGGATCGCCCAACACCCAGGCTTTCATGGTATCCGGAATTGGAAATTCCGTGCTGGTCTTCACGCCGGCCGGTGCGTACATGAATCCTCCAAACGCGATTCCGCTAAATGTTAAAGCTCAGCCCGCGGCCGCCTGGGCGGCGCCGGCTTGCGAGACGGGGCCGCCGAACTCGGAGGACAGCGCGCGTGTCGCGGCGTTGATCTCGTCGCGCATGAGTGCGACGTGCTCCTCGCTCGCTCGCATGGTCGGCGTCGACACGCTGGTCGCGCCGATCACCGTGCCGGCCTGATCGCGGATGGCGGCGCCGACGCAAATGACGCCGGGCAGGATGGTGGCGTCCATGGAATGGTTTCTCCCTGGGCGCCAAGGAAATAGGCGGCCAGTATTGAGTCAAGGGCATTTTCAGTATGACGAATGCTGATTTCGCGTCATGAAAATGTAAAATAGTAGCCCGCGCAGCGGGTTAACAGTCACTAGGGCGTTTAGCGGCCGGGTTTGACCAGCCCCAGCTCGATTTCCAGGGCGCCGCAGAGCATTTGACCCAGTGTGATGTGCATTTCCTGGATCCGCGCCGTGGTGTCGGACGGCACCACCAGCAGATGATCGGCAAGCCCGGCCAGATCGCCGCCGCCTTTGCCGCCCAAGGCCGCGGTGACCAGCTTCATGGCCTTGGCCTGCCGCAGCGCGGCGATGACATTCGGGCTCTTACCGGAGGTCGAGATCGCGATGGCGACGTCATCGGGCCGCCCAAGCGCCTCGATCTGGCGCGCAAAGACCCGGTCGAAGCCGAGATCGTTGCCGGCGGCGGTGAGCGCGGACGTATCGGTGGTCAAAGCGACCGCGGCAATAGCGGCGCGATCGCTCTTGTAGCGGACGGTCAGCTCGGTCGCGAGATGCTGGGCGTCGGCGGCGCTTCCGCCATTGCCGAACAACATCAGCTTGCCGCCGGCGCGGATCGATTTGACGCAAGCGCTGACCAGACCGGCGAAGGCGCCCGATAAAGCCGCCTCGGTGCGGCGCGCGGTGTCGTGATGTTCGGCGAACTCCGCTTTGAAGAATGCTGCTAAGTCCAAGCTTTTGTCCCCTTATTGCTTGCGCATGATCTTTTCCGAAAACCGGTTCTCACTTTTCGGGATCATGCTCTTTAGTTTGCGCATGATCTTTTCCGAAAACAGGTTCCCACTTTTCGGGATCATGCGCTATGCCGCCTCGCCGCGGAATTCAGGCACCGCGTCGCGTAGCACATTGTAGATGACCGCGCGCTCGTTGCGCGACAGGCCCTGCTCCAGCATCGCCACCCAGGCGCGGATCGCCTCCAGCGAAGGCTGCACCGGCTTGGTGGCGACGATGCCGGGAATACCGATGTCGGTGGTCTCCTCCTCGCGCGCGAACAGGATTTCGTGCAGCCGCTCGCCCGGGCGAATGCCGGTGAACGTGATCTGAATGTCGCGTCCCGGCTCGAGGCCGCTGAGCCGGATGATGCGTTCGGCGAGATCGACGATTCTAACGGGCTGGCCCATGTTGAGCAGATAGACGGACACATCGCCACGGTCCGGCCCGAGCGCGTGGGTCGCGGCGGTGATGACCAGGTCGCAGGCTTCGCGGATGGTCATGAAATAGCGCACCATGTCGGGATGCGTGACGGTGACCGGGCCGCCGGCTTCGATCTGCGCCTTGAATTTCGGCACCACCGAGCCGTTGGACGCCAGCACGTTGCCGAAGCGCACCGAGATCATGCGCGTGGCGCTTGTCCCATGGCGGCCCAATTCCTTGTCGAGCGCCTCGCAATACATTTCCGCCAGCCGCTTGGTGGCGCCCAGCACGGAGACCGGCTCGATCGCCTTGTCGGTGGAGATCATGACCATGGCGGCAGCGCCGGCGGCGGCCGCGGCGTCCGCGACGTTGATCGAGCCGAACACGTTGGTCTTGATGCCCTCGTCCCAGTCCAGTTCGAGCAGCGGCACGTGCTTGAGCGCGGCGGCGTGAAAGACCATATCGGGCTTGAATTGCGCGATTAGGCCCATGATCCGCGTCCGGTCGCGGATATCGGCGATGCGGCCGGATATGGCCGCCTTGGTTTGTTTGGCTTTGAGCAACTCCAGCACGGCATGCAGCGCGGGCTCGGAATTCTCGATCACCAGCAGACGGGCAGCGCCGAAAGTGACCAGGCGTTCGCAGATTTCCGAACCGATCGAGCCACCGCCGCCTGTGACGACGATCGCCTTGCCGCTCACGAAGGACTCAAGGCGGCGGTAATCGATTCTGACGCTGGGCCGCAGCAACAAATCCTCAACCGCCACCGGCGCCAGCTGCACCGCCTGCCCGCCCGCATCGAGCGAGGGCAACTGGTTCATGGTCAAGCCGAGCTTGCGCGCCCGTATCAGCAGCGCTTCCGGCCGCGCTTCCGGCGAGAGCGCCGACGGTGTCAGCACGACGCGCGTCACCTGGGTGCCGCGACCGGCAAAATCGGCGACCACGCGTTCGAGGTCATCAATATCGCCCAGCACCGGAATGCCGCGGATCGATTGGCCGCGGTCGGCCGAGGACGGCGACAGGATGCCGACCGGCCAGATTTTTTTCACCGCGCCGCTTTCGATCGAGCGCAGTAGAACTTCGGCATCGGCGGCGCGCCCGAGCACCAGGGTCGGCGTCGCATCGGCGATTTTGACGCGCTGGAGCGTGCGCGCATAATGGAAATAGCGGTAGGCGACGCGCGAGCCGCCCAGCAGAAACATCTGCAGGAACCAGTACAACAGGATGGTGATCTTGCCGAAGAAGAAAGAGCCATAGATGTTCGGCGCGACCAGCACATAGTCAACCGCGAGAAGCGACACCGCCAATACGGTGGCAGCGCGAAAAATATTGTAGAGATCGGGAACCGAGGTAAACCGCCACTTGTTGCGGTGTAGGTTGAAGATGAAATAGACCGCCGCCGCGTAGACCAGGAAGACCGGCAGGAACTTGAGACCGGGCAGCCGTTCATCCAGCGGCTGACCCTCGAACCGGATAAAAAACGTCAGCACGATCGCCGCCGCGGTGGCGGCGAGATCGTGTAGCACGATCAGAATCTGGCGCGGGGTCAGCTTCGGCAATGGCAACCTTTCCCTGATGGCAGGTAATTATACAGGGAATTTGCCGTTTATAGTGTTTTCCAGCGGCGTGGAAGCCGCAAATTTGATCGGATTTCGAGGAGGAAGCAGCCTAGCGGCGGCGGTAGTCACCGAATGACTTAGACCGACCGCCCACTGGTCAATGCGTCGCGCATTTTGTCCTCAGTCAGCAACTTCTCAAAATACGCGATGGTCCGAATGAGCCCTTCTTTGAGTGGCGTGCGCGGCTCCCAAGACAGATGTTTTTTTGCGAGCGAGATATTCGGCTGGCGCTGGCGCGGGTCGTTCTCCGGCAACGGCCGGCGAACGATTCTCGAGCTTGCGCCGATCATCTCGTTGATCATGGTCGCGAGTTCAAGAATCGTGAATTCATTCGGATTGCCGATATTAATCGGCCCGGTCACTGAATCATCGGTCGCCATTAAACGAATAAAGCCGTCGATCATGTCATCCACATAGCAGAATGACCGCGTCTGCGAGCCGTCGCCGTAAATCGTAATGTCCCGGCCGAGCAAGCCCTGCACAATGAAATTCGACACCACGCGCCCATCGTTTGGATGCATGCGCGGGCCGTAGGTATTGAAGATACGCGCCACCTTGATGCGCAATTTGTGCTGACGCCAATAGTCGAAGAACAAGGTCTCGGCGCAGCGTTTGCCTTCATCATAGCAGGAGCGCGGGCCGATCGGATTGACGTGTCCCCAATAGTCTTCGGTCTGCGGATGTACCTTTGGATCGCCGTACACTTCCGACGTCGATGCCTGCATTATTTTCGCCTTCACGCGCTTGGCGAGGCCCAGCATGTTGATGGCGCCGTGGACGCTGGTCTTGGTCGTCTGCACCGGATCGTGTTGGTAATGTATGGGCGAAGCCGGACAGGCAAGATTGTAGATTTGGTCGATCTCAAGATAGATCGGAAAGGTTACATCGTGCCGGATGAGCTCGAAGTGTTTGTTGTCGAGCAGATGCTCGATGTTCGTGCGCGCGCCGGTAAAAAAGTTGTCGAGACAAATGACATTGGCGCCCTCCGCCAGCAGGCTTTCACACAAATGCGACCCGAGAAAACCGGAGCCGCCTGTAACAAGGATACGTCGTTGGAGATGCATACTTCTTGCCTAGAATGACTAACCCCTGCAGGCCGTGCATGGCGCCGCAGTCTATGTTATCCCGCCCGCGACAAGATCAACACTTTGGCAGCTTCCCCGCAATGCCGATTTCATCGATGCAGAACCCCGGCGAGCCACGGTCGCAGGCTCGCTTTCTCAACACGCTGCTGCTGCTATGGCTCGCCGGCACCGGCCTACGGCTCACCATCCTTGCGGTTCCACCGGTAATCCCGCTGATCCACGATGGCCTCAAGCTCAACGCCACCCAGATCGGCATTCTCACCGGCCTGCCTTCGATGCTGTTCGCGTTCGCCGCCGTTCCCGGCTCACTGTTGATTGCACGGCTCGGCGTGCGGACGGCGCTGGTGGTCGGGCTCGGCGTCACCGCGATCGGCGGCGCGTTGCGCGGCGCGATCCCCGATGTGGCGTGGCTCTACGCCATGACTATCGCCATGGGAGCCGGCGTTGCGATCATGCAGGTGACCATGCCGCCGGCGGTGCGCGCCTGGTTTCCGGAGCGCATCGGCTTTGCCACAGCGGTCTACACCAACGGCCTGCTGATCGGCGAAATCCTGCCGGTGGCGTTGATGCTTCCGCTGGTGCTGCCACTGGTCGGCGGAAGCTGGCAATGGGGCTTCGTGGTCTGGAGCGTGCCAGTCGCCGTTATCGCCGCCCTGGTGCTGGCACTGGCGCCGGTATCGGCTAATGGACTGGCATCCGCTGCGCGCCGCCGCTGGTGGCCGGACTGGAACAATCCGCTGATTTGGCGGCTCGGCATAATGCTCGGCACCATCAACGCCACCTATTTCGCGACCAACGCCTTCCTGCCGGATTACCTCAGAAGCAACGGACAGAGCGAATGGATCAGCGCGGGGCTATCCGGACTAAATGCCGGCCAGGTGCCGGCATCGTTCCTGTTGCTCGCGATCGCCGGCCGCCTGGAGCGCAAGGCGTGGCCTTACGTCGCTTGCGGGCTGCTCTGCGTGATCGCGACCGGCGGGATCGTGTTCGGTTCCGGCGCCTGGATCGTGGCGGCGGCCACGGTGCAGGGCTTTGCCGCCTCAGCGATCCTCATTCTGATCCTGGCGCTGCCGCCCTTGCTGAGCGCGCCGGATGACGTGCATCGCGTCACCGCCGCCATGTTCACCATCAGCTATAGCTGCGCGGTGATCGTGCCGGTGATCAGCGGCCTGGCCTGGGATCTGAGCGGCATCGCCAGCTTTGCATTTGCGCCGATCGCGATCTGCGGCATCATCCTGGTCGTCCTGGCGCCGGCGATCAATCACGTTCATCAAGCAGGGAGTTGACCGATGCGCCCGATTCCGGTGGGAGCGAAGGGGACCTACACGCTGCGCGTGACGCCCGCGCATCTCGCCAATCAGTTCAAGGACGTAAGCCTGCCGCAGGTGTTCGCCACGCCGATGATGGTGACCGCCATGGAGAACGCCGCGCTCAACGCGGTGCGCGACTATCTCGATGCGGGCGAGAGCGCGGTCGGCACCGGCGTCAATGTCCGCCATCTGGCGGCGACGCCGGTCGGCCATCAGGTGACCGCCGTGGCCGAGGTGACCAAGGTCGACGGCCGCCACATCGAATTCAAGGTGAATGCGCGCGACGAAACCGAGGAGATCGGCAACGGCACCCATGAGCGCATGGTGGTCGACATGGGCCGGCTCGACCAGCGGCTGAAGGCCAAGAAGCGGCCTTAATCACAGCCTCCCGCAAGGCCCTTGAATCCAGCCTTTAGCCGCAGTATGCATCAAGAACTACATCCTATGTATCTATACTGATGTCTAAAACATGATAACCGGCACGCAAATGCGGGCAGCCAGGGCGCTGCTCGGCCTCGACCAGCGCGAATTGGCGCAAGCGTCGGGCCTGTCGCTGCCGACCATCCAGCGCATGGAATCCTGCGACGGCGTGGTGCGCGGCAATGTCGACTCGCTGATGAAGCTGGTCGATGCGCTCGCCGCCGGCGGCATCGAATTGATCGGCGAAGGCGCATTGAGCAGCGGCGGCGGCCGCGGGGTGCGGCTCAAATGATGGTCGTCTACGCGCTTTACGGCGTGGCGGCGCTGGTGGTCTTGGCCCCGGTCGCGATCGCGCTCAGCGCCTCGCCGCGCGGCACCAGCGTGGTTTATGGCGCAAGCCTGATGATCACGTTGACGCAGGGTATGATCGCGCTGCTGAGCCTATTCGGATACTCCGACCCGTCCTCCACCGTGACGCTGCCACTCGGCCTGCCCTGGCTGGGCGCGCATTTCCGCATCGACGCGCTGGCGGCATTTTTCCTGGTGGTGGTCAATCTTGGCGGCGCTTCGGCGAGCCTGTTCGCGCTCGGCTATGGCCGTCACGAGCACTCCCCGCAACGCGTGCTGCCGTTCTATCCCGCCTATCTCGCCGCCATGAATCTCGTGGTCATGGCGGACGATGCCTTCAGCTTCCTGGTGTCGTGGGAATTCATGTCGCTCACGTCCTGGGCGCTGGTGATCGCGCATCATCGGATCAGCGAGAACGTGCGCGCCGGCTACATCTATCTGTTGATGGCGAGCTTTGGCACCCTCGCGTTGCTGCTCGCCTTCGGCCTGCTCGCCGGCGCCGACGGCAATTATGCCTTCGACGCCATGCGTGCTTCGCATCCTTCCGCGGCGCTTGCCGCTTTGGTGCTCGTGCTCACGATCGTCGGCGCCGGCTCCAAGGCCGGCGTGGTGCCGCTGCATGCCTGGCTGCCGCTTGCGCACCCGGCCGCGCCCAGCCATGTCTCCGCGCTGATGAGCGGCGTGATGACCAAGGTCGCGGTCTACGGCTTGGTACGTATCGTGTTCGACCTGCTGGGACCGCCGGACTGGTGGTGGAGCATGGCTGTGCTCGCCGTCGGCGGCATCACCGCGGTCATGGGCGTGCTCTACGCGCTGATGCAGCACGATCTCAAACGACTGCTCGCCTATCACACGGTGGAGAATATCGGCATCATCTATATCGGGCTTGGCCTCGCGTTGGCGTTCAAGGCGGAGGGCATGCCTTTAGCCGCGGCGCTGGCGCTCACCGCCGGCCTGTTGCATGTGTTCAACCATTCCGTCTTCAAGAGCCTGCTGTTCTTCGGCGCCGGCGCGGTGCTCAACGCCACCGGCGAACGCGACATGGAGCATCTCGGCGGGCTGATCCACCGCATGCCGCAGACGGCTTTCGTGTTCCTGGTCGGCTGCGTGGCGATTTCGGCGCTGCCGCCGCTCAACGGCTTCGTGTCCGAATGGCTGACCTTCCAGGCCATTCTGCTCAGCCCGCAATTGCCGGCCTGGGGCCTGAAATTCCTGGTGCCCGCGGTCGGCGCGCTGCTGGCGCTGTCGGCGGCGCTGGCCGCCGCCTGCTTCGTCAAAGCCTTCGGTGTGAGCTTTCTCGGCCGCGCCCGTACGCCTGCCGCCGCTCAGGCACAAGAGACCGACAGCAATTCGCTCGCCGCCATGTACTTTTTGGCCGCGCTCTGCCTCGTTGCCGGAATTCTCCCCGGCTTCTTCATCGACGCGTTAGCGCCGGTGACCAAAAGCCTGGTCGGCGTCAGCATGCCGCATCAGGCCGGCGTGGAGTGGCTTTCGATCGTGCCGATCGCCGAAAGCCGCAGCTCCTATAATGGACTGCTGGTTTTCATCTTCGTGCTGCTAGCCGGCTCGACCGCGGCCTTTGCCATTCATCGGCTGGCCTCCGATAAACTGCGGCGCGGACCGGCCTGGGATTGCGGCTATCCGGACCCGAGCCCGGCGACGCAATATACGGCGTCGAGCTTCGCCCAGCCAATCCGCCGCGTCTACGGCACATCCGTGTTCCGCGCGCGCGAGATCGGCGAGATTCCGCCGCCGGGCGCAACGACGCCCGCGCGCCTGACTGTCGAGTTGCGCGATCTGATCTGGGACGCAGCTTACGCGCCGGTCGCCGAGGCCATCGGCTACGCTGCCGAAAAGCTCAATTACCTGCAATTTCTCACCATCCGCCAATATCTCTCGCTGGTGTTCACGGCGCTGGTGATCCTCCTGCTGGTGCTCGCGATATGGCAGTGATGATCCGCGATTTCGCCTTGCAAGGCGCGCAGATGCTGCTGGTGCTGCTGCTCAGCCCGCTGCTCACCGGCTTCGTGCGCAAGGTGAAGGCGCGCCTGTTGCGCCGGCAGGGTCCGCCGCTGCTACAGCCCTACCTCGATCTGATCCGGCTGATGCGCAAGGATGTGGTGCTGGCGGAAAGCGCGTCATGGCTGTTCCGCGTCATTCCCTACATTGTCGTCGCCGGCACCTGGGTGGCGGCCTCGCTGGTGCCGACCTTCGGCAGCGGTCTGATGTTCTCCTGGTCGGCGGATCTGATCGCCATCATCGCGCTGCTCGGCAGCGCGCGCTTCTTCCTGGCGCTCGCCGGACTCGACGTCGGCACCAGCTTCGGCGGCATCGGCTCGAGCCGCGAGGTGATGATCGCCTCGCTGGCGGAACCCGCGATGCTGATGATCGTGTTTACGCTGGCGCTGATCGCCGGCTCCACTCAGCTCTCGACCATGGCCGCCTACATGCTGTCGGGCGAAGAGGGCCTGCGGGTTTCGCTTGGCCTTGCGCTGCTCGCGCTGATCATCGTGGCGATCGCCGAGAACGCGCGCATCCCGATCGACAACCCGGCAACCCATCTCGAGCTCACCATGGTGCACGAGGCGATGGTGTTGGAATATTCCGGCCGCCACCTCGCGCTGATCGATCTGTCGTCCGAACTCAAACTGCTGCTCTATATCTCGCTGATCGGCTGCCTGTTCGCGCCGTGGGGCATCGCCGGACCCGACGCCAGCGCGCAGGCGCACGCCATCGGCGTAGTCACATACCTGGCGAAGCTCGCGGTCGGCGGCTTCCTGCTGGCCGTGTTCGAGACCGCGATCTCCAAAATGCGCGTGTTCAGGGTGCCGGCATTCCTGGGCGCGGCGCTGATGCTCGGCCTGCTCGCCACCTTGCTGATGTTTGTCTCGCGGAGCCTTTAGAGAATGCGTGGCATCTCCTTCGACGTCGCTCATATGCTGGCCGGCTCGCTGGTGCTGGTGAGCTTCATGCAGCTCTATCAGGACCGGCTCTATGCGCTGCTCAATATCTTCGCGTTGCATGCCTTGGTCCTGGCCGCATCGGTCGCCTGGCAGGCCTTCATCCAGGATGCGCCGCATCTTTATCTGACGGCGCTGATCGCGCTGGTGTTCAAGGCCATCGTCATCCCGGTGGCGCTGCACCGGATCATCGTGCGTCTCGGCATCCACCGTGAGATCGAAACCGTGGTCGGAGTGGGCCCGGCCATGCTGCTCGGCATGGGGCTGGTCGCACTCGCCATGGTGGTGATGCTGCGGGTGACTGCGGAAGCCGATCCGCTGGCGCGCGAGGATCTTGCGTTTGCGCTGTCGGTGGTGCTGCTCGGCCTGTTGATGATGGTGACACGGCGAAACGCCGTGAGCCAGGTGATCGGCTTCATGTCGCTGGAAAACGGCCTGGTGCTGGCGGCGACCGGCGCCAAGGGCATGCCGCTGGTGGTCGAGATCAGCATCGCCTTTTCGGTGCTGATCGCCTTCATCGTCATCGGCATCTTCCTGTTCCGGATTCGAGAACGCTTCGACACCGTCGACGTGCAGGCGCTCGACCGTTTCCGCGGAGAGCGGCGATGATCATCGATGCGCTCAGCGGCGTTCTGCTGATTCCAGCCTTGTCGGCGTGCCTGCTCGCCGCCTTGCCCGGCTACCGTTTGACCTCGCGGCTCAATGTGCTGGCGGCATTCCTCAGCTTCGTAACCGCCGCGTCGCTTTTCGTCGTCGAGCCGCAGTCCGGCCCCTATCTGCTGGTGGATGACCTCAACAAAGTTTTCATCGTGCTGACCACTTTCGTGGCCTTCACCACCAGCGTGTTCAGCGCGAGCTATATCGGCCACGAGATCGAGATCGGCCGGCTGAAGTTAACTTACGTGCGCTTCTATCATTCCATGTACCAGGTGCTGATGTTCGGCATGAACCTCGCGTTGGTGGCCAACAATATCGGCCTGATGTGGGTCGCCATCGAGCTTGCCACGCTCACCACCGTGCTGATGGTCGGCATCTATCGCACGCACGAGGCGCTGGAAGCGGCCTGGAAATATTTCATCCTCGGCAGCGTCGGCATCGCGCTGGCGCTGTTCGGCACCATCCTGATCTACATGGCGGCACGGCCGGTGATCGGCGAAGGCCTCGAAGCCATGGTGTGGACCGTGCTGGTGGCGCACGCGGCGAAGTTCGATCCGGCGTTGCTCAATGTCGCCTTCGTGTTCCTGCTGCTCGGCTACGGCACCAAAGTCGGTCTCGCGCCGCTGCACGCCTGGCTGCCGGACGCGCATGCGGAAGGTCCGACGCCGATTTCGGCGGTACTATCCGGCCTACTGTTGAACGTCGCGCTCTATGCGCTGCTGCGCTTCAAGATGCTGCTCGCGCTCAATCCAGTCGCGATCGCACCCGGCCCGCTGATGGTCACAATGGGGCTGATCTCCTGCGTGTTTGCCGCCTTCATGCTGTACCGGCGCCGCGACATCAAACGCATGTTCGCCTATTCCTCCATCGAGCACATGGGCATCATCGTGTTCGCCTTCGGCATGGGCGGTCCGCTCGCCAATTTCGCCGGCCTGCTGCACATGACTATGCATTCGCTGACCAAGTCGGCGATCTTCTTTGCCGTCGGTCACATCGCGCAGGTCAAGGGCACGCAGAAAATCGCCGACATGGGTGGGTTGACCGTGACCAATCCGGTGCTCGGCTGGGGCCTGGTGCTCGGCGTCGTCGCCATCGCCGGGCTGCCGCCGCTCGGCATTTTCATGAGTGAGTTTTTGGTGGTGAGTTCGACCTTCGCGCGCCAGCCGTGGCTGGTGATGATCCTGGTGTTCGGAATCCTGGTCGCGCTCGGCGGATTGTTCCTGCGGCTCAACACCATCGCGTTCGGCGAGCCGCGCGGACCGACCGCGCCGGCGCAGGCGTCCTACGTGCCGATGTTCGCCCATCTCGCCCTCGTGTTCATGGCGGGCATCTACATGCCGCCGGTGCTGGTCACCGGCTTCCAGAACGTCGCCAGACTATTGGGATAGCGCGATGGCCTTGCTCGACAACATCCCGCATCGCGAAAAGGCCAAGCAGCACCGGCCGTGGCCGCGCGCCAACGTCACCGACGACGACTGGCGGCAGGCGATCGATCAGCTGGCAGCCGGGCGCTGCACGCTGCTGGGACTTTGGGGCGACGCGCCGGATGTGCACATGGCGCTGATGGCTGAGAACTTCGACGATATCGCCGTGCTCAGCTATACCTGCAAGGACGCACAATATCCAAGCGTCGCCGCGCGCCATCCGCCGGCGATCCGGCTCGAACGCGCCATCCGCGATCTGTTCGGCCTAGACGCCATCGACGCGCCCGATACGCGCAGCTGGCTCGATCTCGGGTTCTGGAGCGTCCGCCATCCGCTCGGCAAACGCACCCCCGCGCGCAAGCCCAAACCTTACGAATTCCTGCCAGCGGAAGGCGAGGGCCTGCACCAAATTCCGGTCGGCCCGGTGCATGCCGGCATCATCGAGCCGGGGCATTTCCGCTTCACCGCCAATGGCGAGCATGTGGTGCGGCTGGAGCAGCGGCTCGGCTATGTGCACAAGGGCATCGAATCCCTGATGCAGGGCGCCACGCTCGATCAGGCTGCGAAGCTGGCCGCCCGCACCTCCGGCGACAGCACCGTCGCTTATGCGTTCGCTTTTGCGCAAGCCACTGAGGCCGCCTTGCAGGTGAAGGTGCCGCCGCGCGCGCTCTATCTGCGCGCGCTGATGGCCGAGCTCGAGCGCCTGGCCAATCATTTCGGCGACATCGGCGCCATCTGCAACGACGCCTCGTTTGCGCTGATGCATGCGCAAACCGGCATCCTGCGCGAGCGCACGCTGCGGGCAGCCGAGGCCTGCTTCGGTCACCGGCTGATGATGGACGCGATCGTGCCCGGCGGTATCGCGCGCGATATTGCGGCGGACGGCGCGGCGCACGTGCAAGCCTTGCTCACCGAAGTCCGCCGCATGTTTCCGCGCCTGGTCGAGCTCTATGACAATACCGCCTCGCTGCAGGACCGCACCGTGAACACCGGCATCGTGAAGCCCGACTACGTGCGCCAGTTCGGCGCCGGCGGTTATGTCGGACGCGCGTCGGGCCGCGCATTCGACGCGCGTCGCACGCCGGGCTACGCCCCCTACATCGACCTCAGGTTTGACGTGCCGATCCTGGACGCCGGCGACGTCAATGCGCGGGTGTGGATCCGCATTCGCGAGGTCGAGCAGAGCCTGTCGCTGATCGAGCAGATTCTTAACCGCCTGCCGGCCGGAACAATTCAGGCCGCAGTCAAACCTAATGGCAAAATTTGCGAAGGCCTCGGCCTCACTGAGGCCTTCCGCGGCGATGTTCTGATTTGGCTGCGGCTCGACGGCAAGGGACGCGTCGAGCGCTGCCACCTGCGCGATGCGTCCTGGTTCCAATGGCCGCTCTTGGAAGCCGCGATCGAAGGCAACATCGTCGCCGACTTCCCGCTCTGCAACAAATCTTTCAACTGCTCGTATTCGGGGCACGATCTTTAATGCGCAAGGCACTGTTCGAAAGCTTTATCCACGGCCCGCTCACCGAGCCGGCGCCTAAGCCCGACGAGGCCGGCCTCGCCGAGCTGGCTAATGCTGTGAACCGCGCCGCCCGCGCCCGGCTCGGCCGTTCGCTGTCGATCCGCCACGTCGATGCCGGCTCCTGCAACGGCTGCGAGCTGGAAATCCATGCGCTCAGCAACGCGTTCTACGATCTCGAGCGTTTCGGCTTGCGCTTCGTGGCCTCGCCGCGCCACGCCGACGTGCTGACGGTGACCGGCCCGGTCACCAAGAACATGCGCGAGGCCTTGCTGCGCACCTACAACGCGATGCCCGATCCGAAATGGGTGGTGGCGATCGGCACCTGCGCCGTCGACGGCGGGTTGTTCTCCGGCAGCTACGCCGTCGCCGGCGGCGTCAAGGACGTGGTGCCGGTCGATTTGCACATTCCCGGCTGCCCGCCGAATCCGAAAGCCTTGCTGGCTGGACTATTGGCGCTGTTGCAGACCGCGTCCTAACCGCATAGGCAGCCGACACAGCTACAGCCGCCGCAGTTAGACCGCCACCTTGGTGAGGAAACCTTCGACTTCGCTGCGCAGATTAGCGGCCGCCTTTTCTACCGATTCCGATGCGGCGAGCACGGTCTGCGCCGACTCTTGGGTTTCGGTGGTGGCGCCGGCCACTTCGCTCAATACCGTGACGATCAGCTTGGCGCCGTCGGCGGCGCTCGTTACGTTTTGCGAAATCTCGCTGGTCGCTGCGCTCTGTTGCTGCACCGATGCCGCGACGGCGGCCGTATACTCATCGATCTCCTGCATGCGGTGGGCAATCCGTCCGATCGCTTCCACGGCCTTATCGGTCGAGTTCTGCACTTCCATGATCTGGCTGGAAATATCCTCGGTCGCCTTCGCGGTCTGCACGGCGAGCGACTTCACCTCGGCAGCGACCACCGCGAAGCCGCGCCCTGCTTCGCCGGCGCGCGCCGCCTCGATGGTTGCATTGAGCGCCAGCAGATTGGTTTGCCCGGCAATATTGCGGATGAGCTTGGTGACATCGCCGATCTTCCGCGCGCCCTGCGCCAGCGCGCCAATATCCTGATTAGTCACCTGTGCTTCATCGACCGCGACCCGCACCACTTCCGTGGTCTGGTTGAGCCGGCGTCCGATCTCCGCGATGGAACTCGACAATTCGTCGGCGGCAATCGACGCGGTCTCGACGTTGGTTGAGGCTTCGTTCGACGTCTGCACCGCGCTTTCGGCGCGTTGTGATGTATGGCCGGACGCGTTGAACAGGCTCGCCGCCGTCGCACGCATTTCACCCGCGCTGTCGGCCACCGTTCGCAGAAGATTTTCGGCACGCTCGCGGAACGCCGAGATCGCGTTTTCGATGACGGCGCGGCGCTCTTCCTGATGTTGCATAGTCATGCGTTGCTGCTCGGCCTGCCGCCGCTCGGTGATGTCCTCGTGCGTGCCGATCCAGCCGCCGCCCTTCATGGGATGATTTGTGACCAGCAAAAGATGGCCGCCCTTGGACTTGACTTCGTGCACGATGGTGCGCCCGAGTCCAACCGCGGTCAGAAATTCTTTGCGGTATACCTGCGGATCGCGAGAGAACGTGCCCTTGGCGACCCGTTTCGCCAGCACCTCAGACAGCGTGGATCCCGGTTTTACGTCGGCCGGCGTCAATTCATACATTTTATAGTATTGCGCGTTGCACACCACCAGCCGCTCCGCGGCGTCGAACATGCACAGCCCTTGTGCCATGCTGTCGATAGCGGTGCGTGTCTGCTCGATTTCCCGGCTTTGACGTCGGGTGAGCATGGCGCCGGTCAGACTCATCGCAAACTGGGCAATGACCGCGGCGAGGACGGCGGTGAGTGCCGTTTCGGAAATGGTGGGGATGACTGCGGCGGCCCAGACGGGAGCAAAGACAATCAGCGCGCCGAAAACGAGCGCAAAAGAGGCAAGACCGACCAGCAGGACCAGCGACGAAGCGCCTTTGACGCTGAGCGAGAAGAACATTCTGAACATAATTACATTGTCCGTATCGGCCGGGCGGATTATTCCCTGCCCGGATTTTTTTTGCAGTTAATTAATGGTAAAGAAATCATTAACGAGGCGCCGAACGCGGAGGAGAAATTCGTGAAGCTTGTGCTGTTCCAGACCGCGCCAGGCGCCGAGATATCGCCCGGAGTGCTCACCGGGCGCGGCATTGTCGACATCTCGGCGGCGGTGAAAAAAGGCTACACCCCGCAGTTGACCATGCAGGGCATCATCGACGAGTTCGAGCGCCTGCGCCCGGCGCTGGATAAGCTAGCCGGTGAAGGCAATGCCGTTCCGCTCGATCGAGTGCGCCTGCGGCCGCCGTTGCCCCGCCCCGGCAAGATTCTCGCCTGCATTGCCAATTACTGGGAACATGCTCAGCGCGAGCCGCGCCCGCTCAACATGTTCATGAAAAATCCCGACGCGGTGGTCGGGCCCGGCGACACCATCATGCTGCCCGAGTTTACCGTGCCGTGGATGTTCATGCACGAAGCCGAGCTCGCACTGGTGATCAAGGGGCCGGCCAAGATGGTGAAGGCCAAGAATTGGAAGCGCGCGGTGTTCGGTTATACCGCGATCATCGACGTGTCGGCGCGCGAGCAAGGCCGCAAAACCTGGCCGGCCAACCCGCTCACCAGCTGGCTCGGCAAGTCGTTCGATACCTTCGCGCCGATCGGCCCGTGCATCGCCACGGCGGACGAGATCGAGGATCCCAACGATCTGATCGTGCGGTTCTGGAATGACGGCCAGCTCCGCCACAACTACAATACCGACGACATGGAACATCGTGTGCCAGAACTCATAGAATTCGCCACCACGGTGATGACCATGAACTCGGGCGATCTCATCGCCTGCGGCACAAATCACGAGGGTTTGGGCGCGTTGCAGGATGGAGAAACGGTGGAAATCGAAATCCAAAACATCGGCAAGATGGGTTTGAAAGTCTCCGATCCTCTGAAGAGAAAGTGGGAACGCGGTGTCTATATGGGCGCTGATTCCACCAATCCCGATGCGGTGAAGCGTCACCGCCCGCAGGGCGGCCCGCTCCCGCCATAAATGGATAAACTCTTATGGAATCAGCAAAAAATGAAATCCGCGACAACATGCAGATCGATTGGGACGTGCCCATCCGCACGGACGACGGCGTCGTCCTGCGCGCGGACGTGTATCGTCCTGTCGGCAAAGGGACATTTCCGGTCATCCTGAGCTACGGCCCCTACGCCAAGGGCTTGTCGTTCCAGGAGGGCTACAAGAGCCAATGGGCGAGATTGACCAAGGCCGCGCCTGAGGTCTTGCAGAACTCGAGCAATCAATACCAGAACTGGGAGCTGGTCGATCCTGAGAAATGGGTCCCGGACGGATTTGCTCTCGTCCGCATCGACTCGCGCGGCGCCGGGTGTTCGCCGGGCACGCTCGATGTGTGGTCGGCGCGCGAGTCGCAGGATCTTTACGCTTGCGTCGAATGGGCGGGCACGCAGGCCTGGAGCAACGGCAAGGTCGGCATCAACGGCATTTCCTATTACGCAATGAACCAGTGGAACGTGGGTGCGCTGAAGCCGCCGCACCTCGCCGCGCTGTGCATCTGGGAAGGCTCCTCCGACTATTACCGCGAGCTGTGCCGCCACGGCGGAATCCTGTGCGATTTTTTGAACAGTTGGCATCCGCGCCAGGTGGCGAGCGTGCAGCATGGCGTAGGCTCCCGCGGCGCCAAGAGCTTGGTGACTGGCGAGCCGGTCGCCGGACCCGAGACACTGCCCAAAGAGGAACTTGCCAAGCATTGCGCCGATACGCCGGGCGAACCGAAGCGCCGCCGGCTGCACGACGATTACTACGCCGCGCGCACCGCCGATTTCGCCCAGATCGAGGCGCCCTTGCTGTCGGCCGCCAATTGGGGCGGCGTGGGCCTGCACACGCGCGGAAATTTCGAAGGCTGGCTCGCCGCAGGCTCCCAGCAGAAATGGCTGGAGGTGCACGGCGATACCCACTTCACGCATTTCTACAGCAATTACGGTGAGACCCTGCAGAAGCGTTTCTTCGGCCATTTCCTCAAGGGCGAGGACACCGGCTGGAGCAAGCAGCCGCGCGTGTCGCTCAACATCCGCCATCCGAACGAAAAGTTTGTGCGGCGCGACGAAAACGAGTGGCCGCTGGCGCGCACGAAATGGACGAAATATTTCCTGCGGCCCGATGGACAAGGCCTTGGCCTCGACGCACCCACGGCCGCGACGGCGCTGAGCTATGAGACGATGGGTGACGGTCTCACCTTCCGCACGCCACCGCTGACCAAAAGCCTCGAGATCACTGGACCGGTCGCGGCCAAGCTTTGGGTGTCGTCGGAGACCACCGATGCCGACCTCTTCCTGGTGCTGCGCCTGATCGATCCGGCCGGCAAGGACGTCACTTTCATCGGCTCCAATGACCCCCGCACGCCGGTCGGGCTGGGCTGGCTGCGCGCCTCGCATCGCAAGCTCGACCCGGCCCAGTCGCGGCCCTACCGGCCCTGGCACACGCACGATGAGGAATGGCCGCTCAAGCCTGGCGAGCCGGTCGAACTCGATATCGAGATCTGGCCGACCTCGATCGTAATACCGCCCGGCTATCGGCTCGGGCTCACCGTGAGGGGCAAGGATTACGAAGTGGACGGCCGCGACGCGGCGCTCCCCAACGCGCCCTACCCGATGAAAGGCGTCGGCCCCTTCCTGCATATCGACCCGGACGACCGGAACCCCAAGATTTTCGCCTGCCGCAACGCGCTGCACTTTGCCGCCGACAAGGCGCCATACCTCTTGTTGCCGGTCATTCCTGAGGGGTAAGCTTCCTTCCAAAAGCCTACACAGGGAGGAGCCGATCATGAGGCGCATTGCTGCCGTTGCACTGGCCGTTCTTGGCCTGTTTGTCTTCGCGGCGCCGGTCTCGGCGCAAAAATATCCGGACCGCACCATCACCATCATCGTGCCCTACCCGGCCGGCGGACCGACCGACCAGCTCGCGCGCGTGGTCGCCAATGCACTGTCGAAGAAGTTCGGACAGAACGTCATCGTCGAGAACGTCAGCGGCGGCGGAACGATCATCGCCACAAACCGCGTCGCCAAGGCGATACCGGACGGCTACACGCTGTTGCTGCACAATCTGCAGATTTCCGCCAACCCCTCGCTTTACAAAACGATTCCGTTTGACACTGAAAAAGACCTGACACCGGTCATGTTCATCAATCGCAATCCGCTGGTGTTGATCGGGCGCAAGTCGCTCGAAGCCAATACGCTCACCGAACTCCTCGCCTTGATGAAAAAGCAGCGCATGAAGGTGGCGATCCCGGGATATGGCGCCACCGGGCATCTCACCACCGTGCTTTTGGAGGAGCAAGCAGGGGTCAAAGTCGATCTGATTCCCTACCGCGGCGGGGCACCGATAATGACCGATCTCCTGGGCGACCATATCGACCTGTTCGTCGGCACGCCGCAGCAGTTCTTACAGCATGTCGCCACCGGCCAATTGAAGGCTTTCGGGATCACCGACAAGGAAAAGTCGCCGCAGTACCCAACCGCCGACAGCTTTGTAAAGCTGCTCGGACCTAAGCTTCAGATTTATTATTGGCAGGCGTTGTTCGCGCCGGCCGGAACGCCGGACGCGGTGATCAAGACGCTGAATTCGGCGCTGGAAGAAGTCGTTGTTAACGATCCGGCGATCGTCAAGATCTGGACCGACACGGGTGTCGAGGCCTTTCCGAAAGACGAACGTTCGCCGGCCGCCGGGCGCGAGATTATGAAGAGCGAAATCGCGCGTTGGGGCCAGGTGGTCCGCGACAACAATATTCACGTGGATCAGTGACGGGGATCACGCCTTAGCGCGCCGGCTGCAACACCTGTTCGAGCCAGTCCCACATATAGGCCGAGCAGATGCTCTGGTTGTCGATCTGGCAGTGGTGATAGCCACCCTCGTCGCGGGTGAATATCTTCAAAGTCTTTTGTTTCGAGCCGACGGCGTCGAAGCATTTTTGCGCCTCCGGCAACGGAATCTGCTCGTCGCCCTCGCCGTGCAGCATCAGGAACGGGCAGGTGATTTTCTGCACCACGCCATCGAGCTTGAACGGCGCCAGGCGTTTAAGCGCGTCGTCTTGCGACGTTGCGTTCAAAACCCACGCGATGTGCTGCGAAGCAACCGAGAGCGACGGCGTGTCCGCCTGCGCCAGGCGCTCGAAACGGTCGCGCCAGATTTTCTGGTAGTCCCATTGCGCGCCCCAGGCAAGGCAGCACGCGTAGCGCGGTTCGAACGCCGCCGCGCGCGGCGCGTAGTAGCCCCCTAAGCTGATCGCCATAACGCCGATGCGCTTGGCATCGACCTCCGGCCGCGCAGCCAGATAGTCGAATACCGGTGTCGCGTAGTGCTCGGTGTCGTGCCGCAGGTAGAGCCCGCGAAACCGGATGCTTTCGCCATTGCCCGGACCGTCCACGATCAAACAAGCAAAGCCACGGGAAACCAGATCGGCGACGCCCTTGAAATATTGAATTTCCTTGGTGATATCGAGGCCGTCGAAGAACACCATTGCCGGCACCTTGCCGCCGCGGTTGGCCGGTTCGGCATGCACATAAAGCGCCGGCAGGCTGGCGCCGTCATAGGGAATCTCTACGTGCTCGATGCGCGGCCGCTTGATGTACTTGGCGGCGTCACGAAAGCAGTCGACGCCGCGCCTATAGGCGTCATTGCCCTCCCTGCTCTTCGGCTGCAGGAAACGCTCGCCGACATGATAATAGGCGCTGGCGCGCTGGAGATATTGCGCGCCGCTCACCGCATGGCCGGCGGCGATGCGTTCGCGGCCACGGTCCTCGACGGCGCGCGCTTCGCACGACCATTCACGGAACCAGGCGTCATCGTCGCCGACGACTTTCTTGAGCCGCAGCCCGATGCGATTGACCTCGCCGATTTCCGCGCCGCCCCACGGAGCCATGTTCAGCCCGATCAGGAGCCCGTGCGACCAGCGATAATTTTCCGGGAAATAGGTGAAAGACAATTCTTCCGGCGCGGCAGCCATACGCGTACTCCCTCAGAAACGGCAGCAGATCAGTCTTTATCGGGCCGGAATTTGGTTTCCGGTTTGAGGCCCTTGCGCTTTTGCTTTGCGCTGATCAGGCCGTTCTCGAGATAGCGGCCGAGCGCGGCCCGCTTGGCGGCTTCATCCCATTGCGGCAGCCAGTCGCCGAGCGAATAGCCAAACCACGGCGGCTGCGGGCGCAACGGCTCGAAGCCGAGCTCGGTCCAGATCGCTTTGGCCCGCTCCATGTATTCCTGCTTCGGCAAGGCCAGCGGCGGCATGTCGCCCTTCATGGTGGCATCCATCAGTAGCGTCGAATCTTCTTCCTGATCGTGCTCGCGCTTAGGTCCATGGCCCTGGCCGCGGTGCGGCACGACTTGCACGTCCTCGACCGGGTTCATGCGATAGGCCATCGCCCAGAGCAGCGCATCGGCGTTGTCGGCCGAGATGTCCTCGTTGACCGCGATGCAGATCTTGCCGCAATCGGCCTTGAAGAAGGCGGCGCCGTGCAGCGCGCGCCAAACTTCCGTGCGCGACATGCCCTTCTCGACCGTGACGATGATGACGCGCAGCAGGCCGGTCAGCGGCTCATGCAAAGAGACGCGCTTGACGCCGCGAATGCCCAGGGTGTTGCGAAGATGCGACAAAAACAGCGGCTCATAGGCCACGCGCTTGATCACGCTCGATTCGCTCGGCGCCACCTGGCTGATGTAGGACGGAATGATCGGCTTCTTGCGATGGGTGATCGCGGTCACCTGCATCGGCATATTGAATTCCTCAAGCGCCACGTGGCCATGCGACTCGCCGAACGGCGCTTCCGGTTCCAGATATTCGGTGTCGATCAACCCCTCGATCACGAGTTCGGAATCGGCCGGCACCAGCAGGTCGACGGTGCGCGCGCGCACCACATTGATCGGCTCGCCGGCAAGGCCGCCGGCAACGGTAAATTCGTCGACGCCGATGGGGAGCTTCTGCGGACCCATGAACGCCACATAAGGCGGGCAGCCGAGCACGATGGCGCAGGGCATCGGTTCGCCGCGTTTCTGGTATTTGAGGTAATGCTGGTAGCCGCCGGCGCCGCCGACGCGCGTCGCCATGCGCACCACCAGCCGGTCGGGCGCCTTCAGCGCCGCGCGGTAGGTGCCCATGTTCTGAATGCCGGTCTCGGGATCGCGCGTGATGACGTTGGTCGCGGTCAGCGTCGGCGCGCTGTCGAAGCCCGGGGTCGACACCGGGATCGGCAGCCGGTCGAGGCCATGGCCTTCGCCCTGCAGCGCTTTGCCCTCGATCACGACCTCGTGACAAACCGCCGCGTTGACCAGCCGCGGCTCGATCGGATTGGCGATCGCGTGATCCCACTTGGCCTGGATGTCCTCGACCTTTGCATCCATGCCGATGCTGTAAATCTCCGGATTGGCCGCGATAGCGCCGACCACGACCGGAATGTCGTATTTGCGCCCGCGCCCGTCGGTGACGTTGGTGAATAGGAAGGCCTTGCGATTTTCTTCGTCGAGGCCGCCGACGAACTGCCAGCGCACCAGCGGATGCAATTCCGAATCCTTGTCGATCGGCCGGTCGATGGTGCGCACGAGTCCCCGTTTCTCCAAGACCTGCAGATGCTCGTGCAGATCGCGATAGCGTCGCGTGGCTTGCGTCATGTTGTCGTTCCCGCGGACCCTGTCTGACTATGCCGGCTTGCGTTTGAGCAGGAAGGCCTGAAGCGCTTCCTGCACCACCTCGCCGCGTTGATTGAGAACCTTCAGTTCGCGCTTCATCACCCCGCGCTCGGGGTTCGATGTTTCGCGCTTCTCCAGCACCTTGATCCGGGCATGAATGGTGTCGCCCGGCTTCACCGGTTTAGTGAACTTCAAGCTGTCGAAGCCGAGAAAGGCGATCAGCGTGTCGTCGTAGAGGTGGAGCTGGAATAGTAGACCCGTCGCAATGCCATAGACCAGCGGCCCGTGCACAATGCGGGTGCCAAACGGCGTCGTCTTGCAGTATTCCTCATTGATATGCAGCGGGTTGTAGTCGCCGGACAAACCCGCGTAGATGACCATATCCGCTTCGGTGACGGTGCGCGCCGGACTTTCGAATTCCGCACCGATCTCCCATTCCTCCCAGTAGAGCCCTCGCATCGCGGGTTTCCTTCATCGCAAATGAACTAGTTGATGGCGCCGTTCTCACGCAGGGCGACGATCTCTTCTGCCGAAAGACGCAGCAGCGTTTGCAGAACGGCATCGGTGTGTTCGCCCAGCATCGGGGCCGGCCGCGAAATCGTGCCGGACATGTCCGACATCTTGATCGGGTTGCCGGGCAGCCGCACTTTTCCAACCTGCGGATGATCGTATTCGACGATCATCTCGCGCTCCTTGACCGGCGGCTCGGCAAAGGCGGCGTCGACATTGTTGACCGGCGCCGCCGGCACGTCGGCGGCGCGCAGCCGCGCAATCCAGTCGGCGACCGTCCTGGTGCGGAAGATTTGCTCGAGACGCGGCACCAGCACGTCGCGGTGTTTCACGCGGCTGGCATTATCGGCAAAGCGCGGATCGCCGGCGAGATCGGGATGGTCGAGCACGGCGCACAGCTTGCGCCAGAAGATTTCCTGCCGCGTGGCGACGACGATGTAACCGTCCGCGGTCGCAAAGGCCTGCCACGGAACGGAATAGTCGTGCGCCGAGCCGGGCGGCTTCGGCACCTCGCCGTTGGTCAGCCACATGGTGCCGATGTAGCTCAACAGATGCAGCATGGTGTCAAACATCGAGATCTCGATCCGGCGCCCTTGCCCGGTCCGTTCGCGGTCGAACAGCGCGGCCAAGATCCCCTTGCACGCATAAATCCCTCCGCTGAGATCGGCGAGCGGAATACCGACGCGAACCGGCGGACGGCCGGGCTCGCCGGTGATGGCCATATGGCCGCTGATCGCCTGGATGTTGAGGTCGAGCGCCGGATAGTCCTTGTATTCGCCGGCGCTGCCGAAGCCGGTAACGGAGCATTGGATGATACGCGGATTGATGCGGCTCAGCGTCGGATAATCGATTGCGAGGCGTTCGAGCACGCCCGGGCGAAAGTTGTCGATCACGACATCGGATATTTTTACCAACTCGTAGAACAGCTGGCGCCCGGCCGCATTCTTGAGGTTGAGTACGATGCTCTGTTTGTTGCGGTTGAACGTCAGAAACAGGCCGCTCAACCCTTCGTAGGAAGCAACCGACGGATTTCGGCCGAGATCGCCCTCGGGGGCCTCCACCTTGATCACCTCGGCGCCAAGGTCGGACAGCACTTGGCTGCCGTAGGTGCCGGCGATGATCTGGCCGAGCTCCAGTATCCTGACGCCCTCAAGCGGATGCGACATCGATCACAATCCCAATCCGCGCGCGATGATGTTGCGCTGAATCTCCGAGGTGCCCGCCCCGATAACGGCGAGGCGCGAATCGCGAAAGAAGCGCTGCATTGGATATTCCATGCAGTAGCCGTAGCCGCCGAGAATCTGCAGGCCAAGGTCGGAGACCGCCTTATAGGCCTCACCGGTATAGAGCTTGAGCACCGCCGCGTCTTGACGTGTCGCGGTCCCCTGCGACATCAGCCATGCGAAGCGGTAGACCAGCGTGCGCGAAACATCGAGCATGACCTTCATGTCCGCGAGCTTGTGCGAGATCGCCTGGAATTCACCGATCGGCCGTCCGAACTGCTTGCGGCTCTTGGCGTAATCGAGGGCGTATTCAAACGCCGCGGAGGCCGCGCCGGTGCGCGCGGCGGAAAGGCAGAGCCGCTCGTACCATAGGTAGACATCGACCGCGTCCCAGCCGCGGTCGACCTCGCCCAGCAGGGCGGAGGCGGGCACCTTCACGCCGTTGTAGAAAACCTGCGTAGTGCCGATGGCGCGTTGGCCCAGCGTCGCGATCTTGCGAACCTCGATGCCGGGCAGCTTGGTATCGACCAGAAAATTGGTAATGCCGTGCTGCTTCTTGGCGCCGGTCGATGTGCGCGTCACCAGCAGGCAATAGTCGCTGATATCCATGCCGGAGGTGAAAATCTTCTGTCCGTCGATCACATAGCCGCCATCGGTCGCTTTGGCGCGGGTGGTCAGGGCGGCGGCATCGGAGCCGGATTCCGGCTCGCTCAGCCCGAAGCAGAATGAAAGCTCGCCGCGCGCGATCTTGGGCAGCAACGCCTGTTTTTGCTCGGGCGTGCCGTGCTGCAACACCGCGTAGCCGCCGTAGGTAAGCGTCCGGAACAGCCACACCGCCAGCTCTTCGAAGTGCCTGCCGGTCTCTTCCAAAAGGATGGCCAGGTCGATCGCCGAACCGCCGGTGCCGCCAAACTCGACGGGGATCGCCAGGCCGAACCATCCGTGCTCGGCGAGCGCCTGGTAGGCTTCGCGCGGCGGCCGCGCCTCGTTGTCGCAGCGCGCGGCGTAGTCCGGCGGGCAGACATGATCGAGCAGTTCCTTCGCGTGCGCGCGCAACGCCTCCTGGTCCTGCGAGAAGGAAAAGTCCATTGTCCGTCACCGCGGTCGGTCGAGTTTAGCGAGTTCGAGGACGCGCCGGGCGCGCTGGGCCATGGCGTAGTCCACCAGTTTGCCGTCGACGGCGATCGCGGCGGTGCCCGCCTTTTCTGCGGCCGCGAACTCGACCACCACCTTTTGATAATAGGCAACCTCGACCTCGGGCACGGCATAGGCGCCTTTGACCGGCGCAATCTGCTTGGGATGAATGACGGTGCGGCCGATATAGCCGAGACGCGCCGACAGACGAGAATCTGCGATCAGTCCGGTCTCGTCATTGAGGTCACTGAACACGCCGTCGAGCGGATGGATATGGCCGCCGGCCGCGCGGGTATCCAGCAGCACCTTGGAGCGGGCGTACAACAGTTCGGTGCCCTCGATCGACCATGAGCAACCGAGGTCGGTTTGCAGATCGCCGTCTCGGGCGCTGCCGAAGCAGGTCGCCGCCACGCGGGGCGAGGCCTTGATGAGGTTGAAGCAATTGTAGACGCCCAGCGCGTTTTCGATTTGCAAGATGATTTCGGCCGAGCCTTGCTTCATGCCGCACTGCGATTCATTGCGTTCGAGCGCCGCTGCGGTTTTCTGCACGTCCTCGACGTTTTCCGCCTTGGACAGCAGGATCGCGTCGAGGCCGGGACGCACCACCGCATTCAGGTCGTCGGTGAGCAGGCCGGTGGCCGCGCCGTTCACGCGGACATAAATCAACGGCCGCGATAAAGATCCGGCCGCGGCATCGATGCTCTTGGCAACCAGGGCGCGGGCCTCGGCCTTGGACGCGACCGGCACCGAATCCTCGAGGTCGAGAATGACTGCATCGGCGCCGCTCTCCAGCGCTTTGGTCATCACCCGCTCCTTGATCCCCGGAGCAAACAGCGCGGTACGCACAGGCTTCACGATACACTCCCGTCACGCTTTCTATAGTGTCTGCCTGCACCTTGTTCCGCGTGCGGCCAACCGTCAAGACGCCGCCAAATGGCGTCTTGCTGCAACTTTTTGGCAGGTGAAAAAATGAACGATCCAGCCGACCTCGGTCTTACGATCGACGGCGGCTTCAGCGATCTCGGTGCTTATCGGCTGATTTGTATGCGCGCGTCCGGGAGCGACAGGCCGCAAGAATGATGAAGGGGGACGCGCCGGCTTAGAAGCGAGCCGGCGGTCCCCCGCGTCATCAATACGAAAACTTCGTCAACGCCCTCAGTTAGTCGCCATGTCTTCCCATTTCGGGCAGGCGCGCGCCTCGACCGGCATATCGAATTCCTTGTAGTTGCTGGCGTCGATCACCGACGGCTTCAAGAACATCTCCGTCGGCACGGCTTGCTTGCGCAGAGTGCGGATCGCGATGATTGTCCCGAGACAACCCTGCATGAACGGATCGGCTTGCCCGCTGGCCAGCAGCTTGCCTACCTTCACCGCATCGACCGCCTCCTTGGTGCCGTTGATCCCCACCACGATCGCCTTGCGGTTGGCGGCCTCGAGTGCCTCGATCGCACCGATCGCCATCGCATCGTTGGCGGCCATCACGCCGTCGATCTGCGGGAACGACTGCATCAGGTTTTCCATCACCTGCAGCGCGTTCAACCGCTGGAAATTGCCGGCCTGCGTGGCGAGCAGTTTCACGTTCGGATTGGCTTTGACCGCGTCGGTGAGGCCGCGGGTGCGATCCTGATTGGAAAGCGATCCTTTCACGCCTTCGATGATGACGACATTGCCTTTGCCGCCGAGCGCCTTCATCAGCGCTTGCCCGGTCGCCATGCCGACCTTGTAATCATCGATGCCGACGAACGAGACAATCTTGCCCCCCGCCATGTGGTCGGTGATGTTGACGACGGGAATCCCGGCGGCATTCATCTTCTCGACACTCGGTATCAATGCCTTATAGTCGACCGGCGTGAACACGATCGCATTCGGTTTCTTGACGATGACGTCCTCGACCTGGCTCATCTGCTCAGGAATGCTATCGGGCTTGGTCGGCACGTATTGGATGACTTTGGCGCCGAGTTGCTTGGCCGCATTTTCGGCACCGACGCGGACGTTTTGGAAAAATGGATTGGTCTGGTTCTTGGTGAAGACGGCGATCGTCTCGCCGTCAGCGCGAGCAAGGCCCACGCCCGATCCGATCGCAACGGCTGTCGCTAGAATTAGGTGCATCGATTTCACGGAATTCCTCCCTCTCGTTCTGGATTGCATCATTGTTCGATTGCAGGCCGGCCGGCTGTCCCGCCTTGCATGACGACCACGGCTAACGCCGATCGCCCTCCACGCTGGCAGCCCTTCGACGGCCGAAGCGGGAGTTCCGCAAGCTTGAATTGCATCACTCTCATACGAGCAAGCGCCGCGGACCGGCAGTCCGGCCCATAATCAAGTGTCGCGTGCGAGGTCGCGCGGGAGCATTGACTTAAATCAAGCAGAGCGCCGTTCGCGCCTCGTATTCTTCAAAATCGCCGGTGACATAAAAAGTCGGCAAAGGATTATCGCGTCGAATTTGATCCTGAGCGAATAGGTGGCGCGTGACAGTCGTTCCTTTGTTCGAATTGCGCGGGATTTCCAAGGAATTCCCCGGCGTCAAGGCGCTCGACGACGTGTCGTTCGAAATTCGCGCGGGCGAAGTGCATATGCTCGTCGGCGAGAACGGCGCCGGCAAGTCAACCCTGATGAAAATTCTGTGCGGCGCCTATCGCGCCGACCGGGGTTCGTTTTTTAACAACGGCGAGCCGGTTACGATTCATGATTCAACCGCCGCCCGCAAATTCGGCATTGCTGTCATTTTCCAAGACTTCACGCTCGTGCCCTATCTCGACATCGCGCAGAACATATTCCTCGGCCGCGAATTCTCGAGCCGGCTGCCCGGTTTCATCGACCGGCGCCGTATTCATGCCGAAGCAAAACGCGTTCTCGACATGATCGGCTTCGATATCGATCCGCGCATGCCGGTCCATGGTCTGGGTGTCGCGCAGCAGCAGATGGTCGAAATTGCCAAAGCGCTCTCGCAGGACGCCCGCATTTTGGTCATGGATGAGCCGACGGCGGCGCTTTCCGACCGCGAGACCGAACTATTGTTCGCAATGATCGCGCGATTGAAGAAGAATGGCGTTGCGATCATTTACATATCGCATCGTCTATCCGAGGTGTTTGCGCTCGGGGATCGAATCACGGTCCTTCGTGACGGGCGCAATATCGCCTCGTTGCTGCCGGCCGAGACCACGCCCGATCAACTCGTGACTCTCATGGTCGGCCGGCCGGTGGATACGACCTACACCCGACCCTCGCGCCCGACCCCCGGCGCGGTGGTACTTGACGTCAAGAATCTCTCCGGCCCGAGCGGGTTTTCAGACATCAATCTGACCGTACGCGCCGGCGAAATCGTCGGCTTAAGCGGGTTGGTCGGCTCCGGTCGCACCGAGGTCGCACGCGCAATCTTCGGCGCCGACCGCGTGACGGCCGGCGAGATCAGACTGTTCGGCAAACGCATCGGCGGATCGACAGAAATATCCGCGCTGCGCGGCATGGCCTTGATCCCGGAGAACCGTAAAACCCAAGGCCTCGCGCTGGCTCGCTCGGTGGGCGACAACATCGTCCTTGCCGGACTGCGCAAATTGTTCCCATCGGGAGTTTTCGTACCAAGGCGAGCAATGAAGGCGGCACGCGCGATCATCGAGAAGCTGCGAATTGCCACACCAACGCCGCGCCGACCCGTCGCCACCTTGTCCGGTGGTAACCAGCAGAAAGTCGTCGTCGGCAAATGGCTCAATGCCGATGCGCGATTTTATATTTTTGACGAGCCGACACGCGGTATCGACGTCGGCGCCAAGGCCGAAATATTCCGGCTGCTCGATGGTCTGGTTCACAATGGCGCCGCCATTTTGATGATCAGCTCCGAGCAGATCGAGATCGTGCATATCTGCGATCGTGCATATGTGATGCGCAGCGGGCGTATCGTCGGCGAACTCGCACATCATGAACTCACCGAAGCCAATATCGTTCGCCTCGGGATACACCAATGAGCACGCGCGGATTCAGCCTGGCAGCCCTACCGGTCGCGCGCGTGCCGGGAGTAGCGATCGTGCTTGTCGTGCTGTGTGCAGGTTTTGGCGTGACGAGCCCGGGATTTGCGACACCTGCAAATATCGCGAACATTCTCACGCAATCGACGATCCTGTTGCTGCTCGCGCTGCCGATGACAGTCATCATCATGACCGAGGGCCTCGACCTGTCGATCGGAGCGGTGCTCACCTTCGCTTCCATCGTGCTGGCGGTCACCGTGATAGCGACCGGCTCACCTACGCTTGCCTTTTTGGCGGCGCTCGGCGTCGGATTGTGCTTCGGTTTGGGCAATGGCGTGCTGATCGCGGTGTTCGACATCCCGCCATTCATCACCACGCTTGGCACGCTTGGTATTGCGCAAGGCCTGTCGCTGCTGGTGACCGACGGGCAAAGTGTCGTCGGTATTCCGCGCTCCATCGAGCAGATCTATTCCGGGACCGCGGCCGGCATTCCGTTTCCGATCATCATTGCGGCGCTTGCCTATTTCATCACCCATGCGCTGCTCTACCACACACGCTTTGGCACTTATGTCTTCGCGCTGGGCGGCAATCGGGAGGCCTTGCGAGTCGCCGGCATTTCGGTGCGCGGCATGCTGATCCGAGTCTATGTATTCGGCGGGTTGATGGCCGGCTTTGCGGCGCTGTTGATGACGGCGCGGCTCAATTCGGCACATCCGACCGCCGGGATCGGCATGGAGTTCGATGCCATTGCCGCCGTCGCGGTGGGCGGCACTTCGTTCGAGCGCGGCAATGGCTGGCTGCTCGGCACGCTGCTTGGCGTCATCGCCGTGGGCGTGCTGCGCAATGGCCTCAATCTGCTCGCGGTGCCGTCATCGGTGCAGGTCGCCTGCATCGGCGCGCTCGTGATCGTCGCGCTGTTCATCGACGGAATGAGGGCCGAGCGATGAACACCGCAGCGCGCACCGCCGTCCGCTCGCGCTTCACGTTATCGCGCGACGTCATGCAGGCGTTCTACCGCCTGCTCGGCGTGGTGCTGCTGTGCGCAATGCTGGCGACGCTCAGTGACGTATTCCTGACCACGAACAACATCCTCAACGTGCTACGGCAATCGGCGCTTTTGTTCCTGATGGCGTCCGGCCTCACCTTGGTAATCCTCACCGCCGGCCTCGACCTCTCTATTGGCGCAAACGTCGCGCTTTCCGCATGCCTGGCCGCGAGCGTGATCAAGATCACCGGCTCGCCGTTGCTTGGGGTGGCAACCGGCATCGGCTGCGGCGCCGTGATCGGGCTTGCCAACGGCATCCTGGTGACGGCGCTGAGGATTCCGTCGTTCATCGCTACTTACGGCATGATGTGGATGCTCACCGGCGTCACTTATTACTACATGGCCGGGGAAACTATTCACGGCTTCCCGCCGGAGTTCCGCCAGCTTGGTAGCGGCTATCTGCTCGGCGTGCCGATGCCAGTCTATGTCATGGTGCTGTTCCTGTTGATCGGCGGATTGTTCGCGCAGCGCACCGTCTGGGGCCAGCAAATCTATGCCATTGGGGCCAATCCGGTCACCGCGCGCCTTTCCGGCGTGCCGGTCGAGCGGCGCCTCGTGCTGGTCTACGCCGTGAGCGGCGCGATGGCGGGGCTCGCCTCGCTGATCATTCTCGCGCGCATCAATTCGGCGCAAGGCGATATTGGCGAGGACCTGACGCTGCCCGCCATCGCCGCGGTTCTGGTCGGCGGAACTTCGCTGTTCGGCGGCTCCGGCACGGTGGCGGGCACGCTGATCGGCGCGCTCATCCTCACGCTCGTCCTCAACGGCATGAATCTTCTGCAAATAAATTCGTCATGGCAGCCGCTCGTCACCGGCGTCATCGTTCTGCTCGCGGTTTGGATCGACACCCGCGCGCGTCGAATCGGCGAATAGGCAGCAAAGGCCCAAAGCTCACCCCAGCGAAAATGAAAGAGGAGTAGACAAGATGAAGTATCTGGCAATCAGCGTAACCGCCGTGCTGACGGCGCTGTTCTCCGGCCCGGCGTTTGCCGACGGCGAGACGATCGCGGTGTTCACCAAGAACCAGACCAACCCGTATTTCCAGGCGGTCCGTGTCGGAACCGAAACGGCGGCCAAAGCGCTCGGCGTCAAGGTCATTCAATATGTTCCGACCAAGCCGGACAGCATTCCCGAGCAGCTAAGCCAAGTCGAGGACGTGATCGTCAAGAAGCCGAACGCGATCGTCTTCATCCCGGTCGACTACAAAGCTCTGGTTCCGGCGGTTGAGAAAATCAATGCCGCTGGCATTCCGGTCACCAACATCACCGACCGCTCCGCAGGTGGCAATTTCGTCGCCTTTGTCGGCGCCGACGATTACAGCATCGGGCTGTCCGTCGCGCGCCGTTTGCTTAAGGCCATCGGCGGCAAGGGCAACGTCATCATCCTTGAGGGCGTCAAGGGCTCACTCACCAGCACCAATCGTGTGCGCGGGTTCAACGATGCGATGAAGGAGAATCCTGACGTCAAACTGCTTGCCTCGCAGCCAGCGAACTTTCAGCGGCTGAATGCGCTTCAAGTCATGGAAAACCTGATGCAATCGTTTCCGTCGATCGACGGCGTGCTGGCGGCGAACGATCCGATGGCAGTCGGCGCGATCGAGGCGCTCGAAGGCGCTAACCGGAAGGCGCTGGTGATTGGGATTAACGGCAGCAAGGAAGCGGTTGAATTGATCAAGTCCGGCAAGCTGCTGGCGAGCGGCGACTTCAATGGCTTCATTCAGGGCTGCATCGGCACGGAGATCGCCGTGCGCAATCTGCACAAACAGCCGACGCCGAAGGAAGTCATGTTGAAACCGATCGTAATCGATAAGACCAATTTCACGCCCTATGAGATGCCGGTCGAGCAGCGTGCCTGCCCGACGCTTGAACAGATCGTCTCGAATTAAAAGCGATGACACGACGCGGGCCGGCCACCTAGGCCGGTCCGCTTTCTTTTGTCCGGATGTCGCGTCAGATGGATTCGGGGACCATTTTGATGGCGCCACAGGGGCATTCGGTGGCGCAAAGCGCGCAGCCCTTGCAATAATCGTAATTGAAGCGGAAACGGTTGCCGGGACCCAGTTTGATCACCGCATTGTCCGGGCAGACGCCGTAGCAGTTGTCGCACTCGAAGCAATTGCCACAGGAAAGACACCGGCGCGCCTCGTAAAGCGCGTTGGTCTCGTCGAGCCCACCCTGTATCTCCTCAAAAGTGTTTTGCCGGCGGGCGCCTTCGAGCATCGGCCGCACCGTCTTCGGTGCATCGGCGTAATACCAGCTATTGAGCTTGTCGAAACTCGCCAGCTCGTGCTTTTCCGCCGGCGCATGGGCGGCGCCGCGCAGCCAGGCGTCGATATGAAGCGCCGCTTTCTTGCCGTGGCCAACCGCCACCGTGACGGTGCGCTCCGAGGGAACCATATCGCCGCCGGCGAAGATGCCGGTATGCCCGGTCATCATGTTCGCGTCGATCTGCACCACGCCATCCTTGATCTGCAATCCGGGCACGCCATCGAGCAGCGACAAATCGACGTCCTGACCGAGCGCGAGCACCAGCGATTCAGCCTCCAGTGTCTCGAATTCGCCGGTCGGCTGCGGAAAGCCCTTCTCGTCGAGCTGCATTTTCTCGACGGTAAGTACCCCCTCGTCCATGCGTTTGATGGTCGAGAGCCATTTCATCATGATGCCTTCCTCGAGCGCCTCCTCGACCTCGAAGTCGTGCGCCGGCATGCGATCGCGGGTGCGGCGATAGACGATGATCGCCTCCGTCGCGCCAAGGCGCCTGGCGGTGCGGGCGGCGTCGATGGCGGTGTTGCCGCCGCCGTAGACAACGACGCGGCGTCCGAGCAGCGGCTTGTCCTCGCCTTCCATCGAGCGCAGCAGAGTGACGGCGTCGAGGACCTTTGCAGCGGAACCGGCGGGAATATAGGAGCGCTTGCCGATATGGGCGCCGACGGCGAGGAATGCCGCGTTGAACCGACCGGCCTTCATCGTTTCGAGAATGTTGTCGACCTTGGCATTGAGCTTGAGCTCAACGCCAAGATCGAGAATCCGCTTTATTTCCGCATCGAGCACATCGCGTGGCAATCGGTACTTGGGGATGCCAAAGCGCATCATCCCGCCGGCCGCGGGCCCGGCATCGTGTATCGCAACGCCATGCCCCATGCGTCGCAGATGATAGGCCGCAGAAAGACCGGACGGTCCCGCGCCGACCACCAGCACGCGCTTTCCGCTTTCTGCCTCGGGCGGCGTAAAGCGCCAGTTGCGCTTAATCGCCTCGTCGCCGAGGAAACGCTCGACCGAATTGATCCCAACAGTTTCGTCGACCTGCGCCCGATTGCAGGCGCCCTCGCAGGGGTGATAGCAGACCCGCCCCATCACGGCGGGCATCGGGTTGTCCTTCGTGAGCACGTGCCAGGCACTTTCGTAGTCGCCCGATTCCGCGTGGTAAAGCCACGCCTGGATGTTTTCGCCGGCCGGACAGGCATGATTGCACGGCGGCAAGCGGTCCACATAGACCGGACGCATGGTGCGCCAGGAGCCGGTGAGATTGGCGAGGCTGCTGCCGCTATCGAGCGTGACGGCGAACGGGTGCTTCATCCCGCCTCCTCCTCAGGCTCGAGCAGCTTGAATTCGGTAATGTTACGGTCGGCGATGGCCTGTAGCCGGGCGAGCCGCTGCGAACCGGCGGCATCCTTGAACAAATGCGCGAAGCGCCGCTGCGGTTTGAGATACTCGGCCACCGGGACCGGGCGGCGAATTTTTCGGCTGCTGGTGACAATGCCATACTCGGCTTCAAAAACGGGGAACAGCCCGGATTCGACAGCCAACCGCGCCAGACGGACTGTGTCGTGCGAGGCCGAACCCCAGCCGAGCGGACACGGCACATGAATGTGGATATAGCGCGCGCCGTGAATCCCCATCGCCTTCATCACCTTGCGCTCGAGGTCATGCAGGTCCGCGACGGTTGCGGTCGCGACATAGGGAATGCCGTGGGCAACGGCAATCTTGGGTAAATTCTTGCCGGTGCCGAAGACGTTGCCGGGCTCTGGACCGATTGCCGGCGTCGTCGCCGTGCGCGCGGTCGGCGGCGTCGCCGAGGAACGCTGCACGCCGGTGTTCATATAGCCTTCGTTGTCGTAGCAAATGTAAAGCACGTCGTCGTTGCGCTCGAACATTCCGGACAGGCAGCCAAATCCGATATCGGTGGTGCCGCCATCGCCGCCCTGGGCGATCGCGCGCACGTCCTGGCGCCCCTTCACCCGCATGGCCGCGGCAACTCCGGTGGCGACCGCCGCGGCATTGCCGAACAGCGAGTGCAGCCAGGGGATCTGCCATGAGGTTTCCGGATAGGGCGTAGTGAAAACTTCCAAGCATCCGGTCGCGTTGACCGCGATCAGATTGCCGCCGGTTGCACGCATCGCCGCATCCATGGCGTAACGCGCGCCCAGCGCCTCGCCACATCCCTGGCAAGCGCGATGCCCGCAGGTCAGCGCGTTCGACCGGTCGATCGAAGCCTGCACCGATCGCTCGCCGTCCGATACCAGCCGGTTGCCGACGGTAAAGGTTCCCTTCTGGTAGAAGTGGAGTTTCTGGGTAGCGGCGGCGGTTGCGGTCGGATCGGTCATCGGGCGTACCTTTATTCTACAGCCGGAGACTGCGCGGCTTGCTCGAGCCGGCGCAGCAGATTCTCGGCTGTCGGTCCGGAGCGGCGCACTTTGCGCACGTGGTGCAGTTCCTTGCCGATGATATCCTCATTGAGGTCGAGGAAATGTGCGCCCTCCCAGGATTGCGCCAGGGCGCGGCGGAAGACGCGATGCAAGGACGCCCGCGTGATGGACCGCCCGCCCAGTCCGGCAACCACCGAATGGACCTGCGGCGCGGCCGGCGTATTGCGCAAGGCCAGATCGACATTGTTGGCGAGTTGGCCGCCCATTCCAACCGCGAAGCTCTTTTCGATCACGACGACATGTTTTCTGCCGGCCAGCAGAGCGCGCAATGCCGCGGTCGGGAACGGCCGGAACGACACGATGGTCACAAGCCCGATGCTGAAACCATCGGCACGCATCTCATCGATGGTGTCCTTGATGGTGCCGTTGATCGAACCCATGGCAACCACCAGCATTTCCGCATCGTCTGCGCGATAGGTGCGCAGCAGGCCCCCGGTATCGCGCCCGAACCGCGTTTTGAATTCTGCCGCGAATTCAGGTATCAGCCGCAGCGCCAGGGTCTCCTTATAGTGTTGCAGGAAGCGCACCTCGGTGAACGCATCCGGCCCCACCATGGCGCCGATGGAAATCGGGTTGGCCGGATCGAGCACCTGCACCGGCTCATAAGGCGGCAGGAAGGCGTCGACATCGGCCTGATCGGGCATGTCCACGCGCTCGACGGCATGCGTGAGGATGAAGCCGTCAACGCAGACCATCACCGGCATCGACAATTCCTCGGCCAGCCGGAACGCCTGAATGTGCAGATCGATCGAATCTTGATTGGATTCCGCAAACAACTGCAGCCAGCCGGCGTCGCGCATCGACATCGCGTCGGAATGATCGTTCCAGATGTTAATCGGCGCGCCGATGGCCCGATTGCCGAGCGTCATCACGATCGGCAGGCCAAGCCCTGCGGCGTTGTAGACCGCCTCGGCCATGAACAGCAGGCCCTGGCTCGCGGTCGCGGTATAGGCGCGCGCGCCAGCCGCCGACGCGCCGATTGCAACCGAGAGGGCCGCGAATTCCGATTCCACATTGATGAATTCGCAATTCTTCAGATCACCCGATCGCACCATCTCGCCGAGCCCTTCGACAATATGGGTCTGTGGCGTGATCGGATAAGCGCAGACGACTTCGGGGCGGCACAAGGCAATTGCCTCGGCGGTGGCGTAGGAACCTTCGGTCTGCTTCAACATCGGATCTTCCTCACGCCGCCGTCCTGATGCGGGCGGCAACGGCATCATGCGCCTCGGTGGCGGCGGCAATGTTGGCGTCGCCGATCTTTCCAGGGAACTCTTCACGGATGGCCTTGGCGACCGAATCGAGACGAACCATTCCGGTCAATGCCGCAAATGCGCCGAGTAGTGCCGCGTTCGGCACCGGTCGGCCAATATGCTTAAGCGCTAGTTCGGTCGCCGGCACCGTGACGGCATGGCCGGCCGGGAGCTTGGCTACGACCGCGTCAAGGTGGAGATCGCCAAAGCTCTGATTGGTATTGACGAGGAGATAGCCGGTGTCCTTAAGGCCTTGGAAAACGTCAACCGCCTTGAACAGCGTCACGTCCTGGACGATCAACGCATCCGGCACGACGATAGGCTCACGCAACCGGATTTCCTTCGTATCGATCCGACAGAAGGAGACGACGGGAGCGCCCATGCGCTCGGAGCCAAAACTTGGAAAGGCCTGAGCGTGCTTATCCTCGAGGAACGCCGCGATGGAGAGAACGGCCGCCGCCGTGACGACACCTTGGCCCCCACGTCCATGGATGCGGATTTGGAACATCTACGAATCCTCGATCGAGTAGCGGTACTATAGGGTCGTGCGCGCGACGCCGTATTGATTTGCCGCAATTCGAATCTTGGCCACTGCTGGCTATTTTGCTCAGCCGCCAATTCAACTCATTGATATTGCATGGTTTATAGCTTAGCGGTTCAGGCTATTTGCCCATCATCAATGCCGCGATTGATTAAGTCACGCACGCAGGTGAAAAGCTCCGCGTTAGGACAAAACGTCGGCGCCCTATCGATATATTCCGGGGCGCGCGCCAGCCACTCCTGGCAGGGTTGATCCGCGCTGCAGGACTGACAGGTGGTGACCGCGGAACGAAGGTCGCTGGCGAGGCGCCCGTGGGCGAGCATCGATGCGTCCAAGCCCAACCGCTCGAGCATCTCGCACATATTTCGCCAGCGGTGGTCTGCGTCTTGAATGTTGGACAAGACCTTCCCCCATGCGAAATCGGTTTCAGAGGGTGCGCGTATGGCAGAATAATCAAATGGCGGTGGATCGCTTTTGATCTAGCGCAAACTCTGTGCGGATGTGATTTTCGGAAACGACGTCACTTCTCCGCAAGACCGGCGCGTTCCGCCACCTTCCGCCACAGGGCGAGCTCGGACTTCAGTCTGGCGCGCAGATAATCGCGACCCTCGGGCGCCGTGCGGAAGCCGGCTTTTAACATACGATCACTCACGTCCGGCCGCTTCATGATGGCGACGATTTCCTTCTCCAGGCGAGCGAGGATCGGTTCGGGTGTGCCTGCCGGTGCGAGGACAATCTGCACGGTTTCGGACGCGGCGTCCTTGATGCCGGCTTTTTCAATCGTCGGAACATTTGGAAGTTCGGGCCACGGTTCCTTGCCAGTCTGAAGAAGCGCGCGGACGCTGCCAGCATTGATATGGCCCATCACGCCGGCGACCGTGACAGCGGTAATATCGGTCGTCCCTTGCATCATCGCCGTGACGGCGGGGCCTAAGCCTGAAAATGGGACGTGAACAAGCTTTATGTCCGCGCTCGCCATCAACAACTCCATCGCCATATGCGGAGTGCTGCCGACGCCGGGGGTGCCGAAATTGAGCTTGCCAGGCTGTTGTTTCGCCTTGGCGATCAGATCGCCGATGCTCTCAATGCCGGATTTTGAGTTGGTCAGTATGACGTTAGGCGACGCGCCCAGATAGGCAACCGGCTCGAAATCTTTCACCAGATCGTACGGCACCTTGCGCAAGCTGGGATTGACCAATGCGGAACCGGAGGCAACGAGCAGCGTATAGCCATCCGGCGACGCGTGGGCGGCCGCGTCGACACCTATATTTCCGTTGGCGCCTGGGCGATTCACAACAATCACGCTTTGGCCAAGGATCGGCGAGAGCTCGGCGGCAATGAGACGGCCGAGCAAGTCGTTCGCCCCACCCGGCGCGAAGTGAACGATGACCGTAATCGTTCGCTCGGGCCAAGCGGCTCGCGCCGCCGTGCCGGCGAACATACTCATGAGACCGATAACGATTGCTGCAAATGCCCTGCTGGCAGGACGCCAAATGAAGCCGCCCGATACGATTTTCAATGACATGGCCGCTTCTCCAAATTCCTCTCAATTTTTTCGCGTATGATTGCCGCTCAGGCGCGGCCCGCGGCTCATTCGGCCTTGAGACCGGCGCGTTCGACCAATTCCTTCCACATCGGCACTTCGCGCGCGATGCGGGCGCGCAACTGATCGGGGCCTTCAAATTTAACCGCGAAGCTCGCCGTGAGCATACGCTCGCGCACGTCGGGCTTGTTCATGATCGCGAGGACTTCCTTGGCGAGCCGGTCGATGATCGGCTGCGGCGTGCCGGCCGGCGCCAGCAGCATCTGCGTCGTCTCCACCACAGCATTGGGAATGCCGGCCTGTTCCATGGTCGGAACGTCAGGCAGATCGGGCCAACGCTCCTGGCCCGTTTGGACCAAGGCTTTGAGAGCTCCCGATTTGATGAATCCAATCAGGCCGGCGATGTTCACAGAACCGACATCGGTGGTGCCCGCGATCGCCGCCTGCGCGGCCGGCGCCGCGCCCGAATAGGGCACGTGGATGAGCTTGGTATTGGTGCGCAGTTCCAACAATTCCATGGCGAGCTGCGAGACGCTGCCCACGCCGGGGCTGGAAAAAGTGATCTTGCCCGGCTCGGTTTTCGCCTTGGCGATCAGATCCTGGATCGACGCGATGCCGGAGGCCGGCCGCGTCAGGATGACGTTGGGCGATGCGCCTAGATAGGCGACCGGGGCAAAATCCTTGACCTCATAGCCCGACTTGCGGATGCTCGGATTGATCAGCACCACGCCGGAAGCGACGACCAGCGTGTAGCCGTCGGGCGTGGCCCGCGCCGCGGCGCTCAGGCCGATATTGCCGTTGGCGCCCGGACGGTTTTCAACGATCACGGTTTGCTTGAGTACCGGCCCGAGTTCGCTAGCGATCAGACGGGCAAGCAAATCGTTCGATCCGCCGGGCGCGAAGTGGGCGATGATGGTGATCGTGCGTTCCGGCCATGCCGCGCGCACGGGACCGCTGCCGACCGACAAAACCATTACCGCGGCGACGGCGGCGATTAAAAACCGTTCACACACTCGCCTCAACATGGCTCGTTCCCCCACCGGTTCTATGTTCTCCGGTTCACCGGAGTTCGACAGCACGTTGAGTGAAACACTTCGGCAAGCACGGAGCAAGGCGCGCACGCCGTCCATGTTCACATGGCGGACACGTTGCGTGGCTCCGTCGCTTGTCGATATAGTGAGGACATCATTCGCAAATTCGCGCTGGCAAGGAAACGTCAATGGCAAAGCCGCTCGCCGGCATCAAGGTTATCGAGCTGGCCAATTTCATCGCCGGTCCGCTGTGCGGAACGCTGCTTGCCGACATGGGGGCGGATGTTATCAAAGTCGAGCCGCCGAAAGGCGATATGAGCCGGGCGACGCCGCCAATCCGCAATGGCGAAAGCATCAGCTTCGTCGCGCTCAACCGCAACAAGCGCAGCCTCGTGCTCGATCTCAAGCGGCCGGAAGCGATAGAAATTCTGCTCAAGCTTGCGGCGCAATCCGACGTCTTTGTCGAAGCCTACCGCCCGGGCGCGCTGGAGAAGCTCGGACTCGGTGGCGCCCATGTAAAGGCCGTCAATCCCCGCATCGTCTACACGTCCGTTTCCGGCTTTGGTCAAAGCGGACCCTATCGTCGTCGCGCCGGCGTCAACCTGATCATCGAGGCGTTCTCCGGCATGTTGTCGGTGACCGGCGAGCCGGGAAAAATGCCGATGCGGCCTGGCGTGCAGACGGCCGACGTCTTCGGCGCGCTGTTCGCGACCTATGCCACGTTGGCGGCGCTCGTGGGCACCGGCCGTACCGGCGAGGGCTTCATCGCCGACGTGTCGCTGGTCGAGACATCGATTGCAGCGGCGGCCTGGGAGGCGGCCGATTATCTCGAGACCGGTAAGGTCCCGCAGCCGCTCGGCAACAAGCATCGGCTCAATGCGCCGTACCAGTTGTTCGCGACCAAAGACGGCCGCTACCTCGCGATCGGCACGCCGAACGACCAGTTGTTCGCCAATCTAATGACGGTGCTCGGCCTGCATGAGCACATCGGCGATCCACGTTTCGTGTCCTATTCCAGCCGCAAGGCCAATGAAGATGCGCTTCTTGTTCTGGTCGAACCGGCCGTGTGCGCGCGCGATTCCAAGGAGATCGAAGCCGCTTTGATGGCGGCGGGGGTGCCGAGCGCCTGCGTCAACAATTACAAGGAAGTGTTCGACGACCCGCAAATCATCGCCCGCGGCGTGGTGAAGGACATCGAACATCCCCGCCTCGGCCACATGCGCGCCGTGCGCAATCCGATTTTGCTCGACCACGATGGCCCCACCATCGATCGCCACGCCCCCATGCTGGGCGAGCATTCCGAAGAAATTCTGCGCCAGCTCGGCTATTCGGCTGAGACCATCGGGGAGTTCATCGCCGCCGGCGTAACGCGCAATGCGCAGCCGAGATCGGCGGTCCAAGCCGCCGAATAACGAGTATTACGGCACGGCCTTGGCGGCGCCGAACGGCGCGTTACCCTCCTCGAACAATTCGATCACCGTCCCCGGCCCTGACTCGTCACGCAGGCCGACGGTGATCCGTGGTCCGTTGACGGTGCGCACGCTGGCGAGACGCCGCGGCGTCCAGTCGGTCTGGCCGAGCACGTGGCGGATGACCGTGATTTCCTCGACTACGCCCTCAATGACGCGGTCCGGCACAAAATCGTGTGTATGGCAGCGCGAACAAAGCAGCCGCTCGGGAAAATATCCGGTGCCGCAAGTCCGGCACCGCCATATGCCGACACCTGCGCTCATTCCATGCGCTCCAAGATGGCCGCCGCGGCGGTCCCGCCATAGCGATAAAGCGTCATGCCGTAGCCGGTCGTCACCGCGCGCCGCGCACCTGTCACCTGACGCTCGCCGGCGCGATGCTGAAGCTGCAGCACCGCTTCGGAGATCCCATTGAGCCCGCCGGCCGGTCCACCGGGCTGACCGGCCGACATCATCCCGCCCCAGGTGTTGATCGGCTTGCGGCGCTCGCCGATCTCGCGGCGGGCATAGGTCGCGAGGTCGTGATCCGGGATCATCCCGAGATCGTTGAGTTGCGCCAGCACCATGGCGGGATAATCGTCGTAGATGCTGGCAACATCGATGTCATCCGGGCGCACGCCGACGGTTTGCCACAGGTCCTCGGCAAAGGTGCTGATGCCGGTCTGCAGTCCATCGCCCTCCTGGTTGTCGTAGTTGAAACTGTTGCGGATGGCGCGCACCCGCACCGGTGCACGCCCGCGCGGGCAGCGGTCGGGATGAGCGATGATGATCGCCTGGGCGCCAGCGACGACGGGAACGCAATCGTAGCGGGTCAGCGGATCGGCCACCATCGGCGCGGCGAGGTATTCCTCCATGGTCAGCGGCGCGCGGTAGACCGCGAACGGGTTCTTCGCCGCCCAAGCGCGTTGCGCGATCGCCATATGGCCGTAGTCGGACTTGGTCAGGCCGTATTTGTTCATCTGCCTTGTGGTCACCAGCGAATAGACGCCATTCGGGCCGCCGTGACCCAGCGGCGCGAGGTGTTCGCGCGTTGCGATGTTGTAATTTGCGGCGATCTTGGCGTAACCGCCCAGCCCGGTCGCATCGCCCGCCACCACGAGAATTGGCGAGGCCGCGCCGGTCTCGACCCCGCGCAACGCGTGTCCGAGCATGTTCATCGCCGACGAGCCGCCGTTGGTGTCCTGCAGCAGCCAGCGCAGCGACAGGCCGAGACGCCAGGCGAGATCGACGGCGGCATCGGGCGCCAGCGAAAACGACGTCACCGCCATGCCCTGGATTTCGCTGGCATCGATTTGCGCGTCCTGCAATGCTGCAACGACCGCGTCGCGGATGAAAGTGTGTGTCGATTGTCCTGGTTGCGGACGCCGAACATAGGCCGACTGTCCGACGCCGATGATGGCAGCATTCATGGACATCGTAATTCCGGGTGGCTGAGCTTCACGGCAAAAATAGTTGTAGTGGACACGACATCACGTTAGCATTTCCGCGCCGTGAAGCCAGCCCGCAAAACATGACACCCATGATTCGCGCAGCCATTATTGGATTGGGCCGTTGGGGACGCTCGCTCGTGACCTCGGTGCAGGACAACAACGACGACATCCGTTTTGTCGTCGGGCATACGCGCACGCGCGCCAAGGTCGAAGATTTCTGCGCCGCCAAAGGCGTCCGTCTGGTGGACGATTTCGATGCAATCTTGTCCGATCCCGATATCGACGCCGTCGTGCTCGCCACGCCGCACAGTCAGCACGCCGAGCAGATCAAGCGCGCGGCGGCGGCGGCCAAACACATTCTGGTGGAAAAGCCGATCACGCTCGATCGCGCGAGCGCGCAGGCCGCGGTTGAGGCAGCGCAGAAAGCCGGCGTCATACTGGCGGTCGGTTACTGCCGCCGCTTCCACCCCTCGTTCGGCGAATTGCGGGAGCGGCTGCGCGACGGCCGGCTGGGAAAGATCGTCGGCATGGTGGCCCAGCATACGACCAGCACCTCGACGTTCATTCCGCCGGAAAACTGGCGTGCCGATCCCGATGAGGCGCCTGCCGGCGCGATGACCGCGGTCGGCTTGCACGCGCTCGACCTGATGATCGAGTTCGCCGGGCGCGTGCGCGACGTGCAATGCGTGACCGCCCGGCACGGCGACGGCCCATCCGACGACACCACCACCATCCTGATGCGGTTCGGCGGCGGCGTCACCGGCATGATCTTCTGCTCGGTCGCCACTGCCACGAATTTCAGCTTCAGCGCCTATGGCTCCATGGGAATGGCGGAAGTCCACGGCGCGGCGCTGCAGCATTTCCGCTTTGTGCCGATGTCGCAGCAAGCGCCCACCGGCCCGGTGCTCGCGCCGCCGGATGAGACCGTCGACCACAGCGGATTCAACATGCTCAAAGCCGAATTGGTCGAATTCGCCCGCTGCATCCGCGACAAGCGCGCCTTTCCGGTCGGCATCGACGACGTCCTGCTCGGCATGGCGGTATTCGACGCCGCGGTGCAGTCGGCCAAGACCGGCAGCATCGTCGAAGTGCCGTCGCATTAGACCGCCCGCTTCAGAGCAAGCGGACGGCCGCGGATCAGTCGAACTAATTATTTTTGATTTTCAGCCCGGCCTTGTCGACGACATCCTTGTACATCGGCACCTCGCGTTTGATGCGGGCGGCGAACGCCTCAGGACCTTCGGCGAGCACCGGCAGACCGAGCTTGGCGTACTTCGCCTTCATCTCGGGCTCCGCGAGAATCTTGCTGATTTCCTTCGCCAGCCTGTCGACGATGGGTTTCGGGGTTCCCGCCGGTGCAAACAAGCCCTGGAAAGTATCGGATTCTGCGTCCTTGATACCGATTTCGTCGAGCGTCGGAACATTCGGCAGATCGGGCCAACGCTGCTTCGACGTCACCGCGATCGGCCGCACCTTGCCGCCGCTCAACAAGCCGGTCAGCGAGCCGTAATTGGCCACGTAGAAGTCGACCAGTCCGCCGAGCACCGCGGTATTGGCAGGGCCGGCACCGGCATAGGGGATATGCTGCATTTCGAGCCCGGCCTTGATCTTCAAGAGTTCGCCGGCGAGCTGCGGCGTGGTGCCGACGCCGGGACTCGTCCAGTTCATCTTGCCCGGATTGGCCTTCGCCTCCGCGATCAGCTCAACCATGGTTTGGATTTTTGATTGCGCCGGCACGACGAAGACGTTCGGGGACGCTCCGAATACCATGATCGGGGTAAAATCCTTGAACGGATCGTAGGGGACTTTCTCGTACAGGCTCGGATTGACTACGAATGCGCTCGAGCAGGCCAGCAACGTATAGCCGTCGTTTGATGCGCGCGCGACCACGCCGGTGCCGATCGAGCCGCCGGCGCCGCCGCGGTTTTCGATGATCACTGGCTGGCCAAGCGCTTTGCCAAGTTCCACATGGATCATGCGCGCCGCGAGGTCGGTGCCACCGCCGGCCGGAAAACAAGCGATGATCGTAACCTGGTGATCAGGATACTCGGCACGTGCGCTATCAAGCGAGATCGTCGCGAATGCCGCGACAGCTAAAAATGCCGTTATGAGCCGAGACTTTCGGAAGGCGCTTAGCGCCGCGGAGACGATGAACATGGATGTTCCTCCTGCCAAGTGTTGCACGGTTGATTTTATTGCGACGTCTTGAACGATGGTTCCTTATGTTTGGTCGTGAGCCGATCGACCTCGATCATCTCGGCGGAATTGAGCCGCCAGTCGATCGCCGCGACATTTTGATAAATCTGCTCCGGCGCACTCGCCCCCGCGATCACGCAGCCGACGTAAGGTTTCGACAATAGCCAGCCGAAAGCCAGTTGAAGCAGCGAGCGGCCTCGCTGAGTGCAGAACGCGCGCAAGCTCTCGACGATACGGAAATTTTCGTCGTTGAGAAAACGATCGGAGTAGCGCTTGTAAGACATCCGTGTGCCCGCCGGAATCGGCGCGCCAAACGCGTATTTTCCCGTCAACATGCCGCTCGCGAGCGGAAAATAAGGTATCAGCGCAAGACGATGAGCTTCCATCGCCGGAATAATCTCGACCTCGATCTGACGCGACAGCAGATTGTATTGATCCTGACACGCGATAAAGCGTTGCAAGCCGTTTGCCTGCGAGATCCGTTGCGCTTCCACGATCTGCGAAGCAGACATATTCGAACACCCGATGTAGCGCACCTTGCCCTGCGCAATGAGCGAGTCAAGCGCCCGCAGCGTCTCCTCGATCGGCGTCGCCGGATCGGGCCGGTGCAAATAGTAAAGGTCGATCCAATCGGTCTTCAGACGCTTGAGACTCGCCTCGATCGCGGTCTCGATATAGCGGGCTGAGCCGCCTTTGAGTTGACCTTCCTCGTCCATCGCCAAACCGAATTTGGTGACAAGCACCACATCCTTGCGCCGTGCGCCGAGCGCTTCGCCCAAAATTGACTCTGATCCACCACGCATTCCGTAAATATCCGCGGTGTCGAAGACCGTAATACCGGCATCGAGCGCTGCGTGGACGATGCTCCGCGCAGCCGCCGGATCGAGACGACCGCCAAAATTGTTGCAGCCCAGTCCGAGCGGCGAGACGCATAAATCCGTCGTACCGAATTGACGTTCACGCATGCACGCTCCTCGTGAACTCGCCCAGCACGGTCCGTGCATATCCGCCGAGGATCAGATCGCGCGCCGCCGGTTCGATCGACAGGGCGCGCACGCGGGCGACGCAATCCAGATTTCCCATGTCGAACGGA
>Ga0097691_1000236_pt1 | contig 51701 bp, 49 predicted proteins | sample NGESurdeep072012_8_FD_72858 | JGI IMG/M metagenome (GOLD analysis project Ga0097691, IMG submission 72858) | Arctic peat soil microbial communities from Barrow, Alaska - NGEE Surface sample 210-1 deep-072012 | ecosystem: Environmental > Terrestrial > Soil > Wetlands > Peat ...
CCGCCGTGTACGGACCCGTACGCACGGTGGTGTGGCAGGGGTCGGCGGGTGACCGCCGCCCCTATGCCGATCAAGTCGAATTTGGGAAAGAGCTTTATCGACAGGTGGACAACGCGGCACAGACGACGTAAAGTCGGCGTGTGATCAGTCGGAGTAGCCGTCTTCTGCTCGTTGCGCACGCCGAAGGGCATGGCGAAAGCACGGCCATTGTCGATTCGCAGGGTTCCTTCACCTACAACGAATTGCTACAGGCATCGGCGCAAGTCGCAGCGACGCTGCTTGCGGGCCGCGATGACCTGCAAGAAGATCGCGTGGCATTTTTGCTGACGCCGGGATTTCCGTGGGTTGCGATACAGTGGGGAATCTGGCGGGCGGGTGGCATAGCCGTCCCATTGCCACTCAATTCGACAAGGTCTGAGTTGGAATACGTTGTCGACGACACCGCCGCTTCGATATTAGTATTCGACGCTCAGGCGGAAACACTGCTTGCGCCAATCGCCGCTGCACGCGGTGTCCGGCCGGTGTCGTACGACCAGGTTCTCTCCTGCGAACCAGCAGGGTTACCGGATATCCGTAACGATCGGCGCGCCATGATTCTCTATACCAGCGGCACCACCAGCCGACCGAAGGGCGTGGTTACAACTCACGCCAACATTTCAACGCAGATCGAGAGCCTTGTGGAAGCGTGGGAGTGGTCGGGCGACGATCGCATCGTGTTGTTTCTTCCGCTGCACCACGTGCACGGAATCATCAACGTTGTTTCCTGTGCGCTATGGTCCGGCGCGACCTGCGAGATGCTGCCGCGATTCGAGACGAATGCGGTGTGGGAGCACATCGCTGGCGGAAGCCTATCTCTATTCATGGCGGTCCCAACAATTTATGTGAAACTCATCGCGGCTTGGGATGCGGCGTCGCCGGAACGCCGAGCCGCTCTCAGTCAAGCCTGCAGCCAATTGCGTTTGATGGTGTCGGGTTCGGCGGCGCTGCCCGTAAGCACGCTCGAACGCTGGAAGGAAATCAGCGGCCACACCTTGCTGGAGCGCTACGGGATGACAGAAATTGGCATGGCACTATCGAACCCGCTGCGGGGTGAGCGCGTGCCGGGCAGCGTTGGGACGCCGCTGCCGAGCGTCGAGGTACAGCTAGTCGGTGAAAACCGCGAACTGGTTGCACCCGGAACTCCCGGTGAAATCGAGGTCCGAGGCGCGAGCGTGTTCTCGGAATACTGGGGCAAGCCCGACGCTACCCGCGACTCCTTCCGCGATGGCTGGTTTCGCACTGGCGACACTGCGGTCGTCGAGAACGGTGTCTATCGCATTCTCGGGCGCACGAACATCGACATCCTCAAGACAGGGGGACACAAGGTATCCGCGCTGGAGATTGAAGAGGTGCTTCGCCAGCATCCCGCCTGTGCCGAATGTGCCGTTGTCGGCGTCGCCGATCCGGAGTGGGGTGAGCGCGTGGCGGCAGCCCTGGTCCTGAAGAAGGGCGATGCCCTGGATTTGCCATCCCTCCGCGCCTGGGCCAAAGAGTTCCTTGCAGCGCACAAGCTCCCTTCACGGCTGCTTGTGCTGGATGAACTTCCGCGCAACGCGATGGGAAAAGTGACGAAGCCGGCGGTCGCGGCGATGTTTCAAATCGCGGGCAGTGGCGAGCCAGCCGACTAGGGCTACCCCTGCGGGCCCCTTGACACGCCGTGGTATGCTTCTGCCCACGCCTCGCAAAACTATCCGCATCGTGGCGTGAGCGCTTGTGGTTCGGGTTATTCGTACGAGATGCGAGTTCTTATCGCAGCTACCGAACCTCAATTTCGGTGTCTTTCGCGCTCTCCCCTTACTGCGAAGGAGGACACCATGGCTAACGAAGCTGCGGCCCTGCCACGAACTCATACCAAACTTAACCGCCAGCAAATCACTGGATTCTGGGGTGCATGGACTGGTTGGACGCTCGACGGCATGGATTCCGTCATCTACGCACTCGTACTCAGTCCGGCGTTGACCGAGCTACTTCCAAAGTCGGGATACAAGGCGACGCCTGCCAATGTGGGATTTGCCGGCTCGACGCTGTTCGCGCTCTTCCTTGTGGGATGGGGGCTGTCGCTGATTTGGGGACCGATTGCCGACAAGTTTGGCCGAAGCCGGGTGCTGGCTGCAACCATCTTTGTCTATGCGATCTTCACCGGGGCTGCTGCTTTGTCGCAAACCGTGTGGCAGTTGGGATTGTTCCGCTTGCTGGCGGGCATCGGAATTGGCGGCGAGTGGGCACTGGCCGGCACCTACGTTGCTGAAGCCTGGCCGGAAGACCGCCGCAAGATGGGCGCCGGATATCTGCAGACTGGGTATTACTCGGGCTTCTTTCTGGCTTCGGCCCTCAACTACACGGTGGGAGCGCATTATGGCTGGCGCGCCATGTTCTGGTGCGGCCTGACGCCCGTCCTCGTAGCTGTGATGGTTCTGCTGCGCGTCAAAGAGCCACAGCGCTGGCAACAAAAAGCCGGGGTGAAGGCCACGGGTGGACTTTCTTCTCTGCGCAGGATCTTCGGTGCTCCTTACACCCGGCGCACGCTGGTCAACACGGTCCTGCTGGCATCGGCCATCTGCGGACTCTGGGCAGGTGCCGTTTATGCGCCGACGGCCATCATTAACCTGGCGAAACGTGCTGGCATGTTGCAGCCGCAGGCGGTGCGCACCTCTTCGCTCGGCATGGGTTTGCTGTCCCTGGGGACTATCCTGGGATGCCTGGCGGTCCCGCCACTCGCCGAACGTTTTGGCCGCAAGCGGACCTTGGCCTTTTACTTCATCGGGATGGCGTTCTGCATCTTACTCAGCTTTGGCTGGGCATTCTACCTGCCACAGGGACTCCATCCTTTCATTGCGGTACTGTTCTTTTTGGGCTTCTTTGGAGGCAACTTCGCCGTCTTCAGTCTGTGGTTGCCGGAGCAGTACGGGACGACGGTGCGCGCGACCGCGTTTGCCTTCACCACTTCCTTTGGGCGCTTCATCGCCGCGGGAGTGAACTTCGCGATCGGCGCGCTGGTCAATCAAATGGGGACCCTCGGCAAGCCGGTTGCCTTTACAGCGATTGCCTTTGGGATCGGGCTGCTGGTGATTCCCTTCGCAGTGGAAACCCGGAGCGAAGTCCTACCTGATTAAGAACTGCTTTGCTAACGTCCGACACTATCGCGGACTGTTGGCCAGAAAAGGGAGTTTTCCCGCATCGCAGGGCTGTGAGTGAATCTGCCACGGCTGCCCCAAAAAACTTCCTGGCAATCTCCATCTGCCTATTTTGGAGGCGCGGGTGCGTTAAGGAAACTCACCAGATCACCAATGTCGGTGGGCTTCAGGGTTGGCCACGGCATGCCCAACTTAATGGAGCGGTCAACCATGCTTGGTCCGTGCTGCCAAAGAGCGGCGGTGAACGAGACGGCTGTAAACGGTTTAGCACCCGCTTTCAGTGCTGGTCCGCCCTGAGTGCCTTCAGCCATCGATCCATGACATGCTGCGCAGCCGCGTTCGGAAAATACCTTCGCACCCGCGTCCGGAGTTCCGGTTGGCTCGAAGTAGCGCAAGCTCGCAAGAAACGCCAGCAGATCGACCATCTCCTGGCCCTGAAATACCGGTGGAGCGACTCCGCTGTCGTGGCTCTCCTGCAACATTTCCGGCGCATGGTTCCAGAAGACGGCGGCGAACTGTGCGGTGGTGAGTGGAAGCTCGTGTTCCGGCCCCAGCGCCGGCCCCAGGACGCCACCCTGACCTCCGACGGAATGGCACTTCACACATCTAGCCTGGAACACGCTCGAGCCGCGCTCCGGGTTGCCAGGTATTTCGTGCGCGTTCGCAGCCTTTGACGCAGTGCCATGGCCCACAAATGAGATCAGGTCGTTCATCTCTTTACCGGTGAACTGGGGCCATTGCCCAAGGTGAATGGTTATAGGATCGACCATCGAGCCGGCGTGGTTCAGCATCGCGCGGGTCCATGCGCTGGAATCGACGCCGCCCGCGATCCCGGAAAGATCAGGCGCCGATTTGCCGCCCACTCCAGCTACCGAATGGCACTGAATACAGCCCTTTTCGTTGAATACTTTCTGGCCCGCGCGCGAGTCGCCCGCCCGGTCAACATTGCCCGACTGGTACAGGAACGCCAGGATGTCCGCCATTTCTTGAGGGTCCAACTGGGGGTAGGACTTGTTTTGCTGGCGGAACTGCCGCCACATGCCTGGCGCATGGTTCCACAGCACGGTGGTTAGCCAGCCCATGGCGGGTGTGCCGGGATGCAGCCCGGACAGATCAGGGGCAACGCGTCCACCTGATCCATTAATGGCATGGCAGATGGCGCACTGTTTGTCGCCGTAAAACAGTGCCGCTCCCTTCTCCGGTACGCCAACAATATAGAGTGCACGCGTGGTGACGGGAGGCCGGCGACGTCCCACGAATACGGCAATCAGCAAGATCGCAACAACCAGGGTTACAACAATCCAGAGAAGACGCCGATTACTTCCACTCAGCATGGCCATGGACAGATCTCCTTTTCTGATGCCTGCCTCGCGAGATCATCGCGAGACGGTGCACCAACTGGATTGAGCGAACTATTTCTGCTCCAGATTCCGGATGTAGAAACCAAGGCCCACCAAAGTGAGCGCAATCATTACCAGCGATAGCCCCAATCCGACCTGGCGGAATTTCCATTCCTTAAGTGCCTGCTCTCCGGCAGCGTGCGTCTGGCGCGCTACCGCAAGTCCGGCGTCGGTATCACGCTTGAGTTCGCTTTCGCTGAAGGAATGCACTGTGACTCGCGCCTTCAACAGCGCATCTTTTGCCTGCGCCTGTTGCAGCATGGGCTGGCTGACCTCCATGCCTTGCCGCTCGGCGCGTCCCAGGATCTCCTCGGACGCCGACAGTGCCGACTGCAGGTTTTCCAGTTGGTCATGCATGGCTCGGGCCTGCACGAACCCGGCATCCCCGTCGGTGTGACAGCGGATGCACACTGCTTTCTCCCCGGTGCCGATCATTTCGTCGGTGGGATGCTTGATGGCGTGGTTGCTGTGGCAGGTAACGCAACCCGGAAATCCCATCGCAGCGAAAGCGTCCTTGTGCGGGCTGGTCTGGAACAGTTGTGCCTGGAAGACGTGGCAATTCGAGCAGACGTTGGTGACGTTGGCGACCCCTGGAGGCGTTGCCCCGTGGTTGCCGTGGCACGTGGTACAGGTCGGCGCACTCAGATCGCCGCGTACCACCATCGCGTCGTGGTGCACGCTCTGTTCGTAGTTGGCGAACTGGTCGGTCTTGATGCCGTAGGGCTTCATGTACTCGGCATCGGCGTGACAATGCGAGCACGTGGTTGCGATGTTTGTGGGATGCACGCTGGAGCGCGGATCGGACGGAGCGCGTAAATCGTGTACGCCATGACAGTCAGTGCAGACCGCGACTTTGGCGTCGCCCTTCGACCACTTAATGCCATGTACGCTGGTCTTGTACTGCTGGAACTGGTCGACGCGCAGCCCAGGGTTGTAGTTCTTCATCCGTTCGGCATCGGCGTGGCAGGAAGCGCAGAGTTCCGGAATCTGTTTGCGCTCAATCTTGCCTTTCCACCCTGCCGTGCGGCTCATGGCCTTCTCAGGATCGTCGCTACTGGCGTCGCCGCCATGACAGGCGGCACAGGTGAGCCCTTTCTGAGCATGGATGTTTTGACTGTACGTCTCCACGCTGACGCCGAGAGGCTCAGGCAAGTTGGAATGGCAATCGAGGCAGGAGTTCCTGGCTTGCGCAAAGGCCATCAGCCCGCTGCAGACCAGAAACGCAGTCAACAGAATCCCGGTCCTTTGCCTGCGTGTCACCAAGTCGCGAACGCTAATCATGCCGCCTCACTTTGCCACCCAGCCGTAGACAGTCATGGCGGCCATGTATCCCAGAAAGACGCAAGCCAGACCCGAGATCCAACGCCGAGTGTTGAAAGGTTTTGTTCGGTCAAGGAATGGCAACAACAGGGCCACGGCTCCGACCACACCGAACGCCAGGATGCCGAGCATTTCGCCGTCCATGCCCAAGACCTTGGCGGGAATCAGCTTGAGAGTCTGGAACATGAACAGGAAGTACCACTCCGGCTTGATGCCGGCGGGAGCGGAACCAAACGGATCAGCCTTAACTCCCAGGCTCCACGGGAACAGTGCCGCCAGCACACCGAGCATTCCCAGGGCGACATACCATGCCATCAACTCCCGCAGCACGAAGTTGGGGAAGAAGCGGATTTCCCGCCTTGCCGCGGGATTGGCTTCCCACTCCGCCTCAACTCTGGGCGGTACGCTCATTCCGAACCACTGAATCAGCGCGAGGTGCAGACAGATCAGAAACGTTGCAATCGCCGGGAGGATTGCCACGTGAAATCCGAACAGCCGGGTCAGGGTGCTTCCGGTGATCTCTTCGCCGCCCCGCAAGAAAAGCAGCGTGGGATGGCCGATGATCGGGATCTGCGCCGGTATCTCGGTACCGACCTTGGTAGCGAAATACGACAGCGTGTTCCATGGCAACAGGTATCCGCTGAAGCCAAAGCCCAGCATCAGGAAGAGCAGCAGAATTCCGCTAACCCAAGTCAACTCGCGCGGCTTGCGGTACGACTTCAGGAAGAGAACGCTGAACATATGGGCGAATGCCATGAAGATCAACAGATTCGCCGACCAGGAATGAACCGAACGGACGAGCCATCCGAACTGCACCTGGGTCATGATGAGTTGCACGCTCTCGAAGGCCTCATCAGCGCCGGGGCGGTAATACATCAGCAATAAAGCGCCGGTGACGACCTGCACTCCGAAGAGAAACAGGGTCATGCCGCCCAGAAAATACCAGTATGAATAGCGATGTGCCGGCACCTTCTTCTTCTGCGCCAGGGCCTTGATGCCTTCGAGATCGAACCGTTCGTGGAACCAGTCGCGAACGCCAGTCGCCGGACTCGCCATCAAGCCTCCTGCTTACGCCGCACGAAAATCTCATCGCCACGAACCTGCACCTCGAAGGCTTCCAGCGGTCGGGGTGGTGGCCCTGAGATGTTGCGGCCGTTCAGGTCGTACATACCGTTATGGCAGGCGCACCAGATCTCGCGCAGGTCGGGACGATATTGCACCGTGCAGCCCAGGTGAGTGCAGGTCGCCGACATCGCGCGATACTCGCCGGCTGCCGTCTCAATCAGCAGACCGGGGCGGGTGCCGAAGCGAAACGTCTTAGCCGTGTTCGGCTTGAGATCCGAAAGCTTCGCTGCCAGCACGGAGTCGCCTCCCAGGTCCGGCAATTTGGGCGGAACCAGGTAGCGCATGATCGGATACAGAAACGAAGCCGCCGAAGCCAGTAAGCCCGTTCCGAGCAGGATGTTGACAAGACGACGGCGCGGCAAATCCGGTGGTGCGGACGGTGCTGCCGCGCTTGCATCGGGAACCGAAGACATCGAAAGTATCCCCCTCTTTGCCGAGATGACGTACGTATCTCACCAGCCCCCCACCAGGCCGGAAGTCAGGCTCCGATACGACAGCATCGTGCCTTTGCCACTAACCGCTGCAGCACCTTCAAACGAACGTTCGCCTAAATTGAAGGTGGCGGGAAATTATCAGTCGCGGTTCGCGCATGACAGTGACCTCAATCACGTATCCATGTGACTAGCATTAACCGGAAAGTATCGTCGGCCACTAGAAACTTGGCCGTAGTTGCCAAATATCCCAGTCCGGCGGGAACTTTGGGGGAATTTTGGGGGTTACGCCGGCTCAGGTCGCAAGCTATAATCAAGGTTGGAGATTCGCTGTGACCCAGCGCATTGTGAGCTCGAGGATGACCATCGGAGCGGCCTTCGTCCGCCTCAGCGGTGTCAGCCTGCGCTCGGCGTGGTCACGGCCCATTTCGATGCGCGCTGACTCGAAATTCTCTCCCTGCATGGCGCGCCCCAATCTCTTCTCCGGCGACTAGCTAACGCAATTATCCGTACCTGGGCTCGGCCTCGGTTTCAGTCGTGACGTAAACGACTCGACAACCCAGGCAAGCAAGAAATTCGGCACGTCCGCCGTGACTCAGCCATTTCGCAGGAGAAGACCATGACTACCAATACTTTGATTTCAGTTGCGGGTCCGAACATCAAGACCGCTCTGCCAGGTCCAAACGCCAAACGCATCCTCGAAGGCGACCAGCGCTATATCTCGCCGTCTTACACTCGGTCTTATCCCATGGTCGCGAAACGCGGGCGAGGCGTAATCGTGGAAGACGTCGATGGCAATGAGTTTCTGGACTTCTCGGCAGGCATTGCCGTGACTTCGACCGGACACTGCCATCCGGAAGTCGTCGCGGCCATCCAGAAGCAGGCCGCCGAGTTGATCCACATGTCGGGCACCGACTTCTACTACGAAAGCATGGTGACGCTGGCCGAACGGCTGTCGAAGATCGCTCCGATGAAGGGGCCGCACAAGATTTACTATGGCAACTCGGGCGCTGAGGCAGTGGAATGCGCGCTGAAGCTGGCGCGTTACCACACCAAGCGGCAAAACGTGATCGCGTTCCTGGGCGCGTTTCACGGACGCACCATGGGCGCGCTTTCGCTGACGGCGTCGAAGCCGCAGCAGAAGCGACGCTTCGGCCCGATGGTTCCGGGCGTCACGCACGTGCGCTATCCGGATGTTTATCGCGGGTGCATTGGCGGCCCGCAGGAAGCCGAAGCCTACGCACTGGGTTGTGCGCGCTACATCGAAGAGAAGCTGTTCAAGACCATGCTGGCTCCCGAAGAGGTGGCGGCGATCTTTGTGGAGCCGATCCAGGGCGAAGGCGGATATGTCGTCGCTCCGACGGTGTTCATGCAGGAACTGCGGAAGATTTGCGATCGTCACGGCATCCTGCTGGTGGCGGACGAAGTGCAGTCAGGCATGGGACGCACCGGCAAATGGTGGGCGATTGAACACACCGGCGTCGAGCCCGACATCGTTTGCTCGGCCAAGGGAATCGCCAGCGGCATGCCGTTGGGCGTGACCATCGCAAAGGCCGAGGTCATGGACTGGGTTCCCGGATCACATGCTTCGACGTTTGGAGGAAACCCGGTGTCCATCGCCGCCGCATTGGCGACGTTGGATGTACTCGAGCGCGAGGGCGTGAAGAACGCTGCGGTTGTCGGCGATCACATCATGAAGCGGATCGCGGAATGGCCGCGCAGGCTCGACCTGGTGGGCGATGTGAGGGGCCGAGGCCTGATGATCGGCGTCGAAATCGTTACCGACAAGAAAGCGCGGACGCCAGGTGGCGCTGAGCGCGACCTGATCGTAGAGAAGGCCTTCGAGCGGGGCGTGCTGTTGCTGGGTTGCGGGCCGAATACGATACGGATTGCGCCGCCACTCATCGTCAGCGAGGAGCAGGCCAACATTGCGTTGGACGTGCTGGAGGAGTGCATCGACTTGGTGACCAAAGATCATCATGCGCGTGCGGCGACAGTCGGGAAGAGCGTCGACGCATAACTAAGAGGTGCGACATGACAGCCTGGACCTTCGTCCAGGCTGTTTTGCGTGGGGGGATCGCGTAGGAAAACCGATTAGGCTGCGGGGTTGCGACCCATCGGCCCGTGATTGATGACCTGCCGCGGTAGGCTACAAAGGCGTAATATGTTCAGGGTTATCTAAGGGGGAAGTCTAACTGTGCCAGAGCTGCGCAAAGATCCCATCGTGGGACGATGGGTCATCATATCTACTGATCGCTCTAAGCGCCCAACCGATTTTGTACGCGAGTCGGTGAAAATCAAAGGCGGCTTTTGCCCGTTCTGTCCGGGCCAGGAAAGTAAGACTCCGCCAGAGGTTTTGGCGTACCGGCCGAACGGTGCCGGCCGCGACTCGCAGGGCTGGACGGTGCGGGTGGTGCCTAACAAATTTCCAGCGCTGGGCATTGAGGGAAGCTTGAACCGTTCCGCCGAAGGCATGTTCGACAACATGAACGGCGTAGGGGCGCATGAGGTCATCATTGAGACTCCGGACCACGAAGCGACATTGTCGACAATGCCGGAAAAACGGATTGAAGACGTGCTGTGGGCCTACCGCGATCGGATCCTCGATCTGAAAAAAGACAATCGGTTTAAGTACATCATGATTTTTAAGAACCACGGCACCGCTGCCGGGGCGACGCTCGAACATGCCCACGGGCAGTTGATCGCGCTGCCCATTGTGCCCAAGCACGTGCTGGAGGAGATCGACGGAGCCAAGCAGTATTACGCGTACAAGGAGCGATGCGTCTTCTGCGACATTATCCGCCAGGAAGTCGACGCCGGAGTTCGGGTGGTCAGCGAGAACGAGGGGTTCCTGACGCTTGCCCCCTATGCGCCACGCTTTCCATTTGAAACGTGGATCCTGCCCAAGAAGCATGAGTCGGCATTTGAGAATTCGTCCTCACAGGTCTACGAATCGCTGGCGCGGGCCATGAAGAACCTGCTGCAGCGTGCCGACCAGGTGCTGGACAATCCTGCCTACAACATGGTGATCCACAGCGCTCCCGTCCAAGAAGGCGCCATGGAACACTACCATTGGCACGTGGAGTTCATGCCGCGGCTGACTAAGATCGCAGGCTTTGAATGGGGAAGCGGCTTCTATCAAAACCCGACTCCACCAGAAGAATCCGCCAAGTACATGCGCGAAGCGAAGGTCAGGACGACGCAGGCTGTAACCGTCGGATAAGTCGCAGCATCGTTATTTGAGGCCCTAGCCATGTTTCGGGGAAGTCTGCTGGTATCCGTCGCTTTGTTAAGTTTGGTGTCCTTCGCATCAGCGCAGGACACCATTTTTGTTTCCTGCTGGAGCGGACCGCGTTCGGATAACTACCGGACTAGAAATGTGAAGAGTCCGACGATTTCTTCTGAAACGGCTCAGAAGGCTTACGTTTCTGTTAAATCGACGGCGAGTGGCCATGCTTGTCTTAACAGCACAAAGCTATTTGTCGCTGGACCGACGGGAGAGTTCCGAAAAGTTTTCCAAGTGGAGCCGAACCAGGGGGACGATGGAAACGGCATGCGGTTGATCGGATGGAACCGGGTCGGGACCAAACTTCTGGCCGAGCTCGGTCGTTGGACATACGGGTCGGACACTGGGATGGATCGAGATGTGATTATCTATGATTCCCAGTCGGGCAAGCTCTCGAAGTTCGACGTGGCGGAAAGCCTGTCGAGACACTTTGGCAATGGTTGCGCCTTTGAATTTGCGACCAAGGGCTGGTACGAGACTGGTGATGTCGTAGTGGAAGTGACCGAAAACAGAGACTCGGAAGACGACGATGTTAAGTCCTGTGTTCAGCGAGCGACACGGTTTGTCGTGAACTTGGACACCGGAGCAGTAAACAAGCTGACACACAAATAGTCACGCGGAGTTCCCGGAATCGGGAGCTGCTACTCTTGTCGATCCTGAAATTCTTCGTGCCAGGCCATCTGGATGGCCTCGAGTTTGCCCTCGGTCGATTTCTTTTGATCGTCAACGAAGGCCGGCAGTTCGGTCACGTAGCGATGCAGGTCCGTGAAACGGACTTCGAGCGGATTCTGGTCGGGGAACTTATCGGCCAACTCGATTCCGATGTCTTCCGCGTCGTCCCAAGTCAGGTCCTTGGCCATGTTAGTGTCCCGCTCCCTCGGAAACGTAGTTGCGGTTCCAGGCTGGGATTTCGACCACCACCTCGCCAGGTTTCTCGATGACGGACTGGCAGCCCAGGCGAGATTCGAGCTGCAGGTCGGCAGCCATATCGAGCTTGTCGGCTTCGTCGTCTTCCATGGGGCTCAAAAGCTCTTTGCCCTTCTTCACCACCACGTGGCACGTTGTACAGGCGCAGTTGCCGCCACACGCGTGCTCCAGGTGATAGCCAAAGTTCATGGCCACATCGAGGAGCGATTGCGGCTTGCCGTGCTCCTGGTAGGGCAACTTGCCATGCTCGAACTCGAATGTCTTGTTCTCGGGGAGGAAAGTCACCTTCACGGGGTTGGTGGAGGGCGGTTCTTCCGTTGCCACGTTACTGCCTTGCGTCTTTTCGTCTGCCATAACTCCTCGTAATGCCCGGGGCTGAAGCCCCTTCATGGAAAAACCACGCTAACGCGGCGCTAAAGCGCCGCACTACCCAAAACGCGTTACTGCTCGATCTCGGCCTTGGCGATCGGATGCGGCGACGCTGGGCCCTCTCCCACATTCGCGGTTTCCATGTTCTGGCCCTTCAGCGCCGAAGTGACAGCGGTGTCCATCATCAACTCCGCCAGATGCATCGTCGCCTGATTGAGCGCGTCGATCGCGGTTCGAATCGCCTGATAGTCATCCTGCTGCAAAACCGTGTTCAGTGCGCGCTCAAGCTTTCCAATGTTGTTGCGCTCAAGCGAAGTGAGCTGATCCCAGGCGGGACTCTTTTTGCCCTTCTCAAGCGCGGCCATGATCGTGGTCGCTTCGTTACGCGCCTCGATTACCTGGCGCTGGCGGAAGTCCTCTTCGGCGTAGTCGAACGACTCCAGGATCATGCCTTCGACTTGTTCGTCGGTGAGGCCGTAGCTGGGCTGCACTTCGATTTCCGATTCCTGGCCGCTGCGCGCTTCACGGGCGGACACATGCAGGATGCCGTTGGCATCCAGCAGAAATTTCACCTCAATGCGCGGCAGACCTGCCGGCATCGGTGGAATGCCCTTCAGATCGAAGCGTGCCAGTGAACGGCAATCCTTCGCCAGTTCACGTTCGCCCTGGACCACGTGGATTGCGACGTTGGTCTGTCCCTCGACGCCGGTGGTGAAATGCTCGGTGGCGGATTCAGGGATTGTGGAATTGCGATGAATGATCTTCACCACGCCGCCGCCCAGCGATTCGATTCCCAGCGAAAGCGGGGTGACGTCGAGAAGCAGCATCTCCTTGGTGGCTTCCGAACCACCGGCGAGAATGTTGGCCTGCACCGCCGCACCCAACGCAACGACCTCGTCGGGATTCAGATCGGCATGGGGCGTGCGCTCGAACTGATCTTCCACTAGTTTCCGGACCAGCGGAATGCGCGTCGAGCCACCAACCAACACCGCTTCGTCGATCTGTCTTGCCGCGAGGCCCGCGTCCTTCATGGCCTGGCGGACAGGACCGACGGTTCGATCCACCACTGGGCGGATGAGCTGTTCGTACTGTTGGCGCGTGATGACTCGCTGATAGCGCTTGCCATCTGCAAGTTCGACGTCGAGAGTTGTCTGCTCGTCCGACGACAGTGCAATCTTGGCCTCGATGACGGCTTTACGAATTGTCTGTACCGCCTCACCGCTACGGCGCACGTCAAGACCGAGGTCCCCCTGGATGTCGTCCAACGCGATCGCGATGAGGAGGTTGTCGATGTCGTCGCCGCCGAGGTGTGTGTCTCCGTTGGTGGCAATGACCTCGAAGATACCCTCGTGCAATTTCAGAATCGAGATATCAAAGGTCCCGCCGCCGAGATCGTAGACCGCCACGGTTGCGGTCTCTTCTTTGTCCAGACCGTAGGCCAGCGAAGCCGCCGTCGGCTCGTTGACCAGCCGCAAGACTTCGAGACCCGCAATGCGGCCCGCATCTTTCGTTGCTTGGCGCTGCGCGTCGTTGAAATATGCGGGTACGGTGATGACGGCCTTCGTAACCGGAGCTCCAAAATAGCGCTCAGCATTACGTTTGAGCTGGCGCAGGATGAATGCCGAGATCTCCGGCGGAGTGTAGGTCTTGTTGCCCAGCTTGATGCGCAACACTTCGCCCGCTGCAAGGTCACCCGCCAGACGGAAAGGGAAGAGCTTGAGCTCATCCTGTATATCTTCAACACCACGCCCCATCAGGCGCTTCACGCTATACACCGCGCGTTCTGGCGTCTCGATGAGGTACTTGCGGGCAGCGTTGCCGACGATGATCTGATCGCGCTCGTCCAGCGCCACCACCGATGGAACGAGGTTCAAGCCGTCCTCACCGGGAATGACGACCGGGCGATCGTTTTCCATGTACGCCACCAGAGAGTTGGTGGTGCCCAGATCGATGCCGACTATGCGTTCATTTGCCATCTAGCTCTCAAGTACGTCGTCCACTTCACACAGCAGGTTTCGCAGGTAGGTGCGGCGGTTGAGGACATCCAGCATTCTGTCGCGCACGGCCGCACGTTCACTCTCGTCAATGGTTTCGCCAGAGGAGGTACGATCGACTAGCGAGTCCCACTCGCTCCATGTAGCGTTCAATTCCTTCAGCATGTCGCTCTGTTTAGAGGCGAGGTGCAGTTTGGCGTCTTGTAGTTCTCGCTCGTGCCCGGGGTCGTCTTCACCCAGCTTTTTGCTTGCACGCAACTCATCGAGTTGCATGTTCAACTCGAAAACTTCTTCCAGCAGGTCCGGCGGCACAACCTGTTTCTTGGCCGTTCCAGTCTTGCGCGCCTCTTCTGTCGCTGCCTTCGACTGTTCTTCCAGTTGCACGCCCTGCAGGCGCAACAGATACTCGGTTCGCGAAATCGGGTCCTTAAGGGTCCGATACGCGTCATTGAGTTGCGAAGTCTTTTCCAGGCTCCATTCCTGCTCAGGATCGCTGCCTTTGGCGTTGATGTCGGGATGGATCTTGCGACTCAGTGCATAGAAATCGCGCTCGAGCTGCGCAGTATCGAGATTCAGTTTGTAGGGAAGCCCGAAAAACGCGAAGTAATCCACCGGAGCAGGGGGCTGCACCTTGCCGCACTCCTGACAGTAGTGGGCGGCACGCATGGCCCCGCAAGACCAGCACTCCGTCGTGACCGGCTTAGCCTGGGTTACGACCAGCCCGCCGGTGGATTTACCTTTTGTATTTTCAGTCAGAGCCATTTCCTTCTTTCATTTCTCGCCGGACAAGCCACTGCTCCCGGAGTTCCGCAGCAATCGGAGCTCCTCAACTACGCTGTGCCTGGAGTGGATTTCGATTGCACCGAAGCTACGAGAATGAACTTCCGCAACCGCACGACTTTTTCGCATTCGGATTCCGGAATTCGAAGCCCTGGTGCATCAGGCTTTCTTCGTAATCGAGAATCATTCCGTGCAGATAGATGAACGACTTGGGGTCGACGAATACCCGAACGTCCTCAAACATGAACACGCGATCGCGCTCGCGCGGCTGGCTGTCGAAACGGATGTTGTAACTCAGGCCGGAGCACCCGCCGCCCTGCACGCCCAGCCGCAAGCCACCTTCCGTCGGAGAAATGTTTTCCTTCGCCATGGCTGCGCGGATACGCGCCAATGCCTTCTCCGTCACCTGGATGCCCTTGGCTGGAGGTGCTGCCGTTTGAACCGGATTTTCAATATTGACCGTAGTCATCGTCATGATCTGGCGTGCCGCGCCCTGTGGCACAGCACACCAATCCTCGCCTTCAGTTTACGCCTGCTGCGCAACCGCAGCGCTCGGCTGTTCCTGGCTTGCGTGCTTCTTCTTCCAGTCGCCAATGGCGGCGCGAATCGCGTCTTCCGCCAGCACCGAGCAGTGGATCTTCACCGGAGGCAATGAAAGTTCTTTCACGATCTCCGTGTTCTTGATCTGCAGAGCTTCGTCCACGGTCTTGCCCTTGACCCACTCAGTAGCGAGAGAGGAGGAAGCGATTGCTGAGCCGCAGCCAAAAGTCTTGAACTTCGCATCTTCGATGATGTTGGTTACGGGATTGACCTTGATCTGCAGCTTCATGACGTCGCCACACTCGGGCGCGCCAACCAGTCCGGTACCAACTTCGGGGCTGCTCTTGTCGAACGAACCCACGTTGCGGGGATTGGTGTAATGATCGAGAACTTTGTCGCTGTATGCCATTGTGTCTCCTAAACTCTTGTTGTTCTCGGGGCTGAAGCCCCTCGTACATCTGTCGTCCCTACGGGACTCGAATTTCTTTCTCGTCTTACCCAGCGCTGAAGCGGTGGGCTAAGATCTTTCGCCCCTGCGGGCTAGTGCGATCCGCTTCGAACGTTCTGTGCAGCCAGAACCAACTTCGTAACTCGATCCGACTTTGCGAACCGGGCAAACTTCGCGGGTGTTAGTGGGCCGGTTCGGCCGCCCACTGGACTTTCGACAAATCAATGCCTTCTTTTGCCATTTCGTACAGCGGCGAAAGTTCGCGCAAACGGTTGACGGTTTCGACCACTCGCTGCGCTACGTAATCCACCTCTGCCTCGGTGTTAAAGCGGCCCAGACCGAAACGGATCGAGCTATGAGCCAGATCGTCCCCTGCGCCCAGGGCCTTCAATACATAAGATGGCTCCAGCGTCGCCGAGGTGCAGGCCGAGCCGCTCGACACCGCGATGTCATTGATTCCCATCAGCAGCGACTCGCCTTCCACATACGCAAAGCTGATGTTCAAGTTGTTGGGCAGGCGATGTTCCACCGAACCGTTGATGTAAACCTCGTCAAGCTGGCTCATGATCGCGTCTTTCAGGCGATCGCGGAGCCCTGCCATCTTCGTCGCCTCTTCGGCCATGCCCAGGTTCGCGATCTCGCACGCCTTGCCAAGACCCACGATGCCCGGGACATTCAGCGTTCCGGAACGCATACCGCGCTCGTGGCCGCCACCATCAATCTGTGCGACCAGTTGTACGCGCGGATTCTTGCGGCGAACGTAGAGCGCGCCGACCCCCTTGGGACCGTAGAGCTTATGGGCAGTGATCGACGCGATGTCAACATTGTCCTGAATCACGTTGAACGGGACCTTGCCAATCGCCTGGACCGCATCGGTGTGGAACAATACGCCGCGCTCGTGACAGAGCGCGCCGATCTCGCGGATGGGCTGCAGCGCGCCAATCTCGTTGTTGGCGGTCATGATGCTGACCAGAATGGTCTTGTCATCCATGGCCCGCTTGAGATCGTCGAGATCGATGCGACCGTCCTTTTGAACTGGCAGATAAGTCACGCGGAAACCGTGTTTTTCCAGGCGCTTGCAGGTGTCGAGCACAGCTTTGTGCTCGATTGCCTGGGTGATGATGTGGTTGCCCTTCTCGCGATACATTTCGGCGACGCCCTTGATCGCAAGATTGTTGCTCTCGGTGGCGCCCGAGGTGAAGATAATTTCCTTGGCGGTGGCACCGATCAACTTTGCGACGCGCTCGCGCGACTGCTCGACGGCCTGCTCAGCCACCCATCCAAACTCGTGATTGCGGCTGGCGGCGTTGCCGAAGTGCTCGGTGAAGTAGGGCAGCATCTCCTCCACAACTCGCGGATCGACGCGGGTGGTGGCATGGTTGTCCATGTAGATGGGTAGCTTCACATCCTTGTTGCCGTGTGCCTCAATGACATTGGTGCTCATAATTGCTGTCGTCTCCTAAACTTTCTCGGCTTCATTCGACGGCCATCCCAGCGTGACCAACTCCGGCGTGGACTCATGCTCGGGCTCCGTCATGTCCCAAATCGTTAGCTTGTTCAGAACTTCTTCAATCGTGCGACTGACTTTTCTCAGCGGCTCGCGCACCGTGCAGCGGTCGCTTTGTTCGCAATCGGTGGTCGCAGCGCTGCAGGACGTCATGAACAGAGGCCCTTCGATCGTCCGGATGACCTCGTACGCCGTGATCTTCCGCGGATCGCGCGACAGGGTGTAACCGCCGTTCGTGCCATATAGAGAGGTCAGTAAGCCGCCCTTCGTCAGGCGTTGCAGGATTTTGGCCAGCGCTTCTTGCGGGATACTGTACATCTCCGCCAAGTCCTTGGCACTGCATGGCCCCAAATCGGCGTGCTCGGCCAGATGTCGCATGGCGATCAACCCGTAGTCCGCTTTTTTGGTCAACTTCAACAAACCGGATCCCGCTCCCAGCTACTTAGACGAATTGGCGACTCTTTCAGTCGCAATTTGATTTTAGGCCAGAGGAGGGGTCGGTTGCAAGCCTTTGCAGGCAAAGTGCGCGATTTGCATTGAATGGTAAGTATCACAGACTAAACGGTTTGGATATCCGCGATTGATTGGGTCGGATATTCTGTCCGAAACCGCTGGCGATATCCGACCGAAGCATCTACTATATTCGCTTTTGCGGAGGATTCTGACCTGGTTTGTCCTTACTGGCAGGCCTGAATTAGGGTCGCAGGGGACTCGGGCTGGGAAGAAGGCCGGAAGTCGGATGGGGACGTTCCAGTCGAAATGATAAGGCGACTGGAGCGAGCAACTCTTAAGCCTCACGCTTTTTCGACCGCGTGTCCCAAAACTCATCAGGCAATTCGATTCTGAGTGGGGTGACGGTGGAAAGATTTTTACATTCATTCTGCGGGAAATGCTTGACATCGTTTTGGGCGGGTCTAAAATACCGGACAATTCACAAAAGTCCGGCTCAGTCGGGCAGCACCTTATGAATTTCATCCAGCCGTCGATTGCAACGCACGTCCACCCCCAGAGCGAGGCCATGGATCAGAAGTGTCTTCATCCTCGTGTCCAGGTCGTTTCTCGTGACGAAGATGCGGAATTCGTGGAATGCCTCGAGTGCCGCGAGATCTTCGAATCAAGTGAATTCCGCGACATGGACATCGAAGCGAAAATCCCCACCGAAGAAGAATAATTAACGACGGTCGAACCAGCGGAAGTTTGGGCGAGAGCGCGGAAGTGTGTTTACTGGCCGGTGGCGACGACCGACCCTAAGCGGAGGCCGGGTTCGGACGATACTTCAGCGGTGGCGAATTCCTTGGCAAGAAATCGCGGATAGGCAGCGGCTGCGATCATCGCAGCGTTATCGGTGGAGAGCTTGCGCGATGGAAATAAAACCACGATGCCTTCTTCAGCGGCGCGCACTTCGAAAGCAGTTCGCAACTCGCTGTTAGCCGCGACACCGCCTGTCACCAACAAGGTAGCCACGCCGAAGTCGACCGCCGCACCCAGCGCTTTGCTGACGAGATCGTCCACGATAGCACGCTGAAATGACGCTACCAGGTCCAGAGTTCGCCGATCACAGGCTGCCAGGTAATCCTGCGGGGTGGGCTTGGCAATCCCCGAGACGAGTTCGCGCCGATGTTTGATGTTTGCGGCCATGTTGTGAACTTCCACGTAGCGGAGCACGGCTGTCTTGATGCCGCTGTAGGAGAAGTCGGTCCGCCGTTCGTCGGCAGTGTGGCGGTTTTTCGGATTACGGTCGCGATGCTTGATCTGCGCGAAGGGGAATTTCACCGCTTGGGGATCGCCGTGTTGCGCCAGGAAGTCGATCGCCGGGCCACCCGGATAGCCGAGTTCCAGCAACTTGGCGACTTTGTCGAACGCTTCGCCTGCGGCATCGTCACGAGTGTGGCCGATGTTGCGGTACGTCCAGTTCGTTTCGTTTCGCTCAGCCAGGTACAAGTGCGTGTGACCGCCGCTGACTACCAGGGCGAGCACCGGAAATTCCAAATCGTGTTGGCCCCGTTGACGTTCTTCCAGCAGCACGGCATGGATGTGCCCTTCGAGATGGTTCACCGCAATCAGTGGCTTGTCAGCGGCGAATGAGAGAGCCTTGGCGTAGCAGAGTCCGACCAGCAGCGCACCGGCGAGGCCGGGTCCTTGGGTGACAGCGACGGCGTCAATCGTGTCGTAGGTCTTGCCGGCATCGGCGAGCGCCTTGCGGACCACGGGAACGATGGCGCGAAGATGCTCGCGCGAGGCCAGTTCCGGGACGACTCCGCCATAGGGCTGATGGGTGGCAATCTGGGAATACACGACATTCGAAATCAGTGCTTCACCCGAGCGCACTACGGCGGCGGCGGTTTCGTCGCAGGAACTCTCGATGCCGAGGATGTAGGTATCGGGCACGTATTCATTGTACGTGGGTGACTGGTGGCTGGTGGCCCGCGATGCCTGTCCCGCTTCCAGATTATTTGTACCCGCCAGTTGCCAGTTACCAGTGACCTTCTACCTAGACTGCCATTGGTCGTTCTCCGAACGAATACAATCTCTTCAAACATGAAACTGCACGCCATTCATATCGTTCGCGAGCTTCGACGGCACGGCTTTGAGGCCTACTTTGCCGGAGGCTGCGTGCGTGACATGCTGCTGGGTCTGGAACCGACGGACTACGACATCACCACCAGCGCGACTCCCAACGAGGTGATTCGCATCTTTCCCGAGACCTACGCGGTAGGCGCGCAGTTCGGCGTGGTGTTGGTGCCGATTCCTAAAGACAGCGAGCGCGAAATCGTTCCGTCGGAGCATCCTCACGCCATTGAAGTGGCGACATTTCGGAGCGATGGCATCTACTCCGACGGACGCCATCCCGATAAGGTGCAGTACTCCAAATCGCCAGAAGAAGATGTGCAGCGGCGCGACTTCACCATCAACGGACTTTTGATGGATCCGCTGGACGGCGACCGGGTGCTCGACTTCGTGGGTGGCCGCGCGGATCTGGCTGCCGGTGTCATCCGCGCGATTGGCGATCCGGAGCAGCGCCTGCAGGAGGACAAGCTGCGAATGTTGCGGGCCGTGCGCTTTGCGGCGCGTTTTGGATATGCCATCGATCCCCCAACGTTCGCGGCTATCAAACAACTTGCTCCCCAGATTCATCAGGTGAGCCGCGAGCGAGTGCGCGACGAATTGACCAAGATGCTGACGGAAGGCCACGCCCGCCAAGCCTTTGAATTACTCGACAGCACGGGTCTGCTGAAAGAAGTGATGCCCGAGATCGATCGCATGCATGGGGTGGAGCAGCCGCCGCAATATCACCCCGAAGGCGATGTGTGGATTCACACCATGATGCTTCTGGAGAAGTTGCCGCCGAATTGTTCGCGCACTCTTGCCTGGGGAGCGCTGCTGCACGATGTCGGCAAGCCTCCGACGTTTCGCGTCGCGCCCGACCGCATCCGCTTCGACGGACACGTGGAGGTGGGAGTGCGGATGGCGCACGAAATTTGCCAGCGCCTGCATTTCTCCAACGACGATACTGAACAAATCGAAGAACTGGTAGCCAACCACATGCGTTTCGCCGATGTCGAACGCATGAAGGCATCGACCCTGAAGCGGTTCATGCGGCTGCCGAAGTTCGACGAGCACATGGAACTTCACCGCATTGACTGTCTCAGCAGTCACGGTGACCTGACGCTGTACGATTTAGTGGGCGAGAAGGTGCGGACCACACTACCGGAGCAGATCCGACCGGCCGCGCTGATTTCTGGAGCCGACTTGATCGCGCTCGGGTATGAGCCAGGGCCACGTTTCAAAGACATCCTGTCGGCTATAGAAGACGCGCAACTCGAAGGCAAATTGCAGAGCAGGGAAGAGGCGTACGAGCTGGTGCAAAAAGAATTCCCGCTGCCGAGCTAATTCTGTTTGACCACGCGACCTCTCGCGCTGACGATGCTAAAATCAACCCTCAGCCATGCAGCACGCACGCGGGACACTCAAGAAAATTTTCACTCAAAAAGTCTGTGCTAACGCGGGCGCTGAAGCCCCATTGCTGGCGTGGCCGGTAGCTTGCGGCGGCGCGGTTGCGGCGAATACCCGAGCTCTCAGCTTTGTCGATGGAGCGCTGGTGGTGGCCGTGCCCGACGCCGTCTGGCGCAATCAATTGCAGTTCATGAGTCAGCAATACCTTACGGGACTGAATCAAATCGCTGGGCAAACGGTGCGGAGTATTTCGTTTGTGGTCGCACCGCACGCTATCCGTCCGACTACATAATCACGAGGACAGCACATCATGGTTTCGGAGAAAGACGTCGGTTACGTCGCCGATCTCGCCCATCTCGAACTCACTGCCGACGAGCGCGCTCGCATGTTGAAGGACTTGAACTCCATCCTGGGCTACATCGAGCGCCTCAATCAACTCGACACGGCCAACGTCGAGCCCATGGCGCAGGTGGCCAGCCGATATGGGGTGAGTAAGGACCCGACGGGCAGTGAAGCGTTTTCCTATGCCATGCGGCCCGACGAACTGCGTCCATCATTGCCGCACGACGAAGCCATGAGCAATGCACCCCAGACCGACGGCACATTTTTCAAGGTGCCAAAAGTGATCGAGCGCTAGGAGCCGAACGGACACGCGATGAACATTGAACTGCTCACAGTGGATTCGGCGCGGACTGCGGTACTGGAGAAGCAGATTACTGCAACGGCCCTCGTCGATGCGTTCTATCGGAAAATCGAAGCGGACGACCCGGCCATAGGCGCCTACCTGACGCTCTGCAAGGACCGTGCCCACCGCCAGGCTGAGCGGGTTGACGCTCTGGCTGACAAAGGTGACGCGCTGCCTCCGCTGGCGGGCGTGCCGATTGCGATCAAGGACGTACTGACTACCAAGGGTGTACGCACTACCGCAGGATCGAAAATTCTCGACAACTTTATCGCGCCCTACGATGCGACCGCCGTTGCTCGACTCGAAGCCGCGGGCGCAATCGTATTGGGCAAGACCAACTGCGACGAATTCGCCATGGGCTCCTCCAACGAGAACTCGGGCTTCCATCCCGTAAAGAATCCACGCGATCATTCGCGGGTCCCGGGAGGTTCGTCAGGCGGTTCGGCTGCTGTAATTGCGGCTGGGACTGCGGTCGCCTCTCTTGGCTCAGATACTGGCGGCTCGATTCGCCAGCCGGGAGCATTCTGTGGGGTGGTTGGATTGAAGCCCACCTACGGACGCGTCTCGCGCTATGGCCTGATCGCATTCGCCTCGTCGCTCGATCACGTCGGACCGTTCGGCAAGACCGTGAAGGATGTGGCGCTGATCCTGCAGCACATGGCGGGCCGCGATTCTCTTGACTCGACGGCCGCCGACTTGCCGGTGCCGAACTATGTGGCGCAGATTGGCGAGCCGGTGAAGGGACTGAAGATCGGAGTTCCAAAGGAATATTTTTCCGAGGGACTCGATCCGGAAGTGCGCGCCGCTGTCGAGGCGGGCATCCAGGAACTGGCGAAAGCTGGTTGCGAGATCGTCTCGGTCTCGCTACCGCACACGGAGTACGCCATTCCGACGTATTACCTGATCGCGACTGCCGAGGCGTCGTCGAACTTGGCGCGATTCGATGGTGTGCGCTATGGTGTGCGCGCCAAAGATGCGAAAACGCTGGCCGAGATGTACCGCACAACGCGCGATGCTGGGTTTGGGACGGAAGTGAAACGCCGCATCATGCTCGGGACTTATGCGCTGAGCGCCGGCTACTACGATGCCTACTACTTGAAGGCCCAGCGCGTGCGCAGTCTGCTGGCTCGGGACTTCGATGAGGCATTCGCCAAGGTGGATGCCATTGTTACGCCGACAACTCCGACTCCTGCATTCAAGCTTGGAGAAAAGGCCGACGATCCGCTGGCCATGTACTTGGCGGACATCTATACGGTCACGGCCAACCTGGTCGGCATTCCGGGGATCACGGTTCCATGCGGCAAGAGCAAAGAAGGGCTGCCGATCGGACTGCAGATATTGGGTAAACATTTCGATGAGGCCACCGTGTTACGCACGGCCCACGTCGTGGAACACGCACTGGCGTCAGCGGCGACATTCGCTTGAATGAGGGGAATTCAAATTTGCGCCGCGCGAACATCCTGCACCACGATTGCTGACCGTGGACTACAGGTCGTGCCCTATAGCGCGGTGAAGTATTTCCCCCCTGCGCATGACTGGCAGAGAATTCTGTCGTCTCGTTTCACTTCCCGCTGAAAATTGATGCCCTCGCCGCACTCGGCGCACACGATGCGCTCGCCCTTGTAGCCGGGGAGTTCCTGGGGAGGCACCGACACCTTTACCCACTGCACGGAAAACATGTCTTCGGTCGGCATCTCGCGATAGGCGAGCATCTGCTGCTGGTTCTTGCTCTCGATTTCAGGATGCATCTGACGGGCGAGCGCCTTGGAGCTCTCTTTGGCCGCGATGCGAACCGCTTTGCCTGATTCCAGGTCGACAAATGTGGCCGCAACCTTTCCCCAGTCGCGGAATTTCAGGGCGCGTTTGCCAAGGCGGCATCCGGTAACGACGGCAACCGCATCGGTCATGCAGCGGTCAATCTCAACGTAGGTGATCAGGCGTTTCCGATCTTTGCCGCGCGGATCTTCGATGCCGAGCAATTCGAGCCCAAGCATGGCCATGCGCACACCGAGAATTTGCCCGGCGCACAGGTGTCCGTGGGCTTCTTCGGCATCGCGCAAGAGTTCGTCGAAGGACTTCAAGGTGCGAACAGTTTACGTCATTCTTCGGCGGGAGTATCGGGCGTGAGGTCGGCAAACCGCCCGTTGACTTCGACGGTCTGCTTGGCGCCCCCGTGGGGCGTGAAGGTCACGCGCGCGGGTTGGCGTTCCCATGTCGGGGCCTCGCAGATCGATTCGGGGAACTCGCCACCCAACTTCTCGAGTTGCTTCTTATAGATCGGCTTGCGGGTGCTGATCTGCGCTACGATAGCGGAGACTCTCTCGCCGTCATCCGCCACTCCGCAATAGGCCGCGTAGTCTCGATACCAGCTCACGTCTGAGTAGTAGGAATCGAAATCGGGCAATCTGATCTGAGAAATCCGGCCGGTAACGCGATCGACCAGCAGCCAGCCTCCGCGCTGCCATAGCCACTTGGACTGGCTTACCACCTCGCCCGGCAGGGAATCGTTGATACGAAATGCCCGCCGCACGACGAATAGGCGGTCGGTCACGTCGTGGGTTGTTCCAGCGGTGTACTCCTTGAGCTTGGTGTCCAGGTATAGCGGCCGGACGTTGATGGTGATCGTCTTGTCTTCAGCCGAGCTTAGGAACAGTTTGACGGGCGTAGGTTTTCCCAGGCTCACCACGTGAGGCTTGGAGGCTGCTCCCGCGGAACTTACGAGAATCACGACTGCGAGAGCAATTCGAGAGGAGAACATCGAGCCCAGCGTAGTCCCGCCCGCTTGTGGCTGCAAGTTACGAAAGTACTCTGTGCAATTTTGGCCATAAGGGTGCTCTTGGCCGGTGGCGCGGAGTCTCGTGGCCGTGTGTTGACTTGCAGTTAACTGTCATACAATGAGCCAGCGTCGAATCTCCCGATGAGCGAACTGACCCACAGCTTCATTCTTCCGGCCTACAACGAGAGTGAGCGTCTCACCACCTCAATTCCCAAGGTGCTGGAATACGTTCACACGCGTGGGGTGCAGGCGGAAATCATCGTGGTCAACGACGGTTCCACCGATACTACGGCCGAGGTGGTGCGCAAGTTCGCTACCGCGAATCCCATGATTGTATTGCTTGAAAACCCCGGCAATCGTGGCAAAGGTTACAGCGTGCGCAATGGCATGCTTCACGCGAAAGGCGCAGTCGCGCTGTTCACCGACGCCGATCTTTCGTCGCCGATCACGGAGGCCGACAAGTTGTTTGCTGCGTTGGCCGATGGGGCCGACGTAGCCATTGGATCGCGTTGGCTCAAACGCGAACTGCAGACTGAGCGTCAGCCCTTCTATCGCCAACTGTATGGGAGGCTTTTTAATCTGGGGCTGAGCATCGTTCTGCGGCTCAATTACCGCGATACCCAATGCGGCTTCAAGGCGTTTACGCGACAGGCGATTCAGGTAGTCTTTACCCGCCAGCGAGTAGAAAGGTGGGGCTTTGATCCGGAGCTGCTGTTCCTCGCCAGGAAGTACAAGTTGAAAGCGGTAGAAATTCCAGTGGAATGGGCGCATGATCATCGCTCCAAGATCAATCCATTGCGTGATGGATTAAGAATGGGCCTGGACGTGCTACAAATTCGCTGGAACTCGCTGATGGGCCGTTATACGAGGCCGTCGATGCTGCTTTCGGATGCAGGTACTAAACACCCATCAGCCCGGGTGGGGGCTGACTAGGCGAAGGGCCGTACGCGACCTCAATTACGTCCATAAGTGCTCAGCCAATCCGTTCTTGAACTTGGCCTGTAGGAATCGAATTTACATTTAAAATTTGCAGCTTCCGCCTCCGTCTGGCATCTTGACTGGAAGTGTTTTGAACTTGGCATCGCCAAATTCCGACCGGCCATGAAGAGTGTTTCAACAATTCGCGATTCAAGCAGCCCGATTTTAACGATGGGCGACCCGAGCCTGACGGACCTGTATCTTGGGGTCAGGCGGACGTCCATGCAATGTTGCGCTCCGCTGACGATCGAGGACCACAGCCTGCAGTCCATGCCGGATGCGAGTCCCGCGAAGTGGCACCTGGCGCACACGACTTGGTTCTTCGAGACTTTTCTGCTGACTGAACATCTTCCGGGCTATCAGGCACTCAATCCAACGTTCCGAAACCTGTTCAATTCGTACTACAACGCGGTTGGCGATCGACCAATGCGAGCCCTGCGGCACACACTTTCACGGCCTACTCTCGATGATGTGCGTGCCTATCGCAGCCATGTGGATCAAGCAATGGTGCGCCTGCTGGAGCGCGATCTGGCTCCCGAGGTTCTGGAGTTGGTTTCCCTCGGAATGAACCACGAACAGCAGCATCAGGAGTTGATTCTGACGGATGTGAAGAGCGGCCTGGCGCTGAACCCGCTGCGTCCGGCCTACCGTGAGGTAAGTAACGCTGGACTGGGTTCGGCGAACACGGCTCCCGCGTTGTGCTGGCACTCCTTTCCCGAGGGTGTGTACCCCATAGGATTCGAGGGAGAGGGATTTGGCTTCGACAACGAACGCCCTCGCCACAACGTGTATCTCGCGCCGTTCCGGTTGGCGTCTCGGCTCGTAACCAACGGCGAGTACATGGAATTCATGCTCGAGGGCGGATATACGACCGCCGCGCTGTGGCTATCGGATGGTTGGGACTGTGTGCGTGCCAATCAGTGGAGTGGTCCGCTGTACTGGGAGATGCGCGACGGCCAATGGTGGCACTACGCGCTGGACGGCATGCGGCCAGTTTCTGCCGAGGAACCGGTGTGTCACGTCAGTTTTTATGAAGCGGATGCCTTCGCCCGCTGGGCCGGCGAGCGGCTGGCTACCGAGTTCGAATGGGAAGTCGGCTCGCACTCGTGTGCTGTGGAGGGTAACTTCATGGACACTGACGCCCTGCATCCCCAAGTTGCTCGCGAGTCGAAAGAATTGAGCCAAATGTTCGGCGATGTATGGGAGTGGACTGGCAGCGCTTATCTTCCGTATCCGGGATTTCAGGCGGCGGCGGGTGCGGTCGGTGAGTACAACGGAAAGTTCATGTGTAACCAGATGGTGCTCCGCGGCGGCTCGTGCGCGACCCCGCAATCACACATCCGGCCCACCTATCGCAATTTCTTTCCTCCCCATGCGCGCTGGCAGTTCATGGGTATCCGGCTGGCCAATGGCGACTAGCAAGCAACTTCAGTTCCTGGCGAACGGCACTACCGCCTCAGCGGTGCGCGAAGGGCTCAGCGCTACGCCAAAGTGGCTTCCGGCGAAGCTGTTCTACGACGCGGCCGGCTCCGAACTTTTCGAGCAAATCACGGAACTGCCGGAGTACTACCTGACGCGCACCGAACGCGCGATCTTCGAGAGTTATGCGCCGGAAATTCTGCAGGCCGCGGGACAGTCACTGACCCTGGTCGAGCTCGGTGCCGGAACAGCAGCCAAGACGTGCATCCTGATCGAAGAACTGTTGCGCCGCCAACCGCGCGCACTTTTTTACCCGATCGACGTTTCACCCAGTGCCTTGCAGGAAGCGGCGACACAACTGGGACGGCAGTTTCCCCAACTTCGCGTGAGCCCGATCATTGCCGACTACACCGGCGGCGTGGAAGCGCTGAACCGAATATCAGGCCGCAAGCTGGTGCTCTATATCGGCTCCAGCATCGGAAATTTTGAGCCCGATGAGTCGGTACGTGTGTTGCGCCGCATACGTCGCACCCTGCGGGCGGGAGATGCTTTGTTGCTCGGCGCCGATCTGGTCAAAAGTCCGAAGATACTCATCCCTGCCTATGACGACTCGCAGGGAGTGACGGCGGCGTTCAACAAGAATGTTTTGGCGCGCATCAACCGCGAACTGGAAGCGAACTTCAATCTCGACACCTTCCGTCACGTCGCGCTGTGGAACCGCCGTTGTTCGCGCATGGAGATGCACCTGGAAAGTGTGACGGTGCAACAAGTATTCGTCCCCCTGCTCGACATGGACATCGACTTCGCAGCGGGCGAGCGCATCCACACCGAGAACAGCTACAAGTACACGGCCGAGATGATCGAATCGATCCTGAGGGATAGCGGATTCAAGCTGGAGCGAAGCTGGCATGACCGCCAGAAGTGGTTTGGCGTGCATCTGGCGCGAGTGTAAGCATTCAATCCGTAGTTTCGTTTACCTCACATAACATTTCACCGCATCGTCTGTTCGTTTCCACCCTTTCCCAAATGTTGGGAAAGGATGGGGCAACCCCAGATTTCCTCAGCTACGGATGCTCGAACGATTGACCTTTCCGGCGCGACAGACGACAATCACGTTTCCACGATGTTGGCTTATCTCTCAGGTTCCATCGAATACTCCCCCGATCACGGCAAGGCTTGGCGGGCCGAACTGACACCTTTCCTGCGTTCGCTTGGTCACGACGTGTATGACCCGGCCGAGGACGAGAAGAAGAATCTTACCGAGGTCGAGCGCAGCGAATTCCGTGGCTGGAAACACACGGACCTTCCGCGTTTTCAGCAAACCATCCGCAAAATCATCGCGTACGATCTCGATTGGATTGAGCATCGTTCCAACTACATCGTCGCCTACTGGGACGAATACGCGTCACGTGGAGCAGGGTCGCAGGCGGAATTGTCGTTTGCTCACCGCCTGGGCATCCCGGTTTACCTTGTGACCGAATTGCCGGTAGGCAACGTGAGCGGCTGGATACTGGGCTGCGCCTCCAAGGTCTTTCCCAGTTTCAACGAGTTAAAGCAATTCATGACGGAGCGGTATCCTCGGGCCGACGCGGCTGCTCTCGCATCGCAGTCGGCGGTGATTTCATGAACTGGGCGAAAGGAAATCTCGGCTGGATCGAAGTGGTTTGCGGTCCCATGTTCAGCGGCAAGAGCGAGGAGTTAATTCGTCGTTTGCGGCGGGCGGAGATTGCGCGCCAGCGGGTGCAAATCTTCAAGCCAGGGATCGATAATCGCTACTCGGCCGACCACATCGTTTCGCACAGCGATTTGAAGATCCGTTCGCTGGCGGTGCGTGATTCCGCCGACATCGAAGCCCAATTGGACCTGCGCACTGAAGTCATCGGAATTGACGAGGCGCAGTTTCTTGGCATGGAACTCGTGGATTTTGTGGTGCGCCTGGCGGACATGGGCAAGCGCATCATCATTGCTGGCCTCGACACCGACTACCTCGGGCGCCCGTTCCATCCCATCCCCGAATTGCTGGCGGTGGCGGACGAGATCACCAAGACACTCGCGATTTGCATGCAGTGCGGCAACCCGGCCAAGCACACGCAACGGCTGGTCGCCAGCGAAGACCTGATCGTGGTGGGCACGTCGGGAATGTATGAAGCCCGCTGTCGCCGCTGCTTCGAGCCCAATCTAGCCAAGCTGGAGAAGCCCGACCCCACCGTCCGTGCGAAGGCGGCAGAGGCCCCGAAATAGTTATGCTTCCTTTCCGGTCGCGCCTGATTCCTTATGTTCTGACGGTTTTATTACTAGCGAACTCCGCCTGGCCGTGGGGCAACGAAGGCCACATGATGATCAATCGCGTCGCGGCCGAGAAGCTGCCAACCGATGTTCCGGCGTTTCTGCGAAATGCTGAGGAGCAGTTGGCGTATCTCGGCCCGGAGCCGGACCGCTGGCGCGAAAAGTCAGAAGTGGCGCTGAAGCTATCGCAAGAGCCGGACCACTTTCTCGATATGGAAGTGATCGAGGGCATGACGTTGCCTCCAGATCGCTACAGCTATTACCGCGTTCTGGAGGTCAAGCGGCAGCGGGCACCGGGACATCCTGACAGTCTCCTGCCAGAAAAGGTTGGTCTGCAACCGTACATCACGATGGAAATATTTGGCCGGCTGATCGTGGCTTTCCGCGGATATAGACACGCGGTGCGCGATCATGCGAATCCGGAATTCGCCGAGCGCAATGCCATTTTCTACGCAGGCTGGCTGGGCCATTATGTCGCTGACGGTGCCAATCCACTGCACACCACGGTGAATTACAACGGCTGGACGGGCGCTAATCCTAACGGCTACACCACGGAGCATACGATCCACTGGAAAATGGAAGGCAACTTTGTCGCCGCTAATCAGAAGGAGATAAAGTTCGCCGACCTGGTGCCGGCCACGGCGCGCAAGCTCGACAATCCTTTTCAGGACTACCTCGCCTACCTCCGCACATCGCATGGGTCAGTGGAGAAGGTTTATCAGATTGAGAAGGCCGGCGGATTCGAAGGCGCAGGCACGTCTGAGTCCCGGCAGTTCATCGAACAGCGAATGGCGTTCGGCTCCGGGATGCTGCGCGATCTCTGGTACACGGCATGGCTCGACAGCGCAGTCGATCCGCCGCCGTACGTTCCTGCGAAGCCGGCTAATACTTCAACTCCGGCTCCCAAGGCAGCTCCCTCCAACCCGCCCGCTCCCAACATGCGGACGGCTCCCAAATTGGGGGAGCCGACTCCCCAGCCAGGCGGTTGATGTGAAGAAAAAGAAACTGTCGCCGGAGATCAAAAAGTTTTTGTGGGACGCTGCCGAAGCAGCTGCGACGCTGGCCTACGCGCCCTACTCCAGTTTTCACGTCGGCGCCGCGCTGTTGACCAGCGAGGGCGAAATCGTGACCGGCTGCAATGTTGAAAATGCTTCGTACGGGTTAACGAATTGCGCGGAGCGTACGGCGATCTTCCGCGCCGTTGCGGAACAGAAGCTGTCGCGCGGCGTCGCCATCGATGCCATTGCGGTGGTGCATCGCGACCATCAGAGTTGCACTCCGTGCGGCGCCTGTCGCCAGGTGATCCATGAATTCGGCCCCAACACTGTAGTGCTCTACGAGTATGAGGGCGAACGCCGCCAGACGGGCATTAGCGCGCTACTGCCCGAGACCTTTCAACTGTAACCGCAGGCCATTTGCGCCCTTCAAATTCGCGGAACTGTTGTTCTAGTTGCCACTGCAGCCGCGCCTTGTCGCTGCCGTCTAGAAAGCTCTGGCAGGCCGCACTGGGTGTGGTGGCCGCTTGCAGACCGGCACACTCCTTTGCGGGAACAAACGTCTTGCCGTCACTCCACAAACTGGTGCCCTTGAGGAAGGCGTGTTCCAGGCTGGTTCTAGCCATACGCTTCAACTCGCTGTACGACAAGTTCTGTTCCTCGACGCCCTTAAGGTATTCGTGGGTCATATCAGAGCGCGAAATACCTTCGTCGTCCGTGGCCAGTGCAACCGGAACGTCCGCCCGCATGAAATCGTGTAGCGGATGATCTTTGCCCCGCACGCCGAGGATGACGTCGTTGCTAGTCAGACAAATCTCGATCATTACGTTCTTCTTCGCCAGTTCATGGAGCAGATCGAGGGAGTTGGTCTCGTTAAGCGTGTCCACTGCGTGCCCGATGCGCTCGGCTCCTGCCATCTCTACTGAATCCCGCACGTGAAAGCGCAAACCTTCGGGCGGCACCAACCCTTCGACCAACTCGCCGGCATGCAGGGTTACATGCACCTGGGGATACTGGCTGTGCAGGTAGTGCATCATGCGCATATGGAGAGGGAAGTCGTGCATTGGGACGTAATAATCTTCGGGCATGACCATGTTCAGTCCGACAAATCGCGGATCGGCCAGGGCGAGCTCAAAGCCGAGCAGCATTTGCGCATAGACAATTTCTTTCGGCAGGCCACGCAACACTTGAAATAGATAACGCTGTGTCACCTTGCAGCCCGGAGTGGCGTCCGCTGATCCACAACGCATTTCGCTCTCGCGAATCTTTTCGGCGTCGTTGGCTTGTTGGATCGCGTCCTGAACTGCTTTCGACAAGCCATTCTCAGTAAGCACTTTGCGCATAGCGGCCAAAGTCTCGGAAGTGGCGTCGGCGGTCAACTTCACCGCCTTGACCGCATCGGTGTTCAGCATGTCGCCGAATGGCTTGCCCGTGGGCGTGAACATCAACTCCTGGTACACCTCGCGTTGCGAGGCTGCGCGAGTAGCAGTATCGGCCAGCATCTTCCCTGTGTTCCCATGAGTGGCCGCGCCAAACTTGTCGAAGGTATCGAAGAAGTGATCGTGCCCGGATTGTCCCGACAACTCCCAGTTGCGCATGGAGAAGGCATCAACCATGCTGCGATAGAGGACTGGATTGGCAAGAGCCGTCTCGGCCGGTACGGTCGGAGTCGAGCAATAAGGATCGCCTGTCGAGGGCTTCAGCGATGGAGTGAGGTAGAACGTTTTGGGATCGACGCACTGCTTTTCGTCCTTTGCCCACTCAATCAACGTCTCCGCATAAATGGCGCCCGACAGGTGATTGTGCAAGTCACCGCCCTTGGGCATTTCCAGCAGAAACGCCACCAGCAAGTTGGGGTCTTTCCGTATGCTCTCGAAATAGCGTTCGGCCTGGGCCTCGGACGAAGCCGCAGGTCGTTTGGCCGCAAAGGCGCTCGGCATCGCGAGACCAGCAATCAAAATCAGTACGGCCACCACTGCCACGCAGTAAGAACGGCGGAACATGATATGACCCTCCCAGGCGGGCTACGAGAACGAACTGTCCAGAATGCGGCATGATAACAGCCGCAGCCTGCGAATGGTCAGTTGAGTTTCCCGTCTTAATTCTCTACCATCCAGACTTCGCGGAAATCTTAACTGGGGAACGTCTTGGACACACTCAAAGTCCTTCTCACGCGCGAGCAAATCGCTAAGAAAGTGGCTGAACTTGGCGAACGCATCACCCATGATTTTGCAGGGGAATCATTGGTACTGATCGGTGTACTGAAGGGTGCGGCGATCTTTCTCTCTGATCTTGCCCGCCAGATCAAGCTCGACGTCAGCTTCGATTTCATCGCCGTCTCCAGCTATGGGAACTCCAAGCAGCAGAGTGGGGAAGTGCAGTTGATGAAGGACGTCGGTCACTCCATGGAAGGCAAGAACATCATCCTGGTGGAAGATATTCTCGACACCGGCCTGACCCTGACGTACCTGAAGAATCTGTTGCTAGGACATCAACCCAAGGCGGTGAGGATCGCGGCCCTGCTCGACAAAGTTTCGCGCCGCACCCAGCCCATCCACGGGGATTATGTCGGTTTCGAGATTCCTGACGAGTTTGTGGTCGGGTACGGACTCGACTTCGCCGAGCGCTATCGCAACTTGCCGGATGTCTGCATTCTGGAAACTGACGACCAGTCGGGGTAGAATCGCACGTGCCTATGTCTGTTAACTCATCTGTTATTACCCACGATCCGGCGACCCTTCTTCAGGACTGGCATTCCGTTGCCAGCCTCATTGATCACACGCTGCTCAGTCCCTCAGCCACTCGCGCGCAGGTGATTGCACTCTGCGCCGAGGCCGTGCGCTATGGCTTCTACTCAGTCATGGTGAATCCTGCGCGTGTAACGCTGGCGGCCGCACAGGTTCACGGATCACGGGTCAAGGTCGGCACTGTGATCGGGTTCCCATTGGGCGCGAACTTGTCCGTCACCAAGTTGGCCGAAGCCGAAGCTGCTGCGCAAAATGGTGCTCACGATCTCGATATGGTAATCAATATTGGCGCACTGAAGTCGGGAGACCGTGTCCTGGTGCAAACCGAGATGCGCAGCCTCGCGGATTTGGCGCATGCCCACGGCGCGATCCTGAAAGTGATTATTGAAACCGCGCTTCTAAGCCAGGAGGAAAAGATTCTCGCTTGCGCTTTGGCGGTTGAAGCGGGAGTCGATTTCGTGAAAACCTCCACAGGCTTCGCTGCCTCAGGTGCCACCGCGTCCGACGTCGCGCTCATGCGCGGTGTCGTTGGTCATGACATCGGCGTGAAGGCGGCAGGTGGCATCCGGACTGCGGCGCAACTCGCCGAGATGGTCGATGCCGGAGCGAATCGAATCGGCGCCAGCGCGAGTGTCGCTATCGTGCGCGAGTTCGGCGCACCAGCAGACCAATAATCCATGACATTCAACCGCCGCACTCCAACGGAGACACCCCTGACGAATTCTGTCGCACTAGTTCATAGCCCTGTTTTCGATGACGCGCAGGAGTTCTCATGGGCCGTCTGACCGGCGTGCTCGGCATCGCTGCCATCCTGCTGTTTGCCTACCTGTTTTCGACCGATCGCAAAGCCATTCGCGTCAAAACCATCTGGGTGGGACTGACCCTGCAGTTCATATTCGCCATTCTCATCCTGCGTGTGGGATACGGCGAGCGTGTGATGACGGCCGCTGGCAGTGCCATCAACCGACTGCTCAGTTACTCATTTGTGGGCTCGGAGTTTCTCTTCGGCGGGCTGGGCAGCAAGTACTCGAAATATGGCGTGATCTTTGCGTTCCAGGTGCTGCCGACGATCATCTTCATCGCGGCATTTTTCGCCATTCTCTACCATTACGGCGTAATGCAGTTCATCATCAAGCAATTCGCCAAGGTGATGATGCGCTTCATGGGCGCCAGCGGGGTTGAGTCGATGGACGTGGCCGCCAGCATATTCATGGGCCAAACCGAGGCCCCGCTGACGATTCGTCCATTTCTGCCGAAAGTGACCCAGTCTGAACTGATGGTTATCATGACAGCGGGCATGGCTCACGTTTCCGGCGGAATCATGGGGGCGTACATCCTCAGCGGAATCGAGGCACGCCACCTGCTAGCGGCGGTCATCATGACCGCGCCGGGAACCATCGTGATCGCCAAAATGCTCGTGCCCGAGACTGAGAAGCCGCTCACCGCCGGCACTTCCAGGCTCGAGGGCCTGGAACTAGAAACCAAGGACAGCAACGTCCTCGATGCCGCCGCCAAAGGTACTACGGATGGCCTGCATCTCGCGCTCAATGTAGCCGCGATGCTTATATCTTTCCTCGCCCTGATCGCCTTGATCGACGGCGTTCTCGGAGGAGTGCACAACCTGCTTGCGGCTCATGGATTTCAATGGTTTCCAAGCACGCTTGAAACCATCTTCGGAGTAATCTTCGCGCCCGTCGCGTGGCTCATTGGTGTGCCCTGGCATGACTGCCATTCCATCGGCAACCTGCTCGGAACCCGCATGGTGCTGAACGAACTGGTGGCATTTACGTTGCTGGGGGCGCAGAAAGCTTCACTCGACCCGCGGTCCGTCACCATCGCAACTTTTGCGTTGTGCGGCTTTGCGAACTTTAGCTCCATTGGCATACAGATTGGCGGACTCAGCGCGCTGGCGCCCAATCGGCGTCACGATCTGGCCAAGCTGGGATTTCGTGCCATGATTGCCGGCACCATGGCCAACCTCATGTCGGCCAGCATTGTCGGCATTCTCCTACGGTCGTAAAGAATTAGCCAGGCGCTAGAGCTGGTCTCATAAATGTGCTTTGAAAGGGCACGGCTTCAGCCGTGCCGCTCCAAGCGTCATACCCATTGGGCTTTAGCCCCTGAGGAAATTCGAGTTCCCTCGCTCAGACTATTTATGAGACGGCTTGTAGTGTTCAGTTGATCGTGGCAAATGCTGATCGGCAATTCGCTCGCTCATAATAAGCAAATGCTTAGGCTGTACCCGTTGTTCACCTGCGGAAGCTGTCAGTCGGCTTCTTATCACCGACCACTGTGATTCCCTCACAACTCATTGTGACCGCTGCACTATTTCCGCCCGCCCATTCAGCCCATGCTGGAAGGTTACGAGCCATGTTCAGGCTCAACCAGGCCCGTGTGCGCTGAAGCGCAAGACGTTCGTTACTCGCCCGTTGCTCCGTCGTAAGTTGCCACGGCCGTTCCCGCGTCGACCACTCGCTCCGCACCCACGCGCCCGCATCGTTCATAACGGAGGCATCATGTCCATTACTAAGCAGGACGCACTCGACTACCACCAGGGATCCCGGCCGGGCAAGATTGAAGTCGTTTCCACCAAGCCTTGCCTGACCCAGCGCGATCTCAGCCTGGCGTACACCCCCGGCGTTGCTGATCCTTGTCTCGCAATCGAAAAGAATCCGCAGGATGCCTACAAGTACACCGCCAAGGGCAACCTGGTTGCCGTGGTTTCCAACGGCACGGCGGTACTCGGCCTCGGCGACATAGGCGCGCTGGCCGGGAAGCCCGTTATGGAAGGCAAGGGTGTCCTGTTCAAAAGGTTCGCCGACATCGACGTGTTCGACATCGAACTGAACACGAAAGATCCTGACGAGATCATCCGCACCTGCCAGCTTCTCGAACCCACCTTTGGCGGGATCAATCTTGAAGACATCAAGGCCCCCGAGTGCTTCTACATCGAGGAGACGCTGAAGAAAACGATGAAAATCCCCGTCTTCCACGATGACCAGCATGGGACCGCGATTATCTCCGGCGCCGCCATCGTGAACGCACTGGAGCTGGTCGGCAAACGCATGGAAGACATCAAGGTCGTGGTCAACGGTGCGGGAGCTTCCGGAATCGCCTGCGCCGAGCACTACGTTTCGCTGGGTGTGAAGCGCGAAAACGTCACCCTCTGCGATACCAAGGGAGTTGTTTACAAGGGCCGCAAAGAAGGCATGAATCCCTACAAGGAGCGCTTCGCTCACGACACTCCGCTGCGCACGCTGGCGGAAGCAGTCAAAGGCGTCGACGTGTTACTCGGGCTCTCGAAGAAGGGGGCATTCACGCCGGAGATGATCGCTTCGCTGGGGCCGCGTCCAGTGGTGTTCGCGATGGCGAACCCAGATCCCGAAATTACCTACGAAGAGGCCAAAGCCGTCCGCGACGATTTGATCATGGCCACAGGGCGCTCCGACTTCCCCAACCAGGTTAATAACGTTCTGGGATTCCCCTTCATATTCCGGGGCGCTCTAGACGTACACGCCACGACAATCAACGAGGAAATGAAGCTGGCCGCAACTCACGCACTGGCGGCGTTGGCCAAGGAAGACGTCCCCGACTCAGTCTGCCGCGCCTACGGTGTGGGCCGCTTTAAGTTTGGTCCGGAGTACATCATCCCCAAGCCATTCGACCCGCGTGTTCTGGTGTGGGAGGCGACAGCGGTTGCCAAAGCGGCGATGGACTCCGGAGTCGCAAGGAACCCCGTCAACCTCGAAGACTATCGCGAACAACTGGAGAAGCGGCTGGGCAAGGCGCACGAACTCATGCGCATCATGGTCCACAAGGCCAAGTCCAATCCCAAGCGCGTGGTTTTCCCCGAAGGCTCGCACGAAAAGATACTGCGTGCCTGCCACGTACTTCTGGAAGAGCAGATCGCCATTCCAGTGCTTGTAGGGCATGGCGATGAAGTGACTAAGGCGGCGGGGGAGCTTGGCGTTTCGCTGGAAGGCGCGATCGTGGTCGATCCCAATACATACGCCCGCCGTTCCGAGTATGTCCAGGAGCTTTATCGACTGCGGCAGCGGCGCGGCGTGACTCTTGCGTCCGCCGACGAGCTCATGAATCACCGCAATATCTTTGGCTCGATGATGGTCAGGATGGGCGACGCCGACGCGCTGGTTTCAGGCGTCACGCAGAACTATCCGGACACTCTTCGTCCGGCGCTGCAGGTGATCGGTGTTCGCGAAGGCATCCACAAGGTGAGCGGCATTTATCTTTTGATCACGCGCAAAGGCGATCTATACTTCCTCGCCGATGCGACCGTAAATATTGAGCCAACCGCCGAAGACCTTGCGGAAATCGCGCTTTGTACGGCACAGGAAGCGCGGCGCTTCGACGTTGTGCCGCGCGTGGCAATGCTGTCGTTTTCGAGTTTTGGAAGCACGCGGCATCCGCTGTGCGACAAGGTACGTCGCGCAGTCGAACTGGTGCGGTTCGCCGATCCGACTCTGATGATCGACGGCGAGTTGCAGTCGGATATGGCGGTGAGTGCTAGAAAACTGGCGGAGGTCTTCCCGTTCTCGAATTTGAAGGGCGGGGCCAATGTGCTGATCTTCCCCGACCTGCAGTCCTGCAACATAGCGGCCAGAATATTGCCGCAATTGGGCGGCGGCGAGGCGCTGGGGCCGCTCCTTTCCGGCATGGCGAAGCCGGTACACCTGCTGCAACGGGGAGCGGAGGTGGAAGACGTCGTTAACATCGCGACCATCGCCGTTGTCGATGCGCAGGACAGTTCGGTACCGTCAAGGGTGCAGGTCGCACGTCCGGCAATGGCGGTGCGCTAGCGGGAATCGAGATTCTGTGGATCGTAGTCGATCCGCAAACTGTGCGGTTCGACTACGACTTAAGTTGTAGCCCCAATACGATGGAAGAGGGATAGGTTTGTCTGGCCTGTGATGTCAAAATTCCAAGCAATGGGATGCTTGCAGTTTAGATCTTGGTGTTCGATTTAGGCTTTACGTTCCTCCAGAGCTTTACACTTCGTCGGTAGGCGGAATTCTCGCGAGAATTCCGCCTTCTCTATTTTCCGAGAACTTCGTTTTATGGCCGCGATGGTACTCCCCTCCAACGGGCATTCCCAACCCGCAAGTTTGGCCATATCTGTCACTTTAGTGCGTGAGTAGGGTCACATCATTGTTGGTTACTACCATGTATTACTCAGGTGAAGGCATGTTCCCCCTGTGCTTTACAAGACAATCAGCGCCGCTGTCTACGGCATCGACGCCAGCCTGATCGAGGTTGAGGTTGATGTTTCCGGCATCAAGACGGAGTTCGATAAGTTCACCACCGTCGGACTTCCCGACGCGGCCGTGCGGGAGAGTCGTGAGCGCATCCGTTCGGCGCTGAAAAACAGCGGCTACGATATCCCTCCCACAATTACCACCATCAATCTTGCGCCGGCCGACATCCGCAAAGAGGGATCGGGATTCGATCTGCCGATGGCGCTGGGAATCCTAGGCGCGTATGGCGGACTTAATAACAAACCGCCTGAAGATGCATTGTTTGTCGGTGAACTTTCCCTCGACGGTGGGCTCCGCGGAGTTCGTGGGGCATTACCCATCGCCGTCACCGCCCGCGCCAATAAGATTCGCAAGCTGATCGTGCCGGAGGTCAATGCTCGCGAAGCAGCCATGGTGGAAGGCGTTTCTGTCTATCCAGTGAAGTGCCTGATGGATGTCGTACAACTGCTCAATACCGGCAACGGCATTCAGCCGCTGGTAGTCGACACCCGTGCTTTGCTGGAGACTTCGCAGCAATTTGCGGTCGACTTCAAAGACGTTCGCGGACAGCAGTCAGCCAAGCGTGCCATCGAAGTGTCGGCCGCCGGGGGACACAACCTGCTGATGATCGGACCTCCTGGGTCCGGCAAGACCATGCTCGCCAAGCGCATGCCGACCATCCTGCCGCCCCTGACTTTTGAGGAGGCCCTTGAGACCACCAAGATCCACAGTGTTGCCGGCGTCCTCGACTCAACCAGCGGTCTGGTAGGCACCCGCCCGTTCCGCTCGCCCCACCACACGATCTCAGATGCTGGGCTGATCGGCGGAGGAATGATTCCCCGTCCCGGCGAAGTTTCCCTGGCCCACAATGGGGTGTTGTTTCTCGACGAGCTGCCGGAATTTCCGCGCAATGTACTCGAGGTCATGCGCCAGCCGCTGGAGGATGGCACCGTCACCATCGCCCGGGCCGCCATGTCGTTGACGTTTCCGGCTCGATTCATGCTGGTGGCGGCCATGAATCCTTGTCCTTGTGGGTATTTCAACGACCGGACTCGCGAATGTCATTGCACGCCGATGATCATCGAGCGCTACATTTCCAAGATTTCAGGCCCGCTGCTGGATCGGATCGACATTCATATCGACGTCCCGGCGGTGAATTACCGCGAATTGCGCAGCAACGTATCGCCCGAAAGTTCTGCCTCTATTCGTGACCGCGTCTTGCGGGCCCGCGAGATCCAACTCGACCGGTTTGCCAAAGGAGCGGAGCGCATCTATGCCAACGCTCAAATGGGCTCCCGGGAGATCCGCAAATACTGTGAACTGGGGACCGAATCCGAGCACCTTCTGGAGCGCGCCATGGTCAAGCAGGGGCTGACCGCCCGCGCTCATGACCGAATTCTCAAGGTATCCCGGACGATTGCCGATCTGTCAGGTGTCGACTCAATTGAACCAGGCCACCTTGCTGAGGCAATCCAGTACAGGACGCTGGATCGTACTTTTTGGGCATAGGTAGCGTGCTGGGATGATTGTTGGGTAACAAGTTTAATGTTTTCAATAGTTTGGCTGATTCGACCGAGGCGCGCGCCTATCCGGAAAGGGAGAAATGGGGGCGGCCCAACTCCGCGCAACTTGTTGCAGCCTTGAGGGTTAAAATTGTCGGGTACATTTCCCGAATAGCGGCGTCTAAGCAATCGAGGTCGCGGTTCCGGCTTTGACAACGGTAACGGACGATTTTTCTTGACTCTGGGTGTCTACACGGATAACGTACTATTTTCTAGGTACGCGTCCTCCTGTAGGTTCCAGTCCAGGCGTCCTGCCCCCAAGCGGCCACACACTGAACGCCACCACCACGGAATCGGGAAGGCAACACAACCCCTGCACAAAGTGTCGGGCTGAGTACTTGGTACAACTTTAGTGACTGTAGAAGAGCGCCTTTCAAAAATTGCCTTGGAGTGGATCAAGGCGCGGAAATAGACGAACCGAAGTTCCTGCGACAGCATCAAAACCGTGGTCGCATAGTGGCAGGACGGGAACTGGTTCTTAATCGCCATAATCCAACACCCGCAAGCAGCGGCCCTAGGGCTCGGGTTTCTTACAGGTCATTCCATAGGATAAGAGGAGAACTACATGCGGTCTCAACTGGTTTTCGAAGCTGTTCATACACTGCGTAACCGTTACACACTTTGCCAGCTTGCCTCGAAGGCGACTCGCAAGTTTCACAAGCCCAGCATGCGCATTCAGGACACGACCAATGAAGTTCTGAATCACATTGCCGAGTCCGATCGCCAGGAAGTTATTCAAGAGCCGGAGATTGCAGCCGAAGCGCAGCGGCGCGCAGCTTAAGCGCGCCGCGCCTTTGGCGCGTCCTCCGCATTACCTCCAGCCTCCGCTTCTGCAAAATCCCCGTAGGTGACAATGACAATCTCAGAATTAAAAGAAAAGAACATCACAGAGCTGACCAAGATCGCCCGACAGCTCGATTTGCCCGGCGCCAGTGGTCTGCGAAAGCAGGACCTGATCTTCAAGATCCTGCAAGCTCAGAGCGAAAAAGAAGGCCACATTTTCGCCGAGGGTGTTCTCGAAATCCTTCCCGATGGCTACGGGTTCCTCCGCTCTCCCGATTACAACTACCTGCCCGGTCCAGACGACATCTACGTGTCCCCCTCGCAGATCCGCAAGTTCGACCTGAAGACTGGCGACACCATCAGCGGACAGGTGCGGCCTCCCCACGAGGGCGAAAAGTACTTTGCGCTGGTGAAAATCGAAGCCGTGAACTTCGAGTCTCCCGAGGAAGCGCGCAACAAGATCCTGTTTGACAACCTGACCCCGCTGTATCCCCAGGAACGCATCAAGCTGGAGACGGTGCGCGAGAACATCAGTGCCCGCGTCATGGACCTGTTGACCCCTGTGGGCAAGGGTCAGCGTGGCTTGATCGTTGCGCCTCCGCGTACCGGCAAGACCATGCTGCTGCAGAGCCTGGCGAACTCAGTGACCACCAACCATCCCGAAGTCGTGCTGATCGTTTTGCTGATCGATGAGCGTCCAGAGGAAGTTACTGACATGCAGCGCTCGGTCAAAGGCGAGGTCATCTCGTCCACATTTGACGAGCCCGCAGCGCGCCACGTGCAAGTAGCCGAGATGGTGATCGAAAAGGCGAAGCGCCTGGTCGAGCACAAACGCGATGTCGTCATTCTGCTGGATTCGATTACGCGTCTGGCACGCGCCTACAACACCATCGTTCCGCCATCCGGCAAGGTTCTCTCAGGCGGTGTCGATTCCAACGCCCTGCAGCGGCCCAAGCGTTTCTTCGGAGCGGCCCGCAATATCGAAGAGGGCGGATCGCTGACCATCATCGCCACCGCGCTGATCGAAACGGGATCGCGCATGGATGACGTGATCTTCGAAGAATTCAAGGGCACGGGCAACATGGAAATCATTCTCGACCGCAAACTGGTCGACAAGCGCACCTTCCCGGCCATCGATATTCAGCGCTCGGGCACGCGTAAGGAAGAGTTGCTCATCCCCAAGGAGGACCTGGCGCGCATCTGGGTGTTGCGCAAGGTACTGAATCCGCTCTCACCTGTCGAAGCCATGGAGTTGCTGATCGACAAGCTGGCGAAGACCCGCTCCAACGGCGAGTTCCTCTCCAACATGAGTGCTCTGTAATGGTAGACCCGACCTTCAGGTCGGCGTCCAGACAGGATTAAAGTTTCGGGCTTTAGCCCGAAAATATCAGAACTCGGATCAGAGGTGATCGACGCGGAGGCCGCATGGCCTCCGCGTTTTCGAAAGAAACGAGCGGCGTAGCCGCGGCTGTGCTTTTAGCCCGGGGTGCGAACCCCGGGTAGTAGTTGGGTAGAACGCGTCCAGGCCGCGTAGCGGCCAACCCTGCCAGCCTCAGCGCAAGCGTCCTTGCAGCAGGAGCCGAAGGGGGCTGCCTGATGCCCCTCAGTCCGCCAACTTGACGATCATCTTGCCGAAATTGCCTGCTCCGGGATGCAGCAGATCCAGAAACGCCGCGGGCGCGGCGTCGAGACCTTGGACAACGGTCTCGCGATTGATCAGCTTTCCGGACTTCAAGGCAGGCACCGCTTCCGCGAGAAATGACGGCATATCGCTGTAATGGTCGGTCACGATGAAGCCTTCCAGCCGCAGCCGCTTCGAAATCGCCATTGCCAGGTTGCGCGGGCCGGGTACTGGAATGTTGTAGCCGGCAATTCCGCCGCACATTGCTACCCGGCCATGGTCGCGCATCACGTAAAGCGCGGCTTCCAGTTGCGGACCTGCGGTGTTGTCGAAGTAGACGTGGATACCTTCGGGTGCGCCCTTCTTCAAATAGCCCAGCGGCTCACCGGCACGATAATTGAACGCGTAATCCACGCCCAGTCCGTCCTTCAGGAAGGCCACTTTCTCAGCGGATCCGGCGCTGGCGATGACTCGGCATCCATGAAGCTTGGCGAACTGGCACGCGGCGATGCCCACGGCACCCGCGCCTCCGGACACAAATACCGTCTCGCCGGCCTTCAAGTCGGCAATGCGAAATAGACCCACCCATGCGGTCAGTCCCGTGACTCCCAAAATGCCCAGAAACGCTGAAGGCGACGCCACACTTGCATCCACGACCTGCAATTTTGAGGCAGTCGCAACGAACGCCTCACGCCACCCCAAATTGCTCAGCACGAACGACCCAACGGGCAACTTCGCGTCTTGGGAGGCCACGACTCTTCCCACGGCTCCGCCTTCGAGCGGCATTCCAATTTGAAACGGCGGTACGTAAGACTTGCCTTCATTCATGCGGCCGCGCATGTAGGGATCGACGGACATGAACAGGTTGCGTACCAGGACTTCGCCCGGCTTGGGATCGGAAACTTCAACTGTGACGAAAGAGAAGTTGTCGGAAGTAGCTTCACCTTGAGGACGGCTGGCAAGTCGGATTTCACGGCTATTGATGGGCATGGGAATTCACTTTCAGCGGGGTCGCCGCCTGATTCCAAAATACACCGTTCGTTTGACGTCCGCATGCGTAGTTCTGGATGGCAAATATCTAGAGGGAGTTACTTGATTGCGGGGATCGGCTAGCTGAATTTGACGATGGCGACGACGAGAAACACAAGCTCTGCCGCAACCAGCGAGATCCAAATCTTCTGGCGCAGCCGCGAGCGTGAAATGTCGCGCTTGAACTGCATTTCGACCACTAGCATCTCAGGATTGACCGTAGTAGGGACCACGGGCTGAGGCATCATCTCGTGGGTCGCCGAGTACACACCTGTCTCGCGAGGAGCGTCGGGCAGGTAGACCTTTGGTCCATCGATCAGCGACGACCAATCCATGATCTGCAGCCAGGTGTCGGCTTCGAAGGCCTTCACCGGCTCGGAGGTCAACTCCAGAGGCGGAAGTTTTTGCGGTGCCATGCGATCGCGCAGGTTGCCTAACAGCGAATGCCACCAGGGATGGGCGATTTCGTCGCCCAGCAACTCGCCGACGTCGATAGGACTCGACTCCAGTTGCAAGGGTGGAAGCATTTCAGGCGAAACGACATCCGCAATGTTGGTGAACACCGTGCGGTACCACGGCAACTCCATCAGGTCCCCAACCATGAGTCCTACATCCACCGGCTTGGAAGTCAGTTGCAGCGGCGGAAGCCGCTCAGGCGCAACCAGGTCGATGATGTTGAGCACGAGCGAACGCCACAACGGCAGCGTGAGTTCTTCTGGTGGTGCGAAATCGAGGTCGTACATCGGATTGGTTCAATGATAACAGGATTTCCGGCCGCGCCGTTGGCGGGATTCCAATGCGAAACTTGATGCCTAACAGGCGGCCGAAAAACTTGTTGTGTGTCTCGTTTTGAAAGGGCATGGCTTCAGCCATGCCGCACAAGGCCTGTATTTTTGTCATTCCGAGCGGCCTTCAGGCCGCGAGGAATCTGCTTTCCCATGCTCTCACGGCGTCCGCTTCAGATGCCGCACACCGGCCTCGCTGGCGACAATCACATCGCTCGCTATACCCAGGAAAAGTCCGTGCTCGACAATCCCGGCGCGTGCACTCAGATGCGCGGCGAGATCGGCGAGATCGGCAATCGGACCAAAGTCGCAATCGAGAATCATGTTGCCCGAGTCGGTCACATATTGGAATCCGTCGGGGTTGTGCCGGATGCTGGCGCGACCGCCGAGTGATTCCAGGAACCGCGATTGCGATTGCCAGCCAAATGGACTCACCTCAACTGGAAGGGTGTGCTTTGTTCCCAGGCACGGCGACAACTTGCTGTCATCCACGATGATGATCTCGCGACCGCTGGCTTGGGCGACAATCTTCTCGCGGAACAGAGCACCGCCTCCGCCCTTGATCAGGTTCAACTTGGGATCGACTTCGTCAGCCCCGTCAATGGTTACGTCGAGTTTCGATGGCATTGCCTGATCCATCAGTGGAATTCCCAATTGCTGAGCCTGCTCCCAAATGAACTTCGAGGTGGCAAATCCTACGACGTCCTTCAGCGTTCCTGCGCGCAGCAGGTCGGCGATGCGGCGGGTGGCGAAGATCGCGGTTGAACCCGTACCTAGCCCGACCACCATCCCTGATTCGACGAATTGCACGGCGTATTCACCGGCTTCCTGTTTGAGCTTGCTTTGGCGGTCGTTGGGAAGGGAAGTAGAGGGAGTTTTCAAGCCTGTCTCCTGATCTCAGCGATTCTATCGCGGCGGCAGTGCAGGTAGGCAATAGTATTGGGTGGTTGCATTAATTCCGAGTCCCACTACACCTCGACATTCTTCAGATTTGTCATCACGAACCCGCCGCAGCGGGTGAGGGATCTGCTCTTTGCCCGCTCAGCGTTACAATCGTAGGCTTCATTGCTCGCGCACCGGGCTGCAAGTGCTGCGAATGAAACCAGGGTTTTGAAGGGGGAGGACACATGGCGGAAAACCTTGCGGGACAAGTGGCCCTTGTAACCGGCGCCAATGGCGGCCTCGGAACTTACGTCACCGGACGGCTTCTGGTAGCGGGCGCGACGGTAGTTGGCATCGCACGATCCATCGCCGCCGGAGAAGCTCACGATAGCCGTTTTTACCCCGTCAGCGCCGATCTCACGGATCCTGAAGAGGTGCGGAAGCTGATTACTCGTCTGGCGGCGCAGTTCCAGAAGATCGACCTCCTGGTGCACGTCATGGGCGGGTTCGCAGGCGGCGCGACTGTTGCCCAGACTGACGACGCAACGTGGCAGAAAATGATAGACCTCAACCTCAACTCCGCGTTCTACGTCTTGCGGTCCGTCGTGCCGGTCATGCGCGACGCTGGCCGCGGCACAATCATCGCCATCGGAAGCCGCCAGGCAGTCCAACCCGCTGCAGGTGTCGGAGCTTATAGCGCCTCGAAGTCTGCGCTAGTGTCGCTGGTGCAGACCGTGGCGCTGGAGAACAAGGACAAAGGCATCCGCGCCAATGTGATCCTTCCGGGAACCATGGACACTCCAGCCAACCGCGCTGCCATGCCCAAGGCGAACTTCGAGAAATGGGTCAAACCTGAGCACGTAGCGGAACTGGTGGTTCTGCTCGCGGGTGAGGCGGGCGGCGACATCAGTGGTGCCGCGATTCCGATATACGGCGCAGACCTGTGATTTCGAGCATTGCAAAAGGTTGTATACTCGTTCGAGCTTGCTAGCCGTTAGACCTTCCATAACAGTGGGGATTCCGTAATGCAACCTGATGCACAGGCGGGCGCACCCTTGACGCCTGCAATCGTATTCGAGAACCTGAATGCCTTCCAGCGAACTTTTGCGCTGAAGGCAGCTATCGAGTTAGACATATTCCGCGCTGTCGGCGAAGGCCCGGGCGACGTGGCCTCGATCGCCCGCCACGCCAAAGCCTCCGAGCGAGGTACTCGCATTCTGTGCGACTTCCTCGTCATCAACGGACTTCTCCAGAAAGTGGACGGACACTACCGGCACACGCCATCCAGCGCTGCGTTCTTGGATCCCAACTCGCCGCACTGCCTGGCGTCGATTGTGGGATTCTTGTCGCTTCCGGAAATGCGCGGTACCTACGAGCACCTTGCCGACATCGTGCGCAACGGCAGGACGGTGCTGCCAGGCGAAGGTACAGTCGAGCCTGAGAACCCGGTCTGGGTGGAGTTTGCCCAAAGCATGGCTCCCATGATGGCGCCATTGGCAGGACCGTTAGGAGCGATTGTGCTGGAAGGCCGAAGCGGTCCAATGCACGTGCTCGACATAGCCGCGGGCCACGGATTGTTCGGGATCGAAATCGCGAAACAGAACCCGCAGGCACAAGTCACCGGGCTGGACTGGGCACCGGTATTGCGAGTTGCTCTTGATAACGCTCGCAAGGCTGGCGTGCATGACCGCTACGACATGCTGCCAGGCAGCGCATTCGAGGTTGAGTTCGGCGGTCCCTACGACTCCGTGCTCCTCACCAATTTCCTGCATCACTTTGACGTCCAGACCTGTGTCGGCCTGCTGAAGAAAGTGCGGGGCTCGCTCAAGCCCGGCGGATGTGTGGCGACGCTGGAATTTGTGCCCAATGAAGATCGCGTCTCGCCTCCGATGCCCGCCGCCTTCAGCATGACCATGCTGACGTCAACCGTCGCCGGCGATGCCTACACGTTCCGGGAACTGAGGGACATGCACACCGAGGCTGGTTTTAACGCGGTGACGGAGCATCCGGTACCTATGAGTCCGCACACCATCGTTATGGCGAGGGCGTAATACGGCCATTGGAGTCCCGTAAGACCGGACGGCGCAACCTACTGGAAGCAGAGGGGAGCTTACCGATTGGGGTGGAAGGGTTTCTCGCCGCCGCTCTCACTTACGGGCTCGGGACTCTCGATATCCAGATTCACGACAACCGGATCCTGTCCGCTCCTGACTACCACAGCCTCACACGGCGTGTCTGACTGGGCGTTGATTTCCTGGTGCGGGACGTAGGGCGGGACATAAATGAAATCTCCGGGACCGGCCTCGTCACAGAACTCTAACTGGTCGCCCCAGCGGATTCGCGCACGGCCTCGGATGACGTAAAGCACCGTCTCCAGTTCGCCATGGTGGTGGGCGCCCGTTTTGGCGTTTGGCTGAACGACCACCGTACCAGCCCACAACTTACTTGCCCCGGTACGGGCGTGAGTAATGGCGGCGGCTCGCGTCATTCCAGGGGTCTGGGGCGTGTTCGCGTCAAGTTCGTCCGCATGCACGATCTTTACACCCTGTTCTTTCCAGTCCATCCGCGGCCTCCGGTCTCACAGATTTGAACGGTCACAAACGAGCCATCCACCTGTCAAATGACAACATCAATTGCATCGTCATCGACCAGGGGAACGTACACGTCCACCAATTAATGCGAACGGCTGTAGCTATTGAAAATAAAAACAGAGAATTGGTGGAGGCGGCGGGAGTTGAACCCGCGTCCGAAAATGCTGTCAGCCAAGAGACTACATACTTAGTCGCGTTCACCCACCGGTTACCCGGCAGTCTCGCCAACCGCGCTGAGAACGGACAAGAAACGCGGCCAGCCAGCCTGAAAGTTTCGCCCTGGCCCCCAGACGTAGGGTTTCGGGCTAGCTCACTGTATGACGCTCTGACTCCAGCCCATGAGCAAAGCCGAAGAGAGCGGCAGCCTAACTAATTAAGCTGCGTATGCCAGGTTTTGATTGGCAATTGTGTTTTTGCACACAGTTACGGACGCATGCACTCCGGTATGCCTCTTGACCGCAATCACTTCCGTCGAAGCCGTGACGCCCCCACGTGATGAATCGGCTGTCTTCACTCTAGCAGCCGTGGCCGGGAAGTCAATCCGGCCAATTTGTTAGATGCTCAACCGAGGCCACTGGACGCGCTCAAGCGGTTTCGGCGAGGGGCTGGGGCGCGGGAGTTGCTGACATGACCTCCTTTTTCATTTTTTCGATTTGCTGGCGTTTCTGCTCGTTGTATTCACGGAGCTGGAACTGCGTCGCTTTCAGTTGCAGGCGCAGCATCTGATAGCCCTCTTCACGGAAAAGACGGTAGGCGGGAGACCCTACGCGCACGCCCGGGGGGGGCTCGGGGAGGGCGTCTTCCTTGCGGTATTTGGCCTCCTCGTCGGCCTTTTGCTCGACGGCGGCGATTACGACATCGAGGTTAACGTCGGGCGGGAGACCGAATTGTTTCTCAAAGTCGGGACATTCCTGGATGCGGGAGTTGTCGTCTGTCCGTGAACCTACCGGATCTTTGGCTGCTGCGGCTTCCATCTGCTCGATGCGTCGGTTGGTTGAGCTGACCTGCTGGATGGCATAGAGAAGCTTGCCGGCAGTGCGAGATTCGAGCTGTCCAGCAGCGAGGGCCTGAGCGATGTCGGTGAGGGCGGCGCGCACGGCGTAGAGATTGTCCAAAGACTGGATCTCCAGACGATAGGGCAGGTTATCGCGCAGGGCGCGGGCGCGACGCAGGCGGCGTCCGCGCTGCATGAGGTGGTAATAGCAGTATTTGCGCTCGCGTAGAGCGGGGGAGCCGCAGTAGGCTCCGTCTTCTTTGACGTGGCGACAGGTTTCGTATTGTGTCATAGCGTTTCCTCTGGTGACTGGCAACTGGTAACTGGTAGCTGGTACCCCCCTCCGCCCCATCTTGAAAACAAAGGGGTTATTGCACGATTCGATGTAAGTTTTTGCAAACAAAACGGCTTACAGGCAAAGTCGCAGAAACAAAGGGGTTACCGCTCATAATGTACAAAGAACAAAATGGCGCTCGCCCGCTGAGGGCGGAGGCTGATTCATGGATAGCGGAGTTGGGGAGGGATGTCAGGAAGAAAGTGGCGGGCGAAAAAACTTCGGTAACCAAAATTCCCGAAATGGGAAAGAGAGAGGACTGGTCTTCGAATGCCTTAGTAACATCGGGGTCGGGTGTTTCTCCAAAGAACGGGTAAGCTCCTGGCTTAAAGAGCTCGCGCTCACCTGACCCGCATTCAACGTATACCCGAATCATCTCTGCCGCCTGCATCGGCCGTCCGAGTGCCTTAAAAAGTATCACCGTGCTGTTCATGTTTGTTGGTGTTATGTACTGTGCGCTCTTCAAGAACGACTCGTATATGGCATCGAGGACTCGATCTTGGTTTTCATCGAATGAATCATGGTACATTCCCCACGCCTGCCAGAATGAATTGTTCAGCTTCGCCGCTTTAACCTCTCTATCTAACGCCGTGGCACACCTCTCTACTGCTAAAACATCGAAGTAGCCATTCTTTGTTCCATCGAGCAGAACGCGGTCGAATTCGTCGAGGTGAGTGAACCCATACGCGCGAAGCAAAGCTCTCCAGGCAACCTCTTTCTCAGGCAGATTCTCGCTTTTCTTGTCCTCAAATCCGCTTCCGGTGCTCTGTTTATCAAGAAATTGCACCGACGGAGCACGGCTCGGCTCGTACACGCTCCACGCGAACAGAGCAAGTGACTGGACGGCATTCTCGAAGACCTTTTCATCGTATGGTTCAAGTAGCTTGGCGATAGCTAGCACTGAGCGCTCGATCCTCTTGATCAATCGGATGTTTGAGATTCCGAGCATGACACAGTGTTGCGCAAGCAATGTGGATGCCTTCGAACTCTTGTCGAGAGCAATATTCACGCATTCGGCGGCGGAAGGCGAATACGCTAGCGATACGTCTACTACTTTCTCGTAATATTTTCGAAACTCTTCCTTCTCGGTTTCGAGAGCTTCATCGTTCAGTATGAGAGCCACCTTGCAGCGTTTCTGTTCCTTGAGTGCCGACACGAGACCGAGGATCTCACGCGTTGTAAGACTGTCGCCGCGGCGTTCGACGTCGTCGAGGCACACCACCATCTCCTTGACCGATAGAAACCACGCTGGGCCAAGACTTCCGACGTAATTCTTGACGACTGGGAGTTGTTGAAGAAACCTCAGCGACTTTCTTCCAAGGCGTTTAGCTACTGCGGTCGTATTCGTCTGAAACGTTTCGAGGCTTGGTTCGATCCCTACATCCGATGAACCAACAGTGTTCTCAAAAATGGAGTACTTCAGATCGTCAAGGGAGTTCACGCCGAATAGGGAAACATAAGAGTATCGCTTGAGGGCTATTGCGTTGTTTGCTTTCGCCTCTTGGAGATGCCGTTTCCATGCAAAGGTCTTTCCGACGCCCCAGTGGCCGCTGATGCAGATGACCTCCGGCTCGCTAGAAGCAAGGAACCTTCGAAGTTCGTTTTCGACCAATTCAAGTGGCACAGGACATCCTCTGGGTATCTGGGTTTGCAGACTAATTCTATCCTTCGGAGCTCGGGCCACGTTGACGACGGTAGTGGAGGCAGGTAGAGTGTGGCTTCCGAAAGCATCCGTAGCAGCGCGGAAGCAAGCGAGGTCACGCGGCTATGACGAATCCTGAACATCTCAAAAAGAAGTTGCCAGTGGCCAGTTGTCAGTTGCCAGTTAAGTCAAAAGCAGATCCCTCGGGGGCTCAAGCCCCCTCGTGATAACAAAGACAAGTGGCGTGTACGGCACGGCTTAAGCCGTGCCCCTTCAAAACTCCTCCCGATAGAAAGTCTTTCCGTAGGCTGTAAAACCTATCCCTTCATCTCTGTAAGGCAACAGAGTGTGCAGGGACTGGGGAGAGATCGCAGTCCTTACATCACGATTTCTTTTGCCCGGCGCGTAATCGGGTGCTGCATCTCGTCGAGATCGCCTTTCACCAGGTTTAATCCATAGACGCACGACTCGAACTCGTGGGCCAATTTCCCGAACAGGGGAGCCAGCCTCGCGTACTCGAACTGGTCGAACTTGGAGACGATGAAGTAGCTTTCCTTGCCAGCCTTAATGAAATCGACGAAGTTCTCGAGGCGCTGCCTCCGCAGCCGATAGTGATTGATGCTCTCGGGAAACATGCCGGACAGGAATAGCGTGTAGTCGCCGATATGCTTGCGCACCTGTCGCTCGCGATCGAATGACGGCGCAGGCCCATAGATGGGGTCGGCCTCGAGCAGCATCTCGCCCACATCGTCGAGCGGGCGCTCATTGGCATTGCGCAGCTTGAACATCTGCTCGACTTCGCAGAACTCGGTCAACACGTTGGCGATGTAGTCCTGCACTTCGGAATCGCGCAGCCCGATGGCGTGGTCGAAGTGGTGGTGGATGAGTTCCGAGAACAGCGCCTGCAGCGAATGCGATTCGGGAATCATGGTCTTGTGTTCGTCCCCCCACTGACATTTCCGGCAGTAGCACCGGATCCGTTGCTGATGTGATGCGTTGATATCTGACTTCGCTTCGTGGCGCAAGTGCTAACAGCAGAGACCGTGACTTTGTTGGTGCGGGGCGGGGAGCGGGCAAGCACGATCG